>Ga0207868_1000103_pt1 | contig 113995 bp, 106 predicted proteins | sample Passage237B_FD_187370 | JGI IMG/M metagenome (GOLD analysis project Ga0207868, IMG submission 187370) | Cellulose adapted compost microbial communities from Newby Island Compost Facility, Milpitas, CA, USA - Passage2 37B (SPAdes) (version 3) ...
TGACTGTCGGTGAAGCGGGACTTCTTCATGGAACCTCCTCGGGAAAGCGTACGAGAAAATTCCACTTCTGACGTCAGCTAATCTGCGGGGGGATTACCGCTTCATCCTTGCTGTTGAAGGTCTTGGACAGATCGGGGTAGCCCTTGCGGCGAACACGGGCCCGCCATTGGTACTTGCCACGGTTGGTGATCTGGGCCATCGGCATGCTCCTCGTAGCTTAATGGCCCAAATTAGGCCCAAAAAAGCAAATTTCAGTAGAGTGATGCTTCGCAGTGGATGCTTGTCGTCACCTAAGTCACTGTATCGCAATGAGTGTTGATGCTATGTCGAATTCCGCCCGTGTGGTAGAGCTTTGCATTCGTAATGCGTAGGTCGCAGGTTCGACTCCTGTTTCCGGCACCAAACCAGCAGTTGCAAATCAGCGAAATGCAAACGGCCGGATCCAGAAGATCCGGCCGTTTGTGTTTCCGTTTCCGCTTGTCCGGGCGGTCCGTCAATCGACCAGCGTGACCCGGAGTTCCTTCGGCAGCGCGAACGTCATGTCTTCCGGTTCGCCGTCGAGGTCGCGGGTGGAGACGACGCCGAGTTCGCGCAGTCGCGCGAGGACGCCTTGCACCAGCACTTCCGGCGCGGAAGCGCCGGCGGTGACGCCGACGCAACGTTTGCCGTCGAGCCAGGACGGATCGATGCTGTCGGCGTCGTCGATGAGGTAGGCCTCGACGCCGTCGCGCTGCGCCAGTTCGCGCAGGCGGTTGGAATTGGAGCTGTTGGCCGAGCCGACCACGAGCACCAGGTCGCAACGCTGCGCCAGCTTGCGCACCGCGTCCTGGCGGTTCTGGGTGGCGTAGCAGATGTCGTCGTGGCGCGGGCCCTGCAGCGCGGGGAAGCGTTCGCGCAGTGCCGCGATCACGGCGCGGGTGTCGTCCACGGACAGCGTGGTTTGCGTGGTGTAGGCGACGTTTTCGGGCTGGGCGAGTTCGAGCGCCGCCACGTCTTCGACGTTTTCGACCAGATGGATCGATCCGCCGCCGGCTTCGCGCTGCCATTGGCCCATCGTGCCTTCCACTTCCGGATGGCCGGCATGGCCGATCAGGATCACGTCGCGTCCGGCGCGGCAATGGCGCGCGACTTCCATGTGGACCTTGGTCACGAGCGGACAGGTGGCGTCGAACACTTTCAGTCCGCGGCGTTCGGCTTCGTGGCGCACCGCCTGCGAAACGCCGTGGGCGCTGAAGATGACGGTGGCGCCGTCCGGCACTTCGTCGAGTTCCTCCACGAACACCGCGCCGCGCTGTTTCAGGTCGTCGACGACGAAGCGGTTGTGCACGACTTCGTGCCGCACGTAGATCGGCGCGCCGAAGCTCTCGATCGCGCGCTTGACGATCTCGATGGCGCGATCGACGCCGGCGCAGAAACCCCTGGGATTGGCTAGCAATACTTCCATGCGCGGAAGTCTAGCAGTCGCGCACGAAACCTCTTCATCCGCGGTGATGGCCATTGCGGCAGTGTTACAATTGGGAATCATTCCCGTTTTGCCTGGTTGCAATGATCCTCACCGAACTGCCGCGCGGCGTCGAGGCCGTCGTCGAATCCGTCGAAGAACACGGTTCTCCCGACAACATCGCGCGCCGTTTGCGCGAGCTGGGATTCGTTTCCGGTGAGCCGGTGCGCGTGGTCGCGTTCGGGCCGGTCGCGGCCGATCCGATCCTGGTGCAGATCGGTTTCACCCGCTTCGCCCTGCGGCGCGCGGAAGCGGCGCGGGTGAGGCTGCGCAATGGGGCGTCCGCATGAGCGCCGTACCGGCCGATAGCATGCGCGCGCCCTTGCGCCTGGCGCTCGCGGGCAATCCGAACTGCGGCAAGACCGCGCTGTTCAACCGGCTGACCGGCAGCCGCCAGAAGGTCGCGAACTACGCTGGCGTCACGGTCGAACGCAAGGAAGGCCGCTTCAACGGTTCCGATGGTCGCGTGTACGCGGTGCTGGATCTTCCCGGCGCATACAGCCTGAATGCCGCCAGCCTCGACGAAGCCGTCACGCGCGACGTGATCCGCGGTTTCTATCCGGGCGAAGCCGAACCCGACGTGATCGTCTGCGTGGCCGATGCGACCAACCTGCGCCTGCATCTCCGCTTCGCGCTGGAGCTGCGCGAGATCGGCAAGCCGATGATCCTCGCGGTCAACATGATGGACGCCGCGCGTCGCCGCGGCATCGCCATCGACCTGCCGAAACTGCAGGAAGAGCTCGGCATTCCGGTGGTTGAAACCGTCGCGGTGCAGCGCCACGGCGCGGCGGCGCTGATCGACGCCATCGAAAGCATGGGCAGGCACATGGCGCCGCCGGCGAAATCGCTGGGCGTGGATATCGCGCACGATGCCGACGAGCTGCACGAGCGCACCCGCGCCTTGCTCGCCGCGACGGTGACGATGCCGACCCGCACCGCGAAGATCGACGACGCGCTGGATCGCTGGCTGTTGCATCCGGTCGTCGGGTTGCTGGCGCTGGCGGTGGTGATGTTCCTGATCTTCCAGGCCGTTTACGCCTGGGCCGCGCCCTTGATGGACGGCATCGACGCGGCGACCGAATGGCTCGGCGCAGCTGTGGGAGAAGCGCTGCCCGAAGGGCCGCTCAACAGTCTGCTGGTCGATGGCGTGATCGCGGGCCTGGGCGGCGTGATCGTATTCCTGCCGCAGATCCTGATCCTGTTCTTCTTCATCCTCGCGCTGGAGGAAAGCGGCTACCTGCCGCGTGCCGCGTTCCTGCTCGACAGGATGATGGCGGGCGCGGGACTGTCGGGTCGCAGCTTCATTCCGTTGCTGTCGAGCTTCGCCTGCGCGATTCCCGGCATCATGGCCACGCGCAGCATCCAGGACCCGCGCGACCGCATCGCGACGATCATGGTCGCGCCGTTGATGACCTGTTCCGCGCGGCTTCCGGTGTATGCGCTGCTGATCGGCGCCTTCGTGCCGGAACGCGAGGTCGGTCCGTTCAACCAGCAAGGGCTGGTGCTGTTCGGCCTGTATATCGCCGGCATCCTGTCGGCGCTGGTCGTGAGCTTCGTGATGAAGAAATGGCGGCGTCTCCGCGCCACCGACGGCGGCGAGCATGCGCTGCTGCTGGAACTGCCGTCCTATCGCCTCCCGAACCCGCGCGACGTGCTGATCGGGTTGTGGGAGCGCGCTGTGATCTTCCTCAAGCGCGTCGGCGGTATCATCCTCGCGCTGACGATCCTGCTGTGGTTCCTGCTGTCGTTCCCGGGCGCGCCGGAAGGCGCGACCGGACCGGCCATCGACTACAGCTTCGCCGGACGCATCGGCCACGCGCTGGCCTTCCTGTTCGCGCCGCTCGGATTCAACTGGCAGATCTGCATCGCGCTGATTCCCGGCCTTGCGGCGCGCGAAGTCGCGGTGGCATCGCTTGCCACGGTCTACGCCGTCGCGGGCGTGGACGACGACGCTTCGGCGCAGGCGCTCGCGCCGTTGATCGCCGATGGCTGGTCGCTGGCGACGGCCTTGTCGCTGCTCGTCTGGTACATCTACGCGCCGATGTGCATCGCCACGCTGGCGACGATCAAGCGCGAAACCGGCTCGTGGAAGCGGATGGCGGGCGTGGCCGGATACCTGTTCGCGCTGGCCTGGCTGGCGTCGTTCGTCACCTATCGCGTCGCGCTGGCGCTGGGCGCGGGCTGAGATTTGCGGTCATGGACGCTTCGCTCGCGCTGCAATACCTCGTCATCGCCATCGCGGTGATCGCGAGCATCGGTTTCATCGCGAACAACAAGTTCCCGAACGCGACGCGCAAGCTGCGCGTCGCGTTGGCGGTTCCGCTGGTGCGCGAAGGCCGGCCTTCGTGGCTGCGCGCCATCGGCAGGAAGATCGCGCCGCCGCCCAAGGCTTCCGGGACCTGCGGCAGCTGCGACAAGTGCGGCTGAGGCGCCGTCAGGTTTCCGGAATCAGTTCGTCGAACTTCGCGGGAGCCGGATGCAGCGTGCCGCACTGCTTGCAGGTGCGGTGCTCGCGCGATTTGTAGAAGCGTTCGAACACCGGCGGGAAGTCGGTTTCGATGTTGTGCAGCGTGAAGTATTCCTCGTAGACCGGCGCATTGCAGTTCGGGCAATACCACTGCAGGCCGTCGAGTTCGTGCGGCAGACGGCGGCGCTCGATCACGAGGCCGACCGAGTTCGGCATCCGCTGCGGCGAATGCGGCACGCGCGGCGGCAACAGGAAGATTTCCCCGGCCTTGATCGGAATATCGCGCACCGCGCCGTTTTCCTGGATGCGCAGGACCATCTCGCCTTCGATCTGGTAGAAGAATTCCGCGCCTTCGTCGTAGTGGTAATCGGTACGCTGGTTCGGGCCGCCGACGACCATCACGATGAAATCACCGGCATGGATGCACTTGTTGCCGACCGGCGGTTTCAGCAGCTCGCGGTGTTCTTCGATCCATTGCAGGAGATTGATCGGCAACGGCAGCGGGGTCGTGCTGTTCGGCGTGTTCATGGCGATCATTCCGGGTCGTAGTCGAGATTCGGTGCCAGCCAGCGTTCGGCTTCGGCCAGCGTCCAGCCTTTGCGTCGGGCGTAATCGGCAACCTGTTCCTTGGTCACGCGGCCAACCACGAAGTATTGGCTTTGCGGATGCGAGAAATACCAGCCGGACACCGCCGCAGTGGGCAGCATCGCATAACTGTCGGTGAGTTCGATGCCGGTGTGCCTGGTCGCGTCCAGCAATTCGAACAGTACGCCCTTCTCGGTGTGGTCCGGACAGGCCGGATAGCCCGGCGCCGGGCGGATGCCGCGGTAGCGCTCGTCGATCAGCGCTTCGTTGTCGAGGGCTTCGTCCGCCGCGTAGCCCCAGAACTCGCGCCGCACGCGCTGGTGCAGGTGTTCGGCGAAGGCTTCGGCGAGGCGATCGGCGAGGGCTTTCAGCAGGATCGCGTTGTAGTCGTCGTTCGCGGCTTCAAAGCGCGCCACGTGCGCGTCGATGCCGTGGCCGGCCGTGACCGCGAAACCGCCGATGAAATCGCGCTTGCCGCTTTCCTTCGGCGCGATGAAGTCGGCGAGGCAGAAATCCGGGCGCTCGACGGGCTTGTCGGCCTGCTGGCGCAGGAAATGCAGCGTGTGCGCGCCGACTTCCACGTCGTCGCCGACGCGCGCCGCTTCCCACAGGCCGATCACGCCGCGCGCCGTCAGCCATTTTTCCTCGATGATCGTCCGCAACATCGCCTGCGCGTCGCGGAACAGTTCGGTGGCCTGCGTACCGACGATTTCGTCGCTGAGGATCGCGGGGAATTTCCCGGCCAGTTCCCAGGCGTTGAAGAACGGCGACCAGTCGATGAAGGGCACGAGCTCGGCGAGTGGATAGTCGTCGAACACGGTGATGCCGGGCTTGAGCGGAACCGGCGGCGTGTAGTCGGCGAAACCGCCGTCGAAGGCCTGCGCGCGCGCCTTGCCGAGCGGCACGAGTTTCTTCGCATCGCCGCGATCGCGGTGGCGCTCGCGGATCGCGGCGTAGTCGGCGCGCAGGTTGGCGACGAAGTCTTCGCGCAGGTCCTGCGACAGCAGCGACTGCGCCACGCCGACGGCGCGCGAGGCGTCCTTCACCCAGACGGTCGGTTGGGCGTAATGCGGCGCGATCTTCAGCGCGGTGTGGGCGCGCGACGTGGTCGCGCCGCCGATCATCAGCGGCATGGTGAATCCTTGGCGCTGCATTTCCTTCGCCACGTGCGACATTTCCTCGAGCGAGGGCGTGATGAGGCCGGAAAGCCCGATCAGGTCCGCGTTCACTTCGCGCGCCGTATCGAGGATCTTCTGCGCCGGAACCATCACGCCCAGATCGACGACCTCGAAGTTGTTGCACGCCAGTACCACGCCGACGATGTTCTTGCCGATGTCGTGGACGTCGCCTTTCACCGTCGCCATGACGATCTTTCCGGCGCTCTTGCCGGTATCGCCGTTCCGGGCCTTTTCCGCTTCGATGAAGGGCAGCAGCCACGCGACGGCCTTTTTCATCACGCGGGCGGACTTCACCACCTGCGGCAGGAACATCTTGCCCGCGCCGAACAGGTCGCCGACGGCGTCCATGCCGGCCATCAGCGGGCCTTCGATCACATCGAGCGGGCGTTTCGAGGCCAGCCGTGCTTCTTCGGTGTCGGCTTCGATGAACTCGTCGATGCCGTGCACGAGCGCATGCGCCAGGCGCGCGTTCACGTCGGCGTCGCGCCAGGCCAGGCGCTGCGAGTTGTCGGCTTCCTTCACGCCGGATTTCTTGAACTTCTCGGCGATCTCGAGCAGCCGTTCGGTGGCGTCGGGACGGCGGTTCAACACCACGTCCTCGACCCGTTCGCGCAGTTCCGGATCGAGGTCGTCGACGATCGGCAGGGCGCCGGCGTTGACGATGCCGAAATCCATGCCGGCGTTGATCGCGTGGTACAGGAACACGGCGTGGATCGCCTGGCGCACCGGCTCGTTGCCGCGGAACGAGAAGCTCACGTTCGAGACGCCGCCCGAGACATGGCAATGCGGCAAGGTCGCCTTGATGATGCGCGTGGCCTCGATGAAGTCCACGGCGTAGTTGTTGTGCTCCTCGATGCCGGTCGCGACGGCGAAGATGTTGGGATCGAACAGGATGTCCTCGGGCGGGAAGTCCACTTCCTGCGTGAGCAGGTGGTAGGCCCGCGTGCAGATTTCCACCTTGCGTGCGCAGGTGTCGGCCTGGCCCTGTTCGTCGAACGCCATCACCACGGCGGCCGCGCCGTAGCGCCGCACTTTCCGCGCCTGTTCGAGGAACACGGCTTCGCCTTCCTTGAGCGAAATCGAATTGACCACGCCCTTGCCCTGCAGGCACTTCAGGCCGGCTTCGATCACGCTCCATTGGCTCGAATCCACCATCACCGGAATCCGCGCGATGTCCGGTTCGGCGGCGATCAGGTTCAGGAAGCGCGTCATGGCCTTCCCGGAATCGATCAGGCCTTCGTCCATGTTCACGTCGAGGATCTGCGCGCCGTTCTCGACCTGCTGGCGCGCCACTTCCACCGCCTCGGCGTAGCGTTCTTCCTTGATCAGTTTGCGGAACTGCGCGCTGCCGGTGACATTGGTGCGCTCGCCGATGTTGACGAAGCGGATCGCGTCGGTGACGAACAGCGGTTCGAGGCCGGAAAGGCGGGTGGTGCGTGGGGAAGTGTTCATGCGTGCCGGGGAAGGGGAAGGCTCGAACACGCAGGACATGTCCGAGTCCGGGATTATCGCCGGACGCAAGATATTTCACCATCGCGATGAAGCGATGGATTGAACGCCTTGGGCGAGGGTGCCAACGGAAACGGGCTTGTGGCCGCATGTTCCGGCAGTCCGGAAGGAGAACCGCCGGGCCCGGGCCATCCATTGGTCCGGCGTTGGGCGCGCCGTTCAGCGCCCGGATTGCCACAAGCGACTGATTCCTGTAACATTCGGCGGCTCGCGATCCCTCTTTTTCGGTGCATGCCGTCGGGCAGGACGCGGACCAGAGGTCGGACGAGGCGGTATGGGTCCGGCCGAGAACAACTACATAAAAGTCAAGGAAATCATATGTCTTACGCAGTCATTGCCACCGGTGGCAAGCAGTACCGCGTCCTCACGGGCGAAGTGTTGCGCGTCGAGAAGCTGGATGCCGAAGAAGGCGCAAATGTCGAGTTCAACGACGTTCTGCTGATCGGCGACGGCGAAAACATCAAGGTCGGTGACGCGCTCAAGGGCGCCAAGGTCACGGCCACGGTCAAGAAGCACGGTCGCGCCGACAAGATCCGCATCATCAAGTTCCGCCGCCGCAAGCACTACCGCCGGCAGCAGGGTCACCGCCAGTATTACACCGAAGTGGAAATCACCGGCATCGCCGGCTGATCCCTCAACTGACACAGGAGCCAAGCAGTCATGGCACATAAAAAGGCAGGCGGCAGTACCCGTAACGGCCGCGATTCCAACCCGAAATATCTGGGCGTGAAGGTGTACGGTGGCGAAGCGATCAACGCCGGCAACATCATCGTCCGTCAGCGCGGCACCCAGTTCCATCCGGGTGCGGGCGTTGGCCTCGGCCGCGACCACACGCTGTTCGCGCTGGTCGACGGCGTGGTCCAGTTCTCGGTGAAGGGCCCGGCCGCGCGCCGCACCGTGAGCGTCGTTCCGGCGGCCTGAGCAGCCTGGAGACGCGGAATCGCAAAGCCCCGCTTCAGGCGGGGCTTTGTGTTTCTGTATACGGTAACGACGCGCCACCGGAAGCGTGCGACGCCCCACACGTAGCAACCTGAAGAATCTTGCAGCCATGAAACTCGTCGATGAAGCAGACATCCTGGTGAAGGCCGGCGACGGCGGAAACGGCTGCGTCGGTTTCCGGCGCGAGAAGTTCATTCCGTTCGGTGGTCCCGACGGTGGCGACGGTGGCGACGGTGGCAGCGTCTACCTGCAGGCCGACGAGAACCTCAACACGCTGGTCGATTTCCGTCACCAGAGAAGCTTCCGCGCGCAGCGCGGCGAGAACGGCATGGGACGCCAGATGTACGGCAAGGGCGGCGAGGACATCACGATCCGCGTGCCGGTCGGAACCGTCATCACCAACCTGGAAACCGGCGAAGTGATCGGCGATCTGGTCAGGCACGGCCAGATCGTGAAGGTTGCGCAGGGCGGCAAGGGCGGCCTGGGCAACATGCACTTCAAGAGTTCGACCAACCGCGCGCCGCGCAAGGCCACGCCGGGAACGCCGGGCGAGGAACGCGAGCTGCGCCTGGAACTGAAGCTGCTCGCGGACGTGGGCCTGCTCGGTTTCCCGAACGCCGGCAAGAGCACCTTCGTGCGCGCCGTGTCGGCCGCGACCCCACGCGTCGCCGATTACCCGTTCACGACGCTGTATCCGAGCCTCGGCGTGGTGCGCATCGAGCGCGACCGCAGCTTCGTGATCGCCGACATCCCGGGCCTGATCGAAGGCGCGGCGGAAGGCGCCGGCCTGGGAACGACCTTCCTCAAGCACTTGCAGCGCACCAGCGTGCTGCTGCATCTGGTCGACGCGGTGCCGTTCGACGACGGCACCGATCCGGTCGAGAAAATCGTTTCGGAAGTGCGCGCCATCGAGAACGAACTGAGCAAGTTCGACCCGGAACTGCTCGAGCGCCCGCGCTGGCTGCTGCTCAACAAGATGGACCTGTTGACCGAGGAAGAGCGCGCCGAACGCCTCGAGGCGGTGCCCAAGGCCCTGGGTTGGGAAGGGCCGATCTACGCCATCAGTGCCCTCGGCAAGGAAGGCACGCTCGAGATCTGCCGCGAATTGATGCGGGCCATCGAGGCGATGCGGCATCCGGAAGAGGACGAAGGCGCCGTGGGCGATTCCGCCGCGGAAGCGCCGCAGCCGGGCGCAGATTCGGACGATTGATCCGTTCCGTGGTTCTGCCGGAATACACGCACGAAAAAACGAAGCCGGGTTTCCCCGGCTTCGTTGCTTGTTCCGATTCCGCAAGCCGCTTTTTAGGCGGCAATCGCGCGGATACGCGCGGTGAGGCGACTCTTATGGCGGGCGGCCTTGTTCTTGTGGATCAGGCCACGCGACGCGTAGCGGTCGAGAATCGGTTCAGCGCTGCGGTAGGCTTCGGCGGCGGCGGCGGCGTCGTTGGCGAGGATCGCCTTGAGCACCTTCTTCACGGCGGTGCGCAGCATCGAGCGCTGGCTGGCGTTGCGCGCGTTGCGAACCACGGTCTGGCGGGCGCGCTTCTTGGCGGACTTGATGTTGGCCATCGGAATGTTCCTGTTGGTGGCCTTGCGGAAATGGCTTCCGTAAGGCGAAAGGTTGCGGAATCGGGGAAGAAAAGACTGCGGATTATGATGTCGTGAGCCAGCCAAGTCAATCTGTACCACCGCCCGCTTCAGCTTCCGGTACGGGAAAACGCGCCCGCCGTTCGGGAACGGGATTGTTCCGCTCCACCGCCGTATTTGGCGCCATGACGCTGCTGTCGCGCCTGGCGGGATTCGCCCGCGACGTGATCCAGGCGCGGTTGTTCGGCGCGTCCGGCCTGGTCGATGCGTTCGCCGTCGCCTACCAGATTCCCAATTACCTGCGCCGCATTTTCGCCGAAGGATCATTCGCCTCGGCCTTCGTGCCGGTGTTGGCCGAACTGCGCGAGCGCGGCGACCGCGAGCAGCTGAAATTGTTCGTCGATCGCATCGCAGGAGCGCTGTGCGCGGCGCTGATGATCGTCACCGGCCTGGGCATGCTGCTCGCGCCGTGGATCGCCGCCGTGATGGCGCCGGGCTTCGCGAGCGAACCCGGCAAGCTGGCGCTGACCGGCGACCTGCTGCGCATCGTGTTCCCTTACCTGTTCTTCGTCTCGATGACGGCGTTCGCGGGCGCGGTGTTGAACAGCTTCCAGCGCTTCGCGTTGCCGGCGGTGACGCCGGTGCTGCACAACCTCGCGGTGATCGCCGCGATGCTGTGGCTTGCGCCCCGCATGGATGTGCCCGTGAAGGCGCTGGCCTGGGGCGTGCTCGTCGCGGGCGTGGCGCAGATGCTGGTGCTGTGGCCGGCGCTGCTGCGGCTTGGCCTGTTCCCGAAACTGAAACTCCAATTGCGCGATCCGCAGGTGCGCAAGGTCGGAAAGCTGATGCTGCCGACCTTGTTCAGTTCGTCGGTCGCGCAACTGAACCTGATCGTCGGCACCATGTTCGCGTCGCTGCTCGCCGAAGGCAGCCGCGCCTACCTGTACTACTCGGATCGCTTGACCGAACTGCCGCTCGGCCTGTTCGGGGTGGCGCTGGGAACCGTGATCCTGCCGCACCTGTCGCGCCGCCATGCCTCCACCGACGCGGCGGGCTTTTCCAAGGCGCTGGATTGGGGATTGCGGACCGTGCTGGTCGGCGCGGTTCCGGCGGCGCTCGGATTGCTGACGCTGGCCGAGCCTCTGGTCGCGACGGTTTACCAGCGCGGTGAATTCAACGCTCAGCAGGCTTGGATGACCGCCCTCGCGGTGTCCGCGATGTCGATCGCGATCCCGGCCTTCATGCTGAGCAAGGTGCTCGCGCCGGCGTTCTACGCGCGCCAGGACACAACCACGCCGATGCGCGCGGCGATCAAGACCGTGTTCGTCAATGTCGCCCTGATCGTCGCCATCGTCACGCCGTTGTGGTGGTTCAAGGTTCCCGGCGCGCATGCGGGCATCGCCTGCGCGACAGCGCTGGCCGGCATGGTCAACGCCTGGCTTCTGTGGCGGGCCCTGCGGCGCGAAGGCGCGTTCCAGCCCGGGCCGGGCTGGAGCCGCGCACTGTGGCGGATCGCCATCGCCGGAGCAGCGATGGTCGCAGTCCTGATCGCCTTGCGCATCGGCCCGCTGGATTGGCGGCAATTGCCGGATCTGTGGCGCTGGGCCTGGCTCGTTGTCGTCATCGCCATCGGCGCGGCGACGTATGGCGGCGTGCTGCTGCTGCTCGGATGGCGTCCGCGGGATTTGCGGTTCGCGGGATAGTCGGGGTTTCCGACGAACGGTAATTTCGTCTCAATCCGTGAGATGGAGATGTGGTTTCTTGCGGCTCGATGGGCTGGGAACGGGGGATCGCATGAAGTTCTACGCACATTCAACCGAAGATGCGTCCAAGTCGGATTGGCAGGTTTTGTCCGATCACCTGATGGGTGTCGGAAGAATCGCGGCTGATCGTGCCAAATGGTTCGGCGGCGAAAGCTTGGCCAGTGTCAGCGGCCTGTTGCATGACTTGGGCAAGTACACCGATAGGTTTCAGGCGCGGTTGGAGGGTGGTGTCCCCAAGGTGGATCACTCCACTTGGGGGGCAGTGGTGGCGCAGGAGCGCTTCAAGTCCATCGGGACGCTATTGGCGTATGCCATAGCGGGACATCATGCGGGCTTGGCCAATGGCAGGCCGGGTGAAGATGGATTGAAAAGAGCGGCTTTGTGGGAGCGCTTGGGAGGCGGCTATTGCAATGAACTGCCGCCATTGCTCGAGGCCTGGGAGCAGGAAATCCGCTTGCCTGAGCGCATCGAGTTGCCCAAGGGATTCAAGCCCGTTCCCGCTCGCGGCATGTTCCAACTTTCGCTGCTGACGCGAATGGTCTTTTCCTGCCTTGTCGATGCGGACTTTGTCGATACCGACGATTTTTATCGTCGCATTGAAGGCAAGCCAGCACGCGACGTGGAGGTTGGTGCAAACCCTTCGCTGGAACAGCTGCGGGAAAAGCTTGATCTGCATCTGGCCTCATTGCCGAGCGAAGGCGGCATAAATCCGTTGCGCTCCCGGATCCTCGCGCATGTGCGAGGGCAGGCAGTCGAGACGCCCGGCTTGTTCTCACTCACCGTACCTACCGGCGGTGGCAAGACCCTGGCCTCGCTGGCTTTCGCGCTCGATCACGCTATTGCGCACGGTTTGCGCCGGGTGATCTACGTCATCCCCTTCACCAGCATCATCGAACAGAACGCCCGGGTATTTCGCGAAGCCTTTGGGGAGCTGGGCGAAGCCGCTGTGCTGGAACACCACAGCGCCTTCTTCGATGACACCTCCAAGGAGCTTCAATCCATCGAAAAGCGCCGTCTGGCGATGGAAAACTGGGATGCGCCGGTCATTGTTACCACAGCGGTGCAGTTCTTCGAGAGCCTGTTTGCGGATCGTCCTTCGCGTTGCCGCAAGCTGCACAACATTGCCGGCAGTGTTGTGATCCTCGACGAAGCTCAAACCCTTCCGTTGCACCTGCTGCATCCCTGTGTGGCGTTGCTGGACGAACTGGCGCTCAACTACCGAACCAGCATTGTGCTGTGTACCGCCACTCAACCCGCACTCGGAAAGGAAAAGGGTTTCAGGAACGGCTTGGAGAATGTGCGCGAACTGGCGCCGAAGCCTGCAGAACTCTACGAAAAGCTCAGGCGCGTGGGAGTTCGTCATGCAGGCACGCTTGACGATGCCGCTTTGGCGGCGGAGCTGCGACAGCGCGATCAGGTCTTGTGCATCCTCAACAATCGTCGTCATGCGCGACATGTATTCGAAGCCATCGCGGACACGCCGGGCGCGTTCCATTTGAGCACGCTGATGCACGCACGCCACCGCAGCCGCATCCTGGATGAAGTTCGCGCACGCTTGAAGGCAGGTGAGCCATGCCGTGTGGTCAGCACCAGTCTGATCGAAGCGGGCGTGGACGTGGATTTTCCCGCCGTGCTTCGCGCCGAGGCGGGGCTGGATGCCATCGCGCAGGCGGCGGGCCGCTGCAATCGGGAAGGACGTCGCACGGCGGAATCCAGCGAGGTGCTCGTGTTCGCCAGCGCCAACACGGATTGGGCGCCGCCGCCGGAACTGAAACTGTTCGCCGAGGCATTCCGAACCGTGGAGCGGCAGCATCGCGAAGATCTGCTGGCGCTGGAGGCCGTGCAGGCTTATTTCAAGGAGCTTTACTGGCGCAAGGGCGATGAGCAGCTCGACAAGCACAGCCTGCTCGGCCTACTCAAGGCATCGAACCACGAAAGTCTTCCGCTGGAAACTCTGGCAGCGAAGTTCCAGATGATCGAATCCGCGATGCGGCCCATCATTATTCCGTTTATTGCGGGAACGGATCGCCTCGATCCATTCGTTGAAGATGTGTTGCGCGATCTTGAATACGCGCCTGCTTCAGCGCGCAAGTTGCAGCCGTATCTGGTGCAGGTTCCCAAGTACGCCTATGACGCTTTATGGAAGGCGCGTGCCATTGAAGCCGTCGCGCCGGATCGCTATGGCGATCAGTTCGTGAAACTGGTTAGCCCTGACGTGTACGACGAGCGGTTCGGGTTGCACTGGGAAAACCCGATCTTCCATCGCGCAGAAAGTTTGATGGGCTAGGAGATTGTCTCAATCCGTGAGATGCAAAGGATTTAGCATGTGGCTCGAAACAGGGAGAAGCCGATGGGCTACGGAATAAAACTGCATGTCTGGGGCGAACGAGCGCTGTTCACGCGCCCGGAAATGAAAGTGGAGCGGGTTTCCTACGACGCCATCACGCCTTCGGCGGCGCGCGGGATTCTGGAGGCGATTCATTGGAAACCGGCGATCCGCTGGGTGATTGACAGTATCCAGGTCTTGAAGCCGATCCGTTTCGAGTCCATCCGCCGTAACGAAGTCGGGGGCAAGCTCTCGGCGGCAAGCGTCGGCAAGGCCATGAAGGCAGGTCGGACTGATGGGTTGGTCAGCTATGTCGACGAAGATCGCCAGCAGCGTGCCTCCACCGTATTGCGCGACGTGGCCTATGTCATCGGAGCGCATTTCGAATTGACCGACAAGGCCGGCGCGGATGACAACGAAGGGAAACATCTGGATCAATTCAACCGTCGCGCCCGACGCGGGCAGTGCTTCCATGCGCCATGTCTTGGAACACGCGAGTTTCCGGCGAGTTTTGCCTTGATCGAGGACGACTCCGTAGCGCCGGTTCCCGATCCGGCCTTGTTGGGCGAGCGCGACCTGGGCTGGATGCTGCACGACATCGACTTTGCCAACGGCATGACGCCACGTTTCTTTCGGGCGCGCATGGTCGATGGCCTGATCGAGGTGCCACGGTTCGATGGCGAGGAGGTGCGGGCATGATCCTTGCCGCGCTCAACGACTACTACCAGCGATTGCTGGGTGATCCCGATTCCGGCATCGCATTGCCCGGATACAGTCAGGAAAAGATCGGCTACGCCATCGTGCTGGACGCGGCTGGGCAAATGGTCGATGTGCTGGACTTGCGTGACAAATCCGGCAAGAAGCCTCTGCCGCGTTTGATGGGGGTAACTCAGCCGCCCAAGCGGGCGAGCAACATCGCTCCGTGTTTCCTATGGGACAAGACCAGTTATGTGCTCGGCGTGAGCGCCACCAGCAAGCGCAGCGAGCAGGAACATTCCGCTTTCAAGGAGCTTCATCGGAAGGCACTGGCGGGCAGCGACGATCCCGGCCTGAAAGCCTTGCTGGCGTTTCTGGATGGATGGGCACCGGATCAATTCAGCGAAAACCCGAATTTCGTCAGCCAGGGCGAAGACATGCTGGATGCGAACGTGGTGTTCCGGTTCGAGGGAGAGCACGCATTTCTGCATGATCGTCCGGCGGCGCGTACGGCATGGGCGCGGCAGCAGGCTTCGGGAGTGAACGAAGCGCAAGGCATGTGTCTGGTAACGGGCGAAACCGCGCCGCTGGCGCGTTTGCATCCGGCGATCAAGGGCGTGAATGGCGCGCAGAGTTCCGGCGCCTCCATTGTTTCGTTCAATCTTTCCTCTTTCACGTCCTACGGAAAGGAACAAGGCGAAAACGCTCCGGTTTCCGAACAGGTCGCTTTTGCCTACACCACTGCCCTCAATCACCTGCTGCGACGCGACGCCAACAACCGTCAGCGTTTGCAGATCGGCGACACCACGGTCGTGTTCTGGGCGCAGGCACCTGACAAGGCCGAAGCGGAAGAGGGCGAGAATCTTCTCGTGGCATTTTTCGACCCGAAGGATGAAGACGCACAGGCCACGCAGCGCCTGCATGACGCAATGCAACTGGTTCGTCAAAACCGCCCGTTGCGCGATCTCGGAGGCCATCTCGAGGATGGCACGCGCATATTTGTACTTGGCTTGGCAGCAAACGCTTCCCGCCTTTCGATCCGCTTCTGGGAAACCGACACGCTGGCGCATTTCGCCAAGCGTCTGGCCGATCACTTTGACGATCTGGAATTGAAACCAACGCCGTGGCGACGCCCGCCATCGCCGCAGCTTCTGGCATTGACCACGGCACCGATCTACGACGGCAAAGCCAAATCCGAAGACGTGCCTCCGCTGTTGGCGGGTGAATTGGCGCGCGCCGTTTTGAGCGGTGCGCGCTATCCGCAGAGCGTGCTCGGAACACTCGTGATGCGGTTTCGCGCGGACGGACAGATCACCCCCTTGCGCGTGGCGCTGTGCAAGGCCGTTCTGGCACGTGCCGCAAGACTGGACAAGCAACAAGGCAGGAACAACACACAAGGAGAACCACCCGTGAGTCTCGATACGAGTTGCGTCGACCCCGGTTATCTGCTGGGGCGCCTGTTTTCGTCGCTGGAAAACGTCCAGCGCGCAGCCTTGGGCAAGCAGATCAATGCCACTATCCGCGACCGCTACTACGGCGCGGCCTCAGCCACGCCCGCCAGCATCTTCCCTGTGTTGCTGCGTAACGCGCAGAACCACCTGAGCAAGCTGCGCAAGGAAAAAGCCGGTCTTGCCGTCACGCTGGAGCGGGAAATCGGCCAGATTGTCGATGCGCTTGGAACCACTTTGCCGCGCAGCCTGCGCATCGAGCAGCAAGGCCAGTTCGCCATCGGCTACTACCACCAGACCCAGGCCCGTTTCGCGGGCAACGACACCGACACCACTGAAACCGAATCCGAAGGAGAAGTCTGATGAGCGCCATCGCCAATCGTTATGAGTTCGTCTATCTGTTCGACGTGAGCAACGGTAATCCCAATGGCGACCCGGACGCAGGCAACTTGCCGCGGCTCGATCCAGAAACCAATCGCGGCTTGGTCACCGATGTGGCACTGAAGCGCAAGATTCGCAATTACGTCGCTTTGGAAAAGGAAGGCGGACCGGGCTACGCGATCTACATGCAGGAAAAATCCGTGCTCAACAACCAGCACAAGCAGGCGTATGCCGCGCTCGGCATCGAGCCGGAGGCCAAGAAGTTGCCCAAGGACGGAGACAAGGCGCGTGAACTCACCGCGTGGATGTGCAAGAACTTCTTCGACGTGCGGGCCTTTGGTGCGGTGATGACTACGGAGGTCAATGCTGGCCAGGTGCGCGGACCGATCCAGTTGGCGTTTGCTTCGTCGGTCGAGCCGGTCTTGCCGCTGGAGGTTTCGATTACCCGTGTTGCTGTCACCAACGAGAAGGATCTCGAAAAGGAACGGACGATGGGGCGCAAGCACATTCTCCCCTACGGCCTGTATCGCGCCCACGGGTTCATTTCCGCGAAACTGGCCGAGCGCACCGGTTTTTCCGAAGACGATCTGCAACTGTTCTGGCGCGCCCTGACCAACCTGTTCGAGCACGACCGCTCGGCCGCACGCGGTGAAATGGCGGCGCGCAAGCTGATCGTGTTCAAGCACGAACACCCGATGGGCAATGCCCCGGCACATGTGTTGTTCGAGAAAGTGAAGGTGTCGCGCGTGGAGGTCGATTCGGCTGCGCCGGCGCGCAGCTTTTCCGACTATCGCGTCGAGATCGATCGCGCTTTGCCCGAAGGTGTCACCGTGACGGAACTGTTCTAGTCCAACAGGAGCCACTGCCTGCGGTGGAGCTTGATCGTCCAGCAAGAAGAAGACGGCCGCTGGATTGCGGAAGTGCCGGAGCTTCCGGGCGTCATGAGGTACGGCGCATCGAAATCCGAGGCGGTGGTGAAGGCTGAAGTACTGGCGCTGCGCGTGTTGGCGCGCATTGCACAACAGCCGGCCTCGATCCCGACGACTTGTAACGCGTTCTCCGCCATTTGCCGTGTGAAAACATGGACGACGATTCCGCGCCCATCGCCATTTCCGCGCTCCAGCACTGGAGCTACTGCCCACGGCAATGCGCGTTGATCCATGTCGAGCAGGTGTTCTCTGAAAACGTATTCACATCGCGCGGCCGCGCCGTCCATGCGCTCGTGGATGCGCCGGGCGCTGAGCGTGACGGCACCATGCGGATCGAGCGGGCGATGCCGTTGTGGAGCGAGCGCCTTGGTTTGACCGGCAAAGCCGATCTGGTCGAGTTCGCGCGCGACGGCTCCGCCTATCCAGTTGAATACAAGCATGGCCCGCGCCGCGAGAAGCGCCACGACGAATTGCAGCTGGCCGCACAGGCGATATGCCTTGAGGAAATGATCGGAAAGCCCGTGCCGCGCGGTGCGATCTTCCATTTCAGTTCGCGCCGGCGGCGCGAAGTCGTCATTGACGAATCCCTGCGAAGGGAAGTGGTGGCAGCCGTCGCGGCGATCCGCGTGATGCTGGCCGAGCCAGGGCTTCCCGCGCCTGTCAACGACAAACGATGCCGGCATTGTTCGCTGATCGATTTGTGCCAGCCGAAAGTGGTTTCTGATCGGGATCGCTACGCGAATTTGTTGCGCGACCTGCTCGGAGGTTCGTCATGAGCGATGCCTGGAATCTGCTCAATACGCTGTACGTGATGACTGGTGGAAGTTATGTGCACTTGGACAACGATACGGTTCGGATCGATGTCGAGCGCCAAACCCGTTTGCGGGTTCCGCTGCACCATCTTGGCGGGATAGTCGTATTCGGCGATGTGTTGCTTTCTCCGGCGCTGATCGGCCGCTGTGCGAAGGATGGCATCGCCATAACGCTACTGGACCGCAATGGTCGCTTCGCTGCTCGGGTGGAAGGCCCGCTGTCCGGCAATGTCCTGCTGCGTCGGGCGCAGCATGAACACGCCACTTCACCGGAACGAACATTGGCGCTGGCTCGTTCTTTCGTTGCCGGCAAGCTGCGTAATTGCCGCACCTTGTTGCAGCGCGGCGCGCGTGAAGCCGGAAATGAAGAAGACAGAAGGCGACTCAATGCTGCTGTACAGAAGTTCGATGCCTCTTTGCGTGCCGTGGTCGTCAGTAGTGCCATCGATGAGTTGCGGGGCGTGGAGGGTGAAGCTGCGCGGACGTATTTTTCGGTACTCAACGGCGTTCTGAAGCCGGCAGTGCGCGAACACTTCGCCATCGAAGGTCGTCATCGGCGACCGCCTCGCGATCGGATGAACGCCTTGCTCTCCTACCTGTATGTGTTGCTCACGCATGATTGCCGAAGTGCGCTGGAGGCAGTTGGACTGGATCCCCAAGTGGGGTTTCTGCATGCGCTTCGCCCGGGCAGGCCGGCGTTGGCCTTGGATCTGATGGAGGAGTTCAGGAGCGTGATGGCGGATCGCATGGCCTTGACCCTGGTCAATCGTGGGCAATTGAAGGCCAAGGATTTCCGCATGACCGAGGGTAGCGGTGTGCTGCTGGAAGACGATGCAAGACGTACTGTCGGCGTGGCTTGGCAGGAGCGGAAGAAAGAAGCCCTCATGCATCCTGTCTTGGAGACCGAAGTCCCGATTGGCATGCTGCCGCACATACAGGCGCGATTGTTGGCAAGAACGCTGCGCGGGGATGTTCCTGCCTACCTTCCGTTCTTGGCGAGGTGAGCGTGTTGGTGATCGTGTGCTACGACGTTTCCACCGAGACCCGGGAAGGGCGCCGGAGACTGCGTCGCGTCGCCAAGGCGTGTGAAGGGGTAGGGCAGCGGGTCCAGAAGTCGGTATTCGAATGCAATGTCGATGCCCGTCAATTCGAGGAACTGGAGCGCAAGTTGCTGGATATCATCGATACCAGTGAGGATTGCCTGCGTTTCTATCGCCTGACAGAACCGGTGAGGCTGCATGTGCGCGAGCATGGACAATTCAAGGCCATTGACTTCGACGGGCCGTTGGTGGTCTAAGAGCGATTCTCTCCGCGAACCTGGAGCACCCTTGAAAAGGCTGAAGGTTCGCGCTGCGCGCAACACGTTGGACCGCAACGGTTTAACCGATTTGTCGCAGCGATTGGTGTGTGGCGATGTGATGTGTTGGGACGGAATCGCGGGATTTGTCGGCTTTTTTCTTACAGGATGCATCGTTACGATGATGCGGTCGCCCAGCCAAACTCGGCTGGGCGTGGATTGAAACCAGTCTGTGACGCCGTGCAGCTTAGGCGGCACCAGGTCGCCCAGCCAAACTCGGCTGGGCGTGGATTGAAACCAGAGCTATAGGTCAATCTAAGGCCGATGCGCGCCGTCGCCCAGCCAAACTCGGCTGGGCGTGGATTGAAACCAGAAAACACCCGCGACACCGAACAGCAGGACCAGGTCGCCCAGCCAAACTCGGCTGGGCGTGGATTGAAACCAGTGCCTCAGACAGTTACTACGACACACTGGAAGTCGCCCAGCCAAACTCGGCTGGGCGTGGATTGAAACATGTTACGAATTCGTGGAGTTGTGATGACCGGAGGTCGCCCAGCCAAACTCGGCTGGGCGTGGATTGAAACTCATGGCGCCAGCGATCAAGAACGCTGAGGCGTTGTCGCCCAGCCAAACTCGGCTGGGCGTGGATTGAAACCTCCATCAAGTCAGCGTGTGTTTCAGCCAGCGCCGTCGCCCAGCCAAACTCGGCTGGGCGTGGATTGAAACCGCTCGGCAACAAGTCGAAAACATGCTCCGCCTCAGTCGCCCAGCCAAACTCGGCTGGGCGTGGATTGAAACACCGAGTTTGTGGGCCTCGGCGCGGGTGCAGCCGTGTCGCCCAGCCAAACTCGGCTGGGCGTGGATTGAAACATGCGCAAAGTCTCCGTGCTGGTGCTGCAGAAGTGTCGCCCAGCCAAACTCGGCTGGGCGTGGATTGAAACCTTCGCGCGCGATCACACCGGGACGACCGGCCCGGTCGCCCAGCCAAACTCGGCTGGGCGTGGATTGAAACGATATCAAGTTGATCGATCAACAGTACCGAGGATGTCGCCCAGCCAAACTCGGCTGGGCGTGGATTGAAACCGGTTTCGGAACACGTCAACAGCAAATTTTCGTGGTCGCCCAGCCAAACTCGGCTGGGCGTGGATTGAAACGAGTCCAGGCCGCGTGCGGCGAGTTCTGCGCGTTGTCGCCCAGCCAAACTCGGCTGGGCGTGGATTGAAACCAAATCCACTCGAGGGTTTGCTCGCAGTAGTCCTCGTCGCCCAGCCAAACTCGGCTGGGCGTGGATTGAAACACCGGCATCATCGAGAGCTGGGACGACAACCGCGTCGCCCAGCCAAACTCGGCTGGGCGTGGATTGAAACATCACGGACTCGTAAAACAGGTTCTTGCCTGTACGTCGCCCAGCCAAACTCGGCTGGGCGTGGATTGAAACCAGATCATGCGGCGAGTTCATGCGACGCCCTCCGGCGTCGCCCAGCCAAACTCGGCTGGGCGTGGATTGAAACAGTGATGGCGCGGACGGCATCGCGTTGCTCGCGCTGTCGCCCAGCCAAACTCGGCTGGGCGTGGATTGAAACCGCAAGCCGAAGTTCGTCGGCTTCGAGCGCGTCGGTCGCCCAGCCAAACTCGGCTGGGCGTGGATTGAAACCATGACGCCAGTTTCGCGGTGCCGTCGGCAAGAAAGTCGCCCAGCCAAACTCGGCTGGGCGTGGATTGAAACAGCAGCTTTTGAGACTCAGTGTCGCGCTCGTCTTGTCGCCCAGCCAAACTCGGCTGGGCGTGGATTGAAACAACATGGATGGTTTGGGGTGGGGCAGGGCGTGTCGTCGCCCAGCCAAACTCGGCTGGGCGTGGATTGAAACATTCCAGGCATCAAATACAACAAGACGGAACACGTGTCGCCCAGCCAAACTCGGCTGGGCGTGGATTGAAACAAGCCCGCCAGGCAGGGCGTGCACGAGGCGGCCACGTCGCCCAGCCAAACTCGGCTGGGCGTGGATTGAAACGTACGGCGAAAGATCAGGCAACGCCTTGCCTCGCTTGTCGCCCAGCCAAACTCGGCTGGGCGTGGATTGAAACTGCTCGAATGGGCTGCGAATGCGCGTCGGCGTGGTCGCCCAGCCAAACTCGGCTGGGCGTGGATTGAAACTCGAACACCTTTACGGCCACGTCCGGCCCTGAATGTCGCCCAGCCAAACTCGGCTGGGCGTGGATTGAAACCGCCCGTCCTCGACGAGGACTCGCCGGGGCGGTGGTCGCCCAGCCAAACTCGGCTGGGCGTGGATTGAAACATTCGTCGGTGTCCGTTTCGTTGGTGCTGCCGGCTGTCGCCCAGCCAAACTCGGCTGGGCGTGGATTGAAACGCCGAACAGGCCATCAGATCGCATGTATCCCGTGTCGCCCAGCCAAACTCGGCTGGGCGTGGATTGAAACATGCCTGGTCGCGCGCGATACCGCGGCCTATTCGAGGTCGCCCAGCCAAACTCGGCTGGGCGTGGATTGAAACCGGCGATAGCGATTATCTCCGGCGAAAGGGCCTGGTCGCCCAGCCAAACTCGGCTGGGCGTGGATTGAAACATCGCCACTTCGCCCGGCAGCGCCACCATCACCGGTCGCCCAGCCAAACTCGGCTGGGCGTGGATTGAAACGTGAGGTTTCCCGCAGTGTGGGCACGTTGGGCCAGGTCGCCCAGCCAAACTCGGCTGGGCGTGGATTGAAACGCGATCTGCATGTCGGTCATCCGCGTGCGCTCGAAGTCGCCCAGCCAAACTCGGCTGGGCGTGGATTGAAACAAGGTGAGGTCACCGTATTGCGAAAGGCCGAAGCAGTCGCCCAGCCAAACTCGGCTGGGCGTGGATTGAAACAAGACGAGTCCAAGGTGATTCCGGCAAACCTTGTTGTCGCCCAGCCAAACTCGGCTGGGCGTGGATTGAAACAACGGAGTGCCAGTACCAGCCGATTGACGGATAACAGTCGCCCAGCCAAACTCGGCTGGGCGTGGATTGAAACACACAGATCAACGGTGTCGCCCGCAACCGCATCGTGTCGCCCAGCCAAACTCGGCTGGGCGTGGATTGAAACGATCCGTTGTCAGGCCGAGCGATGCCAGGAAGTGGTCGCCCAGCCAAACTCGGCTGGGCGTGGATTGAAACAACTTTCTCCGCGCATGCGAGCTCGCCTCACCTAGTCGCCCAGCCAAACTCGGCTGGGCGTGGATTGAAACCGACCTACCGCCCGCGCGGTGTTGATCAGTTGCCGGTCGCCCAGCCAAACTCGGCTGGGCGTGGATTGAAACAAGCAACGGTTTCTCCGATGCCCGAAGATTGGGAGTCGCCCAGCCAAACTCGGCTGGGCGTGGATTGAAACAGTAATACAGCGGCAGGTTCCCCCTGGTGCCTTGTCGCCCAGCCAAACTCGGCTGGGCGTGGATTGAAACCGCCGAAGATTACGACTGATCGGAGGTCATCAAGTCGCCCAGCCAAACTCGGCTGGGCGTGGATTGAAACGGCTCGACGCTGCGGATCATCGAGGAACGCTGACGTCGCCCAGCCAAACTCGGCTGGGCGTGGATTGAAACTACTCATAGGAATTGCAGCGCCCCCGTGCGCACGGTCGCCCAGCCAAACTCGGCTGGGCGTGGATTGAAACCCGATGACGCCCTGCGCGTTGGCGTCTCGGATTACGGTCGCCCAGCCAAACTCGGCTGGGCGTGGATTGAAACCGGCGTCGAGATCGTGGCAACGTCCCCGACCACCGTAGTCGCCCAGCCAAACTCGGCTGGGCGTGGATTGAAACCTTGCGCACTCGAAGCGACAACAGCCCGACCAAAAGTCGCCCAGCCAAACTCGGCTGGGCGTGGATTGAAACCATGTGATCGAGCCGGAGACCTGGGGCCGTGTGGTGTCGCCCAGCCAAACTCGGCTGGGCGTGGATTGAAACGATCGCGTCCGTGCGCTGGCCGCCTCGCATCGCCGTCGCCCAGCCAAACTCGGCTGGGCGTGGATTGAAACAACGAAATATTTCCCAACCGCTGCCGGGATGCCCGGTCGCCCAGCCAAACTCGGCTGGGCGTGGATTGAAACACGCCGCCACCTCACGAACGTATTCCTGCACGGAGTCGCCCAGCCAAACTCGGCTGGGCGTGGATTGAAACCTTCGCTCATTTGCACAGGAACCCCCTTGCAAAGTCGCCCAGCCAAACTCGGCTGGGCGTGGATTGAAACACGCGCAGAGCGATATGGTTGTTTCTAATTCCGGTCGCCCAGCCAAACTCGGCTGGGCGTGGATTGAAACATTGCCAGCGGTACACCATCCGGACCTCCCCGAAGTGTCGCCCAGCCAAACTCGGCTGGGCGTGGATTGAAACACGGCGTCCTTGAACGCTTGGCTTCGCTCCCACGTCGCCCAGCCAAACTCGGCTGGGCGTGGATTGAAACCCAACATCATCGACGCATCGACGAATCAACCGATGTCGCCCGGCCAAATCCGGCCGGGCGCGGATTGAAACAGCGGCGAGCTGCGCGAACCACTCGTCGCTGTTGTCGCCCGGCCAAATCCGGCCGGGCGCGGATTGAAACCCGCGCGGAAATTTGCGGCATCCTGACATCATGGTCGCCCGGCCAAATCCGGCCGGGCGCGGATTGAAACTCGTCGGACAAGATCAAGGATGCGCTGACGCCGTGTCGCCCGGCCAAATCCGGCCGGGCGCGGATTGAAACTCCTGCCCCGTGAGATTGCTCACGCTTGCAGACCGGTCGCCCAGCCAAACTCGGCTGGGCGTGGATTGAAGGCAGCTGGAGATGTGTCATCGCCCTTAACCCCAATGCGGCGCATGCCGCGTTGCATGGCCTACCATCGGCGGCAGGTTCGCCGCGGTATTCCACGTTTGCATCGCACATGAGGAGCCACCCATGAATCACCGAGCCCTGTATCCACTGATGCTGTGCATGGCGTTGGCCGCCTGCACCGGATCCGAATCGAGTGCTTCCGGCCTGCCGAAGGTCGCAACCGGAAACGGGACGGGCGGCGACGCCGCGGAACACGTCGGGAAAGGCTTGCGGCCTTTTGCCGACGAAGAAAGCTTCGAGGCCTTGCTGGCCGCTTGGGACCAGAAGGCCAAGAAAGAGCGAAAGAAAATGCAGGAGCGGTCGATGAAGGCGGGCATGCCCATGCCGGCACCTTCCGCCGCGCCTGTCGCCATGGAGGCCGCTGCCGAGTCCATCACCAATGTCCAGACCCAGGGCGTGGACGAGGGCGGCATCGTCAAGCGGCATGGCGATCACCTGGTCGTGCTGCGACGCGGACGGCTGTTCACCGTGCGCATCGGCGGCGACCGGTTGCAGCCCGTTTCCACGGTCGATGCCTTCGGCCCGAACGTCGATCCGCGTGGCGCCTGGTATGACGAGATGCTGGTCGCGGGCGATACCGTGGCGGTGATCGGTTTCAGCTATGCGCGCGGCGGTACGGAGCTGGCGCTGTTCGATATTTCCGCCGATGGCCAGCTGAAATACCGCGACACCTGGCACCTGCGCAGCAACGACTACTACTCCTCGCGCAACTACGCGAGCCGGCTGATCGGCAACACGCTGGTGCTGTACACGCCGATGGTCATCAATGCCTGGAACCTGGACAAGCGCGATTTCCTGCCGGCCTACCGGCGCTGGCATCCGCAGGCGGTGCCGAAGGACTTCAAGCGCATCCTGCCGGCGACGCGCATCTTCCGCGGCAGCGACGATCTGGATCCGTTCAACGGCGGCGTCGCGCTGCACACCGTCACCCGTTGCGATCTTTCCGGGCCGGAACCCGATTGCACTTCCACCGCCGTGCTCGGCCCGGTGGGGCGCGTGTTCTACGTTTCCGCCGATTCGGTGTTCGTGTGGACCGGCCGCCCGCACAGCAAGGACGAAAACCGTTCCGCCGTGTTCCGGATTCCGCTGGACGACGGCACGCCCACCGGGCTGCGGACGCGCGGCATGCCGATCGACCAGCTGTCCTTCCTGCACGATGCCGGTGGCCATCTCAATGTCCTCGTCAGTGCGGTGGGCGCGGGCGAAGGCATGTGGGGCGATGAAGCCAGCGCGGGCGATCTGGCGCTGCTGCGCGTTCCGTTGGATGCCTTTGGCGACGGCAGCGAAGCCGCGCCTGCTTCCGCCTATCGTCGCTTGCCCGGCACCGCCAATGGCGCGATGCAGAACCGCTACATCGGCGACTGGCTGCTGTACGGCAGTGCGCCCTATCGCTGGGCCAGCCAGAGCCAGGACAAGAACGGAAGCACGGGCACCACGGTCTTCGCGCTGCGTTACGCCGATGACCAGCCGGTGCAGGCGCTGGCACTGGGACATGGCAGCGAGCGCATCGAGGCGATGGGCAGCGATGCCGTGATCGTGGGAAGCGCGGGCGCGGATCTGCATTTCACCAGCGTGCGTCTTGGCCAGCGCGATGCCGGAATCGGCAGCGTGTACGTGCAGCCGCAAGCTGCCCAGGGCGAGAGCCGCACGCATGGCTTCTTCTACCGCAAGGATTCGACGGACCAAGGCATCGTCGGCTTGCCGGTGGTCGGGCAGCGCCGCAGCAATACGATGCAGCGGTACTTGAACGAGTCCGCTTCGGTGCTGTACCTGCGCAACCGCAAGCTGGCGCTGTCGCCGATGGGCGAACTCGGCGCCGAGGCCGACAAGGCCGTCAGCGACAACTGCCGTGCCAGTTGCGTGGACTGGTACGGCAACGCGCGGCCGATCTTCATCGGCGAACGCGTGTTCGCGCTGATGGGTTACGAACTGGTCGAAGGCCGCGTCGAGCAGGAACGCATCGTCGAACGCCGCCGCACCAACTTCGCGCCGGGCGTGGCCATTGCCCAATAAGCACCTGCTGTAGCTTGCTCCTCTTCAGCCCATGAGCCGGGCAAGCCCGGCTCCATGGTTTGGGGAAGAATCGACAGGTACGGCTATGTCGCGCTTGCGTCGCGCCGTTCCTCGCGCAGCCGGCGTGCCGCAGCCACCATCGTGGCCAGCGCGGCGCGCGTTTCCGGCCAGCCGCGCGTCTTCAGGCCGCAGTCCGGATTGACCCAGATCTGCCAGGGTTCCAGCACCGCCAGCGCGCGGTGCAGCAGGTCGAGCATTTCGGCCTCGTCCGGCACGCGCGGGGAATGGATGTCGTAGACGCCCGGCCCGATCGCGTTCGGGTAGCGGAACTTCGCGAACGCATCCAGAAGTTCCATGCGCGAGCGGCTGGTTTCGATGGAAATCACGTCGGCGTCGAGCGCGGCGACCGCGTCGATGATGTCGTTGAACTCCGAGTAGCACATGTGGGTGTGGATCTGGGTCGCATCGGCGACGCCGCCGGCCGCGAGGCGGAAGGCTTCGACGGCCCAGGCCAGGTACGCGGCCTGCTCGGCGCGGCGCAGCGGCAGGCCCTCGCGCAGCGCCGGTTCGTCGATCTGGATGACGCGGATACCGGCGCGTTCCAGATCCAGCACTTCCTCGCGCAGCGCCAGCGCGATCTGCCGGCAGGTGTCCGCGCGCGGCTGGTCGTCGCGCACGAACGACCATTGCAACACCGTCACCGGGCCGGTCAGCATGCCTTTCATCGGTTTTTCGGTCAGCGACTGGGCGAAGTTCGCCCACTTCACCGTCATCGGGCGCGGCCGGCCCACGTCGCCGTAGATCACCGGCGGCTTGACGCAGCGGCTGCCGTAGCTCTGCACCCAGCCATTGCGGGTGAAGGCGAAGCCGTCGAGCCGTTCGCCGAAGTATTCGACCATGTCGTTGCGCTCGAACTCGCCATGCACCAGCAGGTCGAGGCCGATCTCCTCCTGGAAGCGGACGCAGTGTTCGGTCTGCGCTTCGAGGAAGCGCTCGTAGCCGGCGTCGTCCAGTTCGCCCGCCGCGTGCCGGCCGCGCGCCTTGCGGACTTCGCCGGTCTGCGGGAACGAGCCGATGGTCGTGGTCGGGAACGGCGGCAGGTTCAGCGCTGCTTCCTGCGCCAGCCGGCGCTGGCCGAACGGCGAACGGCGCTGGCCGTCTTCGGCAGTGATCGCTGCCAGGCGCCTGCGCACTTGCGGATTGCTCACGCGCGGCGACAGCAGGCGCGAAGCGCGGGCGCGGCGCGCTTCGATCAGGGCCGCGTCGGCCGATTCCCGGCCGTCGAGCGCATCGGCCAGCGTGCGCAGTTCGGCCACCTTCTGGCGCGCGAAGGCCAGCCATTCGCGGATCGCAGGGTCGAGCCGGGTTTCGCGTTCCAGATCCACCGGCACGTGCAGCAGCGAGCACGAGGACGACAGCCACAGTGGCCCTTCATGCCCGGCGCGGGCGCGCTGGGCCAGGGCGAGGGCGGCGTCCAGATCGGCGCGCCAGACATTGCGGCCATCGACAAGGCCCAGCGATAGCACGCGCCCGGACGGCCATGCCGCGAGCACGGCTTCCAGTTGTTCGGGCGCGCGCACGAGATCGAGGTGCAAACCTTGGACCGGTAGCCCGGTGGTCAGTTCCAGATTGTCGCCGAGCGCACCGAAATACGTGGTCAGGAGTTTCGCGGGGGAATCGGGCGCATCGAGCGCGGCATAGGCGCGGGCGAAGGCGGTACGCGCGGCATCGGAAAGATCGGTGACGAGGCAGGGTTCGTCGATCTGCACCCATTCCGCGCCAGCCTTATGCAGTTTCGCCAGCAGTTGCGCGTAATGCAGCAGCAGCGCATCGAGAAGTTCGAGCGGATCGCCGCCATCGCTGCGCTTGGAAAGGAGCAGGAACGACACCGGCCCCAGCAGCACCGGGCGCGCAGCAAGGCCCAGTTCGCGCGCCTGCGCCAGCGCTTCCAGCGGCTTGTCCGGGCGCAGGCCGAAGCTGGTATCGGCGGAAAGTTCCGGCACGAGATAGTGGTAGTTCGTGTCGAACCACTTGGTCATTTCCAGCGCGTGCAGGTCGAAGCCGCCGCGCTGGTGGCCGCGCGCCAGCGCGAAGTAGCCGGCCAGCGGATCGGCTTCGAACAGCGCGCGGTGCGAGGCGGGAATCGCGTCGAACAGCACGGCGGTGTCGAGCACGTGGTCGTACAGCGAGAAATCATTGCACGGCACCACGTCCGCGCCGGCTTCGCGCAGCAATGCGAAGTGGCGTTCGCGCAGGTCGCGCGCGGCCTGGTGCAGGCCATCGGCATCCAGTTCGCCGCGCCAGTGCGCTTCGAGGGCTTTCTTCAGTTCGCGGCGGGCGCCGATGCGCGGGAAGCCGGGGATCGTCACGAGGGTCATGTTGTCGCTCCAGTTCGGTGTGAACCGCAGGGATGGAAGGCGACGGCGGCCATGCGCGCAACGCAGGCACGCCCGGAACCGCCGACCTCCGCCCCCCGCGGGCGGAACGGCACTTTCGTGGCGCGACGAACCACGACGCCCCGCCATGCGGAACGCCGGGCCGCCGCTTCCCCTCGGAAGCGCCAGTCGAACGGAAGGCAACACGCCTTCCGGTCCGGGCAGGTCTTCGGACTCGCGGACGGGGAAGGCCTGGCCTTCCGCCTACTGTTCGCCGCTTCCCGGGCCGCGAGGCCTAGTGCTTCTGGCGAAGGTCGTTTCCGCTCACCGCTGCGGGGCAGTCCCGGAATGGGCTTGGCGCGCCTTCACCGGGTTCCCTTTTAATTTCATCGTTTCATCTGCATGAAGCGATGAAAACCGCGAACGGTGCGCAAGCTATCGCTTCGGATGGCGTGCGTCAATCCTTGGGGCGCGGCTTGCGGCGGGAAGTGGCGGCCTTGGCGGGGGATTTCCTGCGCGGCGCCTTGGGTTCGGGTGCCAGCGCGGCGGTGGCGAGCAGCAGGCGCTTGAGCACGTCCGGTTCGTCGAGCAGCTCGTCGGCCACCGGATAAGGCTTCGCGCCGGGGTAGGGCGGAGCCTGCGGAAGTTCCAGCTGCAGTTGCGCCACGGCCGCTGTGGCTTTGACGAACAGGCTGTCGTCGCAGGCGAAGGCAACGACCTTGCCATCCACGTAGAGGCCGAATTCGCCGAACATCTTTCGATGCGTCAGGCGCGGGCCGAGATCGGCCTGCTCATGCACGTATTCGACGAAGGAAAGGTTGGTGGCCATGTCTTCAACCTCCTTTGTGGAAGGGATCAGCCGCGCCGCTTGGCGCGTGGATGGGCGGCGTCGTACACGCGGGCCAGATGCTGGAAATCCAGGTGCGTGTAGATCTGCGTCGTGGCGATGTCGGCGTGGCCGAGCAGTTCCTGCACGCCGCGCAGGTCGCCGGAGGATTCGAGCACGTGGCTGGCGAAGGAGTGGCGCAGCAGGTGCGGATGCACGCGCTTGTCGATGCCTTGGCGCTGCGCGAGTTGCTTGACGCGGGTCTGCACCGCGCGCGGAGTGATCGGCCCGCCGTCGCGTCCGGGAAACACCGGCTGTTGCAGCGATGACGGCGGCGCGGCCTTGCGCCAGTCGCGCAGCGCCGCGCAGGCCATGCGGCCGACGGGAACGTCGCGGGCTTTCGAGCCTTTGCCGAGTACCCGGACCATTCCATCTTCGAGGTCCAGATCGAGCCAGCGCAGGCCGCAGAGCTCCGACAGGCGCAGGCCCGAGGAATAGAACAGTTCCAGCAGCGCCGCATCGCGCGCGCCGAGCGGCGCGTCCTTCGGCACTTCGACCAGCCGCGCCATTTCGTCCACGTCGAGCACTTGCGGCAGCTTGCGCGGCGCTTTCGGCGCGCGCAGTCCGGAACACGGATCGTTGCGCACGACGCCTTCGCGCATCAGTTCGCGGAACAGGCCGCGGCAGGCCGAGAGCAGGCGTTGCAGGCTGCGCGGCGCAAGTTTCCTGCGGTGTTGCGCGGCCAGGAAGCTGCGCAGCATCTCCGACGTGAGCTGGGTCCAGTCGGAAAGTCGCTTGTCGGCGGCAAAGCCGAGCAGCAGGTCGAGGTCGCGGCGGTACGCGGTGATCGTGTGCGGCGAAAGCCGGCGTTCGACTTCCAGCCGCGTCAGCCACGCGTTCACCGATGCGACGAGCGCGGGATGCGGAACTGCTGGCGTTTCCCCGCGCATCGGGCGTCAGTCTTCGTACCGCGCCAAGGCCGCTTCGACGGTTTCCGCGAGCATGCGCAGGAACAGCGTGCCCATGCCCGGATAGAAATGGTTCGGGTCGCCGCTACCGATCGCGAGCAGGCCGTGTTCGCCGAGCGACAGCAGCGCCACCGATTGCACCTTGGCGGCTTCCTCGCCGTACAGCACGGAAAGTTTGGCCGGTTGCAGGCGGCCGCACAGCGGTTCACCGGCGGCGATGAATTCGGCGAAGGGCGCAAGCTCGCCGGCGTCGTGTGGCAGCTGCCGCCACCATGAGGCGGGCGACAACGCGGCGTTCGGCTTGAACAGGATCACGCGCACCCATTCGCTGCCGAAATCCTCGCGCAGGCTCGCCACCAGCGTGCCGAGCGTGGCGTCGATGCCGCGGGCGCGCAGCAGTGCGAGCATCAGCTGGTGCACGCGCACCGTGAGGCGTTCGTTCTCGTTGGCGATCGCGAACAGTTCCTGCAGGCGGCGGTTCAATTCGCGGTTCTTCTCGCGCAGCACCTCGAGTTGGTAGCTGGCGAGCGAGGTCGCCTTGCCTTGTTCGCGCGGAATTTCGATCGCGAGCGCGACTTCCGGAAATTGCATCAGGAAACGCGGGTTCTGGCGCAGCCACGCGGCAACGGTGGCGGCTTCGAGATTCGGTGCGTCGCTCATGTCCGGCTCCCACTCATGAATGCCATTCTCCTTCGAAGACGAATTGCGCCGGCCCGGCCATCAGGATCGGCGCACCCACGCCGGGCCAGGAAAGTTCCAGCACGCCGCCGGGCAATTCCACGTGTACCTGTTCGGCGAGCTTGCCGCGCTTGCGCAGCACCGCGACCGCCGCGCATGCGCCGCTGCCGCAGGCGAGCGTTTCGCCCGCGCCGCGCTCGTACACGCGCAGCCGCACATGCGAGGCATCGAGGATCTGCGCGAAGCCGACGTTGCAACTGTCGCGGAAGGCGGGATGGCGCTGCAAGGCCGCGCCGATGCCGGCCACGTCCGCGCGCGCGGCGTCGGCCACTTCCAGCACGACGTGCGGATTGCCCATCGACACCGCGCCGGCCTCGAGGCGCGAGCCATCGCCGAGCGTGAAGACGTAAGGATCGGCGGGCGTGGGAGCGTCGAGGCCGATGGCGTCCGGCGAGAAATCCGGTTCGCCCATGTCGATGCGGAAGCGTCCATCGGGCAGCGCCCAGGCCGCGATCGTGCCCGCGGGGCTGTCGAGCGCGAAGGCGCCTTGTCCGGGCGCACTGCCGTCGCGTTTCAGCCAGGCCGCGACGCAGCGTGCGCCGTTGCCGCATTGGCGCGCGGAACTGCCGTCGGGATTGAAGATCGCGTACGAGGCGATGGCGCCTTGCGTGCGCGGCGCCTCGATCAACATCAACTGGTCGAAGCCGATGCCGGTGTGGCGGTCGCCGAGGCGGCGCGCAAGTTCCGGATCGAAGGCTTCGCGCGCGCCACGGCGGTCGATCACGACGAAGTCGTTGCCAGCGCCGTGCATCTTGGAAAAACGCATCGTGGCGCTTCCCGTGCGGTTCAGCGCAGCGAGGTGGCGCCGGCGGTCGCCTTGTCCGGCAGCACCAGCGGGCCTTTGTTGCCGCAGGCGGCGAGATTGCAGAGCAACAGTGCGGCGATCGCGGCGCGGATCAGCGCGGCGGACGGAAATGATGCAATGCGTTGGCGAAGATGACGGATCATTGCGACAGTATAGTTCGGCTGGTTCGCGCTTCGTTGGGGATATTCCATGTCGCCGTGGTTGGTGTTGCTGGTTCCGGGCGCGTGCGCCGTGGTGTTGGCTTTGTGGCTGCTGTCCACGTCGCGCCATCGTGTGCGCTTCGCGAAAAAAGGTGCGCGGCGCTGGGGCCGTGTGCTGCTGGGCGTGCCCTTGCTGTTGTCCGGTTTGGCCTTGTGCCTCATGGCGTGGTCGCTGCGCCATTACCTGGCGTTCGCGGCGGAAACCGAAGTGGCGCAGATCGCGCTGCGCCAGACCGGCGTGCAGCGTTACCGTGCCGAGCTTTCCACCGCGGGGCAGGTGCGCAGCTTCGATCTGGCTGGCGACGAATGGCAGCTCGATGCGCGCGTGTTGAACTGGACCTTGCCCGCGCAGCTGGGCGGTGCGCCGTCGTTGTACCGGCTGGAGCGGCTTTCGGGTCGCTACGGTGACGTGAAGCAGGAACTGGACGCGCCGCGTACCGTGTTCGCATTGAGCCCGGCGGGCGCCTTGGACCTGTGGCAGCTCAAGCGCAGCTATCCGGCGGCCTTGCCGTTCGTCGATGCGCAGTTCGGCAGCGCGGCGTATCTGCCGATGCTCGATGGCGCGAAATACCGCGTCAGCCTGGGGCGTCGTGGCGGGCTGGTGGCGCGCCCGGCGGACAAGGCCACGCATGATCTGCTGTTGGAATCCGGGTGGTTGCAGGAGTAGCGTCGCGGCCGCCCCCCGTTTTGTTCGTCAGATTCTGGAGAAACGCCATGTGTCGAATCCTCGTTGCGCTGCTGTCGCTTGCATTCGCATGGTCGGTGGCCGATGCCGCCGAGCCGCAATCCCTGCGCAGCTACCACGCCATCGCCGGTCGCGAAGATGCATGGGCGGGCGGGGCGCGCATGATTCCGATCCACACCCCGAGCGGCGATTTCCGGGTGTGGGTGAAGCGCATCGGCAACAACCCGCGCATCAAGCTGCTGTTGCTGCACGGCGGGCCGGGCGCGACGCACGAGTACTTCGAAGCCTTCGACAGCTTCCTGCCGGCCGAAGGCATCGAGTACTACTACTACGACCAGCTCGGCTCGGCCTACAGCGACCAGCCGGACGACATGGCGCCGCTGCTGGATGTGGATCGCTTCGTCGAGGAAGTGGAACAGGTCCGCACGGCGCTGGGCTTGGGCCGGGAGAATTTCTACCTGCTCGGCCATTCCTGGGGCGGCATCCTCGCCATCGAGTACGCGCTGAAATACCCGCAGCACCTCAAGGGCGTCGTGATTTCCAACATGATGTCCAGCATCCCGGCGTACAACCGCTACGCCAACGAGGTGCTGATGCCGGAAATGGATCCGGAGGCGCTGGCGCAGATCAAGAAGATGGAAGCCGAGAAGCGCTACGACGAGCCGGCCTACGAGGAACTGTTGATGCCGCATTACGAGCGCCATGTGCTGCGCCGGCCGGCGGCGGAATGGCCGGAGCCGGTGCTGCGTTCCTTCGCCAAGATCAACAAGAAGGTCTACGTGCCGATGCAGGGCCCGAGCGAGCTGGGCGCCAGCGGCCTGCTGCTGGAATGGGATCGCACCGAGGACCTTGCGAAGATCGACGTGCCGGCGCTGGTGATCGGTGCCCAGTACGACACCATGGATCCGGAGTTCAAGCGGATGATGGCCGACAAGTTGCCCAAGGGCGAATACCTGCACCTTCCCAACGGCAGCCACATGTCGATGTACGACGACCAGCAGGCGTATTTCTCCGGCCTGGTGGCGTGGATGCGCAAGGTGGACACGGCCGCGAAGCAGCCCTGAGCCGGCGTCGCGGGCCCGCTTTCAGCCCGCGATGTATTCGCGCAGCTTCCCGATTTCCGCGGCCTGCTCGTCGATCACGGCCTTGACCAGGTCGCCGATCGACAGCACGCCGGTCACGACGTGTCCCTCGACCACCGGCAGGTGCCGGATGCGGCGTTCCGTGACGAGTCGCATGCAGGCATCGAGCGAGGTCGATGGATTCACGGTGACCACCGGCGAGGACATGATCTCCGCGACCTTCGTGCCCGCGGAGGAGCGATCCTTGAGGATCACCTTGCGCGCGTAGTCGCGTTCGGAAACGATGCCGACGAGGCGTTCGCCTTCCATCACCAGCAGCGCGCCGATGCCGTGGCTGGCCATGCGGCGGATCGCTTCGAGCACCGTCTCGTCCGGGGCGATCCAGTAGATCGCGCCTTTCCCTTCAAGAAGTTGTCCTGCGTTGCGCATGGAACCTTCCTCCCGCTTCGGAAGGCCCAGTGTAGTCCTCCGAAGCGGCAGGGAATCATGCGCCGCAACAATCAGAAGCCCAGTTCGAGCCCCGGCTTCTGCGCCAGCATCTGCTCGCGGAACGTGTCCTGGATGCGCTGCAGCGCGGCCTCGTCATCGGCGTCGAAACGCAGCACCAGGCAGGGCGTGGTGTTCGAGCAGCGCACCAGACCCCAGCCGTCCGGCCAGTCGGCGCGGATGCCGTCGATGGTGGCGATCTTCGCGCCTTCGAAACGCGCGCGTTTGACGAACTGTTCGATGAAGGCGTAGTGCTCGCCTTCTTCCATCGGCACCTTGATTTCCGGCGTGCTGACGCCCTTGGGCAGGTCGGCGAACACCTCCTCCGGCGCGCGATCGTCGGCCGCGAGGATTTCCAGCAGTCGCGCGGCCGAATAGATGCCGTCGTCAAAGCCGAACCAGCGCTCGCGGAAGAAGAAGTGGCCGCTCATTTCGCCGGCGAGTTCGGAATCGGTTTCCTTCATCTTGGCCTTGATCAGCGAGTGGCCCGTCTTCCACATGATCGGGCTGCCGCCGTGGCGCAGGATCTGGCCGGCGAGATGGCCGGTGCACTTGACGTCGTAGATGATCGTCGCGCCCGGATTGCGGCTCAGCACGTCCTTCGCGAACAGCATCAGCAAGCGGTCGGGGAAGATCACCTCGCCTTGCTTGGTCACCACGCCGAGGCGGTCGCCGTCGCCGTCGAAGGCGAGGCCGAAGTCGGCGCCGGTGCGCTGCACGAAATGGATCAGGTCGCGCAGGTTGTCCGGTTCGCTCGGATCCGGGTGGTGGTTCGGGAAGTCGCCGTCGATGTCGCAATACAGCGGGATGACTTCCGCGCCGATCGATTCCAGGGTCTGGATGCCGATGGGACCGGCGACGCCGTTGCCGGCATCGACCACGACTTTGAGCTGACGCTCGATCTGGATGTCGCCGGAAATCTGCGACACGTAATCGGCGGAAATATCCATGCTGCGCACGGTGCCGCCGCTGATGCTGTCGAGCCGGCCGTCGGCGATGCGCGCGTACAGGTCCTGGATCGCCGTGCCCGACAGGGTTTCGCCGCCGACCACGATCTTGAAGCCGTTGTAATCGGGCGGGTTGTGGCTGCCGGTGACGGCGACGGCCGAGCCGGCATGGAGGTGGTGTGCGCCGAAATACACCACCGGCGTGGGCGCGACGCCGATGTCGATGACATCACGGCCGGCCATGCGCAGGCCTTCGATCAGCGCTTCGGACAGTTCCTGGCCGGAATGGCGGCCGTCGCGGCCGACCACGATTTCGCGCAGGCCGGAATCGGCCATCAGGCTGCCGATGGATTGGCCGATCAGGCGCGCGATGGAGGCATCCAGCGTCTTTCCGACCACGCCGCGGATGTCGTAGGCGCGGAAGATCGACGGATCGAGGTTGGCCTCGATCTTCTCCTTTTCCTTTTTCTCCATGACGCGCACGACCGGAACCTCGGCCTTCTCGGATTCCAGCTTCTGCAATACCGAGCCGAACGTGGCTTCTTCCTCGTCGCCAGCGGAGACGCCGCCGGAGCTTTGCAGCTTGTGCACCGCCCGGAACATCAGGCCGCCCACGGCCAGCGCCAACAGCGCCATGACCACTTGCACGCCGGGCGGGTAGGGCAGCGTGGTGACGACTTTGGGAACCGCGCTGGCGATGGAGAAACCGCCGCTCGCCGGCGTGATTTCGGCTTGCGACCGCAGCGTGGCGTCGCCGCGGGAGGTGAGCACCGTCGTACCGCTGCGCAGTTCGAGGTAGCCGCCGGGCAGTGACGTATCCTCGACGGGTCCTGAGATTTCCTTCAGCGGCAACAGGCCGTAGGCCACGGCGCGCGGCTTGGCCGAACCGCCGGCGGGCGTCGGGTATTCGAGGATCGGCGCAGCGATGCCGAGCTTGACGTTGCTGCCGCTGCCGACCACGCCGATCACGGCCTTGCCGTTGTTGATCGCGCTGGTGAGCAGCGCCAGCTTGCCGAAGCCCTGCGCGCCCGCATCGGCGGAAAAGGCTTCGTCGAGGCTGGCATCGTGCATTTCGATGTTGGAAAGCGCTTCCCAGCCCTGTTTCAGCGCGGTGATGACTTCGTCCTTGCGGCCGGCCGTGGCGTCGGCGCGCATGCGCGGATTGGCGACGAGTTTCTCCATGCGCGAACGCAGTTCGCCGGAGCGCGAGCCGATCGCTTCCGCGAGCTTGCCGCGCAACTCGACCATCTGGGGCTTCAGGGTGTCGCTGGCGTAATCCAGCCAAACCTGCCAGAGAATGCCCAAGCCTGCCGAAATGGCCAGCACCGCCGTGATCGCATACAGCGGCAGGCGCAATTGCGGTGGGATCAGCGGTTTTGCCGGGGCATCGTCGTCTTTTGCCCGATTTTTCCTTGCCATGCTTTCCCCTGATTCGCGCGCGGCGCTTGCGTGGCCGGTTCAGCGGGTTCCGGTATGCCCGAAACCACCCTCGCCGCGTGCGCTGGATTCGAAGGAATCCACCTGCACGAAGCGCGCCCGCCCTACCGGTACGAATACGAGCTGGGCAATGCGATCGCCCGGCGCAATCGTATAAGCCGCATCGCCGCGATTCCATAGGCTCACCATCAGCGGCCCCTGATAATCCGCATCGATCAACCCGACGAGATTGCCCAATACCAGTCCATGTTTGTGGCCAAGGCCGGATCTGGGAAGGATCGTGGCGCACCAGGCCGGATCGCCGATATGGATCGCGATGCCGGATGGAATGAGCGCCGTTTCCCCCGGCGAGAGCGTGACCGGATTTTCGATCATCGCGCGCAGGTCCATGCCGGCAGAGGCGGGCGTGGCGTAATCGGGCAAGGGGAAATCCGTGCCCAGGCGCGGATCGAGGATTTTCAGTTCAACGTCGAGGGCGGTCATGCCTGTGCCATCCGGTTGGCGATGATTTCCAGCAGGCTGCGGGCCACGGCGCTTTTGCTGGCTTCGGGGATTTCCTGTTCGCCGCCGTGCCAGAACACCGACAGCGCATTGCGCTCGGCGTCGAAACCGCGGCCGGCCACGCCGACGCGGTTGGCGGCGATCATGTCCAGGTTCTTGCGTGTCAGTTTGTCGCGCGCGTAGCGCTCCAGATCGGCGGTTTCGGCGGCGAAGCCGACCACGAACGGGCGATTTTTCCGGGCGGCGACTTCGGCCAGGATGTCCGGGTTCTGCACCAGTTCCAGCGTCAGTCCGCCGTCGCCGTTCTTCTTGATCTTGTCCGAAGCGACCTGACGCGGCCGGAAATCGGCCACGGCGGCGGTGCCGATGAACAGGTCCTGCTTGTCGAGGTTCGCGAACACGGCGGCGTGCATTTCCTGCGCGCTGCGCACCGCGATGACGTCGACGCCGCCCGGCGCGGCAATGCCCACCGGGCCGGAAACCAGCGTGACATCGGCACCGAGCAAGCGCGCCTGTTCGGCCACGGCGTAGCCCATGCGGCCGGAACTGCGGTTGCCGAGGTAACGCACCGGGTCGAGATCCTCGAAAGTCGGACCGGCGGTGACCAGCACCCGCTTTCCTGCCAGCAGTTGCGGCGCGCTGGTGTGTTCCAGCAAGGCCTGGGCGATGGCAGCAGGTTCCATCATCCGGCCTTCGCCGGTTTCGCCGCAGGCCTGGCCGCCCGCGTCCGGGCCGAGGAATCGCACGCCGCGTTGTTTCAATACGGCGACATTGGCCTGCACGGCGGGATTGCTCCACATCACGCGGTTCATCGCCGGCGCGAGCGTGATCGGCGCCTCGGTGGCGAGCGCGAGCGTGGTGAGCAGATCGTCGGCATGGCCGTGGGCGAGGCGGGCGATGAGATCGGCCGTGGCGGGCGCGATCAGCACGTGCGTGGCCCAGCGCGCCAGTTCGATGTGGCCCATGGCCGCTTCCGCGGCTTCGTCCCAGAGCGAGGTGCGCACCGCTTCCCCGGACAAGGCCTGGAACGTCGTCGGCGTGACGAAGCGCGCGGCGTTTTCGGTCAGTGCCACGCGCACCTGCGCATCGCGTTCGCGCAGGCGCCGCACCAGGTCGGCCGCCTTGTAGGCCGCGATGCCGCCGCCCACGCCCAGCAGAACGCGTGCGCCGCTCATGGACGGCAATCCCGTGGAGGGGCGAACGGCGTAGGCGTCGTCATCGGAAAAGTCTGAAGGCAAAACGGGCGATTAGCTTACTGGAATCTTCCGCTGCGGCCGATGCGAGCGCCCCGGGACCTGCCGACACTGGCGACTCTTTCCACATCGAGCATTTTCATGACGAACGATTCCGTCGCCGGCGATCCCGAAACCGCTGCGCAAGCGCGCGACGTTCCAGCGTCGATCAAGCATTGGCCACAGGACGAGCGTCCGCGCGAAAAGCTCATGGCGCGCGGTGCGGCGGCGCTTTCCGATGCGGAGCTGCTGGCCTTGTTCCTCGGGTCGGGACTGCGTGGCAAGAACGCGATCGAGGTTTCGCGCGATCTGCTGGTGCGCCATGGTGGCCTGCGCGGATTGATGTCGATGTCCTGCGCGGCGCTGATGAAGCTTCCCGGTCTCGGGCTGGCGCGGGCCACGCGACTGGCCGCGGCGCTGGAACTCGCCAATCGGCATCTGGCCGCCGAAATCCAGCGCGAAGGCGCATTGACCAGCCCTGACCGCGTGGATCGCTACTTCCGCGCCCGTTTGCGGGATCGTCGGGCGGAAGTGTTCGCCTGCCTGTTCCTCGATACCCGGCATCGCCCCATCGCGGTCGAGGAACTGTTCTTCGGCACCATCGACAGCGCCGAAGTGCACCCGCGTGAAGTGGTGCGCCGCTGCATCGACCACAACGCCGCCGCGGTGATCTTCGCGCACAACCATCCCAGCGGCGATCCGGAACCCAGCATGGCCGACCGCGCCATCACCTCGCGGCTTCGGGACGCGCTGGAACTGGTCGGCGTGCGCGTGCTGGATCACCTCGTGGTCGGCGCCAACCGCAGCGCCAGCTTCGCCCAGCGCGGTTGGCTGTGATGCCTCACGGCCGCCACAGCAGCGCGTCCAGATCGTCTTCCACCGCGCGCGAAGCCGCCACGACGCGCCCGTTGGCGATCTCCACGCCTTCGCGCCGCAGGAGCGCGCATTGCTTCTTCCACGCCGCCGATCCGGGCGGGAAGGCGATCCGTCCATCGCTGCGCACGATGCGATGCCAAGGAAGATCCGGTGCGTCCGATTCGGCCAGCACCCGCGCCACGAAACGGGCGCGTTTGGGCAATCCGGCGCGCGTGGCGATGGCGCCGTAGCTGGCGGTTTTTCCGTGCGGGACGGCGCGCACCGCGTCGAGCACGCGTCTTCTCCGTTCGTCGCTGGCGTCGTCCAAGGCTGGATTCCCGCAAGGGCCAGCCGTCAGAATACGACCTCCCCGAGGTAGAGACCGAACATGCAGAACTTCGAACAGATCCGCGCCCACGTCACCGCGAATTATGCCGTCCGCAGCAGCGATCCCTATCTCATCGGCCTCGACATTTCGCTCGACCAGGGAACGCGTCGCCAGAGCGTCTTCCTGACCGAGCTGGAAGGCGACGACAACCGCACCTACCTGCGTTTTTCCACCTCGATCGCGCCGATCACGGGGCTGGATGCGCGCCGCGCGCTGTACTTCAACTGGGAGCAGCGCCTCGGCCATCTGGCGGTGTCGGAACTGGACGGCGTGCCGTACCTGCAGCTGTGCGAGAACCGGCCGCTGGAAAGCCTGACCGCTTCCGAGATCGACCGCATCATCATCGAGATCGCCGGGCTCGGCGATCGCATGGAGCGCACGTTCTCGGCGGGTGGCGACCTGTTCTGAGGCGATTCCTCCGGGAATCGACCGCGGTTGGAAGCCGCAAGGCCCGTGAACCGGGCGTCTGTTTCCGTCCTGGATTTGCTATCGTGCAAAGGCCGGGCCGCAGGGATGCGACGCGGGCGAGGGGAGAGCGGGTCGGATGGGTGTCCGGCCCGTGTGTAAGCGGACGGATGGTTTGAGAAACCGGGACAAGCGGTTTGAGAACTGCCCCAAACCGCCTTTGAAGGAAGCTTAACGGGGCTTGGGGGCGTCCATTGCTCCGAGGGCCGGTCGCTCAAATGCCGGCTCCCACGTTGCCGCAGACTCGTCTTGCTCGATTGCCACAATCCGGCCGGCGGCCACGTCCGCCAGTACCCGCTCCAGCAGCCGGACACCCATCGGCCCGAGGTCGCGCCGCCACAGCGCGGCAGCATCGTCGCCCGGGCGAACCCAGCACCATTCCTGCGCGGCAATCGGCCCGGCGTCGGCCCGGTCGGTCATCCAGTACACCGTGCCCCCCGCGATCTCATCACGCATGTGAATGGTCCACCGCACCGCGTCCCGGCCGCGGTGGCGCGGCAGGAGGCTCGGGTGGTATCCGAGCGCTCCATGCCTTGCCCGAGCGCGCGCGGCCGCCGTGATGAAGCAGTGAGCGTGTGCGCAAACAATGACGTCGACGCCCTCGGGTACCCACGCAGCGGGCAGGCGCGTGCCCGGATCGCCGACCGGGATGCCCTCGAGGGCGGCCGCCTTGGCCAGCCGGTCGCCGTCCGGAGCGGCCACGAACGATACGTCGAACCCCAGCCGCTGAATCATGGCCAGCGCCTGGCATCCAAGCCAGCTTTGGCCAACCAGCATCACCCGCATACCGCGTCCTCCCCGAGCCAGCGGAAACCCTGCACCGCGCGGAAGTGCCCGCCGAAGCCGCTGCCGGCCGCTGACATTCGGCCGCGCGCGGCCGAGGCGGCGAGCGTCTGCTTGCTGCGCTCGCGGTTGCCGCCGCAGAGCGAGCCGCTGATCCGCGTGGACATCAAGTCCCCGGTCGCCACCGGCTACTTCACCGGCCACGCCAAGGTGCGCAGCAAGGCCGAGTTCGAAACCCTGCGCCAGGCCGTGGTCGATGGCGAGTACGAGGGCCGCGACGAAGAGGCCCTGCGCGAAATCTACGAGCGCTTCGACGGGTTCGGCGATTCCGACGGCTTTGCCGAACTGCTGGACGGCCCGGCCAGCGCCTACCTGTACCCGGCGGCGATCACCGCCTACTTCGAACACTTCGGCGAGGCCCGCCGGGGAAACTCGAAGCGCTCGCGCTCGCGCTGAGTGGCGAGCGCGAACCGCCGGTAGCGCAAGACGACGAAGACGCCGATGACGCCCTGGAACCCGACCAGGGCGGCACCGTGGAAGTCTCCATGCTCGACGACGACCACGGCGACGATGGCCGCGCCATCGTGCACGTCATCGAAGTGTGGGAGTGCCACCAGCAGGCGGCCGAGGTCTTCCAGCTGTGCCCGGTGCGCGGCATCGGGCACATGGGCGGGATCTACTGGGAAGGCATCGGCCCGGCCTGCATCACCCTGGCCTGCATCGGCCTGCGGCTGCCGCGCCGCCTGTGGCCGGGGCTGCTCAGCGACGTGGTCTTCATGGGCCAGTGCGTGGCGCGCGAGCGCAATCGTCAGGCGGCGGCGAAATCGAAGCGAAAGTGATGGCGCAGGATCAGCGCAAGGCGCGCAGCGCTACGGCGCAACCGCCAACCGCCGTCACGCCAAGAAAGGCAAATATCGCCCCAAGGATCCCGTACCCAAGGGATACGCCCAACGCCACCAGCCCTGCGATGCAGAAAACCTCTTTCATGCCCGGAGCATAACGCGAAATGGCTGATCAGACCGTCACCCTGCGCATCCATGCCGATGCCTCCGGCCTGGTGACCGGCGTCAGTCTTGCCGGGAAGGAAACGCGCAAGCTTGGCGAGGAAGGCGAGCGCGCCGGGCAGAAGATGAATTCCGGCATGAGCGCTGCGCGCCGGGGCGTGCAATCGATCAGCACACAGCTGGAGCAGGCAAAGCAGGCCGCCATCGGTTTTGCATCGGCCTTCGCCAGCATCCAGGGCGTGCGCGCCATCGCTGCCATGGCCGATACCTGGTCCGACCTCACCAGCCGGGTGAGCTTGAACATTGATGCCACCGAAAGCGCCGCCGATGTCATGGACCGCTTGGCGGACATCGCACGCGGCACCTATTCCCCGCTGGAACAAACCGCTGAATCCTTCGCTCGCAACGCCGTTACATTGAATGCGCTGGGTAAGAGCACACAGGAACAACTCAATTACACCGAAGCCCTGAACAACGCGCTGGTGGTGTCCGGTGCCAAGGCCGATGCCGCCGCGATGGTGCAGGACAGTCTGGCCAAAGCCCTGGCCGAGGGTTCCTTGCGGGGCGAGGAGCTGAATAATGTCCTGAACCGCGGCAGCCGCGTGGCCGAGCTACTGGCCGCCGAGCTGGGCACCGACGTGACGCAACTGCGCGCGCTGGGGCAGCAAGGCGCCATCACCGGCGAGGTGATCTACAACACGCTGGTCGCCAACATGCAGGTGCTCAAGGATGAGGCCGCCTCTATGCCGGCCACCATCGGCGACGCCTACACCCTGCTGCGTAATTCCGTGTTGCAAACCGTGGGCGTGTTTGATCAGCAATCCAAGATCAGCGAAACGATGGCAGAAGCGCTGATCGTCGTGGCCGACAACATGGGCACCATCATCAAGGCCGCCGTCGGCATCGCAGGGGCACTGGTTGCCGCCCATGCAGCAGCGGCCGCCGCCACGCTGGTGCATGAAGCGGCCACGCGCCGCGCCGCCGCCGCCGCATTGGCCGAGGCCCAGGCGCAACTGAAGAACCTGCAAGCCAAGGGCGCGGGGATCGCCAGCACCGCACAACTGACGGCGGCTGAAAACGCACTGGCTGCTGCGCAGAGCCGCGCCGCTGCGGCTGGCGTTGGCCAAGCTGGCGCGCTGGCCGGGCTGGGCAGGGGGCTGCTGTCGCTGGCAGGCGGCCCGATTGGCGTGGTGGTTGCGGCGGTTGCAGGCGTCACCATCGCAATCAAGGCCGCCATCGACGCGGAAATCGCCCGTGAAGAGGCATGGCGCAAGAGCCTGGAATCCTCTGTTGTGCATGCAGAGAAGCTGCACGCGCGCATCAAGGCATTGAATGAGGAAGTCGCCAAGACAGGCGTCTCCGTGCCAATGGAATCCCAGATCGAGGCGGCCGCCGAGCTTTTCCGCAAGCGCGCCGAAATGGCCACGAAAGCCGAGGAACTGCGCAAGTCTGAGGAAGCGCTCACACTCGCGCAGCTGTATGGCGCAAATGGTATGGACACGCTCGGGTGGGCCGTTAGCGATGCCGCCAAGAAGGTTGCCCACGCATCTGCCGAGTTCAACGCGGCCAAAAAAGCGGTTGCCGATCTGTCGCCGGAAGTGTCGCAGTTCGCCGATGACATGCAGCAGCGCTTCGCGCCCGCCTTCCAAGTTGGGGCCACCGCGCTGCACAACCTCATCGATACGGCCAAACAAGGGAGTGCGCGCAACACTTGTACGTGCCGGTGTGGCCGACAGCCTTCTCTTCTTCGCCGTTCCAGCGAACCGGCGCGGCCTTGCTCTTGGTGATGGCCACATCGACATAGCCGACCGTGGTGTCACCGGAGTTGGCCGGATCAGGACCCGGGGTGATGTCTTCCAGTGCGCCGGCCTCGGCCAGCGGCACGCGGACGGTCTGGTTGAGCGCGGCGCGCTCTGCGTTGCTGTCGCGGCGGACGGCGGGGATGAGGCCGACCATCTCGCGCGAGACGACATTCAGCGCCTCGTACAGGGTCGGGATGATGCCGGTCAGGGTGTTCGACATGGCTGTGGTCCTTTAGTCGGTAACGGTTCCGCCGCCTTGGACGTGCGCCACCCGGCCAGCCGGGTCCAGCGCATCAAATGCGGCACGGTTGATGGTTTTGCCGCCCGTGCCGCCACCGTTTGCAGGCGCGCCAGAGCCGGGCTTGTTGTCCGCCTTGAGGATCGTGTCCTTGTGCGGGTACTGGTCGATGAGGATTTCCAGGGCTTCGTCGAACTCGGCTGCTGCACCGGGCTGCTTTCGGCTGTAGATCGGGTTGCCGTTGGCGTCGAGCGCGGCGAGCTTCCCGTCTGCAACGGTGAAGTGCCGGCCAAACGCCGCCTGCACCATGTCCGCCGGGATCGCGAGCTTTTCGGCGATGAACTTCGAGCGCGCGAAACTGCCCCCAACGATCTCGCCGTGCAGCTGCTGCTCCAGTGCCTGGGCCCGCTTGGATTCGGCGTCGAGCTTCTCCTGCACCGGCTTGAGTGCGGCTGTCACAGCGGCGTCCACCTGTCCGGCATCCACCAGCTTCTTCAGGTCGAGCTTGCCGATCTTGTCCAGGGCATCGCGGGCACGCTCGGGGTCGATCCCCTCGAATGCCTTGAGCGCCGCCTTGGCCTCGTCACGCGCGGCGAAAGCCTTCTTTGAATCGGCCTGCAACGTGGTGAACCGGGTGGCCATGTCAGCCACGTCGATGGCGGCTTCACGGCCGTCGTCATAGACGTAGACCGGGTGGCCATCCTTCAGTACTGCATTGCCGTTGTCGTCGAGCTTGAGCTTCATGGAATCCTCTCGGCATCCGCCGTTGATGGCCGTCCGGCCGGGCTTTGGCGCTTCCGCGCCGTGTGCCGAGAGGATCGTTTTCTTGGGTGTTGCATTTCACGCGCGTCACGCAACACCCCAGATTTGGGATGCAAAAAACCCCGCCGGAGCGGGGTTGGTTACGGGTTGATCCGGGCTGATCGGATCAGGGAACGCGGTCAGTGCGCCGCGACAACACGGCGTTGGTCATCACCTCGGAATCCACGCGGGCCTGGAAGCGGTCGTAGGCTTCGCGTTCTTCGGGCGTCAGGTCTTGGTAGCGAACGCGGTTGGCGTCGAGCTCGGCGCGTAGCGCGTCGGCTTCCTTGTCGGACTCGATCATGCGTTCGCGCCACTTTTCCAGCGACAGACCGAACAACGCCGCCGCCTCGCGCTGTTGCTCAATCGGTAAATCCAGAACATGCCCATCGGTGCTCATGGCAATTCCTCCAATTCGATCTCGATGTAGCCGCCCATGTCAGTACGGCTCTTAACGTAGAACCTGCGCGGCACGCCGAACAGCACTTCCAGTTCGCTCCGGGAATACTGCGACCACTGCGCGATGTCGCGTCCTGTGCGGCCATGAATCACCAGCCGATGCGGGCGATGATCGAATACATCCTTGTCGCCACGCGTGGCGCTGGTGAAGGCAGGATACTCCACCACCGCCCCCCGAACATGCTTGGCCAAGGCATCTTCATCCAGCGCCACGCGCCGCACGACTGTGCCCTGATGCACCGGGAGCCGATCCAGCGCGTCATTCAGCACGCCAGCCGCCACCGTAGCACGCCCTGTCCGCCCATCCCGCAGCGCCTCGTTCAATGCCTCGAACCCCGACCCGGTGTAGTGCCGCAAGGCCACCATCTGCGCTTCGGTCAGACCGTGTGCCGCGCCCGCTGCACGCATGTCCGGCGTCAGCTCGCCGACAAGCCGGGTGTAATTTTCCCGGCCTGCCCACATCCGAACCTTCTCCACTTCCGGCAGATCAGCCGCCAAATCCCGCAGCGAGAGCACCTGCCCGTTCTGCCCCACAAGGTCGGACTGGGTGATGACGCCACGGCGAAATAGGTCGGCGCGGCCTTCGCCGAAGAGGCGGTCCTGTTCGACCGGAGTCAGGCTATCGAAGTACTCGCGGAAGGTGGATTGACCGCCGTCCTCTGGCATCGGGATGTCGTCGGCGTAGGCCATGGGGAGCAGAATGCTCCTGCACCGGTAGTGTCGCGGTGGCTTGCGCTCTATCGGGACGGAGTGCCGGATCGGCTCCAGGGTGTCGAGCGTGTAGAGCAGGCCGTGCCGGAGCGCACAGCCGGCTGTCGTGTTTTCGTCCAGGGCATCGCGGGCCTGCTCGGGGTCGATCCCCTCGAATGCCTTGAGCGCCGCCTTGGCCTCGTCACGCGCGGTGAAAGCCTTCTTCGAATCGGCCTGCAACGTAGTAAAGCGATTGGCCATGTCAGCCACGTCGATGGCGGCCTCGCGGCCGTCGTCATAGACGTAAACCGGGTGGCCATCCTTCAGTACTGCATTGCCGTTGTCGTCGAGCTTGAGCTTCATGAAATCCTCTCGGCATCCGCCGTTGATGGCCGTCCGGCCGGGCTTTGGCGCTTCCGCGCCGTGTGCCGAGAGGATCGTTTTCTTGGGTGTTCGGTTTAAAGCGCATCACCGAACACCCCAGATTTGGGGCATAGAAAACCCCGCTCGGGGCGGGGTTTGTGTCTGGGGCGACTCGACCACGGCGCGGCCATCAGAATCGATCACCCCGGTGCGGGGTGTGCTATTCTCCAAACAAAGCTGTCGCCGCAAAATCTCCCCGCAGCTGCTGAGGGCCACCTGTAGCCCAAAGGTTTCGTTGACGGGACTGGGAGTCCGTCAGGCACAGACAGGAGCGTATCAGGCGACGCCCCACATCATTCCTAGGGCAGCCTCATCCGTGGCGCGGCCCGTCCGCCCTTCCCGCAGCGCCGCATTCAGCGCCTCATAGCCATCCTCGCTGTAATGTCGGATCGCCACCATCTCGGGCAGCGTCAACCCGTGCGCAGCGCCAGCGGCGGCCGGCGACGGTGCGCTCGTGCGAGGTCGCGTTGCCGTCGGTGAGGAAGCGCAGCAGTTCGAGATCCGCGGGAAGGTCGGATTCCGGCGTGTCCGCTTCGTGGGGCGCGGCCGAGAGCGCGAAGGCGATGCCGCCACGGCCCGGGGCCGGCGCGATGCGGCAGGCCCAGCCGCGCAGGAATTCGTTCGGCGCGGAGAAGTGCTCCAGCGGCGCCGGCAGCGGTTCCTCGTAGTACACGACCAGCACTTCCGGCGCGCCTTCGACGAGCAGGCCGACGGCTTCGACGAACGCATGTTCGGCGCTTTCCGGGCCGGAGGCGACCGCGCTGTAGCTGGAACGGTCGCCGCGCGCGATCGAGAACAGTGCGGCGAAGGCGTTGTGCACGGAAACGCTGAAGGCGGTCGGCGAGACCGCGCCTTCGGCCGCCAGTTGTTTCATCAGTTCCATCGAGCGCCGCATGTCGCCGTAGCGCGAGGCGAACACCGCGGGGCAGGCGGCGCGGATGTCGTCGCTTGCGCCATCAAGCGCGTCGTAAGCGGATTGCAGCGCGACGCGGCCGAGCTTCTCGATCCGGCGCCGCATCATCGCGGGCATGTCCGGCAGCGGTGGCGTGGCGTCGCCGGCGATGCGCGAAGGTTGCGCGAACCACGCCAGCCAATCCTCGCGGGTCGTCAGTCCGGGCGCCCAGGCCGCCCATTGGCGAACGGAAAATCGATGATCCATCTGGTGCTTGCGTGGCAGTCGTTTCCGGAATCATTCCGCCGCTTGCGCGGACTTCTCCGCGAGGCGCCGTTCGCGCTTGAGCAGGTATTGCTCGAATTCGGCCGATGGCAGCGGCGGGGAGAACAGGTAGCCCTGGGCGTAGTCGCAGCCCATGTTCGCCAGAGCCTGACGCTGGCCTTCGGTCTCGACGCCTTCGGCGATGGTCTTGATGCCGAGCTTGTGCGCCATGACGATGATGGCTTCGGTGAGCGCCTGGTCGTTTTCATCGTCGACCACGCCGCGCGTGAACGAGGCATCGATCTTCAGGTAATCGATGTTGAACATCTTCAGGTACGCGAGCGAGGAGAAGCCGGTGCCGAAGTCGTCGACAGAAATGCCGATGCCGTTTTCGCGGAATTCGGCCAGGCGTTCCTTCACCGATTTCGGGTCCTGCACCAGCATGCTTTCGGTGATCTCGATCGCAACGCGGCTCTTCGGTCCTTCCAGCGAGGAAAGTTTCCGGGCCCAGTCGATCGCGCCGTAGCCGCGCGGGGAAAACTGCGCGGTCGAGATGTTGACGCTGATCTGCATCGGGCGGCCCAGCAGTCCTTCGACGCGCAGCGCCTGCGAGGCGGTCTGGTCGAACACCCATTCGCCGATCTCGTGCACGACGCCGGTTTCTTCCAGCAACGGGATGAAGTCCAGCGGCTTGATCGGGCCGTGCACGGGATGGGTCCAGCGCAGCAGCGCCTCGGCCTTCGTGGCCAGGCCCGTTTTCAGGTCGATGATCGGCTGGTAGTGGATCGAGAACTCGTTGCGCTGCAGCGCGCCGTGCAGGTCGTTGATCAGCGAGCGGCGGCGCTCGACGCTCTGCTGCATGTCGCCGGAGAAGTACATGAAGCGGTTGCGGCCGGCGGTCTTGGCCGCGTACATGGCCTGGTCGGCGTGTTTGATGAGGTCTTCGGCGTTGCGTGCGTCGTTCGGATGGACCGTTATGCCGATGCTGGTGGTGAGATAGAAATTGCGGTTGGAGATCAAGAACGGCTGCGCCAGTTCCCGGACCAGCCGTTGCGCGATGTGCTCGACCGGCTGCATGTCGGAAAGTCCGGGCATGATCACGGTGAATTCGTCGCCGCCCAGCCGCGCCAGCACGTCGGTGTCGCGGATCAGGTTCTGGATGCGCTTGGCGACCATCTTCAGCAGCTTGTCGCCCGCGTCGTGGCCGAGCGTGTCGTTGATTTCCTTGAAGTGGTCCAGGTCGAGCATCAGCAGGGCGAGCTGCGAGCCGTTCTCGTCGGCGCGCTTCATCGACCAGGCGAGGCGGTCGCGGAACTGGTGGCGGTTCGGAAGCCCGGTGAGCGGATCGATGTTGGCCTGTTTCCACGCCAACTGGCTGTCGGTGTACTTGTCCGTCATGTCGCGCGCGACGAAACAGATCGAAAGCCCGTTGTCGGTGCGGATCGAGCTGATCGAAAACTCGACCGGGAATTCGGAGCCGTCGCGGCGCAGCGCGAACAGTTCCTGCTCCATGCCGAGCTGCTGCAGGCTCGGCTCGCGGACGTGCTGCTCCAGCAGCTTGCCGAAGTGCTCGTGCAGGCGCTCGGGAATCAGCGTCTTCATCGGCTCGCCGATCAACTCGTCGCGCGAATAGCCGTGCGCGGCTTCGGCGCGCTGGTTGGTCATCCGGATGCGGCCTTGTTCGTCGCAGATCACCACCGGATTCGGCGAGGCCAGGATCAGGTCGCGGAAGCGGCGCTCGGCCTGGCGGCGGCTGGAGGTGGAGCGCAGCATCAGGGCGTTGCCGAGGATGTTGCCGTTGTGGCCGTACACCGGCGTCAGGACCGCGTCGACCTGCGTTTCCGAGCCGTTGCGGCTGACGAGCACGTAGCTTTCGCCTTCCCAGCCGGCGTTCACGTCGACCGAGCGGTGCTTGATGTCGCGCACCTGCGCGCTCTGGCGCGAATCCTCATGGCGCAGCTGGACCACTTCGTCGATCAGTCGGTCGCGGGCGTCGTTCATGTCCCAGCCGGTGAGTTTCTCGGCCGCGAGGTTCATGAAGCGGATGGTGCCGTAGCCGTCCGCGACGATCACGCCTTCGCCGACGTTGGCGAGCAGCATCGCGTAGGTGAGCTGGCTTTTGTGGACGCTGGCCTCGGTGTGGTAGCGGTGCATGGCGAGCCGGATCGCCATGACCAGATCCTGCTCGCGGTACGGCTTGATGATGTAGCCGAACTGGCCGGAAATCTGCGCCTGTTGCAGCGTGTCGCGATCCGAATGCGCGGAGGAGAAGACCACCGGGATGCCGAACTCGCGATAGATGCGGTCGGCCGTCTCGATGCCGTTCACCGGGCCCTTGATGCGGATGTCCATCAGCACGAGATCCGGGCGCAGCGCTTCGGTCCTGGCCAGCGCGTCCGTGCCGGTGTCGACGACACCGAGCACGGTATGGCCGAGGTGCTCGAGGCGATCCTGCAATTCCTCGGCGAGCAAAGCCTCGTCCTCGACGATCAGGATGCGGTAGGAAGGATCGGGGTTGATCATGTTCATGCGCAGGGCTTCACTCGTTCGCAAGTTTCAGCACCAGGCGCACGATGGTGCCTGGGCGTGCCGGAAGGAATTCGTAAGTGGCGTCGACTTGACGGCTGAGCGAGCGGATCAAACGCAGGCCTAGCGAGGAACCGGCCGCGCCCGGATCAAAATCCGGGGGCAGGCCGATGCCGTCATCGCGCAATTCCAGCACGCAGGATTCACCATTGCGGCGCAATGACAGATTAATCGTGCCTTGTCTGCCGTCCGGGAAGGCGTGTTTCACCGCATTGGTGACGATTTCGTTGAGGATCAGACCGCAGGGCACGGCGATGTCGATCGGCAACAGCACCGGCTCCAGTTCCTGCACCAGTTTGATCTGGTTGGTCGAAAGGCTGTAGTTGGCGACGAGCTGGCTGGAAAGGTTCACCGCGTATTCCGCGAAGTCCACCTTTGCCAGGCTTTCGGAGGCGTACAGGCTTTCGTGCACCGACGCCATCGCCCGCACCCGGTCCTGGCTTTCCTGCATCACCCGGATCATGTCCGGATCGGTCAGGTATTTGGCCTGCAGGTAGAACAGGCTGGAGATCACCGCGAGGTTGTTTTTCACGCGGTGGTGGATTTCCTTCAGCAGGATTTCCTTCTCGTGCAGCGAATCCAGCACCATCTTTTCGGCCTGCTTGCGCTCGGTGATGTCGCGGATCGCGCTGGAAACGAGCAGGCCGCTGGAGGTCTCCAGCGGCGAGAGGGAAATCTCGATCGGGAACTCGGTGCCATCCTTGCGCCGGCCGAGCAAGTCCAGCCCGGAACCCATCGGCCGCACCCTCGGGTTGTCGGTGTAACCGCGCCGGAAGCCCGGATGGCGGGAGCGGAAGCGTTCGGGAATCAGCATTTCCACCGGCTGTCCGACCATTTCCGCGGCGCTGTGGCCGAACAGTTTCTCGGCCTGCGAATTGACCAGTTCGATGCGGCCCTGTGCGTTCGCCACGACCATCGCGTCCGGCGCCGATTCCATCAGGTTGCGGAACTGCCGTTCGACGCGGCGGCGCACGGTGATGTCGGCGACGATCTTGGACGCGGCCACGACGCGGCCGTGCATGTCGCGCACCGGCGATACCGTCAGTTGCACGTCCACCAGCGAGCCGTCCTTGCGCAGGCGCTGGCTTTCGTAGGGCTCGACGCGCTCGCCCTGGCGGATGCGCTGCATGATCGCGGCTTCTTCGGCGCGCAGCTGCGGCGGAATCAGGATCGAGATGTTCTGGCCGATGGCCTCGGACGCGGAATAGCCGAACAGGCGCTCGGCCGAGGGATTCCAGCTCTGGATCACGCCGTCCAAGCCTTTGCCGATGATCGCGTCGGTGGCCGATTCGATGATCGCGGCCAAGCGCGAGCGTTCCTCGCGGGCGTGCTCGCGCAGGGTGATGTCGCGGATCGCGCTGACGACGAAGGCGCCTTCGTCGGTTTCCAGCGGCGAAAGGGAAATTTCCACCGGGAATTCGGTGCTGTCCTTGCGCCGTCCGACCAGTTCGCCGCCCACGCCCATGACCCGCGTCCGCGGGCTGTGCATGTAACCGTCGCGGTGCGACGGATGCTGCCCGCGCAGGCGTTCGGGGATCAGCATTTCGACCGGTTTGCCGAGCAGTTCCGAGCGTTGGTAGCCGAACAGCGATTCGGTCTGCGTGTTGACCAGCGAAATGCGGCCGGCCGCATCGACGATCACCATCGCGTCCGGCGCGGATTCGAGCAGGCCGCGGAAGCGCTGTTCCGCGCGCAACCGTTCGGTCACGTCGCGCGCCACGCACAGCACGCGCTGGCCCGAGTCGCTTTGCATCGGGCTCAGCATGATGTCGACCGGGAATTCGCTGCCGTCGCGGCGGCGGCCGTAGAGATTGAGGTTGCCGCCGCCCATCGCGCGGGTGCGCGGTGCGGTGAAATAGCTGGAGCGGAAACGCGCGTGTTCGAGGAATCGCTGCGGAACCAGCGTTTCGATCAGCGCGCCGTCGAGCGCGCCGGGCTCGTATCCGAACATCGCCGCCGCCTGCGCGTTGGCCTGCACGATCCGGCCATCGACATCGACGACCAGCATGCCGTCCGGCGCGGCCTCGAAGATGTGCTGGTAGGTCTGCATGGGCGCGCGGGCGGCTTCGGGCGGGGCGTCAGGCCTTGCGCACGAACTCGGATTTCAGCTTCATCGGGCCGATTCCGTCGATCTTGCAGTCGATGTCGTGATCGCCGTCCACCAGACGGATGTTGCGAACCTTGGTGCCGACCTTCACGACCAGCGAGGAGCCTTTCACTTTCAGGTCCTTGATCACCGTGACCGAATCGCCGTCGGCCAGCACGTTGCCGTTGGCGTCCTTGATCACGCGCGCTTCGTCGTCGCCGCCGGCGGCTTCGGACGCCGTCGTCCATTCGTGCGCGCATTCGGGACAGACAAACTGGCCGCCGTCTTCGTAGGTGAATTCGGAATTGCAGCGGGGGCAGGGCGGAAGCGTGCTCATGGGAAGGATCCTTGCGGTTTGATCGCTTGCTTTCCGAGGCAACGGGAGAAGCAAAGCCAAGAAAGGCAAACGATGAATATTGGCAGCTCGCGATGCCGCGTTCCAGTGCGGCGCTATCATCGTGGCACTCTCCAGGAGCCGAACATGAAACAGCGATCCGTCCTTCTTGCCACGCTGACTTGCGCCGCGTTCGCGATGCCGCCTGCCGCCCATGCCGATATCGCCAAGGCGCGGGAACTGGCGCAGGACGCCATCATCGTCGATACCCATATCGACGCGCCGACCGAACTGCTGGAAAAGCCGTGGGCCGATCTGGGCCAGTCCGTGCCGGGACGCGAGTTCGACTGGCCGGGCGCCAGGCGCGGCGGCCTCGACGTGGCCTTCATGTCGATCTACACCTCGGCCTCGCAGGATGCGGACGGCAGTGCCTTCGAGATCGCCAACCGCCAGATCGACACGGTCGAGGCCCTGGCGCAGCGCCATCCGGACAAGTTCGCGCTGTTGCGTTCGCCGCGCGAGGTGGAATCGAAGCTCCAGGGCGGTCGCGTGCTGCTGCCGCTCGGCATGGAGAACGGCGCGCCGCTGGGCCGGGACTTGGCGCGGATCGAATTCTTCTTCCATCGCGGCGTGCGCTACATCGCGCTCGCGCACGGCGCGAACAATGCGCTGGCCGATTCGTCCTACGAGCGCGAAGCGCGCTGGAACGGCCTGAGTCCGCTCGGCAAGCAGGCCGTCGCGGAAATGAACCGGCTCGGCATCATGGTCGATGTTTCGCATTTGTCGGACGCCGCCACGAGGCAGGTGATCGAACTCTCCCGTGTGCCGGTGGTGGCCACGCATTCGGCCTTCCGCCATTTCACGCCGGGTTTCGAGCGCAACATCGCCGACGAGGAAGCCGTGGCGCTGGCCAAGCGCGGCGGCGTGGTGCAGGTCGCGTTCGGCAGCGCCTTCGTCGATCCGGTCGCAGCCGCCGACATGCAGGCGCTGTTCACCGCGATGGGCGAACACGACAAGCGCATGGCGGCGCTGAAGGCCGAGGGCAAGGAAGTTCCCGAGGTGGACTTCTTCTCCAACTGGCAGAAGGAACATCCGCGCCAGCCGACCAAACTCGATGCGGTGCTGGATCAGATCGACTACGGCGTGAAGCTGCTCGGCATCGACCACATCGGCCTGGGTTCCGATTTCGATGGCGTTGGCGGCGACCTGCCGGAAGGGCTGAAGTCGGTCGCCGATTACCCGAACCTGATCGAAGGCCTGCAGCAGCGCGGCTACAAGGACGAGGACATCCGCAAGATCCTGGGCGGAAACCTGTTGCGGGTCTGGCGCGAGGTGGAGGAAGGCGCGGCCAAGCCCGCCGCAGGGAAGTGATCCGTGCACGCGCATCACGACCCTGATCACGGGCATGACCACCACGATCATGCGCACGAGGCTGGCCACGGAGAGCACGGGCACCCGCACGCCCATGCGCCGGCTGGAACCCGCGCCTTCGCGATCAGCCTGATCGTCAACCTGCTGTTCACCGCCGTCGAAACCGCGTACGGCCTTTGGGCCGATTCGCTGGCCTTGCTGTCGGACGCGCTGCACAACCTCGGCGACGTGCTCGGGCTCGCGCTTGCGGGCGGCGCGGCGTGGCTGGCGGCGAAGCCGACCAGCGAAAAGCGCACTTACGGCTATCGCCGCGCCACCTTGCTCGCGCCGCTGGCCAATGCGCTGCTGCTGGTGTTCGCGGCCGGCGGCCTGGGATGGGAAGCGGCGCGACGTTTCGTGCAGCCGACGGAAGTCGCACCGATGCCGCTGATCGTCGTGGCCGGCATCGGCATCGTGGTCAATTTCGGCAGCGCGCTGCTGTTCCGCGGCCACGGCCACGACCTGAACCAGCGCGGCGCGTACTTGCACCTGATGGCCGACGCGGCGGTTTCGCTGGCCGTGGTGCTGGGTGGTCTTGGGGTTCTGTGGCTGGGATGGCACTGGATCGACCCGGCGCTGGCGCTGGTCGTCGGACTGGTCGTGGCGATCGGTTCGTGGAAGCTGCTGCGCGAAAGCCTCGATCTCACGCTGGACGCCGTGCCGGGCCATATCACGTTGGCCGAGGTCGAGGCTTTCCTGAGGGCGCAGCAAGGCGTGGTGGACCTGCACGACCTGCACGTGTGGGCGATGGGCAGCAGCGAACATGCGCTGACCGTTCATCTGGTGCGGCCCGAAGGCCCGCACGACGGCTTCCTGGCCGAATTGTCCGAGGCGCTCGAGCGCCGTTTCGGCATCGGGCATGTCACGGTGCAGATCGAAGCGGATACCTCGATGCGGGGCCGGCACAATTGCCATTGACGGCTGAACGGCGTTTGGCGACGCGCGAGTTCTAGCGCGTGCCTTCCGAACGTATAATCGCCGGTTCGTCCATTTCCGCGCAGGCAAGGCCGCCATGCTCAACAAGATCAAGACCGACGCTTCGACCCGCATGACCAAGAGTCTCGAAGCGCTCAAGCACGAATTGACCAAACTGCGCACCGGTCGCGCCTCGAGCGCGCTGGTCGAGAACCTGAAAGTGAACGTCTACGGCAGCGACGTGCCGCTGTCGCAGTGCGCCAGTATCTCGGTGACGGACGCGCGCACGCTGACGATCACCGCCTGGGACAAGGCCGCGATCGCCGGCATCGAGAAGGCGATCTATTCCAGCGACCTGGGCATCACGCCGAACACCGCCGGCACCGTGATCCGCATCAACCTGCCGCCGCTGACCGAAGATCGCCGCCGCGATCTCGCCAAGCACGTGCAGGGCGAAGGCGAGAACACCAAGGTCGCGATCCGCAACGTGCGCCGCGACGCGATGCAGCAGGTCAAGGAACTGCTCAAGGCCAAGAGCATCAGCGAGGACGAGGAACGTCGCGCCGAGGATGAGATCCAGAAGCTGACGGACAAGTTCGTCAAGGACGTGGATGCGGTGGTCAAGCACAAGCAGGACGAGTTGATGCAGATCTGACGTCTGCAGCGCAATGGATGATGCGGCGATGAGCCAGCCCGCCAAGCCGCGTCATGTGGCGATCGTGATGGATGGAAACGGACGCTGGGCGAAAGCCCGGCGCCGTCCGCGCACGCTCGGCCACCGCGCAGGCGCGCGCGCGGCCGGCGCCTGCGTGCAGGCCTGCCTGGCCGAAGGCATCGAGGTGCTGACGCTGTTCGCGTTTTCCAGCGAGAACTGGCGCAGGCCGCAGGAAGAAGTCGGCGCGTTGATGCAGTTGTTCGTCAACGCGCTCGACAAGCAGACCAGCGAGCTGCACAAGCACGAGGTGCGGCTGCGCTTCATCGGCGAGCGCTCCGCGTTTTCGCCGGAGATCGTCGAGCGCATGGCGAAAGCCGAGGCGCTGACCAAGGAAAACAACAGGTTGACGCTCTGCATCGCCGCCGATTACGGCGGTCGCTGGGACATCGTGCAGGCGGCGCGTGCTGCGGCGCGTGATGCAATGGCTGGCAAGTTCGAGGTTGAATCCATCGACGAAGCGCGGCTGGCGGGTTATTTCAGCCAGCACGATCTGCCCGACGTCGATCTTTTCATCCGTACCGGCGGCGAGCGCCGCATCAGCAATTTCCTGTTGTGGCAGATGGCCTACGCCGAACTCTATTTCACCGAAACCCTGTGGCCGGACTTCGACGCTGCGGCGTTGAAGCTGGCGCTTGACGATTACGCCGGACGCGAGCGCCGTTATGGCATGGTGTCCGAACAACTTCAGTTCGCCCGGTCGGTCGAACCCGTCGCCGGAGCCGCGAAGTGAAGCAGCGCATCATTACCGCCCTTGTGCTCGCACCGTTGGTGATCTTCGGCATCCTGTGGCTGCCGAGCGCGGTGCTGATGGCGCTGGCCGCGGCCGCCCTGCTCGGCGGCCTGTGGGAATGGACGCGCATGGCGGGCCTCGAGGGCCGCGTGAAGCGCGCCGCTTTCCTGTTCGCGCACGCTGCGGTGATGGCTTACCTGGCGTGGCGCGGCTGGCCCGAATTGTTCCCGTGGGTCGTGCTGCTGGGCGTCGGGTTCTGGATCGCCGCGACGTTCTGGCTGCGCTTTCCCGGTTTCGCCAAGAGCGGGCGGGGCGCCTGCACGCTCAAGCTGTTGGCCGGAACCTTGCTTGTGCTGCCGACCTGGTGCGCGATCGGACTCCTGCATGGATCGGGTGCCAAGGGGCCGCAGTGGACGCTGTTCGCGCTGTTGATCGTCTGGGCCGCCGATACCTTCGCCTTCTTCGCCGGTCGCCGCTTCGGCGGGCCGAAACTCGCGCCGAGCATCAGCCCGGCGAAAACCTGGTCGGGATTCTTCGGTGGCCTGTTCGGCGTCGTGCTGCTGGCTTTCGCGGTCGCGCCGGTGTTCGGCATCGGCCTGGCGACATTGCCGTGGTTCATCCTCACGAGCGTCTTCGCGGGGCTGGCGGCGGTGGTCGGCGATCTGTTCGAAAGCCTGGTGAAGCGGCAAGCCGGCGTGAAGGATTCCAGCGCGCTGATTCCCGGCCACGGTGGCCTGTTCGATCGCATCGACAGCATCGTCGCCGCGTTGCCGGTGTTCGCGTTCCTGAAAGCCTTGTTGGGCTTGTGAGGCAAACGCCATGAGCGGGCCAGGCAAGAGAAACGTCGCAGTGCTTGGCGCGACGGGTTCGATCGGCACCAGCGCGCTGGACGTGATCGCCCGCCATCCCGATCGCTTTGCCGCCAGCGTCCTGAGTGCGAACGGCAACGTCGAGGCCTTGGTCGGGCTGTGCGCCAAGTACAAGCCGGCCGTCGCGGTGATCGCGGACGAATCGCGCTACGCGGACTTGCGCGACGGCCTGCGTGCCGCCGGCCTGGCCACGCGCGCCGAAGCCGGTCCGCAAGCCTTGGCGGACATCGCCGCTTCCGATGCCTGCGACACCGTCGTCGCAGCCATCGTCGGTGCGGCCGGATTGCCGTCCACGCTTGCCGCGGCAGGCGCGGGCAAGCGGATCCTGCTGGCGAACAAGGAATCCATCGTCGTCGCCGGCGAATTGCTGATGCGCGCAGTTGCGCAATGCGGCGCGGAGCTGTTGCCGATCGACAGCGAGCACAACGCGATTTTCCAGTGCCTGCCCGCGCCCGGCATCGGCGCGGCGAATCGCCAGTCGGTGCGCCGCATCGTGCTGACCGCTTCCGGCGGGCCGTTCCGTGGCTGGTCGCGGGAAAGGCTCGCCGGGGTGACGCCGGAGCAGGCCTGCGCGCATCCGAAATGGCGCATGGGCCGCAAGATTTCGGTCGATTCGGCGACCTTGATGAACAAGGGCCTGGAAGTGATCGAGGCGCGCTGGCTGTTCGACGCCGCGCCCGAAAACATCGGCGTGGTCGTGCATCCGCAAAGCCTCGTGCATTCGCTGGTCGAATACGTCGATGGCTCGACGCTCGCGCAGCTCGGGAATCCGGACATGCGCACCGCGTTGGCCTATGGCCTGGCGTTTCCGGAGCGCATCGACGCGGGCGTGGCGCCGCTGGATCTGTTTGCCGCGGCGAAGCTGGAATTCGAGCAGCCGGACGAGGCGTCCTTCCCGTGCCTGCCGCTGGCCCGTGCCGCAATGCGCGCCGGTCCGGCCGCGACCACGGCGCTCAATGCCGCCAACGAGGTCGCGGTTTCAGCCTTTCTTCAGCGCCGGCTTGCTTTTCTCGGGATTCCGGCGACGATCGAAGCCGTGCTGGAAAAACTTTCCGGAACGACGGCTGTGGACCTCGACGCCTTGCTGGACGTGGATCGCCAGGCGCGGCGCCTGGCGGAAGCCGCGATTGCGGCATGAGCCGGAAGCGGAAATGGATTTTCGAAGCAGTTCAATGAAGGGAATGGACAGGACGGTATGTCGCAAGTAGCGGGTTCGATCTGGTGGCTGATCGTCAGCATGGGCATCCTCGTGACTTTCCACGAGTTTGGCCATTACTGGGTCGCTCGGCGTTGCGGGGTGAAAGTGCTGCGTTTTTCCGTGGGCTTCGGCAAGCCGCTGTGGAAACGTCTGGGCAAGGACGGCACCGAATACGTGGTTGCGGCGATTCCGCTGGGCGGCTACGTGAAGATGCTGGACGAACGCGAGGGCGACGTGCCGCCGGAAATCGCGCCGCAGGCGTTCAACCGCAAGAACGTCTACCAGCGCTTTGCCATCGTCGCGGCCGGTCCGCTGTTCAACCTGCTGCTTTGCATCGCCTTCCTGTGGGGCATGTTCATGGTCGGCAAAGGCGATTTCGCGCCCTTGGTCGGCCGCACCCAAGGCATCGCGGCCGAGGCGGGCCTGCGCTCGGGCGACCGCATCGTCGCGATCGACGGTGTGAAGATGGAAACCTGGACGCACGCGGCGATGGCGCTTGCCGGCGTGGCGCTGGATCGCGCCTCGACCAGCATCGAGGTGGTGCGGGAAGGCGGCGCGGTCGATACCGTGGAGCTCGATCTTTCGCGCTTCATCCCGCCCCGCGACGAGATGATGGTGCTGTCCAGCCTCGGCATGACGCCGCGCCAGCGCCTGTTGCCGCCGCAGATTTCCAGCGCCGCCGCCGGCAGCCCGGCCGAGCAGGCGGGCTTGCAGCCGAACGACAGGATCGTCGCGATCGGCGAGCGCCGGATCGAATGGTGGGATGACATCAGCGCCGCAGTTCAGGCCCAGGCGCGCCCGGGATTGTCCTTGGATCTTGAAATCGAGCGCGGCGGTGAACGACTGTCCCTGCAGGTCGTGCCGAAATGGGAACAGGGCGAGGGCGAGCCGCGCTTCATCCTCGGCGTCGCGCCGGTTCCGGTGACCGTCGATTACGACGCGCTGCTCCGGTACGGACCGGTCGAGGCCGTCGGTGCGGCGCTGCACGAAACCTGGCGCTACACGACCACGACCGTCGGGATGATCTGGCGGATGGTGTCCGGCGCGGCGTCGCTGAAGAACGTGTCCGGCGTCATCACCATCGCCCAGGTCGCCAACGTCTCGGCCCAGCTCGGGCTGGCGTGGTTCCTGTCGTTCCTCGCGATCCTTTCCCTGAGCCTGTGCATCATGAACCTGCTCCCGATCCCGGTCCTGGACGGCGGGCACCTGGTGTACTGCATCGTCGAGATGTTCAAGGGCAGCCCGGTCAGCGAGCGCACACAGATCGCGGGGCAGTATCTGGGCATCGCCCTGCTGGTGGGATTGATGGGGCTGGCGTTCTACAACGACATCCTGCGGCTGGTGTCGTCCTGACCGGAACCTGCGGTTTCGGGCCGGGTTCCGGTTATCCTTTCTCTTTTTTGTACACACCCAACCGTACGCCGGCTCTACAATCCGGCGAATCCGTGTCCCGCTGGATTATTCGATGAAGCGACTTGCCGCACTTCCGCTCGCCATTTCCCTGTGCTGTGCCACGCTGGCGCAAGCCGCCGCGTTCGAGCCATTCACCGTTTCAGACATCCGCGTCGATGGATTGCAGCGCATTTCGGCCGGTACCGTGTTTACCTACCTGCCAGTGGAACGCGGCGACCGGATGGATTCGCTGGCTGCGCAGCGTGCGGTCAGGGCGCTGTTCCGGACCGGCTTCTTCAACGACATCTCGCTGGACCGCCAGGGCGACATCCTCGTGATCACGGTGGTCGAGCGTCCGGCGATCAGCAAGGTCACGCTGATCGGCAACAAGGACATCAAGACCGACGAGCTGCAGAAGAACCTCAAGGCGATCGGCATCGCCGAAGGCGAAACCTTCGACCGCCTGCAGCTGGACCGCGTGGTGCAGGAACTGACCCGCGCCTACAACAACCGCGGCAAGTACAACGTCAGCATCCAGCCTTCGGTCACGCCGCAGGACCGCAATCGCGTGGACGTGCAGATCGACGTCAAGGAAGGCAAGGCAGCGAAGATCCGCAGCGTCAACATCGTCGGCAACGAGGCCTTCAGCGACAAGGAACTGCGCAAGGGCTGGGAATCGAATTCGACCAACTGGAAGAGCTGGTACAAGCGCGACGACCAGTATTCGCGCGAAAAGCTTTCCGGTGACCTGGAAAAACTCTCCTCGTATTACCTCGACCGCGGCTACGTCGATTTCGAAACCCAATCCACGCAGGTTTCGATCACGCCCGACCGCCGCAACGTCTACCTGACGGCGAACATCGAGGAAGGCGAGATCTACACCGTTTCCGAAGCCATCGTCACCGGCGACACGGTGATCCCGCAGGAAGAAATGGAACGGCTGGTGATCGTCCGTCCCGGCCAGACCTACAGCCGCCGACTGCTGGAGCTCACCTCCGACGGCATGGCCGCGATGCTCGGCAACATCGGCTACGCCTTCGCCCAGGTCACGCCGATCCCGGACGTGGACAAGGAAAACCGCACCGTCAAAATCAACTTCTTCGTCGAACCCGGCAAGCGCGTGCAGGTTCGCCGCGTGTTGTTCAAGGGCAATACGCGTACCGGCGACGCGGTCCTGCGCCGCGAGATGCGCCAGTTCGAGGGCAGCTGGTACTCGCAGGCCGCGGTCGACCGCTCCAAGGTGCGCCTGAAGCGCCTTGGCTACTTCCGTGAAGTGGACGTGGAAAACCAGCCCGTGCCCGGCACGGACGACCAGGTGGACGTGGTGTTCCGGGTCGAGGAAACCACGTCGGGCAGCTTCATGTTCGGCATCGGCTATTCGCAGCTGGCCGGCCTGATCACGTCGGTGTCGGTGACGCAGGACAACTTCCTTGGCACCGGCAACCGCATCGGCGTCGCGATCCAGGACAACGACTACGCACGCCGCTACGACCTCAACTACTTCGACCCGTACTTCACCCGCGACGGCATTTCCGCCGGTTACTCGCTGTCGTACCGGGAGCTCGACCAGAGCGACTTCAACATCGCCAGCTACTACTCCGACAGCGGCATGGCGCGCGTCACCTTCGGCATCCCGCTGACCGAGAACGACACCGTCGGCCTCTCGTTCGGCGTGGACTCCAACATGATCCGGACCTATCAGGGCACGCCCCAGCCGATCATCGACTACATCGATGCCATCGGTCGCCGGACCTTCCACACCTGGCGCAGCGAACTGTCCTGGGCGCGCGACTCGCGCAACGCCTACTGGAACCCGACGCGCGGCAGCTACCAGCGCGTCGCCGCCGAAATCGCGCTGCCCGGCTCGACGGCCGAGTACTACAAGCTGTATTACCAGTACGCCAAATACTGGCCGGTGACGCGCTCGCTGGTGCTGCTGACCAACGTCGAACTCGGCTACGGCGACAGCTACGGCAACAGGTTGGAGCGCACCATCTACAACGAGGACGGCACCGTCGCGCGCGAAGTCGTGGCCGATGGCCTGCCGTTCTTCGAGAACTTCTACGCCGGCGGCGTGCGCTCGATCCGCGGCTTCGAGGACAACACCCTCGGCCCGACCTATTACTCCGAGATCTACGGCTACCGTCAGGCGCTCGGTGGCGCGCTCAAGACCACCGGCAGCATCGAGGCGATCTTCCCGACGCTGTTCGACACCGACCAGACGCGCCTGTCGGCCTTCATCGACTTCGGCAACGTCTATCGCGACGCCAGCGATTTCGAGTTCCGCGAATACCGCGCCTCGATCGGCGTGTCGCTGCAGTGGCAGGCGCCGGTCGGCCCGATCGTGCTGAATCTCTCGTACCCGTTCCTGACCGACGACAACGATCGCACCGAGCGGTTGCAGTTCTCGTTCGGGCAGCAGTTCTGAGTCGCGCGGGCAGGAGCGGCAGAGGTTTCCCGTGGACAGTGTGCAGGCGCAACGACGAGCCGGGCCGCGTTGGTTCGCCCGCGCCGTCGCCGGCGCGGTGCTGTCGGCCGCACTGGCACTGACCGCGGTTTCGGCCTTCGCGCAGCAGGGCGCGGCGAAGATCGGTTATGTCGACATGAAGCGCCTGCTCGACAACGCGCCGCAGTTGATGGCGGCGCAGGCGCGGTTGAAGGCCGAGTTCGACATCCGCGACGCGGAGCTCAAGGCCGACGAGGCGCGCCTTGCCGAGTTGCAGCTGAAATCCAAGCGCGCGCCGGACGAGGAAACGCGCGCCATGCTGAATCGGCAGGCCGACGCGTTGAGCCGCGCCATCGACCGCACCAAACTGCGGTTGCGTGATGAACTGGAAATCCGCCGGAACGAGGAAATCGACGCGCTCTGGCCGATCCTCAACGATGCCGTGGCCGAATACGGCCGCGAGCACGGCTACGATCTGATCCTCGCCAGTCCCGTCGTCTATGTTTCCGGCCGCATCGACGTGACGGACGACGTGCTGGCGTTGTTGCGCCAGCAAGCAGCCGAAACGAGATAACCGGACAGGGGACGCCATGCAGGCCGCATCCTTCACCTTGGGCGAACTGGCCCGGCGCTTCCAGCTGGAACTGCGCGGCGATGCCGACTTCGCCATCCACGGCGTCGGCACCTTGCGCGGCGCCCGTGCCGACCAGATCGGCTTCCTCGCCAATCCCAAATACCGGCGCGAACTGGACGAGACGAACGCGGGCGCGGTGATCCTGCGCGACGCCGATGCGGCGAACTGGAACGGCCACGCGCTGATCGCGAAAGACCCGTACGTCGCCTTCGCGAAAATCGCGGCCTTGTTCGAGCCGCAGCCGGACGCGCCGCCGGGCATCCATCCGACCGCCGTGATCGATGCCACGGCCCGCGTCGATCCCAGCGCGCACATCGGTCCGCACACCGCGATCGGGGCGCGCAGCACCGTCGGGAAGGGCGCGGTGGTCGGCCCCGGCTGCGTGATCGGCGAAGACAACATCGTCGGCGACGGTTGCGTGCTGGTGGCGCGCGTCACGCTCGTCACGCGGGTCCGGCTGGGCGCGCGCGTCCGCATCCACCCGGGCGCGGTGATCGGTGCCGACGGCTTCGGCCTTGCGATGGATCGCGGCCACTGGATCAAGGTGCCGCAACTGGGCGGCGTCGTGATCGGCGACGATTGCGAGATCGGCGCGAACACCACGATCGATCGCGGCGCGATCGAAGACACCGTTCTGGAAGAGGATGTCCGGATCGACAACCTCGTGCAGATCGCCCACAACTGCCGCGTCGGCGCGCACAGCGCGATGGCCGGATGCTCCGCGCTCGCCGGTTCCTCGAAAGTGGGGCGCTATTGCATGATCGGCGGCTCGTCGGGCCTTGCCGGCCACATCGAAATCACCGACCACGTGATCGTGCTCGGCCTGTCGATGGTGAGCCAGGACATCACCGAACCCGGCCAATACAGCAGCGGCATTCCGGCGCAGGAAGCCAGCGTGTGGCGTCGCAACCTCGCCGCGTTGCGCAGGCTCGGCAAGCGGCGCGGCAAGGACTGAGCCGCAGCTGCCCGGCCGGGCGGTTTTGAGCACTCGAGCCGCCCATGCGATCATTGCTGGCCGCATGAATTGACCTTGGTGATTCGATGACGCAATTTACGCCCCTGCCCATGCCCGTGGACGCGAACCAGATTCGCGCGCTGCTGCCGCACCGCTATCCGTTCCTCCTGGTGGATCGCGTCGTCGAGCTTGATCAGGGAACGCGGATCAAGGCGTACAAGAACGTCACGCTCAACGAGCCGTATTTCCAAGGCCACTTCCCCGATACGCCGATCATGCCCGGCGTGATCATCATCGAAGCGCTCGCGCAGGCCGCGGGCCTGCTCACGCGCCTTTCCGAGCCGCCGCCGGCCGACGGCATCGCGAAGATTTCCTATCTGGTGAAAGTCGACAAGGCGCGCTTCACCAAGATGGTGCTGCCGGGCGACCAGCTCGTGCTCGAAGTGAAACTGCTGCGCCTGCTGCGCCGCATGGGCCTGTACGACTGCCGCGCCTCGGTCGATGGCGTGGAGGTGGCGAGCGCCGAAATCCTCTGCGCGGAACCGGGAGCAGGTGCACGATGATCACGCATCCCGGCATCCACCCTTCCGCCATCGTCGATCCCTCGGCGAAGCTCGCCGAAGGCGTGCGTGTCGGCGCGTTTTCCATCATCGGCCCGGAAGTTTCCATCGGCGCCGGCACGGTCATCGGCTCGCATGTCGTGATCGAAGGACCAACCACCATCGGCCGCGACAACCGCATCTACAACTTCGCCGCCATCGGCGGCGATCCGCAGGACAAGAAGTTCCACGGCGAGCGCACCGAGCTGGTCATCGGCGACAACAACCACATCCGCGAATACGCCACGATCCATCGCGGCACAGCGGACGACAATTCGATCACGCGCATCGGCAACGACAACCTCGTGATGTGCTACGTCCACATCGCGCACGATTGCATCGTCGGCAACCACTGCATCCTCGCCAACGCCGCCGCGCTGGCCGGCCATGCGCACGTGGACGACCACGCGATCCTCGGCGGCTACAGCCTGGTCCACCAGTTCTGCAAGATCGGCGCGCACGCGTTCACCGCGATGGGCAGCGTCATCAACCGCGACGTGCCGCCCTACACGATGGTGGCGGGCGAATACGCCGAACCCAAGGGCATCAATTCCGAAGGCCTGAAGCGGCGCGGTTTCAGCCCTGAGCGCATCGCCTCGATCAAGCGCGGTTTCCGCACGATCTACAAATCCGGCTTGCCGCTGGCGGAAGCGCGCGCGGAACTGAAGAAGGCGGCGGAAGCCGGCGACGCGGACCTGGCCTTGCTGGTCGATTTCATCGATCGCAGCGAGCGTTCGCTGATCCGCTGACGCCGTGAACGTTGCGCCACGCATCGCGCTGATCGCGGGCGAAGCCTCCGGCGACGTGCTCGGCGCGGGGCTGGTCGAGGCACTGAAGGCGCGTTTCCCCGATGCCCGATTCGTCGGCGTCGCCGGCGATGCGATGCGGCGCGCCGGTTGCGAAGCCTGGTTCGATTGCTCCGAACTGGCCGTGATGGGCCTGGTCGAAGTGCTGCGGCACCTGCCGCGACTGCTCCGCTTGCGGAAGGCATTGCGCGAGCGCTTGCTGGCTTGGAAGCCCGATGTCGTGATCGGCATCGACGCGCCGGATTTCAACCTCGGGCTGGAGCGCTGGTTGAAACAGCGTGGCATCCGGACGGTGCATTACGTCAGTCCGTCGATCTGGGCCTGGCGCGAGGAGCGTGCCGCGAAGATCGGCCGGAGCGCGGATCGCGTGCTGTGCCTGTTCCCGATGGAACCGCCGATCTACGCCCGGCACGGCGTCGAAGCGAGTTTCGTCGGACATCCGCTGGCCGATGCGATGGCCGAGGAGCCGGATCGCGGTGCGGCGCGCGCGGCGCTGGGATTGCCGGAAAACGGAACCGTGCTGGCCGTGTTGCCCGGCAGCCGCATGAGCGAAATCCGCCGCCTGCTCGCGGTGTTCCTCGAGGCGGTGGCGCTGGTCGCGCGCGGGAAAGGGGACGTCATCGCGGTGGTTCCTGCCGCGAACGCCAAATGCCGCGAAGCCATCGAAGCCGAACTGGCGGCGCATCCCGATCTCGCGGCGCGGATCCGCGTGATCGACAAGCAGGCCGCCACCGCGATGGTCGCTTCCGATGTCGTCCTGCTCGCTTCCGGCACCGCCACGCTCGAAGCCTTGTTGGCCAAGCGCGCGATGGTGGTCGCCTATCGCATGTCGCCGTTGACGGCGTGGCTGGTGCGGACCTTCAAGCTCGCCAAGACCGATCGCTTCAGCCTGCCCAACGCGCTTGCCGGCGAGAAGCTCGTGCCCGAAGCCTTGCAGGAAGAGTGCACGCCGGAAAACCTCGCAGCACTGGTGATGCAGTGGCTGGAACAGCCGGAGCGCGCCGCGGCGCTGCAACCGCGCTTCGCCGAGATCCACCGGCAGCTGCGGCAGAACGCGTCCGAACGCGCTGCCGATGCGGTGGCCGGATTGCTCGGACAAGAAAGTGCATCGCGATGACCGACATCGAACGCATCGCAGGCGTCGATGAAGCCGGTCGCGGCCCGCTCGCGGGTGCGCTGGTCGTGGCGGCCGTGATCCTCGATCCGGCACGGCCGATCGAGGGCCTGGGCGATTCCAAGGCGCTGAGCGAGGCCAAGCGCGAAGCCCTGTTCCCGCAGATCTGCGAGCGCGCCCTGGCGCACAACATCGTCATCGTCGATGTCGCGACGATCGACCGCCTCAACATCTTCCACGCGACGATGCACGGCATGCGCGAAGCCGTGCGCGGGCTCGCGCCGGCCGCGACGCTGGCCCGCATCGACGGCAACCGGATTCCGCCGGGCCTGCCCTGCGAGGCCGAAGCCTGGGTCAAGGGCGATGCCCGCGACGCGGCGATCGGCGCGGCCTCGATCCTCGCCAAGGTCACGCGCGACCGTTTGCTGCTGGAACTGCACGAGCGCTATCCCGAATACGGCTTCGACCGCCACAAGGGCTATCCGACCGCCGACCATCTCAAGGCGCTGGAACGCTTCGGCGCCTGCGCCGAACACCGGCGCAGTTTCGCGCCGGTGCAGAAGGTGCTGGGGAACTTGGAGCTGCAGTTCTGACTCAGGCGGCGAGCTTCGCCTGCGCCGTGTCCTTGATGAACTTCAACAGCGAGGCCAGACCGTTGCTGCGCGTCGGCGAGAGGTGCTTGGCGAGGCCGATCGCGGCGATGTAATCCGGTTCGGTCGCGAGGATTTCCCTGGCGCTGCGGCCGGAATAGACGCGCAGCGCGAGGTAGATCAGTCCCGACACGATGGCCGAGTCGCTCGCGGCATGGAAATCGAGCTTGTCCGCGTCGCCTTCGGGCACCACCCACACGCGGGACTGGCAGCCGAGCAGGCGGTGTTCTTCCGTCTGCCATTCGGCCGGGAACGGCGGCAGCTTGCGGCCGAGGTCGATCAGGTACTGGTAGCGTTCCGACCAGTCGCCGAAGAAGCCGAATTCCTCGCCGATGGCGGCTTGGGCTTCGGCGGCGCTGGGCTCGAGCGGGAAGGTGGTCACGTCGGCGTTCAATGCTTGCGGCTCCAGCGCACGCCGGTCGGCGTGTCTTCCAGCACGATGCCTTCTTCCAGCAACTGGTTGCGGATCGCGTCGGCGCGGGCGAAGTCGCGGGCTTTCTTGGCAGCGGTGCGTTCGTCGACCAGTGCCTGGATCCGGGCTTCGTCGCCGGCTTCGGCGCCGCGCATGAACCATGCTTCCGGCGCTTGCTGCAGCAAGCCGAGCGCGCGACCGGCGCCGAGCAGGTCGCGCTTGGCGGCGATCTTCGCTTCCGGCGTCTCGGCCTTGCGTGCGGTCGCGGCGATCTGCGCCAACTCGGCCAATGCCGCGACGGTGTTCAGGTCGTCTTCCAGCGCGGCTTCGATCGATGCCGGCACTGCGGGTTCGTCGTGGCCGACGTCCACATCGGCCAGATCGCGCAAGGTGCCGTACAGACGGTCCAGCGTGCGCACGCTTTGCTCGATCAGGTTGTCCGACCAGTCCAGCGGCTGCCGGTAGTGCGCGGAGAGCAGGGCGTAGCGCAGCGCTTCCGCCGGATGCTTTTCCAGCAGGTCGTTGATGCGGCTGACGTTGCCGATCGACTTGCTCATCTTGGCGCCGTCGAACATCAGCATGCCGTTGTGCAGCCAGTAGCGCGCGAAGATCTTGCCGCCGTGGGCGCAGGTGCTCTGCGCGATCTCGTTCTCGTGGTGCGGGAACTGCAGGTCGACTCCGCCGGCATGGATGTCGATGGTTTCGCCCAAGTGCGCTTCGGCCATCGCCGAACATTCGATGTGCCAGCCAGGACGACCGCGGCCCCACGGCGAATCCCAGCCGGGCAGGTCGGCATCGGAAGGCTTCCAGAGCACGAAATCGCCCGGATCGCGCTTGTACGGCGCCACTTCGACGCGCGCGCCGGCGAGCATGTCTTCCGGATCGCGGCGCGAGAGTTCGCCGTATTTCGGGTAGCTTGCGACCGAGAACAGCACGTGCCCCTGGGCTTCGTAGGCGTGGCCGGCCTCGATCAGCCGCTCGATCATCGAGATGATGTGCGGGATGTGCGTGGTCGCATGCGGCTCCACGTCGGGCGGTGCGACGCCGAGCGCAGCCATGTGTTCGTGGAACGCGGCGGTGTACTTGTCCGTGATCGCGTTGATCGGCACGCCGAGCTCGCGCGCGGCGGCGTTGATCTTGTCGTCCACGTCGGTGATGTTGCGCGCATAGACCACTTTCGGGTATTTCCGACGCAGCAAACCGGCCAGCACGCCGAACACGACCGACGGTCGCGCGTTGCCGATGTGGACGTAGTTGTAGACCGTCGGGCCGCAGACGTACATCGTGACGCGGGAAGGGTCGGCGGGGACGAATTCTTCCACCTGACGGGTCAGGTTGTTGTGCAGCTTCAGGGGCATGGGGATCGTGGGTGGAGATGGAAAGGCGGGATTCAGCGGATGGGTGGTTGAATCCGTCCAGAGAGTTTAGCGTCTTGGTTGCCGCTTCCGAAGGAACAGGAATCGGCGGCTTTCGGGGGAAGGTGGTGCTCGTTTGGAGTTCAACGTCAGCGTCATGGAGGATGCCGTGAAATCCACAGTGGTCATGACCGCCGTTCTGGCGGCTTCGGCTTTGTCCGGAATCCCCTGCGCGAATGCCGCCGACGCCGTGTCCGTCGATGTGCCGGTGCAGGGCCGCGAGAACGTCAGCTACGCCTATGCGGACGTGCTTCGCGCCGATCCGATCTACGAAACCGTTCCTTCCACCGGCCGCAACTGCAGTGTCGCGGCCAGCGATGCGACCGTGACCGTGCACGGCAGGGACGAGCAGATGCCGGTCGACGCCACGGACGAAACCGACGTGCTGGAGGACGACGAGGAAGACATCGGCAGCGATGCGCTTCCGGTCGCCGCGCTGGCGGCCCAGACGGCAACGACCGCCGCGCCGCCCGAAGCCTGCGCCACGGCGCAGCGCCGCATTGCCGGTTACGATGTGGAATACCGCTACAAGGGCACGCTGTTCATGTCGCGCATGGATTACGATCCCGGCAACAAGCTGCGCATCCGCATCACGGTTGCGCCGGCGGACTGATTCGGAGCGACAGCGTGGCGGGCGGCTGGGCGAAAGACGGCGCGGACCAGGAACAGATCGACGCCACCGTCGAGGACGCCATCGCCCGTGCCCGTCGCCAATTGCGTTCCGGGCCGAGCCTTTCCCATTGCGAAGAATGCGACGCGCCGATCCCGCAGGCGCGCCGCGAGGCCGTTCCCGGCGTGCGCCTGTGCGTGGGCTGCCAGCAGGCCGCCGACCGCGAACAGGCCGCTTTCAGCGGCTACAACCGGCGCGGCAGCAAGGACAGCCAGCTGCGCTGATGTTGCGCTGCGGCGCTTCAGACGCCGCACGGTAAGATTCCGGATCGCTGTTCCGAATCTTGCCTGCAATGGACACCATCAGCCTTCGTGGCGCCCGCACCCACAACCTCAAGAACGTCGATCTCGACCTGCCGCGCGACAAGTTGATCGTGATCACCGGCCTGTCCGGTTCGGGCAAGAGTTCGCTCGCGTTCGACACGATCTACGCCGAAGGCCAGCGCCGCTACGTCGAGTCGCTGTCGTCCTACGCGCGGCAGTTCCTGTCGGTGATGGAAAAGCCCGACCTCGACCACATCGAAGGCCTGTCGCCGGCGATTTCCATCGAGCAGAAATCGACCTCGCACAACCCGCGTTCGACGGTCGGCACGATCACCGAAATCTACGATTACCTGCGCCTGCTGTTCGCGCGCACCGGCACGCCGCGCTGCCCGGACCACGGCATCGCGCTGGAAGCGCAGACCGTGTCGCAGATGGTCGATGCGACGCTCGCGCTCGATTCCGAGCGCCGCTTCATGCTGCTCGCGCCGGTGGTCCGCGACCGCAAGGGCGAGCACGCGAACGTGTTCGAGCAATTGCGCGCGCAAGGCCTGGTGCGCGCGCGCGTCGATGGCGAAGTGATCGAGCTCGACCAGCCGCCGAAGCTCGCCTTGCGGATCAAACACACGATCGAGGCCGTCATCGACCGCTTCCGTCCGCGCGAGGACATCAAGCAACGTCTTGCCGAATCCTTCGAGACGGCGCTGCGGCTCGGCGACGGCTTGGCGCTCGTGGTCGACATGGACGATCCGAACGCGAAGCCGACGCTTTTTTCCTCGCGCTACAGCTGCCCGGTTTGCGATTACTCGCTGCCGGAATTGGAACCGCGCCTGTTCTCGTTCAATGCGCCGATGGGCGCGTGCCCGGGTTGCGACGGCCTGGGCGTGACGCAGTATTTCGATCCGGCGCGGATCGTGCAGCATCCGGAAAAAAGCCTTGCCGACGGCGCGATCCGCGGCTGGGACCGGCGCAATCCGTATTACTGGCACCTGATCGCCGCGCTCGCCAAGCATTACGGCTTCGATCCGGACGATCCGTGGCGCTCGCTGGGCAAGGACATCCAGCACGCGATCCTGCACGGCAGCGACGGCGAGGAAATCGCGTTCCGCTATCCGACCGCGGCCGGCGGCCGCGCGGTGCGCCGCCATCCGTTCGAAGGCATCGTCAAGAATCTGGAGCGGCGTTACCGCGAAACCGAGTCGTCCGCGGTGCGCGAGGAGCTTTCGCGCTTCATCAGCTCGCGCCCGTGCCCGGAGTGCAACGGCGAGCGTTTGAACCGTTCGGCGCGCAACGTATTCGTCGCGGAAAAGCGCCTGCCGGACTTGACGGCATTGCCGATCGACGGCGCGGCCCGCTTCTTCGCCGACTTGAACCTTTCCGGCTGGCGTGGCGAGATCGCGCAGCGCATCGTGAAGGAAATCCGCGAGCGTTTGCGCTTCCTGATCGACGTCGGTCTGGATTACCTGACGCTGGACCGCCAGGCCGATTCGCTTTCCGGCGGCGAAGCCCAGCGCATCCGCCTCGCGTCGCAGATCGGCGCCGGCCTGGTCGGCGTGATGTACGTGCTGGACGAGCCTTCGATCGGCCTGCACCAGCGCGACAACGATCGGCTGCTTGGCACGCTGACGCGCCTGCGCGACCTGGGCAATACGGTGATCGTGGTCGAACACGACGAGGATGCGATCCGGTTGGCCGACCACATCGTCGACGTTGGCCCGGGTGCTGGCGTGCACGGCGGCGAAATCGTCGCGCAGGGCAAGCTCGCGGATGTGATGGCGAGCGAGCGCTCGATCACCGGCCAGTATCTTTCCGGCAAGCGTGCGATCCAGGTGCCGAAAACCCGCAAGCCGCCCGAAAAGGGCAAGTGGCTGAAGCTGCGCGGCGCGCACGGCAACAACCTCAAAGACGTCGATCTGGAGATTCCCGCCGGATTGCTGGTGTGCGTGACCGGCGTGTCCGGATCGGGCAAGTCGACGCTGATCAACGACACGCTGTTCCGGATCGCCGCCTCGCACCTCAACGGCGCGAGCGAGCAGCCGGCACCGTACAGGAAAGTCGATGGACTGGAACTGTTCGACAAGGTGGTCGATATCGACCAGTCGCCGATCGGTCGCACGCCGCGCAGCAATCCGGCCACGTACACCGGCCTGTTCACGCCGCTGCGCGAGCTGTTCGCGCAGGTGCCGGAAGCGCGCGCCCGCGGCTACCAGGCCGGGCGTTTCTCGTTCAACGTCAAGGGCGGGCGCTGCGAAGCCTGCCAGGGCGATGGCTTGATCAAGGTGGAAATGCACTTCCTGCCGGACGTGTACGTGCCTTGCGACGTCTGCGGCGGCAAGCGCTACAACCGCGAGACGCTGGAAATCACCTACAAGGGCCACAACATCCACGACGTGCTGAGCATGACGGTCGAGGATGCGTTCGAACTGTTCAAGCCGGTGCCGGCGATCGCGCGCAAGCTCGAGACGCTGATGCAGGTCGGCCTGTCGTACATCACGCTCGGCCAGCCCGCGACCACGCTTTCCGGCGGCGAGGCGCAGCGCGTGAAGCTGTCGAAGGAACTCTCGCGCCGCGACACCGGGCAGACGCTCTACATCCTCGACGAGCCAACCACCGGCCTGCATTTCCACGACATCGAGCAGTTGCTGGCCGTGCTGCACCGTCTGCGCGACGACGGCAACACGGTGGTGGTGATCGAACACAATCTGGACGTGATCAAGACGGCCGACTGGATCGTCGATCTCGGCCCGGAAGGTGGGCACCGCGGCGGCACGATCCTGGTCGCGGGAACGCCGGAAACCGTGGCGGCGACCGAAGCCTCGCACACCGGAAGATTCCTCAAGCGTTACCTCTAGCCGAAGGATGGGCGGACGATGCCGCCCATCACATTCCGGCTGCCGGACGAGTAGTGGGATTTACTGGTCCTCGAAGCCGTCGGCGAAGTCCGCCGATTCAATCCGCACGGCCTGCACCGCGGCGTAGACGTCCAGGCGGCCGTAACCGGCCTGGTAGTTCGGCCACATGTTGATCGTCTTGCCGCCGCAGCCGCTGTTCGAGGGGTCGGTGATGCCGGTGCGCTTCGCAGTGGCGCGCAGCACTTCGGCGACCAGTTCCGGCTGGCCCTTCAGCGACGGGTTCGCGCTCATGACCAGCGCCGCCGCGCCGGCGACATGCGGCGTCGCCATGCTGGTGCCGCTCATGTTGCTGTAGCCGCCGTTGCGCAAGGCGGAGCGGATGCTGCTGCCCGGCGCGACGATGTCGGGACGGACGCGGCCCGCGCCGGCCACCGGGCCGCGGCTGGAAAAGCCCACGACCGCGTCGCTGTTGTTGGTTGCGCCGACCACGAAGGATTCGTCGTAGATGGCCGGCGGGTCGTAGATCGTGCTGCACGAGGAGCCGTCGTTGCCGGCCGCGGCGGCAAAGAAAATGCCGGCATCGACGAGGTTGGCGACCGCGTTCTGGAGGATGTTCGGCGTCGTGCAGCCTTCCTCGGGCGGGCAGCCCCACGAGTTGCTGACGATGTCGGGCGCGAGGTCGGGATTCGGGTTCTGGCCGGACAGGTCGGTCGGGGCGAGCAGCCACTCCATGCATTCGATGTAGGTCGCGGGCGTGCCCCATCCATTGTTCATGTTGCGGCAGCCGATGAATTTCGCGCCGGGCGCGACGCCGATCTGGTTGTTGCCGCCATCGTCGCCGACCATCGTGCCGATGGTGTGCGTGCCGTGGTCGTCATCGTCGCAGGGCACGGGCGAATTGGCACCGCAAATCGAACCGGTGACGTGGATGGCGTCGTGCCAATTGTAGTTGTGGTCGGCCGTGGTGCCGTTCCAGCCGCGGTAGTGCGACTTCAGCGCGTTGTGGTCCCAGCGGATGCCGGTGTCCTGGCCGGCGATGACGACGCCTTGGCCGGTGATGCCCTCGGCCCAGACCTGCGGCGCATTGATCTTGGTGAGGCCCCATTCGATGGCTTCGACTGCTTCCGGTGCCAGCGAATCAGCCTCGGGTTCGGGGCGGCGCAGCTCGATCGCGTGGTTCAGTTCGAGGCTTTCGATTTCCGCGCGCATGGACAGTTCGGCCAGTTCGGCGGCGGTGAGCGAAGCGTGGATCGTGTTGACGATCCAGAACGGGCGGTACTCGATGCCGCGCGCCTCCAGCCAGGCCCGCAGGTCGGCCTGCTGGTATTCGGCGCGGTCGCGCAGCGCATCGACCAGCGCGCGGCGGCGCGCCTTGTAGTTGGCATTCGGCGACAGCGGCGCAAGCGCCGGCTTTTCCTGGTCCTTCAGCACGATCAACACGTCCGCGCGACCGTCGCGTCGTGCGGCGGCCAGAAGGTCGGGGTGGATGTCGGCGGCGCTGGCGGCTTGGCAGGCAAGCGCGAGCGCAGCGGCAAGCGGCAGGCGGCGCAGCAGGGCATTCGGCGTGTTCATTCGTGAAAAGGATCCCGGCAAGTGGTTTCGAAACGCATCGACGGCGGCGCGTGGATACCCCCCGCGCGGGTAGTGCGTCCTGCATTGTAGAGCCGGGATGCGCCGCTGCGGTCCGCCAGTGGCGCCGGAAAAGCCTGCATCTCAGTCGGCGGGTTTGAGCGCCTGGGTGAAGAAATCGACGGTGCGTTCCATCGCCAGCTTCGAGGCTTCGGCGTCGTAGGCGCCGCGTTCGTCGCAATTGAAGCCGTGGCCGACCCGGGGATAGACGAAAAGGCTGGCATCCGGCTGCGCGTCGCGATGCGCCTGCACCGCTTCGGGCGGAATCAGCGTGTCGGTTTCGCCGAAGTGGAACATCATCGGCGCGCGCAGGCGTTCGTGCACGAAGGGAATCGTGCGGGCGCCGTAGTAGCTCACGGCCGGCAATCCCAATCGCGTATTGGCGAGGTAGGCCACGGTGCCGCCCCAGCAGTAGCCGACCACGCCGACGGGAATCTCGCCGGGAAGTTCGCGCATGGCCGCTTCCACGTCGGCCACGGCGCGGTCGAAGCCAAGTTTCTCGACCAGCCCGCGTCCGCGCGTGATGCCTTTGTCGTCGTAGGCGAGTTCGACCTGCGCTTCGAAATGGTCGAAGAAGGCCGGCGCGAGGCAGATGAATCCCTGTTCGGCGAAGCGATCCACTTGGCGGCGGATATGCGAGTTGACGCCGAAGACTTCCTGGATGAGCACGATCGCCCCGCGCGGCGGGATCGACGGATCGGCGCGCCAGCCGCTGATGTGGCCGGTGGGAGTGGAAATCGAGATCGGGTATCCCATGGAGCGTTCCCTGGCGATTGACGGAAGCGATGAAAAATGTGCGCCCGGTCGTCTTCCGCGGCAGCCGATTGCGCGGCGATTAACCTTGCGGCTGGCGGCTCGGTGCGCATCCAAGCGATAATGCGAGCCATGAGCATCACCATCAAGACTCCGGAACAGATCGAGAAAATGCGCATCGCGGGCCATCTGGCCGCCGAGGTGCTGCATGTCGTCAAGGACTACGTGAAGCCCGGGGTCACGACTGCCGAGCTGGACCGTATCTGCCACGAGCACATCGTGAAGGTGCAGGGTGCGATTCCCGCGAACATCGGCTACGGCGGCGGCCATGGCCGCATTCCGTTCCCCGCCGCGACCTGCACCTCGGTCAACAACGTGATCTGCCACGGCATTCCGAGCGAATCGAAAGTGCTGAAGGACGGCGACATCGTCAACATCGACGTGACCGTCATCAAGGATGGTTGGCATGGCGACACTTCGCGCATGTACATCGTCGGCAAGCCTTCGACGATGGCGCAGCGGCTGGTCGATGTCACCCGCGAGGCGATGTGGCGCGGCATCCGCGCGGTGAAGCCGGGCGCGACGCTCGGCGACATCGGCCATGCGATCCAGAGCTACGCGGAAGCCAACCGCTTCTCCGTGGTGCGCGAGTACTGCGGCCACGGCATCGGTCAGGTGTACCACGAGGAGCCGCAGGTGCTGCATTACGGCATGCCGGGTAGCGGAATGGTGCTGAAGAAGGGCATGACCTTCACCATCGAGCCGATGATCAACGCCGGCCAGCGCGGCACGCGACTGCTGCCGGACGGCTGGACCGTGGTGACGAAGGACCGTTCGCTGTCGGCCCAGTGGGAGCACATGGTTGCGGTCACCGATGACGGCTTCGACGTGTTGACGATGCTGCCCGGAGATTTCGGCGGTCCATGAGTTCCAACGCCATTCCGGTTCAGGATTCGGGTGAGCTGGAAGGCTGGAAGCGTTCCGTCCGAGCCACGCTGGAAGAAAGCCAGCGCAGTATCGAAGCCGCGTTCGATCGCGGCGAAGACATCGACAAACTGCTGGAGCGCCGCGCGCAGGCCGTGGATCGCGCCGTGATCGGCGCCTGGTCGCTCGGTCTGGCCGGACTTCCCGGATTGGCCCTGGTCGCGACCGGCGGTTACGGACGCGGCGAGTTGTTCCCGTACTCGGACGTGGACCTGCTCGCGCTGGCCGACGAGGAGGCGCAGAAGCAGCACGGCCAGGCCATCGAAAAGTTCTTCGCGCTGCTGTGGGACATCGGTCTCTCGCCGGGTTACGCGGTGCGCAGCGTGGCGCAATGCGTGGAAGCGATGCGCGGCGATGTGACGATCGCGACCGCGATCCTGGAAGCGCGTCCGCTGGCGGGCGATGCCCAGTTGCAGGCGGCGCTGATGGACGTTTCCCGGGCGCCGGACATGTGGCCGCCACAGGAGTTCCTCGCCGCGAAACGGGCCGAATGGAAGGCCCGCCATGCGCGCTACAACGACACCGCCTACAACCTCGAGCCGAACCTGAAGGACGGCCCCGGCGGACTGCGCGATCTGCATACGCTCGGCTGGTTGGCCAAGCGCCTGTTCCGCGTTCCCGGCATGCGTTCGCTGGTCGCGCTCGGCGCGATCGGCACGGAAGAATTCGACATTCTGGATGCGCGGCGCAAGGCGTTGTCGAAGCTGCGCTTCGGCCTGCACCTGGTGGCCGGAAGGCGTGAGGAGCGCCTGCTGTTCGATTACCAGAAGGCGCTCGCGGCGCGCCTTGGCCTGACCGACGAGCACCGCGACAATCTCGCGGTCGAACAGTTGATGCAGGGCTACTTCCGCAGCGCCGCGCTGGTGCTGCGCCTGGGCGAGCGCCTGCTGCAACGCTTCGACGAAAGCCTGCGACCCGGCCACGAAGTCGTGCCGCTGGACGCCAACTTCATGCGCGTGGACAACTCGCTCGCGCTGCGCGACAACGATCTGCTGCTGAAACGGCCGCTGGCGATCCTGCAACTGTTCCAGTGCTGGCAGCAGCATCCGGAACTCACCAGCCTGCATTCGGCCACGGCGCGCGCGCTGGGCGAATCGCTGTCGCGGGTGGACGAGAGTTTCCGCGCCGATCCGAACGCGCGTGCCACCTTCATGGCGCTGCTGCGCGATCCGCAGGCCGTTCCGGCGCTGGAGCGCATGTCGCGCCTCGGTGTGCTCGGCCGTTACGTGCCCGCGTTCGGCAAGGTTTCCGGGCGCATGCAGTACGACCTGTTCCACGTCTACACCGTGGACGAGCACACGCTTGCGGTGCTGCGCAACATCGCCAGCTTCGCCAAGCGCGAATCGTCCGAGCGCTTCGCGCTGGGGCATGAACTGTGGGGCAGCCTGCGCAAGCCCGAGCTGCTGCTGATCGCGGCGCTGTTCCACGACATCGCCAAGGGACGCGGCGGCGACCATTCCGTGCTCGGTGCGATGGACGCGCGCGATTTCTGCGAGGCGCACGGGCTTTCGCCGGGCGATACCGACCTGGTCGTGTGGTTGGTGCGGCAGCATCTGGTGATGTCCACGACGGCGCAGCGCAAGGACATTTCCGATCCCGGCGTGATCTCGTGGTTCGCCGGCTTCGTCGGCGACCGCGAGCGGCTCGATTACCTGTACCTGCTGACCTGCGCCGACATCGCGGGCACCAGCCCGAAATTGTGGAACGCATGGAAGGATCGCCTGCTGGCCGATCTCTACAGCGCCACGCGCTTCGCGTTGCGACGCGGCCAGAACAAGCCCGCGCATCTGGAGGAGCGCATCGCCGAAATCCGCCACGCGGCGATGGACCGGCTCAACGACGCGGGCTATTCGGATGCGATGGTCGAGCGGATCTGGGCCGATTTCCCCGAGGACAGCTTCGTGCGCTACCGCGCCGACCAGTTGGCGTGGCAGACCGAGGGCATCGCCAAGGCGGCGGAACAGGGCTTGCCGCTGGTGCTGGTGCGCCCGCACATGCGGCCCGGCGCGTTGGAAGTGTTCGTGTATTCGCCCGATCGCGACGGCCTGTTCGCGGATGTCGTCGCGACGCTGGATCGCCTCGGGCTTTCCATCGTCGATGCGCGCATCGTGGGATCCCTCGGCGGCATGACGCTGGATACCTTCCAGGTGCTCGACGCAGGCATCGATTACATCGAGCCGGCGCGCCGCGCCGAGACCATCGCAACCCAACTGCGCCAGAGTCTCGCCAAGCCCGGGGCTCGCCTGCCGAGCCGCCGCGCCACGCCGCGCCAGCTCAAGCATTTCCGCGTGCCTTTGCAGGTCGAATTTTCCGATGCCGGCCAGCGCACCCAGATGACGCTGGTGTGCAGCGACCGCCCCGGCCTGCTGGCGCAGGTCGCCGCGATCCTGCGCCAGCACCGCCTGCGCGTGCACGATGCGCGCATCGCGACCTTCGGCGAGCGCGTCGAAGACTTCTTCCAATTGAGCGACGAACAGGACCGGCCGCTGTCGCCCGCGCAATGCGAAACGCTGCGCGCGGCGTTGCTGGATGCCCTGAACATCGAGTGAGACGGGCATGATCGGGTCGGTATTGGTGGTCTGCACCGGCAACATCTGTCGTTCTCCGATGGCCGAAGGCGCGTTGCGCTCGGCAGTCGCGCAGTCGGGTTTGGATCTGCTCCTGGATTCGGCCGGAACCCATGGCTATCACGTCGGTGAGCCGCCGGATCCGCGCGCCCGGCAAGTCGCGCGCGAACATGGCGCGCCGATCGACGATCTCCGCGCCCGGCGGGTCGTCGCCGACGATTTCCATCGTTTCGACCTGATCCTGGCCGCCGACGATGGCCACGTGCGCGAGTTGGCGAGGCTCAGGCCCGCCGATGCGAGGGCGCGGATCGAGCTGATCCTGCCGTTTTCCGGCGCATTCCCGGCGGGAACCGGGCTGGAAGATCCGTACTACGGCGACCTGTCCGATTTCCGCAAGGTCTGGGCCCAGTTGCAGCTTGCATTGCCGGGCTTGCTCCGCGGCATCGCTGCGACGGCATAATGCGGGCATGAGCAAGATCGAACTCGCCCCGCGCCTTTCCAAGGATCTGGACTGGCTCAACAGCGCCCCGCAACGCCTGGACGCGTTCCGCGGCCGCGTGGTCGCGCTCGCCTTCTGGCACGCCAGTTCCGCGGCGTCGCTGAACCTGCTCGACGCGCTTGCGGTCCTGCAGAAGCGCTACCACGACGGTCTCGTCGGGATCGCGATCCACACGCCCAAGTTCGACGCGGAGATCGACGGCGAAGTCGTGATGCGGCTCGCCGCGCAGGCTGGGGCGAAGGTCGTGGTCGCGAACGATCCCGCGTTCGTGACGTGGCAGCACTACGGCATCCGGGCCTGGCCGTCGGTCGCGCTGATCGATGCGGAAGGGCACCTGGTGGAAATCCTCGCCGGCGACAAGCTGCGCGAGCCGCTGGACGCGGCCATCGCGCAACTGCTCGACGAGGCGGGCGAGAAGGACGTGCGCGCCTGGCTGCCGCCGCCGCAACTGGCGCGGCCGGAACTGTTGCCCGCCTTGGCCTATCCGGCCGGGATCGCGGCCACCGAGCAGCATCTCTACGTGGCCGACAGCGGCCATCACCGCATCCTCGAATGCACCCACGACGGCCGCGTTCTGCGCGAGTTCGGTTCCGGCTCGCCGGGCTGGGTCGATGGCAGCAGCAACATCTGCTGCTTCAATTTCCCGCGTGGGCTGTGCGTCGGCCGCGACATGCTCTACGTGGCCGACAGCGGCAACCATGCGGTGCGCCGCATCCGCCTCTCCAGCGGCGACGTCGATACGCTGCTCGGCATCGGTTCCGATGGCGTGCCGGTGCCGGTCGACAACATCATGCAGGGACGGACGCCGCTGCATTCGCCGTTCGGCGTCGCGGCTTCGGTGGAGCGGCTCTACATCTCGATGACCGGCGAGCACCAGATCTGGGAACTGGATCTGGCGCGGAACAACTTCCGCTTGCTGGTCGGCACCGGCCACGCCGGCATGCTCGATGGATCCAGGAACTCGGCGAGCTTTGCCGAGCCGGCCGGCCTCGCGCTGGTGCAGAGCATGTTGTACGTGGCCGACAGCGCCAACTCGGCCTTGCGCAGTGTGAACGTCGGCACCAGCCAAGTGCAGACGCTGGTGGGGCAGGGGCCGTACGAATTCGGCTATCGAGACGGTCCGCGCGAAGTCGCGCAGCTGCAATACCCGCTGGCGCTGGCGCACCACAGCAGCCAGCCGGTGCTGTGGATCGCCGATACCTACAACAACCAGATCCGCCAGTTGCGCCTGGGCGGCGGCGACCTCGGCACGCTCGAGGTCAGTGACGCGGTGCTGCTGCGTCCTTCCGGCATCGCTGCCACGGCCGGGATGCTGTGGGTCGCCAATACCGGCGCGCACGAGGTGCTGAAGATTTCCGTCGACACTGGCGCGGCGCAGCGTCTGTCGATCGCCGAATAAGCGCCGCGCGGCTGGAAGCGGCATGGAAGACGAAACTTCCGGAGCGGGTGGGTTCGACGGCAAGGCGTTCGTGCGCGAACTCACCAACGCGCCCGGCGTTTATCGCATGTACGACGCGGCCGACCGGGTGCTGTACGTCGGCAAGGCCGCGTCGCTGAAGAAGCGCGTCGCCAGCTACTTCACTTCGGTCGAACGCAGCCCGCGCCAACGCGCGATGCTGGCGCAGGTCGCGCGCATGGAAACGACCGTGACGCGCTCCGAAGGCGAGGCTCTGCTGCTGGAGAACCAGCTCATCAAGTCGCTGAAGCCGCGCTACAACGTGCTGCTGCGCGACGACAAGAGCTATCCCTACATCTATCTGGCGACGCGCGACGAAGTGCCGCGCATCGCTTTCCACCGCGGCGCGAAATCGATGCCGGGGCGCTATTTCGGGCCGTATCCGAGCGCCCATGCGGTGCGTGAGACGCTTGGCATCATCCACAAGCTGTTCCGCATCCGTTCCTGCGAGGACAGTGTGTTCGCCAATCGCAGCCGGCCCTGCCTGCAGTACCAGATCAAGCGCTGTTCCGCGCCGTGCGTCGGGTTGGTGGACAGGAACGATTACCGCGACGCGGTGCATCGCACCGAATTGTTCCTCGACGGCCACAACGACGTGCTCGTCCGCGAACTGACGGAAGCGATGGAAAGCGCCAGCGCGGCGCTGGAGTTCGAGCGCGCCGCGCAGTTGCGCGACGAGATCGCGAACCTCCGGCGGATGCAGGCGCGGCAGTACGTGGACGGCGACGCGGCCGACCTCGACGTGCTGGCCTGCGTGATCGACAAGGGCCTGGCCTGCATCGTGCTGCTGGCGTTCCGCAACGGCATGAACCTTGGCACGCGCAATTTCTTTCCCAAGCTCAACGGCGCCGACGATCCGGCCGAGGTGCTGGGCGCGTTCGTCACGCAGTACTACTTCGAGCAGAAACCGCCGCGCGAGATCATCCTCAGCCATGCGATTCCCGACCGGGAATTGATCGAGCAGGTTCTGGGCGACCAGGGCGGTGGGAAAGTGCAGATCAAATCCGCGGTGCGCGGCGAACGCGCGCGCTACCTGGAGCTGGCGAACGAGAACGCGCGCATCGCGCTCGTCACGAAGATCGGCTCCTCCGCGACGCAGCGCGCGCGCCTGGCGGACTTGCAGCAATTGCTGGAGTTGCCGGAACCGCCGGGCCGGATCGAATGCTTCGACATCAGCCACACGATGGGCGAGGCGACGGTGGCTTCCTGCGTCGTGTTCGACGCCGAAGGCCCGGTTCGCGGGCAATACCGCCGCTTCAACATCGAAGGCATCACCGGCGGCGACGACTTCGCGGCGATGCGCCAGGCCATCACGCGCCGCTTCGTGCGCGCCAAGGAAGACGGCACCATGCCGGATCTGCTGCTGATCGACGGCGGCAAGGGCCAATTGGCGCAAGCCGTGGCGGTGCTGGAGGAATTGCAGGTCACGGGCGTGGCGCTCGTGGGCGTCGCGAAAGGCGCGGCGCGCCGCGCCGGCGACGAGGATCTGGTCCTTCCCGACGGACGCGTGCTGCATCCGGGCGCGGATTCGCCCGGCCTGCACCTGATCCAGCAGGTCCGCGACGAAGCCCATCGTTTCGCGATCACCGGCCATCGCGGTCGCCGCGCGAAAGCGCGCGAGCACAGCAGTCTCGAGGACATTCCCGGCATCGGCGCGCGTCGCCGCGCTATGCTTCTGAAACATTTCGGCGGGTTGGCGGCGTTGACGCGTGCCGGCCCGGAAGACATCGCCCGCGTCGAAGGCATCAATGCCGCCTTGGCGCAGCGCATCTGGCGCGCGTTGCACGGCCTTGAGGATGCGCAAGCACAGGAATAGACCCTCGCGTGAAACTGACTTTGCCCACCGTGCTGACGCTGTTCCGGATCGTACTGATTCCGGTGCTCGTGGTCGTGTTCTACCTGCCGTATCCATGGACGAACTTCGCCTGCGCCTTCGTGTTCGCGCTCGGCGCGGTCACCGACTGGCTCGATGGCTGGATCGCGCGGCGCTACCACCAGTATTCGGCTTTCGGCGCGTTCCTCGATCCGGTTGCGGACAAGTTGATGGTGGCGGTCGCGCTGTTCCTGATCGTGCAGGGTCATCCGACGCCGTGGATGGCGGTGCTGGCGGCGATCATCGTCGGCCGCGAGATCGCCGTTTCCGCGTTGCGCGAATGGATGGCCGAGATCGGCCAGCGCGCCAAGGTGAAGGTCGCGAGCATCGGCAAGATCAAGACCGTGGCGCAGATGATCGCGCTGGTGTGCCTGCTGTATGCGGTGACGCCGCCGCAGCGGCGCCAGCATCAGCTGCCGTGGATGGGCGAATACGCGTTCCAGATCGGCGACTGGATGCTCTTGGCGGCCGCGATCCTGACCTTGTGGAGCGGTTTGCTCTACTTGCGCGCGGCCTGGCCCTCGTTCCGGGATAAACCCCAGTCGCAGGACTGAACTGGCGGTTGGGTCAGCGCTCGGCGCTTCGGCGCTCCAAGCGGCGGGGCCTTGGCCCGGCATCGCCTTCAAGCAGTCCTCCGGCGAATGCGCGCGGCGCGGTTTACTGATTTCTCTCTGATGCATCGCCGGCGCGAATGGCGCCGGCGAGCATGGTCTTGCTTCGGGCATGAAGCGGAACCGGCGGGCGATTCCGCTTCATGCGTCGGGCTCAGTCTTCGAAGCCGTCGCCGAAGATGTCGATACCCAGCACCGTCAGGCTGACCGGGATTTCGATCAGCGCGTTGGTCGGATCGTTGTTGGCCAGGCACAGCAGCGCCGTGTACGTGCCTTCTTCCAGATCCGTGGTGTCCACCGAAATGGTGGCGGCGCTGGAATCTCCGGCCGCGGTTTGACCCGACACGGGCGTAACGCTCAGCCACGACACATCGGCCGGGCTGCCGCAGCTTTCCGCGCTCTCGGTGATCGACCAGTTCAGCGCCACTTCGCCATCGTTCTGGATCACGAGTTCGGCTTCGGAGTCGGCGCCGATGAGGAGCGCGAAGTCCAGCGTGCCGGGCGTCACGTCCGCGCTCGGGATGGCCGGGTCGGGATCGCCGGTCTCCGCGATGGTGAAGTTCACGTCGGACACGTCGAAGAACACGTTGCCCACGCACGAGGCGCGCAGGCGAGCCTGGGTGCTGTCGGGCACGTCGACCGGCACGACGACGAGCTCGCCGCCGTCGTTCGGCGTCGTGGCCAGCAGCTGGTGCGGCCAGGTATTGCCGCCGTCGACCGAAAGATCGAGCGCGACCGTCGAGCAGCTGACCGGCGCGGCATTGGTGTTGGCCACGTCCCAGGTCGCCAGATGCGTTTCGCCGCGGCCCCAGGTCACGTTCGTGTTCGGGTGCGTGACCCGGAACGGGCCGGCATCCGCGGTGACGGACAGGCCGTAGTTGATGCTTTCGGTGCGACCGAACTGCGGCGTTCCGGGCACGTCGTGGTTGTCGCGCACGGTAAGGCGGAAGTTGAGGTTGCGGGTGGTGATCGGCCAGGTTTCGCCACGCGGCATCACTTCGTTCCCGAGCACGAAGGACAGCTTCGGGAAGACGCGGGTGGGCGTGCTGGTGGCGTTGTAGCTGCGGAAGATCGGACCGTTGCCGATGTCGCCTTGCGCCAGCGTCGTGGCGGTGCCGAGGTCGTACTGTTCCCAGTTGTAGGTGAGCGGGTCGCCGTCTTCGTCGGTGGCGCTGGCGCTCAGCATGAACGGCGTGCGGGCGGGAATCGTCAGGCCCGCCGGCGGCAGGCTGTCCGGATCGATGACCGGCGCGGCGTGGTCGGACGGAACCGGCGTGAGGCAGTTGCCGCCGTTGCCGTTGATCCAGGTGTTGATTTCATCAAGGCTCTTGGCGTGGAAGTACGGATCGGAGTGCGGTTGCACGTTGTCCGCGCTGCAGATGCCGGCGTAGGCCATGATGGTGGTGCCGCTGCCCGGTTCGTAGGCGGCGCTGGCGGCGCGGTTGCCGCCACCGCAGTTGCCGGTGGTGGAGTTGAAGGTGTGGTTGCCGCCGAACTGGTGGCCGACTTCATGCGACACGAAGTCGATGTAGAAGTCGTCGCCGACCGGATTGGGCAGGCCGGTGGTGCCGCGGCCCTTGCTGCCGTTCTGGCAGGTCACGCGCAGCCCGGCGACGCCGCCGCTGCCGGTGGTGAACACATGGCCGATGTCGAAATTGGCGGTGCCGATGACGTTGGTGAGGTTGGTCTGGTTCTGGGACAGCGCGGCCGTGTCGTTGCTGTAGGGATCGTCCGGCGGAGTGGTGGGAGCCGGATTGCCGGTGGCCAGCGGATAGATGATGACGTCGTTGTTCGGAATCAGCGTCAGGTGCACGCCGAGTTCGGTTTCATAGACCTGGTTGACGCGGTTGACCGCCATCACGACCTGCGCCAGGCCGCATGCGACGGTGACGTTGCCGGGGCACACCGCCGCGACATAGTTGTGGTTGGCGGCGAAGGCGGCGCGGTAGTTGCGCGTGTTGGCACCGGTGGACACGAAGGAAGCCGCCGGCTTGGACTGGCCGTCCTTCAATGCGGCGGAAATGGGCTGGAAGTCCTCGTCTTCGTGCGTTTCGCACTGGAATCCGCCCGGCGTCGGCACGTGGCTGCGCTGGTAGCTGATGTAGCGGCCGGTGGAGCCGTCGCGCGATTCCGGGCGCACGATCCAGATGCCGTCCTGGTCGAACACCATGGCGTTCAAGCCCTGCGGGGAAATGTCGAGGCGGACGCTGCGGCCTTCGCCGTCGATGCCGGAAAGGCTGACGATCTCCGGGTATTTCGCCTGCAGTTCCTCGGGCATGGTGCGCGAGTCGGACAGCAGGAAATCGCGGAAGCCGCCGTCCGGATGCGGCAGCGCGAGGGCCACCGCCGCGCCGCCGCGCGCGGCCTGCGAAACCCGCGCGATGGCGCTGGGGAAATCGAGCGTCAGCGTGCGGAAATGTTCCGGATGCGGAACGTCGTCCGGCAACGCGCCGGGCGTGGCGTCCTGCCACACATCGGCCTGGACGTCTTCGGCCGCGAACGCGGCGGGGGCATGGATCAGCGCCGCGAACGCGAACGCCGCCGCGCCACGGAGCAGAACGTGGAAGTGGTGTGGTCTGAACATGGGGCGATTCTCCTGCGTGATGCGCTGGAAACCGCCGCCCGCGGCTTCCCAGCTTGGAAAAACTGCGATCCGGCAACGACGATACGTTATTTCTTGCGTTTGGGTCGTACGTACAGCACCAGCGAATGATCCTCGATCAGGTAGCCGTGCTTTTCGGCGATGGCACGTTGCAGCGCCTCGATCTCCGGGCTGGTGAACTCGATCACCTTGCCGCTGTCCAGGTCGACCATGTGGTCGTGGTGCTCGCCGCGGTCCAGTTCGAACACGGCCTGTCCGCCCTCGAAATTGTGCTTGAGCACGAGGCCGGCGGACTCGAACTGGGTCAGCACGCGGTACACCGTGGCAAGTCCGATGTCCTCGCCCATTTCGATCAGGTGGCGGTAGATGTCTTCGGCCGTCATGTGGCGCGGACTGGACTGCTCCAGCAGATCCAGAATGCGCATGCGTGGATGCGTGACCTTGAGCCCCGCCTTGCGAAGATCCTGCGTTTCCATTGGGCTCCCATTTCGCCGCCAAGTCACTGCGAGTGTATCATCGCCCGGATGCATCTCAGTCCGGATTGTCCTGCATGAAACTTCGTTTTCCCGCTCGTCTTGCCTTCGCGATTCCGGCAGCCCTGCTGCTGGGTGGCTGCGGCCTGATCTACAAGGTCGATGTCTACCAGGGCAACCTGCTGGACGAGGAAGGATTGGCGCAGCTCAAGACCGGCCTGACCAAGCGCCAGGTGCAGAGCCTGATCGGCGCGCCGGCGATCAGCGATCCGTTCCACGCCAGCCGCTGGGACTACATCTCCACGGTCAGCCAGCGCGGCGAGCCGGTGCAGGTGCGCAACCTGGTGCTGACCTTCGACGGCGACGTGCTGGCGAAGATCGAGGGCGATACCTTCCCCGAGAACAACACCGAGCTGATGCAGCGCATGCGCCGCTACGGCAACCTGGCGAAGGAAAAGGACAAGAAGCGGCGCTAACGCTTCCTGTCGGCGCTGCGCGCCTCGCGCTGCCGCGCGACGCGCTCCATCCGGTTCTTCTTGGCATCGGCGATCAACGGGCGGTACAGCTCGATGCGGTCGCCATCGCGCAGCTTCGTGCTGGCGTCGACGCGGCGCGCATAGATCCCGAACGGCCGGCTTGCGGCATCCGGAAAGGCTGCCACGACGGCGGGTGCGGACAGGGCGTCGGCCACGGTCGCGTTTTCCCCGAGCTGCAGTTCCACCAATCGCACCGCATCGGGGAACGCTTCCATCACGGTGATGCGGATCCTGCTCATGCGGCTTTTGCGGCGCGTACGAAGTCGTCCACCATCCGGTCGGCGATGGCCTGGAAGCCTTTCGCCAGGACGGAACCGAACAGCCGGCTTTCGGCTTCGAATTCCAGCGCCAGTGACACCTTGCAGCCGGAATCACCGAGCGGATCGAAGCGCCATTGCCCGGACAGGTGCTTGAATGGGCCTTCGGCCAGTTGCATCGAAATCGACGTGGGTTCCTGGCGCTCGTTGCGGGTGGCGAAAGACGTTTTCAGGCCGGCGAGCTTCAGGTGCAGCCGCGCGGTCTTGATGTTGTCCTCGACCGACAACACTTCCCCTTTCTCGCACCACGGGAAGAAACGCGGATAGGCGCAGACGTCGTCCACCAGCGCGAACATTTTTTCGGGCGATTGGGCGACGAGCGCGCTGCGTTCGATGCGTGGCATGGGAAGCTTGATTCCAGCGGCCCGCATCATCGGTCACAATGCAGGGCGAGCGAAGGAAAAACGATGTCGAAGAAGAACGCAAAGGATAACGGCGGTGGCGGCAAGTCCACCATCGCCAGCAATCGCCGCGCCGCGCACGATTACCACCTGGTCGAGCGTTTCGAGGCCGGCTTGGCGCTGCAAGGCTGGGAAGTGAAGGCGCTGCGCGCCGGAAGGCTCTCGCTCGGCGAGGGCTACGCGATCGTGCGCAACGGCGAGATCTACCTGATCGGCGCGCAGATCACGCCGCTGATCACGGCCTCGACCCACGTGCTGGCCGACGACAAGCGCCACCGCAAGCTGCTGCTGCACCGGCACGAGATCGACAAGCTGATCGGCAAGGTCGAGCGCGACGGCTACACGCTCATCCCGCTGTCGATGTACTGGAAGGACGGCCGCGCCAAGCTGGAACTGGCGCTGGCCAAGGGCAAGCAGCAGCACGACAAGCGCGAAGCCGAGAAGAGCCGCGACTTCGCCCGCGAAAAGCTGCGGGCGATGCGGGCGCACAACCGCGCGGCGTGACGAACTCCGCCGCGCGTCGAGGGGCGGCTTATTTGCCGCCCTGGTCGAGTCCGGCCATGCCGAGGATGTTGTAGCCGGCGTCCACGTAGGTGATTTCGCCGGTCACGCCGGACGCCAGGTCCGAGCACAGGAACGCGGCGACGTTGCCGACGTCCTCGATGGTGACGTTGCGGCGCAACGGCGCCTGTTCGGCCACGTGCGCGAGCATGCCGCGCAGGTTGCCGACGCCGGAGGCGGCGAGCGTCTTGATCGGGCCGGCGGAAATCGCGTTGACGCGCGTGCCTTCCGGCCCGAGGTTCAGCGCCAGGTAGCGCACCGACGCTTCCAGCGCGGCCTTGGCCACGCCCATGACGTTGTAGTTCGGCAGCGCGCGTTCGGCGCCGAGGTAGCTCAGCGTGATGATCGCGCCGTTGCGGCCCTTCATCAGCGGTCGCGCGGCCTGCGCCACGGCCGAGAGGCTGTAGGCGGAGATGTCCAGCGCGATGCGGAAGTTCTCGCGGTTGAGGTTGTCCAGGTATCCGCCTTCCAGCGCTTCGCGCGGCGCGAATGCGGCCGAGTGCACGAGGATGTCGAAGCCGTCGCTCCAGTGCTTGCCCAGCTCCTCGAAGCAGTTCGCGATCTGAGCGTCTTCCGCCACGTCGAGCGGAATCACGATGTTCGAGCCGTATTCGGCCGCGGCTTCTTCGACGCGCGACTTGAGCTTGTCGTTCTGGTAGGTGAAGGCCAGTTCGGCGCCTTCGCGCCGCATCGCTTCGGCGATGCCGTTGGCGATGGAGCGTTGGCTCGCGATGCCGATGATCAGGGCGCGTTTACCCGCAAGAAATCCCATGTCTTTCTCCCGATGCCGCATACCGCGGCGTATTGTGCGAATGGCTGCGTTGCAGCCGTACAGTCTAGCGTCAAGGCGTCAATTTGAGGCGCTGGCCGATGCGCAGGATCGAGTGCGGGCCCAGTCCATTGATCGCCATCAGTTCGGAAAGTTTGATGCGATGGCGGCGCGCGATCGCGCTCAGGGTTTCGCCTTTTTTCACGACGTGGACGGACGCGGTGTTGGAGAGGGCCGGCATCGGCGCATGCGGCAAGGTGTCGAGCGATGCGAACGCGGCGAGTTGCGACTCCGGAACCAGCAGTTCGCGCGGTGCGTCGTTCGCGATGTAGCCGTGCCGGAACGCGGGATTCAGTCGCGCCAGTGGTTTCACATCCAGATCCAGCTGCTTTGCGATCGCGCCCAGGCTCGATGCGCCGCGCGGCAAGGTCGTCGTGCGCAAGGGATCGACCACTGCATCCGTCGGCAGCTCCAGGCCGAAGCGCGCCGGCTCCGCGACGATACAGGCCAGCGCCGACAGCCGCGCCAGATAATCGATGCTGGTGTTCGGTACGCCCGCCGGGATCAGCGGCACGGCGCCTTCGGGCGATCGCGCCGCGGCCGCATCGATCAGCTTGCGGATGCGGTAAGGCCCGGCGTTGTACGCGATCAGCGCGCGGCGCGGGTCGATGAAGTCGAGCGACGGATCGTTCTGCAGATGCGCGAGGTAGGAAAGCGCGGCGCGCGTGGCCGAAAACGGCGACATGCGGCCGTCGTAGTTCGCGCTGACCTTGAGCCCGCGCAGTCGCGCCGTCGGCTCGCCGAATTGCCACAGCCCGACATGGTTGCCGGCGCCGCGCGCGTCGGGGCGGTAGCCGCTTTCGATGATCGGGATCAGCGCGAATTCACCGGGAAGCCAGAGCCGCTCGATCTCCTCCAGCGTCAGCGCCATCAATGGCAGGGCGTTGCGCAACTCGTTCGCGAAGCGTTCCGGACGGCGTGTGTGGATGTCGATCCAGCGTTGTTCGCGGGCGTCGATCCCGGCGCAGGGCGGCAGCACGAGGCGGTCGCGCAGGCGCGCGAACAATTCCGCGCCGCCGCGGATTTCCGGGAGTTCCGGCATCCGGTAATCGGGCTCGGGTTCGACCTGCGCTGTTTCCGGTTCGAGCGGCGCGACGGGCGCGGCCTTTTCGTGCGGAGCATGCGATGCAATCGCCGGTTCGGGTGCGGGAGGGCGCGTCGGCATCGGCTGGCAGGCCGCGAGCAGCAGCGCCAGCGCGCCGCACAGCCCGATGCGGGCATCGCGGCGCATCACGCGACGAATCCGTTCTTCCAGCGGCGCAGATGCGCGAAGGTTTCGATCCGATCCTGTGGCGCACGGCCCGCGTGCTGCGCGACGGAGGCGATCACGTCGGGCGCATCGCAGCGCAGGAAGGGGTTGCAGGCGAGTTCGGAAGCCAGCGTCGAGGGCAAGGTCGGAAGGCCGGCGGTGCGTTGTTGTTTCGCTTCGGTGATGCGTTGCGCGAGCGCGGCGTTGTGCGGATCCACGTGTGCCGCGAAGGCGGCATTGCCCAAGGTGTATTCGTGTGCGCAGCAGATACGGGTGTTGCCGGGCAGCGCGGCGAGTTTGTCGAGCGAGGCGACGAATTGCTCCGGCGTGCCTTCGAACATGCGGCCGCAGCCGAGCGAGAACAGCGTGTCGCCGCAGAAAAGGAGGCCGTCGCGCGTTGCATCGCCGCGCAGGAAGAAGGCGATGTGGCTCGAAGTGTGGCCGGGGACTTCGATCACGTCGAAACCGAGCCCCAGTTCGCCGACGAACACCGCATCGCCTTCCATCACGCGCCGCGCGGGCAGGGCGATGCGCTCGTCGAACGGCACGAACACCGGCGTGTCGAAGCGTTCCTGCAGCGCCGCGACGCCGCCGACGTGGTCGCCGTGGTGGTGCGTGACCAGGATCGCCACGGGTTCCAGGCCGCGCTCGCAGGCGGCCAGAACCAGCGCGGCGTCGCCCGGATCGACGATGATGGCGCGGCCGGCCTCGTCGGCCAGCGTCCAGATGTAGTTGTCGTCGAACGCGGGAATCGGATGCAGCTTCAACATGGGGTCGTGCAGCTAAACTTGCCGGATTGTTCCGTGAATCGCCGACCATGCCCGCACCCAACTTCCGGCGTCAACAGAGCGAGCCGCGCGCAGCTTGCCGGACGCTGTACGAAAGCGACGCGGGACGCGCCTTGTTGGCGTTCGAGGCGGCCGCGCTCGCGCCGTTGCTGGAATGCGATCCGGGCGCGTCCGCGCTGCACCTGCGACCTTGCCAGGACGCGCCGGAATTGCCGTCCGGCGCGCGGACCCGGTTGGTCACGACGCTGTTCCGCGAGCGCGGCGGGCAGGGCGAGCTGCGTTGGAGCGGCGATCTGCGCAGCGTCGTGGAAAACCTGCCGCTGCGCGAAGGCAGCGTCGAATTGATCGTGGCCTGGCATGTGCTGGCGGATGCGCAGGATCGCGGGCTGCTGGCGACGGAACTGCACCGCGTGCTCGCGCCGGAAGGCGCCTTGTGGCTGGTGGAATTCGATCCGTGGTCGGCGTGCTGGTGGACGTTCGGCCGGCGCGGCCTGCCGGCGTGGACGGCGAACCGGGCCGGCGCATTGATGCGCGCGTCCGGATTCCACCTGCAGCGGCAGTGCGGAATCGGCCGGCGCTGGCCGTTCGGCGCGGCGCTGTCCGCCAAGCGCGTGCGCTGGCGCCTGCCGATGGTCGCGCAGACGAGCTTCGCGCTGAAATTCGTCAAGCGCGAGGCAGCAGGGACGCTGGTCGGTATGGCGACGGCATGAACATGGGATTCAAGGAAGAATCGGCGTGACCGAAAAACCACAGACAGTCGAAATCAGCACCGACGGCGCCTGCCTCGGCAATCCCGGCCCCGGCGGCTGGGCCGCCTTGCTGCGTTCCGGAAAGCACGAGCGGGAGCTCGTCGGCGGCGAGCCGGACACCACCAACAACCGCATGGAGCTGATGGCCGCGATCGCCGCGCTCGAAGCCTTGAAGCGCCCGTGCGTCGTGACCTTGCGTACCGATTCGCAATACCTGCGCCAGGGCATCACGCAATGGCTGAAAAACTGGATCGCGCGCGGCTGGAAAACCGCGGGCGGCGATCCGGTCAAGAACCGCGATCTATGGGAGCGGCTCGCGCTCGCCGTGAAACCGCATCAGATCCATTGGGAATGGGTGCGCGGCCACAGCGGCGATGCCGACAACGAGCGCGTCGATGTCCTGGCGCGCGACGAGGCGATGCGGCAACGCGATGGCGCGGCCGCATCCGGTTCCACCCACTGAAGACCGACATGCGCCAGATCATTTTCGATACCGAAACCACCGGCCTGCTGATCCAGGCGGGCAACCGCATCATCGAAATCGGTTGCCTCGAGCTGGTGAACCGCCGGCCGACCGGCAGCACCTTCCACCAGTACCTCAATCCCGACCGCGACAGCGAACCCGGCGCATTGGCCGTGCATGGCCTGACCACCGACTTCCTTTCGCAGCATCCGCGCTTCGAGGAGGTCGTGGACGACTTCCTCGACTACGTGCGCGGCGCGGAAATCATCGCCCACAACGCGCAGTTCGACGTCGGCTTCATCGACGCGGAACTGGCGCGCTGCGGCGAACGCTATGGCCGCCTCGCCGATCACGTCGCCGGCATCGTCGATACCTTGCCGATCGCCAAGCAGCGCTTCCCGGGCCAGCGCATCAATCTCGATACGCTGTGCCGCATCTTCAACATCGACACCACGCACCGAACGCTGCACGGCGCACTGAAGGACGCCAAGCTGCTGGCCGACGTGTACCTCGCGCTGACTTCGGTGCAGCACGACCTGGGTTTCGGCGAGGACGAGCCGGCGACGGCGCAAAACGGAACGGCGGCGTTCGCGGACACGGCGGTGGCCTTCGACATTCCGGTGATCCGCGCCAGCGAGGACGAACTGGCGCTGCACGAGAAACGGCTCGCCGGCATCGCGAAAGCCGCGGGGAAATGCCTGTGGCAGACCGATGGCGCGGCCTGAAGCCTGCGACGTCCGCGCCTGCGGGCGAAAGTTCCCGGAAACGGACGCGAACCGGAAACGCATCGTTCATGCGCGTCCACGCAAGATGAAACCGACCTCCGCCATTCGCAGGAACCGTTGAAGATGATCGCCGTCCTCGTCCGCCGCAGCCTCGCCGCCGTACTCGGCATGCTCTGCCTCGACGCCTTCGCGCTCGACGTGGCCGATCCGCGCGAGACGCTGGCCGCCTTCACCGATGGCCTGAAAGGCCTGGATGGCCGTTTCGAGCAGCGCGTGTTCGACGCCGATGGTCGCCTTTCGGAGGAAACCACGGGCCGCGTCGCGCTGTCCGCGCCGCGCCAGTTCCGCTGGGAATACGAACAGCCGTTCCCACAATTGATCCTCGCCGACGGCGATCGCGTCTGGATCTACGATCCGGATCTGGAGCAGGTGCAGGTTCGGCCGCAGGGCACGGAAGAACAGCAAAGCCCGCTGACCGCGCTGACCGATCCGCTCGAACTGGAACGCCAGTTCGCGATTTCGGACGGCGGGCAGGGCGATGGCGTGCTTTGGGTCGAGCTCACGCCGAAGACCAAGGACGCGCCGTTTGCCAGTGCGCGGCTGGGCTTCGCGCAGGGCGAGCTGACGCGCATGGAAACCGTGGACAGCCTCGGCCAGCGCACGCAGATCTCGTTCTCCGGCTGGAAGCTCAATCCGCAGTTCCCGCAGGACACGTTCCGCTTCGCGCCGCCCGCGGGCGTGGACGTGATCGGCGATACCGAAGACGCGGCGGTGGCCATTCCCCTCGGGGAATGAGGCCGTCGCGCTTCAGTCCGGGAGCATCCTGCGCGCCGCGTCGATGATCGCGCGGCGCTTCATGAAGAGCTGCCACCAGTTGCCGCGAAGCTGGCGCCACAGCACCGCCGAGCGGAGCGCGGCGAGCAGGCTGGCGCGGATCTGCGCGACCACGGCTTCCTGCCGCAGCAACATCGGGTCGCCCGTCACCAGCACGCGCGTGGGAAGGCGGCTGACGTTGCTGGCGTAGATGTCGCCGAGCCGCGCGATCACGGTCGGATGCAGGATGCCGAAGTGCTCGCGCTGACGTTCGGCATCGCGGATGCCGTCGCCGATCGCCCGTAGCAGTTCAGGGCGCTGCGCCAGCTGCCGCTCGATGTGCAGCACGGTGACGCCCATGCGGCTGATCGCGTTGTCGCGCGCGCCGTCGAGCTGCTCGAGCAGCGTCGTCAGGCCGAGTTTCAGCAGCTGCGGCGAGCCGTAGACGGCTTCCACGCTTTCGGCGTCGATGCGGAAGATCGTGGCGAGTGAAGCCTGCAGGGCCTCGTCGTCGATGTCGCGGCCGTTGGCGGCCAGTTGCGCCAGTTTCAGTCCCTGCATCAGGCCGGCGAGGGCCAGAGTCCGTTCTTTCATTGTGTGTCGCTGTCCATGCGGTTCGGGTCGAGTGGCGCGTTCGTGGCTTCGATCACCGCGCCGCCCAGGCATTCTTCGCCATCGTAGAACACCACGGACTGCCCGGGCGTGACGGCGCGTTGCGGATGGTCGAATTCGACGTGCAAATCGCCATTGCCAAGCACGCGCACATGGCAGGCTTCGTCGGCTTGCCGGTAGCGCGTCTTTGCGGTGCAGTCGAAAGCTTCGGCCGGCGCCTGGCCGGCGGTGAAGGTCGCGGACGAGGCGCGGAGTTTCGTGGATCGCATGAACTCGCTGTCGTGGCCCTGGTCGACGTAGAGGATGTTTTCCTTCACGTCCTTTCCGACCACGAACCACGGCGCCTGCGGCCTGCCGCGCACGCCGCCGAGGTTCAGGCCTTCGCGCTGCCCCAGCGTGTAGAAGAACACGCCCGCGTGCTCGCCCAGCGCCACGCCGTGCGGGTCGCGGATGATGCCCGGCTTGGCCGGCAGGTACGTGGACAGGAACTGGCGGAAATCGCGCTCGCCGATGAAGCAGATGCCGGTGGAATCCTTCTTGGCGTGGGTCGCGAAACCGGCTTCCTTCGCGATGTCGCGGACCTGTGCCTTGGGCAGGTCGCCGATCGGGAACCACGTGGCCGACAGCGCTTCCTGTCCGAGCGCGTGCAGGAAGTAGGTCTGGTCCTTCCCGGTATCCAGCGCGCGCAGCAGGCGGAAGCGGCCGTTGCGCTCCTCGACGCGCGCGTAGTGGCCGGTGGCGATGCGTTCGGCACCCAGCGCGCGGGCTTCGTCCAGGAAGGTGCGGAATTTGATCTCGCGGTTGCAGAGCACGTCCGGGTTCGGCGTGCGTCCGGCACGGTATTCGGACAGGAAGTGCTCGAACACGCTGTCCCAATATTGTCTGGCGAAATTGCGCGAGAAGAACGGAATGCCGAGCTTGCCGCAGATCGCCACCGCATCGCGGCGGTCGTCTTCGGCGCGGCACTCGCCGGCGCCGTCGTCGTCCCAGTTCTGCATGAACAAACCGGCGATCTCGTGGCCGGCCTGTTTCAGGCGCAGCGCCGCGACCGACGAATCCACCCCGCCGGACATGCCGACCATCGCATCGAACTTGCTCATCGTTAGAAACTCACGCAATGAATCGCGCCAAGCTCAGCGGATGCCGCGCGCCGCCGAGGTAATCGCGGATCAGCGCGCCGACCATCGGGCTGCGATGGCGTTCGGCCTGCGCTTCCAGTTCCGTCGGCGACAGCCACAGCGCCCGCACGATGCCTTCGTCCAGCTTGCGTTCCGGATCGTACGAAACCGGATCGGCGGCGAACGCGACGCGCACGAAGGTGAAACCGTCCGGCGCGACCCACTGGTAGACGCCGATCATGGACCGTGCACGCACCGACCAGCCGGTTTCCTCCAGCGTTTCGCGCAGCGCGGCCTCGACCAGCGTCTCGTTCGCTTCGAGGTGTCCGGCAGGTTGGTTGAGCACCCGGCCTTGCGCGGATTCTTCCTCCACGAACAGGAACTTGCCGTCGCGCGGAACAACGGTGGCGACGGTGACGTGCGGGAGGAATCGCGGGGTTTCGTTCATCTTGGAAAAGTGTGACGGGACGTCTTGCGGCGGGGCGAACAAGCCTCAATATACTGCCCCCATGATTCCCGATCAGAACGAACGTCCAGAAGAAGAAAGCGGTGTACTGCTGCTTCCGGAAAAAACGGAAGTCGCGCCGCCGCCGCTGTATCGCGTGTTGCTGCTCAACGACGACTACACCCCGATGGATTTCGTCGTGAACATACTGCAATTGTTCTTCGGCATGAGCCGGGAACGCGCGACGCAGGTGATGCTTCACGTCCACACGCGCGGCCGCGGCGAATGCGGCGTTTTCACGCGCGAAGTGGCCGAGACCAAGGTATCGCAGGTGAACGATTTCTCCCGGAACCATCAGCATCCGCTGTTGTGTACGATGGAACAGGCGTGACGGCGTCCATATATCGGGCCGAAGGCGACGGAATCCACGTCGCGATTGCACAGGAAGGCAACGATGTTCAGCAAAGACCTCGAATACACCATCGGGCAGTGCTACAAGCAGGCACGCGAGAGCCGTCATGAGTTCATGACGGTCGAGCACCTGCTTCTGGCGCTGCTGGAGAACCCGTCGGCGGCTGGCGTGTTGCGCGTTTGCGGCGCGGACCTGGGCAAGCTCTCCACCGAACTGAAAAGCATCATCGCGGAAACCGTGCCGGTGCTTCCGCCGGACGACAGCCGCGACACGCAGCCCACGCTCGGTTTCCAGCGCGTGCTGCAGCGAGCCGTCTACCACGTGCAGTCGTCGGGCCGTAAGGAAGTCACCGGCGCGAACGTGCTGGTCGCGATCTTCGGCGAGAAGGATTCGCACGCGGTGTATTTCCTCAACCAGCAGGAAATCACCCGCCTCGACGTGGTGAACTACATTTCGCACGGCGTCGCCAAGGTCGGCAACGAGCAGCCCAAGCCGGAAACGGAAGGCAGCAAGGATGGCGAGGCGGTCGACGAGAAGGGCAGCAACCCGCTGCAGGAATTCGCGACCAACCTCAACGAGCAGGCCAAGCTCGGCAAGATCGATCCGCTGATCGGCCGCCATGAGGAAGTCGAGCGCACGATCCAGGTGCTGTGCCGCCGCCGCAAGAACAATCCGCTCTACGTCGGCGAGGCCGGCGTCGGCAAGACGGCGCTGGCCGAAGGCCTGGCCAAGCGCATCGTCGAAGGCGACGTGCCGGACGTGCTGAAGGACGCGACGATCTACGCGCTCGACCTCGGCTCGCTGGTCGCGGGCACCAAGTACCGCGGCGATTTCGAGAAGCGCCTCAAGGGTGTCCTGGCGCAGCTCAAGAAGGAGCCGCATGCGATCCTGTTCATCGACGAGATCCACACCATCATCGGCGCAGGCTCCGCGTCGGGCGGCACGATGGATGCGTCGAACCTGATCAAGCCCGTGCTGGCGAGCGGCGAATTGCGCTGCATCGGCTCGACCACGTTCGCCGAATACCGCGGCGTGTTCGAGAAGGACCACGCCTTGGCGCGCCGCTTCCAGAAGATCGACGTGGTCGAACCGTCGATCGCCGAGGCGGTGGAAATCCTCAAGGGCCTGAAGGCGCGCTTCGAGGAACACCACAAGGTCGAATACAGCGCCGAGGCGATCCGCGCGGCCGTGGATCTTTCGGTCAAGCACATCGCCGAGCGCCTGTTGCCGGACAAGGCCATCGACGTGATCGACGAGGCCGGCGCGCGCCAGCGCGTGCTGCCGGAAGACCAGCGCAAGTCGCTGATCGACGTGCCGGAGATCGAACTGATCGTCGCCAAGATGGCGCGCATCCCGACCAAGCAGGTTTCCGCGTCCGACAAGGACGTGCTGAAGAACCTCGAACGCAACCTCAAGATGGTCGTGTTCGGCCAGGACGAGGCGATCGAAACGCTCACCGCCGCGATCAAGATGGCGCGCTCGGGTCTGGCCAATCCGGACAAGCCGATCGGCAGCTTCCTGTTCGCCGGTCCGACCGGCGTCGGCAAGACCGAAGTCACGCGCCAGCTGGCGATGCAGCTCGGCATCGAACTGGTGCGCTTTGACATGTCCGAATACATGGAGCCGCATTCGGTGTCGCGCCTGATCGGCGCGCCTCCGGGCTATGTCGGCTTCGATCAGGGCGGCCTGTTGACCGAACGCATCGTCAAGACGCCGCACTGCGTGCTGCTGCTGGACGAAATCGAGAAGGCGCATCCGGACATCTTCAACATCCTGTTGCAGGTCATGGACCGCGGCGTGCTGACCGACACCAATGGCCGCGAAGCCAACTTCCGCAACGTCGTGCTGGTGATGACCACCAACGCGGGCGCGGTGCAGGCGGCGCGGCGCTCGATCGGCTTCGTCGAGCAGAACCACGCCACCGACGCGATGGAAGTGATCCGCCGCAGCTTCTCGCCGGAATTCCGCAACCGCCTCGATGCCGTGGTGCAGTTCAAGGCGCTGGATTTCGACTACATCCTGCGCGTCGTGGACAAGTTCATCATCGAACTGGAAACGCAGTTGCAGGAGAAGCACGTCGCGCTCAATGTCGATTCCGACGCGCGCCGCTGGCTGGCCGAGCACGGCTTCGATCCGCAGATGGGCGCACGTCCGATGGCGCGCGTGCTGCAGGAGAAGATCAAGCGTCCGCTGGCCGACGAACTGCTGTTCGGCAAGCTGGTCGATGGCGGCCGCGTGGATGTCAGCGTCCGCGACGGGGAGCTGTCGGTCGAGGCGCAACCGGAACCGGCGCGGTTGTTGCCGGCGACGGTCGACGATTGATCCGGCCTTTTCCCTGCGAGCCCCCGCAGGAACCCGGCGAACGGCGGCGTAATGGCCGCCGTTCGCGTTTCCGGGCTTCCGAACCTCAGCGGTCGCGCCAGCTCGCGACGACCTGCGCGAAGCGCAGCACGTCGATGAAGCCGTTGTAGAGCGGAACCGGCGAGATGCGGATCACGTCCGGCTCGCGCCAGTCGCCGAGCACGCCGTGCGCGGCCAGATGCTCGAACAGGGCGCGGCCGGCTTCGCGCCCGTCGCGCACGCGCAGCGAAAGCTGGCAGCCGCGACGCGCCGGTTCCGCGGGCGTGAGGATTTCCAGCACATCGGACAGATGTGCGCGGATCAACCGCTCCAGGTAACCCGTCAGCGCCAGCGACTTCTCGCGCAGCGCCGGCATGCCGGCGCGCCGGAACAGGCGCAGCGAGGCGAGCAGCGGCGCGAGCGCCAGGATCGGTGGATTGCTCAGCTGCCAGGCATCGGCGCCGGGCGAAGGATCGAAGTGGTCGGCCATCAGGAAACGCGTTTTTGGATCGTTGCCCCACCAGCCCGCGAAACGCGGCACGTCGGCGCGGCAATGGCGCTCGTGCACGAACGCGCCGCCGATCGCGCCCGGCCCGGCGTTGAGGTACTTGTAGTGGCACCACACCGCGAAATCGGCATTGGCGTCGTGCAGGTTCAGCGGCACGTTGCCGACCGAATGCGCCAGGTCGAAGCCGACGGTGCAGCCTTGTTCGTGCGCGAGGCGGGCGATGCGCGCCAGGTCGAAGGCCTGCCCGGTGCGGTACTGCACGCCCGGCCACAGCACCAGCGCGATGCGGTGCCCTTCGCGCCGCAGCACGTCTTCGATGGCCTGGTCGGAGAACAGCCCATTGGCCTGGTCCGGCGCGAGCTCGATCAGGTCGACGGCCGGATCGCCACCGTGGAAACGGATCTGTGATTCCACCGCGTAGCGGTCGGAAGGAAACGCGCCTTGCTCGATCAGGATCGCGCGCCGCGTCGCGGTCGGCCGGTAGAAGCTGACCATCAGCAGATGCAGGTTCACGCTCAGCGTGTTCATCGCGACCACTTCGGAAGGCAGCGCGCCGACGATCCCTGCGAGGTCTTCGCGCACGTTCTCGTGGAAGCGCATCCACGGCCGCTCGCCGCGGAAGTGGCCTTCCACTGCGAGCTTGGCCCAGCGTTCCAGTTCTTCCTCGACGATCTCGCGCGCCGCGCGCGGCTGCAGCCCGAGCGAATTGCCGACGAAGTAGTGCATCGGGCCGTCGCCATGCGGCGGGATCAGGAATTCCTCGCGCAGTTCGCGCAGTGGATCGGCCGCGTCGAAGGCGGCGGCGCGGGCGTCTTCATCGGGCGGGATGGGCGTGGCGGTCATGCTTTTTTTCCGTGTCGCGGCACAAGGCGGGAAGTATAGGGGCGGCTATAGTTGCAGCCTGTTGCGCATCGCAACGACGCACCGACGACGATGTCCGAAACGATTGCCGAATCGAAAATCCGCATGCCCGCGCGCCATGGCTTTCCGCCGGTGCGACGGCGCGAGATCTGGGCCTGGGCGTTCTACGACTTCGCCAATTCCGGCTACACCACGGTCGTCATCACGGCCGTGTTCAACGCCTTCTTCGTCGCGGTGATCGCGGGCAAGGCGGTGTGGGCGACGCTGGCGTGGACCTTGGCCTTGTCGGTGTCCTACGCGATGAACCTGCTGGTTTCGCCCCTGATCGGCGCGTATGCGGATCTGAAGGCGAAAAAACGCGCCTTGCTGCTGGCCAGTTCGGCGTTGTGCATCGCCGGCACGGCGGCGCTGTCGCTGTGTGGGCCGGGCGACGTGGCGCTGGCGATCGGCATCCTGATCGTTTCCAACTTCGCCTTCGGTCTCGGCGAGAACCTGATCGCGGCGTTTCTGCCGGAACTGGTGCGGCCGGAGGCGATGGGAAAGGTTTCCGGCTGGGGCTGGGGTTTGGGTTATATCGGCGGCCTGCTGACGCTCGGCCTCTGCCTGGCGTGGATCCAGGGCAGCGGCAAGCCCGCGGGCGAAACCGTGCCGCACAGCATGCTGATCACGGCCGCGCTGTTCGCCATCGCGGTGCTGCCGACCGTGTTCCTGCTGCGCGAACGCGCCGTGCCGCAGCTGGTGTCGTCGAAACAGGTCTGGACCGAAGCCTTCGGCCGCGTGCTCGAAGCGTTGCGCGGAAGCCGGCAGTTCGTCGACCTGCGGCGCTTCCTGGCCTGCATCGTCTGCTACCAGGCCGGCGTGCAGACGGTGATCGCGCTGGCCGCGATCTACACCGAACAGGCGCTCGGCTTCAGCACCGCGCAGAGCATCCAGCTGATCATGGTCGTCAACATCGCCGCCGCGGCCGGCGCGATCGCGTTCGGTTCGGTGCAGGACAAACTCGGGCATCGCCCGACGCTGGCGATCACGCTGGTCGGCTGGCTCGTCGCGATCGCGCTGCTGTTCGCGTCGAACGACACCCGCACGGTGTGGATCGCCGCAAACGTCGCGGGCCTGTGCCTGGGCGCATCGCAATCGGCCGGCCGCGCCTTGGTCGGTTATCTCTGCCCGCCGGGCCGCGAAGCGGAAATCTTCGGCCTGTGGGGTCTGGCGGTGAAGCTGGCGTCGATCCTCGGGCCGCTGAGCTATGGCGTGGTGAACGCGATCACGCAGGGCGATCATCGGATGTCGATCCTGACCACGACGACCTTCTTCGTCGTCGGCCTGTTGCTGCTCGCGCGCGTCAACGTGCGGCGCGGGCACGCGGCGGTGCGGCAGGCGTGAGGCGCGGGCTTTTCGCGGACGCAGCCTGCGCTTAGGCTTGGCCGCCATCTGTTTTACGAACCGGAAACGCATCGCCATGAAGCACCGAGTCCCGATCCTGCTCTGCGCCGCGTCGCTTGCCGCCATCGCATTGCCGGCGTCGGCATCGAGCTTTGCCGGAACCTCGGTCAGCTCCGCGACGGAAGGCAGTTCGGATTCGACCAGCAGCAGCTCCGGCGACGACAAGCTCGTGATCGAGGCGCGCGAGGACGCGGCCGGATTCGTCGCCAGCGATGGCCGCATCCGCAGCGCGCGGCTGGAAGCGGCCTTGCGCGTGCTGCGGGAACGCGATGCGCGGATGCGCGAAGCCAGCGACATGGCGCTGGCGAAAGCGGTCCTCGCGCGCTGATCGACGCCCGCGTCGCCGGACTTCGCGTCATGGGATGGATTCGCGTCGCGCTGGCCGCGTTGTGGTTCGGCGCGGCATCGGCGCAGGCCGCGGTTTCCTTCCTCGTGGAAACCCGCGATCTTTCGCCCGCCGAACAACGCGCCAGCGGGCGCGTGCTGGAGGACGCCCTCAAGCGGCTTCCACCCGCATTCGTGGAAAAGTTCGAACGCCCGGTTCGCGTGCAATGGCGCGACGATCTGCCCGCGAACAAGCACGGCCAAGCGCGGCGCTGGCGGATCTCGATCAAGCGCTCGCTGCTTGCGGACTACGACGCGGCGCGGGCGGCCGTGCTGCACGAACTGGCGCATCTCCACGACCGCAACACGACGCCCCGGATCTCGCGCGATCCGCGCTTCCTCGATCTGGCCGGCTGGGAACGCGCCGTGTGGCGTCCGGGAAGGCGAGGGCGCAATGCGTTTTCGGATCGCAGCCCCGACGCCTACGAACGGGCCTCGCCGCGCGAATACTTCGCGGTGAACCTGGAGCATTACCTGCTCGATGCCGCGTACCGCTGCCGTCGTCCGGACATGGCGGCCTATTTCGACCAGCGCTTCGGCGTGAAACCTTCCCCTGCGGTGTCTTGCGGCGACGAACTGGTCTTCGTGCAAGGCGGCATCGCGAATTCCGAACCGCTGCGGCGGCTCGATCCTCGCCGCATCGCCGCGGTCGATTACCTGCTCGCCGACGGCAATGCGCGGCCGATGAGCGCGTTCGGGCATTCGATGCTGCGTCTCGTCGTCTGCGCGCCGGAACGCGAACCTGGCGATGACTGCCGCGGCGATCTGCAACACCACCTCGTGCTGAGCTTCCGCGCCTTCGTGGACGACCTGCAGATTTCCGGATGGCGTGGCCTGTCCGGCGGTTACCCGTCGCGGCTGTTCGTGTTGCCGCTGTCGCAGGTGATCGACGAATACACCAAGGTTGAACTGCGCGGCCTGCGCTCGATTCCGCTGGAACTTTCGCGCCCGGAAATCGCGGCCATCGCGCGTCGTACCGCGCAGCGGCACTGGAACTACGACGGGCGTTACCGCTTCCTCACCAACAACTGTGCGGTCGAAACCCTGAAATTGCTGGGCGAAGCCGTGCCGCGCATTGCCGCGCGGGAACTGTCCGCGATCACGCCCGTCGGCCTGCTGGAAAAACTCCGCAACGAAGGCCTGACGAACGAACAGGACATTCCCGGCGATGCCGATGAGGCCATCCGGCAGGGCTACCGCTTCGCGCCCGCCGATGCCTATTTCGACGACATGTACGCGGTCGCGAAATCGTCCTTACGGCTGGCGCCGCGCGATGCCGCCGGATGGCTGGCGCTGGCGCCGTCGCGGCGAACCGAAGCCTTGCGACAAGCCGATCTGCGTGCCGCCGCCGCATTGCTGGTGCTTGAATCGGCGGCGGTGCGGCAACAGGAAGCGTTGGCGCTCGACGAACTCAAGCGCCGCTATCTGCGTCGTGCCACGAAACGCGATGCGGATGACTTGCGGCAAGCGCGCCGCTGGCTGGAACTGGCCGAACGTTTTTCGCGACCGGCGGCGTGGCTCGACGGCGTGGCCGGTTATGGATTGCCGCAGGCCGATGAACTCCACGCGCTGGAACGGCGCGTCGAGGCCGACGCCATCGCCTTGCGCGAAGGCGGCAAAGCCCTTAAGGCGGCCTTGCGCGAACGCCTTTCAACCCCGCGCCGCGACATGCTGGAAAGCGCCGAAACCAACCTCGCGCTGATCGGCGAGCGGTTGCGGAAACTCGCGGGCGAGGAAGCGCCAGACCTGGATTGAAAACCGCATTGTCGCGGCGCTGATATTTGGCGAACGGCCGCGGAAAATATTTCATTGCCAGCGGCCGTAAACGCGGGGATGGCGCTTGTTACGATCCGGGCATGTTGAATATTCCGATCATTCCCGGCTATCGAATCGTTCGCGAACTTGGTCGCGGCGGCGTGGCCACGGTCTGGTTGGCGGTGCAGGAATCGCTCGGCCGCGAAGTGGCGTTGAAGCAGTTGTCCTCGCGCCTGATGGAAAATCCCGAGGCCGCCGCGCGCTTCATGCGCGAGGCGCGCATCGCCGCTCAGCTCGACCACCGCAACATCGTCAAGGTGTTCGACGTGGGCATCCACGAGGAACGGCCTTTCCTCGCGATCGAACTGCTCGACTGCGGCGCGCTCGCCACCGGCATCGCGTATCCGCCCGAAGAGGCCATCGCCATCGTCCGCGACATCGCGCTCGCGCTGGACCATGCGCACGCCGAAGGCGTGATCCACCGCGATCTCAAGCCGGAAAACATCCTGCGCCGCAAGGACGGTTCGCACGCGCTGGCCGATTTCGGCATCGCGCGCGCGCTCAACGCCGGAACGCCATTGACGCGGCCCGGCGACATCGTCGGCACGCCGGAATACATGAGCCCGGAACAGCTCACCGCGCAGCCGCTCGACGGCCGCTCGGACATCTATTCGCTCGGCGTGGTGCTGTACCAGCTGCTGACCGCGCAACTTCCGTTCAAGGGCGGCAACGCGATGGAAACCGGCCTGTTGCACATCAACGCGCCGCGCCCGAGGTTGCCGGAATCGCTGGAACGCTATCAGCCGCTGATCGACACCCTGCTGGCGAAGCGGCGCGAGGATCGTCCCTCGACCGGCGCGGCCGTGGTACAGCTGATCGACACGCTGCATGGTGAAACCGTGCCCGCGTCGGCATTGCCACCGGCCGCGGGCAATTCGCTGATGGCGCTGGAACGGGTGATGGCGCTGGCCGAAGCCGATCGGCACACCGATCCGCAGGCGTTGAAGCTGGGCGCGATGACCTGCGCCGCCGTGGGCCGCGCCGACCTTGCCGTTCCCTTGCTGCAGCGCCTGTTCGAGCTGCCGGACGACGGCAAGGATTTCATTCCCGAACTGCTGCTGCGCGAACCGGTATGGGATCCGATCCGCGAATGTCCCGGCTTCGTCGAGCTTTGCCGTCGCTACGACGCGGAGCTGGCGCTCGGCATGGTTTGAGCGGCGGCGCGGCGCTCAGGAATTGCGGGTGAACAAGCCCACGCGCAGGTCGCTCGCGACGTAGATTTCCTTGCCGTCGACGAACAGCTTCGCATCGCCGATGGCCATGATCAGCTTGCGCTTGATCACGCGCTTGATGTGGACCTCGTATTGCACCAGCTTGGCGTCCGGCTGCACTTCGCCGGTGAACTTCACCTCGCCGCATCCGAGCGCGCGGCCTTTGCCGGGCAGGCCTTGCCAGGTCAGGTAGAAACCGATCAGCTGCCACATCGCGTCCAGCCCGAGGCAGCCGGGCATCACCGGATCGCCCTGGAAGTGGCACTGGAAGAACCACAGGTCCGGACGGATGTCCAATTCGGCGCGAACGGTGCCAAGATCGTAGTCGCCACCTTCCAGCGACACGTGCGTGATGCGGTCGAACATCAGCATCGGCGGCAGCGGCAGGCGCGCCGCTTCGGGCGTCGTGAACAGGCCGCCTTCGCCGGAGGCGATCAGGTCGTCATAGTCGTAGCTGGATTTCATCGGACGAAAACTCGCAGAACGGCGGCAGGAAGCCGCGAAGTTTGACCGAATCCGCCCGCAATTGCCCGTACCGCCTCGTACGCGGGCTTCCACGAGCGGCCCGGGCGGGTCTGGAAGCGGGCTGCCGCCGGCCTCGCTATACTGCGCGATCCGCAGCGATTGTCGCGGCGTCTTTTCATTGGAAATCAATGGATTGGCGCGGCTGCTGCGATCCTCCGCGATGCTTTCGCGGTCAGCAAACGGAACCCGCCACCGCATGCGCCTTTCCACGATCAAGCTCTCCGGCTTCAAGTCCTTCGTCGATCCGACCACGTTGCACCTGCCCACGAACATGACGGGTGTGGTCGGTCCGAACGGCTGCGGCAAATCCAACATCATCGACGCCGTGCGCTGGGTGATGGGCGAAAGCTCGGCCTCGCGCCTGCGCGGCGACAACCTCACCGACGTGATCTTTTCCGGTTCGACCGCGCGCAAGCCGGTCGGCCAGGCCACCGTCGAGCTGATCTTCGACAACTCCGACGGCACGCTCGCCGGCGAATACGCGGCCTACAACGAAATCAGCGTGAAGCGCTCGGTCAGCCGCGACGGCCAGTCCAGCTATTTCCTCAACGGCGCGCGCTGCCGCCGCCGCGACATCACCGATCTTTTCCTCGGCACCGGCCTTGGCCCGCGCAGCTACTCGATCATCGAGCAGGGCATGATCTCGCAGATCATCGAGGCCAAGCCGGAAGAACTGCGCGTCTACCTGGAAGAAGCCGCCGGCATTTCCAAGTACAAGGAACGCCGCAAGGAAACCGAGCAGCGCATCAAGCACACGCGCGAGAACCTCGACCGCTTGAACGACCTGCGCGAGGAAGTCGACAAGCAGCTCGAACACCTGAAGCGCCAAGCGCGCCAGGCCGAGCAGTACCAACAGCTCAAGGAAGAGCAGCGCATCAAGGAAGCGCAGGCGCGCGGCCTCGAGTTCCGCAAGCTCGACATGCAGCTGACCGCGTTGCGCGAGGCGCTGGCGCAGGACGAAACCCGGCTGGAAGCGTTGATCGCCGAACAGCGCGCGGCCGAAGCGCAGATCGAGCTTTGCCGCGAACAGCACAGCGAAGCCAACGAACGCTTCACGCTGGCGCAGGGCGAGAGCTACCGCGTCGGCGCGGAAATCGCGCGCGTGGAACAGCAGATCCGGCACCAGAAGGAATTGTCCGAACGGCTCGAGCGCAGCTATCGCGAAAGCCGGGACCAGTTGGCGTCGCTGGTCGAAGACATCGCCCAGGACGAAAACCACATCGAAACCCTGCTCGCCGAAATCGCCGAAGCCGAGCCGAAGCTCGCGCTGCTGACCGGCGACGATGGCGAGCGCCAGGAAAAGCTGCGCGAGCTGGAAAGCGCGCTGGCGCAATGGCAGCTCAAGTGGGACGAGCACACCCGCATCCAGTCGGAAACCACGCGCGCGGCGGAAGTGGCGCGGACCCGGATCGAATACCTCGACAAGCAGGCGCTCGACGCCAGCCGCCGCCGTGAAGCGCTCATCGCCGAGCGCGCGACGCTGGACGTTTCGGCGCTGAACGAGATGCTGGAACGCTTGCAGGCCGAGCACGACGACCAGCGCGCCGGCCTCGACACGCTCGGCGATGCGTTGGACGAGCGCAAGCACGCCGTTGCCGCAGTGCAGGAACAGCAGCGCGGCGCCCAGAACGAACTGGCCGAAGTGCGCAAGCTCGGCCAGGCCGCGCGCGGCCGCTTGGCGTCGCTGGAAGCCCTGCAACACGCCGCGCTCGGACAGGAAAAAGGCGCGGCGCAGGAATGGCTGGCGGCGCACGGTCTGGATCGCGCCGCGCGCCTGGGCGAATCGCTGGAAGTCGAGCCGGGTTGGGAAACCGCGGTGGAAACCGTGCTCGGCGATTTGCTCGAAGCCGTGCTGGTGGATTCGACCGCCGAGCTGTTGCCGGCGGTGGCCGATTTCGCCAATGGCCGCTTGGCGCTGATGGCGCGAGCCGAGGAAGCCTTCGATGCGCCGTCCGGTTCGCTGGCGGCGCTCGTGAAGGGCCCGACGGCCGCGCGCCGCTGGCTGGCGTCGATCTTCGTCGCCGAAGACCTGGAGGACGCGAGTCGCAAGCTTTCGCAGCTGGCGCCCGGCCAGGCCATCATCACCCGCAATGGCGAATGGGTCGGCGATGGTTGGGTTCGCGCGATCCGTTCCGGCCAGGCGCAGCACGGCGCATTGGCACGCGAACGCGAAATCCATCTGCTGCGCGACCAGATCGACAGCCTCGGCGAGCGCGAGCACGAGATCGAAGACCGGATCGCCGAATTGAAGGAACGCCTGCTCGAAGCCGAGCAGCATCGCGAGGATGCGCAGCGCGCCCTGTATCTGGCGCATCGCGGCGTGGCCGAGCTTTCCGGGCAATTGCAGAGCCACCAAGGCAAGGTCGAATCGGCGCAGGCGCGCATCGCCCGCATCGACGCCGAGCTCGAGCAGCTGGCGCAGACCATCCGCGAATCGCAGGAGCAGGCGAAGGAAGCGCGCGCCGGCCTTGAGACTTCGCTGTCCTCGATGGGCGAACTGGAAGCCGAGCGCGCCGCGCTGGAAGAACAGCGCAAGCACCTGACCGAGCAACGCGACGCGGTCCGCGGCTCGGCCCGGGAAGCGCGCGATGCCGCGCACCAGCTGGAGCTGTCGCTGCAGGCCGCCCGCACGCGCCAGGCGGCCCTGCAGCAGTCGCTGCTGCGCCTGACCGCGCAACGCGAGCAGGTCGAGCAGCGCGTGAGCGAACTTGCCGCGCAACTGTCCGAAGGCGATGCGCCGATCAAGGCGCTCGAAGCCGAACGCCAGACCTATCTGGAACAGCGCATCGTCGCCGAGCGCGACCTGGCCGCCGCGCGTTCCGGCATCGAAGGCGTGGATGCGGAACTGCGCCGCTATGAATCGATGCGCCAGAAAGCCGATCAGGCCGCGCTCGAGAAGCGCGAGGCCATCAGCCGCAAGAAGCTCGAAGCGCAAAGCCTGGAAATGCGCGCCGCCGCCGCGGCGGAAGCCATCGCCGCCGCCGGCCTCGACCTGCAGCAGACCCTGGCCGACACGCCGGAATCTGCGACCATCGAGGATTGGACGCGCTCGCTGGCTGACATCGAAGCCCGGATCCGCCGGCTCGAGCCGGTCAACCTCGCCGCGATTTCCGAATACGGCGAAGCGCAGCAGCGCAAGGAATACCTCGACGCGCAGAACGCCGACCTCGTTTCCGCGCTCGACACGCTGGAAACCGCGATCAAGAAGATCGACCGCGAAACCCGCGGCCGCTTCAAGGACACCTTCGACCGCGTGAACTCGGGCCTGCAGGCCCTGTATCCGCGCCTGTTCGGCGGCGGCCACGCGTACCTGGAGCTCACCGGCGAGGATCTGCTCGACACCGGCGTTTCGATCATGGCCCGACCGCCGGGCAAGCGCGTCACCAACATCTCGCTGCTGTCCGGCGGCGAGAAGGCGATGACGGCGGTGGCGCTGGTGTTCTCGATCTTCCAGTTGAATCCCGCGCCGTTCTGCCTGCTCGACGAGGTGGACGCGCCGCTGGACGAGGCCAATGTCGGACGTTTCAGTTCGATGGTCGCGGAGATGAGCGAGAAGGTGCAGTTCCTGTTCGTCACGCACAACAAGACCACGATGGAAGCCGCGCGCCAGCTCGCCGGCGTGACCATGCGCGAGCCGGGCGTGTCCCGCCTCGTGTCGGTCGACCTGGCCGAAGCGGCGAAGCTGGCCGGCGCGGTTTAAGCAAGCGGGGACGGAAGCGCGGGATCGGTTCCCGCGCGACGCCGTTTCCGTGCTCGTGCCGTGTCCTCGCGGCCGCATCCGGTGCGCCGTGACACTTCCGGGTGTCTCCGGGAAAACGGTCCGCCCATGGATCCGCAGGTCGAAACCGCCGCGCTGCGTTTGCTGGATGAAGCCTTGTCGCTGCCCGTCGACGGAACGCGAGGACTGGTTGGCCGCGCGTCCGGCGCCGGCGCTGCAATGCCTGTGCGAGCTGGGGCGGCCCGGCTGAATGGAAAGATGCCGGCCGGAAGTTCCGCGAACCGGCGCAGGCGAGTGTTGCCGCGTCCGGGTTATAATGACGCGCTTCCCACGTCGCGGAGCCGCACATGTTGCGCATCCTGGCCGAAGCACTCACCTACGACGACGTCTCGCTCGTCCCGGCCCATTCCACCGTCCTGCCCAAGGACGTTTCCCTCGAAACCCGACTCACGCGCACGCTGCGCCTGAAGCTCCCCATCGTCTCTGCCGCGATGGATACCGTCACCGAAGCACGGCTCGCCATCGCGATGGCACAGCTCGGCGGTATCGGCATCATCCACAAGAACCTGACCGTCGAGCAGCAAGCCGCCGAAGTGGCGAAGGTCAAGAATTTCGAAGCCGGCGTGATCAAGAACCCGTTCACCGTCGGGCCCGACACGACCATCGGCGAGGTGCTCAAGCTCACCCGCGCCCGCAACATCTCCGGCGTTCCCGTGGTGGACGACAACGGCCAGCTGATCGGCATCGTCACCGGTCGCGACATGCGCTTCGAGAAGAAGCTCGATGATCCGGTGCGCCACGTCATGACCAAGAAGGACAAGCTGATCACGGTCAAGGAAGGCGCGAGCGACGAGGAAGTGCTCGATCTGCTGCACAAGCACCGCATCGAGAAGGTGCTGGTCGTCAACGACGATTTCGCCTTGCGCGGCCTGGTCACCGTGAAGGACATCCAGAAGAAGGTCGATTACCCGAACGCGGCCAAGGACGCGAGCAGCCGGCTCGTGGTCGGCGCGGCGGTCGGCGTCGGCGGCGACACCGAAGCGCGCGTCACCGCCTTGGTGGAAGCGGGCGTCGACGTGGTGATCGTCGATACCGCGCACGGCCATTCGCAGGGCGTGCTGGATCGCGTCTCGTGGGTGAAGAAGAACTTCCCGGACCTGCAGGTCATCGGCGGCAACATCGTCACCGGCGATGCCGCGCTGGCCCTGATGGACGCGGGCGCGGACGCGGTGAAAGTCGGCGTCGGCCCGGGCTCGATCTGCACCACGCGCATGGTCGCGGGCGTCGGCGTGCCGCAGGTCACGGCGGTTTCGATGGTCGCCGAGGCCTTGCAGGATCGCATCCCGTTGATCGCCGACGGCGGCATCCGCTATTCCGGCGACCTCGGCAAGGCGATCGCCGCGGGCGCCAGCTGCGTGATGATCGGCGGCCTGTTCGCCGGCACCGAGGAAGCGCCCGGCGAAGTGGAACTGTTCCAGGGCCGCAGCTACAAGAGCTACCGCGGCATGGGCTCGCTCGGCGCGATGGAAAAGGGCAGCAAGGACCGCTACTTCCAGGATTCGAGCGACGCGGACAAGCTGGTGCCGGAAGGCATCGAAGGCCGCGTGCCGTATCGCGGCCCGGTTGGCGGCATCATCCACCAGCTCATCGGCGGCCTGCGCGCCACGATGGGCTATGTCGGATGCTCGACCATCGAAGAAATGCAGAAGAAGCCGGTGTTCGTGAAGATCACCGGCGCGGGCCAGCGCGAAAGCCACGTGCATGACGTGCAGATCACCAAGGAACCGCCGAACTACCGCATGGGTTGATGCGGCGCGCCTGCGAACCGCCGGTTCGCGTGTTGCCGAATGCCCGGCCAGCGATGGTCGGGCAGGGGATTCCGCAAGCTGCAGTGTTCCGCCAGGGATGGCGACGAAAACCTTTTCTCCGCGAGACGGGCGCGCATGACCAGCATCCACACCGACAACATCCATTCCGATCGCATCCTGATCCTCGATTTCGGTTCCCAGTACACCCAGCTCATCGCGCGCCGCATCCGCGAAATCGGCGTGTACTGCGAAATCTGGGCCTGGGACCATTCGCCCGAAGACATCGCCAAGTTCGCGCCGAAGGGCATCATCCTTTCCGGCGGCCCCGAATCCACCACCGAGGAAGGCTCGCCGCGCGCGCCGCAGATCGTGTTCGATGCCGGCGTGCCGCTGCTTGGCATCTGCTACGGCATGCAGACCATGGCGATGCAGCTCGGCGGCCTCACCGTCGCCGGCCACGAGCGCGAGTTCGGCTATGCCGAAGTGGAAGTGGACGCGCCCGACGAACTGCTCGAAGGCATTTACGACCAGGCCGGCCAGCCGGCGAAGCTGGATGTCTGGATGAGCCACGGCGACCGCGTAGAGGAAGTGCCGCGCGGCTTCCGCGTCACGGCCTCGACCGCGACCGTTCCCATCGTCGCGATGGGCGACGACACGCGGCACTGGTACGGCCTGCAGTTCCATCCCGAAGTCACGCACACCAAGCAGGGCGAAGCCTTGCTGGAACGCTTCGTGGTCGATATCTGCGGCTGCCGCAAGCTCTGGACCGCCGCCAACATCATCGAAGACCAGGTCGCCCGCATCCGCGAACAGGTCGGCAGCGATGAAGTGATCCTCGGCCTTTCCGGCGGCGTGGATTCCTCTGTCGTGGCCGCGCTGCTGCACAAGGCCATCGGCACGCAGCTCACCTGCGTGTTCGTCGATACCGGCCTGCTGCGCTGGCAGGAAGGCGACCAGGTGATGGCGACAATGGCGCAGCACATGGGCGTGAAGGTGATCCGTGTCAACGCCGCCGACCGCTACTTCAAGGCGCTGGAAGGCGTGAGCGACCCGGAAGCCAAGCGCAAGATCATCGGCAACCTGTTCGTGGAGATCTTCGACGAGGAATCCGCCAAGCTCACCAACGCCAAATGGCTGGCGCAGGGCACGATCTACCCGGACGTGATCGAAAGCGCCGGCAGCAAGACCGGCAAGGCCCACGTCATCAAGAGCCACCACAACGTCGGCGGCCTGCCGGCCGACATGAAGCTCAAGCTGGTGGAGCCGTTGCGCGAACTGTTCAAGGATGAAGTGCGCCGTCTCGGCGTCGCGCTCGGCCTGCCGCGCGAGATGGTCTACCGCCACCCGTTCCCCGGCCCGGGCCTCGGCGTGCGCATCCTCGGCGAGGTCAAGCGCGAGTACGCCGAACTGCTGGCCAAAGCCGACGCCATCTTCATCGAAGAACTGCGCAAATCCGGCTGGTACGACAAGACCAGCCAGGCCTTCGCCGTCTTCCTGCCGGTGAAATCCGTCGGCGTCGTCGGCGACGCCCGCGCCTACGAATGGGTCATCGCCCTGCGCGCCGTCGAAACCATCGACTTCATGACCGCCCACTGGGCCGAACTGCCGTACGACCTGCTCGGCACCGTCTCCAACCGCATCATCAACGAACTGCGCGGCGTTTCCCGCGTGGTGTACGACATTTCCGGAAAGCCTCCGGCGACGATTGAGTGGGAGTGAACCCCTGACGCGGTCAATCGGCATTCACCTCTGGCGGCCCTGAGCATGGAAATCGCCCGGGAAAGATTGTACGGTATTGTTCCGTACAACCTGCCGAGGTGCCGCCATGTCCACCGCTGCCCGCTTGGATCTCCGTCTGGTCGACCACGACAAGGAGCGCATCGCCAAGGCTGCTGCCCTCCGTGGGGTCACCGTTTCCACGTTCGTTCGCGAAGTCGCCCTGCGCGAGGCCGATGCCGCGATTGCCGCGAGCACGGCAGTCACGCTTTCGGCTGAGGAATCCCGCCGCTTCCTGGCCACGCTTGACGCGTCGTTCCAGCCCGATGCCCGCCTGAAGCGGGCGATGGACCAAGCCGCCCGCGCAAGCCGGCGCTGAGCCGTGGCGCTGGCCTTTGCTGTCCTGGACGGCAAGCTCCATGACCGGGATGGCTTTACCTGCGGCGTTGTGCCGCTGGACGACTACCTGCGCCGCTTTGCCACCCAGCATCATCGGGATGGAATCGCCACGACGCATGTGCTGGTGGACGATGCCACACCTTCGCACATCCTCGGTTACTGCACACTGGCCGCGGCGCAGCTGCACCTGCAGGAGCTGAGCGAGGCCGACCGCCGACGTCTGCCGGCCTACCCGGTGCCCGCTGTGCGGGTAGGGCGCCTTGCCGTCGCCGCAGGCCAGCAGGGCAAGGGCTACGGCGCGATGCTGGTCGGCCATGCGGTCAACCAGGCGCTCGCGGTCCGCCAGACCTTGGGTGTGCGGGTGATCATCGTCGATGCCAAGGACGAACGCGCCGCAGCGTTCTATGAAGCCTTCGCCTTCCGTCGCACTGCCGAAGCGGGCCTCACGCTGTATCTCCCTGTTTCCGGGTTCTTCAAGCCATGAATGCCGTAGAGATCGAACAAGCTATCTCCGAACTGGCCGAGAAGCCGTTCGACCGGTACGAGTTCCCGTATGCCTTCCTGGAAGCGTTCGGCAACAAGGAGACGACGCTCAAGCGGCTGCGAACGGGGGCGACGAACAAGTCCGATGTCGGCGGCGTACTCCAGACCAACAACATCCACATCCTGACCTGCGAGGCTGGGCACCGTGTCCAACCGCATCATCAACGAACTGCGCGGCGTTTCGACATCTCCCGAAAACCGCCGGCGACGATTGAGTGGGAGTGAGGAGCAGTACGGTCAAGCTCCAGTCTCAAAAAAGCCCGCGTTCTCGCGGGATTTTTTGTATCGCTCAGGAACTTTTATTGAGTTGACTCCCTGATATGTGCAGGTTTGGCCAAGTCATTACGCCAGTAGCTCGATGCGCTGTACGCGCCCTGCGACGTCTTAAGGATATGCGCAGGTCGGCCCGCGTAATGCCGGGAGATTTCCTGTTGGTCAGTGCGTACCAAACATTCGTAGAATTGAGAAAAGCTCGGCAATCCTGACCTGCCCCCTGCAGGCGTGCCAATGTTGAGTTAGCGAGTCCAAGGTTTTGGAGATTACTTGATCTCCGGTGATTGCACAGCATCGCCAGCGCGCTG
>Ga0207868_1000105_pt1 | contig 113936 bp, 91 predicted proteins | sample Passage237B_FD_187370 | JGI IMG/M metagenome (GOLD analysis project Ga0207868, IMG submission 187370) | Cellulose adapted compost microbial communities from Newby Island Compost Facility, Milpitas, CA, USA - Passage2 37B (SPAdes) (version 3) ...
CCCGCCCCCGAACCCCTTGCCCCCGCCCGCCGCCTCCCGTACACGGCGACCCCGCGCTCCCTCCGGCCAAGACGGTCCAGAGCCGGAGCAACCCCGGCCTCGCGCGCAGGCACGTCGCCGACCCCGCCATCGCTCCGGCCATCGCGCTCCAGAGCCGGAGCAACCCCGGCCTCGCGCGTCGGTTCGTCACCGACCCCGCCATCGCTCCGGCCATCACGCTCCAGAGCCGGAGGAAGCGCGGGGTCGGGGGGACGGGGGGTGGGCGGGCGGCGGGGTCAGAGGTCGTTCGGGTCGAGGAGGAAGTCGTCCTCGTCGGCGATCTCGCCGCCCACCGCCGCGTGCAGCGCCTTCGCGACCGCCTGCACCACCGGCGCGGAGCGCGTGCGCGCCACCCGGTGCTCGAACGACGGCTTCTCGAGCTCGAGCTCCTCGATGAGCATCGGCTCCCAGCGCACGCGGTAGGCCACCACGCCGCGCTGCGTCCACGGCAGCCCCTGCAGCAGGGGCGGGAGCTGCGTCTCCTCCGACGCCTCGACCGCGACCATCCCGTCGACGCCCAGGTCGACGAGCACGCCGAACGACTCCGCCGCGGGCGGCGCGGCGAGCATGAGCTCGTCGAACGCGGCCGCCTCCATCGCCAGGCGCCGCCGCTCGTCCGGGTCGAGCACCCCGTGCTCCAGCAGCGCGTCGCGCAGCCCGGTCCCGCCCGGCTCGGCGGTGCCGGTCAGCCCGCGCCACTCCGCGCGCCCCGCGCCCGGCATCGGGCCGTTCCACTCGCTCGTCGGGACCGACAGCCGCGCCCGCGGCGCCGCGCGCTGCACCACCGCGAGCGCCTCCGCCGGCTCGACCCAGCGGTCGGAGAACACCGTGAGGTCGATCGCGGACTCCATGTCCGGCTGCAGCACCACGCCCGTCTGCCCGGTGCGCACCACGCCGCCGAGCCGCCGCGCCGCCGCGACCAGCCACAGCAGCACCCGCTCCTCCTCGAGCGTCGGGTACGCGTCGGGGAACGCGCGCTTGAGCCCCCACCGGTCGCCGCCCGGGTAGGGCTTGGCGCCGCGGTCGCGCGGGCAGGTCACGTCGAACGCCGTCACCGTCGTGGCCGGCAGGCCGAGGGCGAGCGCGTCGGCCTGCGTCACCTCGTACGGGCCGGTGAGCGTCGAGTGCCGGTTCAGGCGCAGCACGCGGGCCTGCGGCTTGCCGCCGCCCAGCCGGATGCCGAGCGCCGCGGTCAGCGGGCGGGCGCGCTGGCCCGCCGTGTCGTCGGTCGCGTCCTCCCAGCGCGCGTTGAGGAACCGGCTCTGGGCGAGGACCTCGACCTCCTCGACCTCCACACCTTCCGGGAGACCGAGCAGGTGGCGGCTGCGCAGGCCCTCGTCGGACACGGGCAGCCGCGGCATGTCACGCGTCATCGCGTCACACCTCCGTGCGGTGGAACCCCTGCCAGGACCGGGAGGCCGTCGGGCCCCGCTGGCCCTGGTACCGCGAACCGTAGCGCTCCGAGCCGTACGGGTGGAGCGCCGCCGACGAGAGCCGGAAGAAGCAGAGCTGGCCGATCTTCATCCCGGGGTACAGGACGATCGGCAGCGTCGCGACGTTCGACAGCTCGAGCGTCACGTGCCCGGAGAACCCGGGGTCGACGAACCCGGCGGTCGAGTGCGTGAGCAGGCCCAGACGCCCGAGGGACGACTTGCCCTCGAGCCGCGCCGCGATGTCGTCGGGCAGCGTGACCTGCTCGAACGTGGACCCGAGCACGAACTCCCCCGGGTGCAGCACGAACGTCTCGTCGGCCGGCACCTCGACGAGCCGGGTGAGGTCCGGCTGCTCGGCGGCGGGGTCGATGTACGGGTACTTGTGGTTGTCGAACAACCGGAAGAACCGGTCCAGGCGCACGTCGATGCTCGACGGCTGGATCATGGCCGGGTCGTAGGGCTCGAGGGCCACGCGGCCGGCGTCGAGCTCGGCGGTGATGTCGCGGTCGGAGAGCAGCACGCGCCCACGGTAGTGGGCCGACGACGGGGCGTGGTTCCGGGCCGGTTGCGGCCCCGCTATAGTCCTGTCCCGTGAGACGCATGGGAGCGCTCTCGCACCTGGTTCGGCCCTGATCCACCCCCGCTTCACCTGACCACCCCCAGCGGTCGCGCGCCGGCCCGGCGGCACAGCAGCCCCGGCCTGCACCCGGCCCCCACGCAGCACTGCGACGAGCACGGCGAGAGGCACCTCCATGCGTTACGGGCACTTCGACGACGAGGCACGCGAGTACGTCATCACGACGCCGCACACCCCGTACCCGTGGATCAACTACCTGGGCTCGGAGCAGTTCTTCTCGCTGCTGTCGCACCAGGCCGGCGGGTACTCCTTCTACCGCGACGCCAAGATGCGGCGCCTGACGCGGTACCGCTACAACAACATCCCCGCGGACGCGGGCGGCCGCTACCTGTACGTCAACGACGGCGGCGACGTCTGGACCCCGTCGTGGCTGCCGGTCAAGGCGGACCTCGACCACTTCGAGGCGCGCCACGGCCTCGGCTACTCGACCATCACCGGCGAGCGCAACGGCGTGCGCGTCGAGACGCTGTTCTTCGTGCCCGTCGGCGAGAACGCCGAGGTCCAGAAGGTCACCGTCACCAACACGTCCGACGCCCCGAAGTCGCTGACGCTGTTCTCGTTCGTCGAGTTCTGCCTCTGGAACGCGCAGGACGACCAGACGAACTACCAGCGCAACCTGTCGATCGGCGAGGTCGAGGTCGAGCAGGAGAGCCCGCACGGCTCGGCGATCTACCACCGCACCGAGTACCGCGAGCGCCGCGACCACTACGCGGTGTTCGGCGTGAACACCCGCGCGGTCGGCTTCGACACGGACCGCGACACGTTCGTCGGCGCGTACAACTCGCTCGGCGAGGCGGCGGTGCCGCTCAAGGGCGAGTCCGCGAACTCGGTCGCGTCGGGCTGGTACCCGATCGGCTCGCACTCCGTGGCCGTCCAGCTCGCGCCCGGCGAGTCCCGCGAGCTCGTCTACGTCCTCGGCTACGTCGAGAACCCCGACGAGGAGAAGTGGGCCGACGAGGCCAAGCAGGTGATCAACAAGGAGCGCGCGCACGCGCTGCTGTCCCGCTTCGCCACCTCGGAGCAGACCGACGCGGCGTTCGCGGCCCTCAAGGACTACTGGACCGGCCTGCTGTCGACGTACTCGGTGAGCTCGACCGACGAGAAGCTCGACCGGATGGTCAACATCTGGAACCAGTACCAGTGCATGGTCACGTTCAACATGTCGCGCTCGGCGTCGTTCTTCGAGACGGGCATCGGCCGCGGCATGGGCTTCCGCGACTCGAACCAGGACCTGCTGGGCTTCGTCCACCTGATCCCGGAGCGGGCGCGCGAGCGGATCATCGACATCGCCTCGACGCAGTTCCCCGACGGCTCGGCGTACCACCAGTACCAGCCGCTCACGAAGCGCGGGAACAACGACATCGGCTCGGGCTTCAACGACGACCCGCTGTGGCTGATCGCGGGCACCGCGGCGTACGTCAAGGAGACGGGCGACTTCTCGATCCTCGACGAGCCGGTGCCGTTCGACAACGAGCCGGGCTCCGAGGTGCCGCTGTTCGAGCACCTGACCCGCTCGTTCGAGTTCACGGTCACGCACCGCGGCCCGCACGGCCTGCCGCTGATCGGCCGCGCCGACTGGAACGACTGCCTCAACCTCAACTGCTTCTCCACGACGCCCGGTGAGTCGTTCCAGACCACCGAGAACCAGGAGGGCGGGGTCGCGGAGTCCACGTTCATCGCGGCGCAGTTCGTCCTGTACGGCGAGCAGTACGCCGAGCTCGCGGAGCGCCGCGGCCTGAGCGACGTCGCGGAGCGGGCGCGCGGGCTCGTCGCCGAGATGCGCGAGGCGCTGCTCACGCACGGCTGGGACGGCCGCTGGTTCCTGCGCGCGTACGACTACTACGGCAACCCGATCGGCACCGACGCGCACGACGAGGGCAAGATCTGGATCGAGCCGCAGGGCTTCGCGGTCATGGCGGGTGTCGGCGTGGGCTCGGGCCCGGACGACGCCGAGGCGCCGGCGATCAAAGCGCTCGACGCGGTCAACGAGATGCTCGCGACCGACCACGGCATGGTCCTGCAGTACCCGGCGTACACCACGTACCAGGTGCACATGGGCGAGGTCTCCACGTACCCGCCGGGGTACAAGGAGAACGGCGGCATCTTCTGCCACAACAACCCGTGGGTGATCATCGCCGAGACGGTCGTGGGCCGCGGTGCGCGCGCGTTCGACTACTACAAGCGCATCACGCCGGCGTACCGCGAGGACATCTCCGACGTGCACCGGCTCGAGCCGTACGTGTACGCGCAGATGATCGCGGGCAAGGAGGCGGTCCGCCACGGCGAGGCCAAGAACTCCTGGCTCACCGGCACGGCCGCGTGGAACTTCGTCACCGTCTCGCAGTACCTGCTGGGCGTGCGGCCGGAGTACGACGGGCTCGTCGTCGACCCGCAGATCGGTCCCGAGGTGCCGTCGTTCACGGTCACGCGTGTCGCCCGCGGCGCCACGTACGAGATCCGCGTCACGAACTCGGGCACCGAGGGCGTGCGCGCCCGCCTCACGGTCGACGGGCAGCCGATCGAGGGCAACCTCGTGCCGTACGCCCCCGCGGGCTCCACGGTCCGCGTCGACGTGACGCTCTGACCTCCGGCGGCAGCCGCCGCCACCTGCACCGACGCCGCCGCCCGCGCCGTCCGCCCTCCTCGGGCGGGGCGCGGGCGGCGGCGTCTCGTGCGTCCGGGGGTGCCCGACGAGCCCGCGTCCGGGGGCGCCGCGGACCGGGCGGGGCGCGCGCTCGTCGTCCACAGAATGTGGACGAACCGGTCGGAGCACGCGCCCCGCGTGGCACGATGTCGCGACATTCCACGAACCCCAGGGGGATCAGACATGCGCGCCATCACCCGGATCGTCGGCGCGGGGGCAGCGACCGTGCTCGCGCTCTCGCTCGCCGCCTGCTCGTCGGACGACGGCTCGTCCGACGACGAGACGAAGGCGGCCGACGCGTCGACGTCCGCGCCGGCGACGGACGAGAAGGGCTCCGACGAGGGCGAGGAGCTCTCGGGCGCGGAGATCTACGACGCCCTGGCCTCCGCGCTGAGCGAGGACACGTCGTACCGGTCGACCGTGACGACGTCGAGCGGCTCGGTCACGAGCACGACGAACCTCGAGGTCGTCGTCACGGGCGGCGCGACGAACATGTCGATGGTGATGGACGCGGCGGGCGCCGAGTCGCGCGTGCTGCTCGTCGACGGCGCGTACTACATGGACCTCGGCGAGGCGAGCCAGAACAAGTTCCTCAAGATCGACGGCGACGACGAGTCGAGCCCGTTCGCGGGGATGTTCACGGCCCTCGAGCAGCTCACCGACCCGGCCAAGAACGCGGAGGCGTTCAAGAGCGCCGTGACGTCGGCCAAGAAGATCGGCGAGGAGGACGTCGACGGCGTGAAGGCGACGCACTACACGCTGACGATCGACGGCTCCGCGGCGCTCGAGGAGCTGGGCGCCGGCGCTTCCGCCGCGCCGGACGGCGGGTCGATGGAGTTCGAGCTGTGGCTCGACGGCGAGGACCGCCCGGTGCGGACCATCTCGACGTTCGCCGGCACGTCCACCGAGACGACGTACACCGACTGGGGCGACTCGAGCATCACGGTCGAGGCGCCGAGCGCCGACGAGATCTCCCCGCTGACGTGGGAGGAGCTCATGTCGGGTGCGGGCTCCCTCGGGGGCTGACGCCCACCACGCGCCTGAAGGGCCGGGTCGCCGCGCGCGGCCCGGCCTTTCGCGCGTCCGCGGATCGCGCCCGGGCTCGTTCATCCGGTCGGGTGAAACCCTGCCCGAGATGCCCGCGCGGGACCGCCGGCCCTGGGTTCGGCGCCGACCGGATGACAGCATCGGCGCGCCCCACCCTCACGACCCAAGGACCTCCATGCGCGCCCTCACCCGCACCCTCACCGCCGCGACCGGGGTCGCGCTCGCCCTCACGCTCGCCGCGTGCGGCACGGCGTCGACCGGCGACACCCCCGCCGGCGCCGACCCCACCGACGTCGCGACCACCGCCGCCGCCGAGCCGACGAGCCCCGAGGCCGACGCCGACGGCGCCCCGCCGGCGTACTCGTCGGCCGACCTCGTCGCGGTCCTGTCGGCCCAGGAGCCGGCGCGCTCGATCCGCATGACCACCACGACGAGCGTCAACGGCATGACCATGACGGCCGAGTCGAGCACGGTCAACGACGGCGGCACCATCTCCGTCGAGAGCGCCGTCGAGCAGAACGGCACCACCATCCGCACGGTCTTCGTCGACGGCGTGTTCTACATGAGCCTCGGCGAGATGACGCAGGACAAGTTCGTCACGATCGACCCCGCCGACACCACCAACCCGCTCGCGGGCTACGTGCCGGACATCGACGCGCTGCAGAAGCAGGGCCAGATACCCCTCACCGACGAGATGCTGATCGAGAGCGAGGACCTCGGCGTCGAGGAGGTCGAGGGCGTCGCGGCGCGCCACTACCGGCTCGTGCTGGACACCACCTCCTACATGTCCCTCATCCAGGACATCAGCGGCCCCGAGCTCGCCGAGGTCTACGAGCAGATGCCGGACACGGTCGAGATCGACTACTGGCTCGACGCGGACGACCTGCCGGTCCAGTCGGTCACCGAGGCGATGGGCGCGACCACCACGGTCGTGTTCCACGGCTGGAACGACCCCGCCATCACGGTCGCGGCGCCCGCCGCGGGCGACGTGATCTCCTGGGCCGAGTTCGAGGCGCTGGCCGAGGCCGCCGCCGGGGCCTGATCCGCGGCACCGCCCGAGGGTCCGGGACCGCGCACGCGGCCCGGCCCTTCGCGCACCCGCCCCCCTCGCGCACCCGGCAACCTTGCGCACGGGCCCCGCGAGCACGGCCCCGCGAACCCGGGCCGGCGGCTCAGAGCCGCACGGTCAGGGTGCGGCCCCACTCGTGCCGGGAGAACGTCTCGAACCCGAGCCGCTCGTAGAACGCGATCGCGCCGGTGTTGCGCTCGCTGACGCCCAGGTGCAGGCCGCGCACGCCGCGCCCGCGCAGCGCGTCGGCGAGCGTCCCGATGAGCCGGCGCCCCCACCCCTGGCCCTGCAGCCGCGGGGCCAGGTCGATGTGCAGGTGCGCGGGGAACTCCGCGAAGTACGGCTCGGGCGTGACGGTCCAGGCGTGGATCCGCTCGATCAGCGCGTGGTCCTGGGTGCCGTCGCCCGGGTCCGGGACGCGGGGGTACTGCGCGCGCAGCGTCGGCCACCAGTGCGCGTCGAGCCAGCGCCCGAGCTCCATCGAGTCGGCCGTCGCGACGACGTACCCGCCGATCCCGTGCTCGTCGGCCAGCACCCAGGTGAGCCCGGGGTCCGCGACGGGGTAGGGACCGGCGTACACGTGGCCCAGGAGGTCGGGGTTGCGGTAGAGCCGGGTCGCGTCGCCGCCCGCGTCGCCGGTGAGCAGGCAGAGCCGGTAGAGGCCCGGGAGGTCGACGGGGTGGAACGGTCGGATCGTCGGCGCCATCCTCCGATCCCACCACGCACCCCGCCTCACCCTCACCCCGCGCCCACCACCGACCCCGCCCTTCCTCCGGCCCCCGCCCCCAGACCCGGAGCGACGACGGGGTCGACGAGGACTCCTCCCACGACCCCGCGCTTCCTCCGGCCCCCCGCCCCCGGACCCGGAGCGACGACGGGGTCGCGACCCGGGTCCGTCGACCCAGCGGTTGCTCCGGCTCTCCACGGTCTGAGCCGGAGCGATGGCGGTCTCGACGACGACCTCTCCCGCGAGGCCGGGGTTGCTCCGGGTTCGGGGCGTCGTGGCCGGAGGGATGGCGGGGTCGGGGTGGAGGCGGGTCCGTCCAGGGGCCGCGTCAGTCGGGCAGAGGATCGAGGCTACGGAGATCGAGGCTACGGAGTAGTAACTTACGGTGGCGTAGGTTAGCCTGAGGCATGACCTGGAACGGGCCGGAGCCCGACCGCACGACCGAGCACCCCGCCGAGAGCCACGAGCCGACGGCCGACCAGCCCGCCCGCAGCGCCGAGCGCGCGGCGCAGGGCCCCCGCCCCGAGAGCCCCGACGAGCGCGACCGCACCCCCCGCATCGCCGCCGTCTCGCCCGTGGCCTGCCCCGACATCCCCGACGAGCCGCTGACTGCCGCGCTCGCCCGCGCCGCCGCCGACCACGGCGACCGCATCGCCCTGGACTTCCTCGGCGCGACGACGACGTACCGCGCCCTGGCCGACGAGGTCGCCCGCGCCGCCGGTGCGCTCATCGCGCTCGGCGTCCGGCCCGGCGACCGCGTCGCGATCGCGCTGCCGAACTGCCCGCAGCACCTCGTCGCGTTCTACGCCGTGCTGCGCGTCGGCGGCGTCGTCGTCGAGCACAACCCCACGTACTCCGCCGACGAGCTCGCGCACCAGCTCACGGACTCCGGCGCGAGCGTCGCGCTCACCTGGACCAAGGCCATGCCCGCGGTGCTCGACGCCCGCGAGCGCACCGCGGCCCTCGCCGACCTGCGGGTCGTCGCCGTGGACCTCGCGCACGACCTGACCGCCAAGGACCGGCTGCTGCTGCGGCTCCCCGTCGCCAAGGCCCGGCGGACCGCGGCCGCGATGCGCGGCCCCGTGCCGGCCGACGTGCCGCTGTGGCACCGGCTCGTGCGCGCCGCGGACCCGCTGCCCGCCGCGCACCCGGAGCCCGCCTCGTCGGACGTGGCCCTGCTGCAGTACACGGGCGGGACCACCGGCACCCCCAAGGCCGCGGTGCTCACGCACGCCAACCTCGTCGCGAACGCCGAGCAGGGCCACGCGTGGACCCGCCACGAGCGCGGCCGCGAGGTCGTGTACGGCGTGCTGCCGTTCTTCCACGCGTTCGGGCTGACGCTGTGCCTGTCGTACTCGACGCGGATCGCCGCGACGCTCGTCGTGCTCCCGTCGTTCGACCCCGCGCTCGTGCTCGCCGCGCAGCGCCGCCGCCCCGGCACCTTCCTCCCGGCCGTGCCGCCCATGCTCGACCGGCTCATGACCGCCGCGGAGGCCGAAGGCGTCTCGCTGCGCTCGTTCACGCGCGCGATCTCCGGCGCCATGGCGCTGCCCGCCGCGACCGCGCGGCGCTGGGAGGAGGCCACGGGCGGGCTCGTCGTCGAGGGCTACGGCATGACCGAGACCTCGCCCGTCGCGCTCGGCAACCCGTTCGACGCCTCACGGCGCCCCGGCGCGCTCGGCCTGCCGTTCCCCGGCACCGAGGTGCGCGTCGTCTCCCAGGAGGACCCCACGCTCGACGTCCCGGCCGGCGAGGCGGGCGAGCTGCTCGTGCGCGGGCCGCAGGTGTTCGCCGGGTACTGGAACCGGCCCGACGAGACCGCGGGGCAGCTCCTCGCGGACGGCTGGCTGCGCACCGGCGACGTGGTGCGCGTCGACGACGACGGGTTCGTCCTGCTCGTCGACCGCATCAAGGAGATGATCGTGACCGGCGGGTTCAAGGTGTACCCGTCGCAGGTCGAGGACCACCTGCGCAACCTGCCGGGCGTCGCCGACGTCGCGGTCGTGGGCGTGCCGGGCGGCGACCTGGGCGAGTCCGTCGTCGCGGCCCTGGTGCTGCGCGAGGGGCACGACGTCGACCTCGCGGCCGTGCGCGAGTGGTGCGGGCGCCGGCTCGCGCGGTACGCGGTGCCGCGCCGGGTCGTCGTGCTGCCCGACCTGCCGCGCTCGCAGGTCGGCAAGGTGCTGCGGCGCGTCGTGCGCGACCAGGTGCTGGCCCTGCCGAGCTGACCGGCCGTCGCCCCGTCGTCCACAGACGGGTGAACCCGCCCCCGGGCGGGCACACCAGGTGCCAGACTCGGCGCATGCTCTCGAGGACCACGGCCGTCGGCGCACTCCTGCTCGCCCTCGTCGGGACGACGCTCGCCCCCGCCTCCGCGGCGGACGGCACCGCGGACCCCGCGGGCGTCGACCTCCCCGCGCCGGGGTCCTGGTACCGCGGGCGCGTGACCGCCGCGGGCAAGGCGCTGCCGAAGCAGGTGCACGTGCGGTGGTACGAGCCGGCGAGCGGACGCAGCGGCGAGACGCTCACCGCGAAGGACGGCACGTACTCCCTCCTCGTGCCGAGCACCACGAAGGACTGGGTGCTCGTCGCGAACCCCTACGACCGCGAGGAGGCCGACCAGTACCGCTCCCCGGGCGTGCAGGACGTGCGGACGTTCGCGCCGCAGTACGTCGGCGCCGACGGTCGCACCGGCCTCGCGTGGCAGACCGTGCCGCTGCGGCCCGCCCCGAGCGGGGACACCGAGCTCGACGTCGACCTCACCCCCGCCGGGACGGTCGTCGGGACCGTCACCGGGGCCACGGCCGACACCCACGTCTCCCTGCGGCGCGCGGACGGCGCCGCGACGGACGTCACCGGCAAGCCCGTCAAGAACGGCGAGCTGCTGGTCCGGTTCCTGGTCCCCGGCCGGTACGAGCTGACCACGACGCAGCGGTACGGCGGCGTCTCGGTCACGTCGGACGTGACCGTCCTGCCCGGCACGGAGACGCGGGTGGACGTCGACCTCCCCGCCACCGGCACGGTCACCGGCAGGCTCCTGCGCGGCGGGCGTCCCGTCGCGGGCGTCGGCGTGGCCCTCGAGGGTGCGGTCGGGAAGCACGGGTTCGCCACCAGCGACGCGCAGGGCCGCTTCCGGATCGACCGCGTCGCGCCCGGCACCTACCGGCTGACGGAGAGCGGCGACAACGGCTGGACGTCCGGCACCGCCGTCCTCGCGGTCACCGCCGGCCGCACGACGACCCGCGACCTCAAGCTCGTGCGCGAGGGCTCGCTCGACATCACGGCCCGCGGCCAGCACGGCGTGGTCACGGACGCCCGCGGGAACCTCGTGACCAGGTTCGACTCGGTGACCGGCCTGCGGCTCCCGCCCGGCACGTACCAGCTCGTCTCGCGGGGCGCGAAGGGCTGGGGCAAGGCGACCGCCACGGTCCGCTCCGGCACGAGGACGCGCGTCACGCTCACCGCGAACCGGCCCTACACCACGGTCCGCGGCAAGGTCAGCGGCGGCCAGACCCCCACGGCGTCCCGCCCGCGCACGCTCAAGGCGTGCGACGTCCTGTGCGTCCTCGGTCAGCACACGTCCGTGACCGTCAAGCCGGACGGCACGTTCGTGCACACCACCGCCGTCCCCGGGCAGGTCCGGCTCACCGCGTCCCAGAAGGGCTGGAAGGACGGCGTCACGATCACGAAGGTCGGCTCGTCGACCACGACCGCGAACGTCGCGATCGGGTCGCGCAACGGCGCCCTGCGTGCGACGGTCCGGCACGCCGGCCAGCCGGTGCACGGCTGGCTCGTCCTCGAGAGCGACACCGTGACGGAGCGGTTCTGGCTGGACCGCGGCAAGGTCTCGACCTGGGACGGACGGGTCGTCGCCGGCACCTACCGCCTCTCGCTCGACGCGCCCGTCGGCTCGTGGGCCGCCGCGTCCCCGTTCTGGCTCGACCTCCGCGACGGCCCGAGGACGATCACCGTGAAGCCCGGGCAGACGCTCGACCTGGGGACCCTGGACACGGTCCTCCACGGGGCGGGCTGAGCAGCCCGCACGAAACCTCCCGGATGGCACGATCCGGAGCATGTTCTCGAGGATCGCCGTCGTCGGAGCACTCGCGCTCGCCCTCGTGGCGCCAGCCCTGACCCCGGCCACGGCCGCCGACCCCACCGTCACGGTCAGCGGTCGTGTCACGGCCGCGGGCACGACGCCGCCGCGCCCGCTGCACGTCACCTGGTGGGAGCCGAGGAGCGGGAAGGCCCTCGGCGAGGGCGTCATGACGGCGTCCGACGGCACCTACACGCTCGAGGTGCCCGCCACCGCGACGGACTGGGTCCTCGCGGCCAACCACGCCGACGGCGACCTGGGCGCGTACGCACCGGCGTTCGTCGGCGACGGCGGGCGGGCCGACTACGCCTGGCAGGGCGTGCCGCTGATCCCCGACGCCACCGCGGACGCGACCGTCGACATCGACCTCGACCGGCGCGGGTCGGTCGTCGGCACCACCGACGTCTTCACGAAGGGCCTCGCGCGGGCGTCCCTCCACTACCCGGACGGGCGCGACTTCTCGTTCGACGACAAGGAGGTCCGCGCCGACGGGACCTTCCTGTTCCGGTACCTCGTGCCCGGCCGGTACCGCGTGGCGGTCCACCCCCAGCACCCCGAGCGGGAGCCCACCACCACCTCGGGCGTGATCACCGTCCGCCCCGGCGAGGAGGTCCGCGTGGACCTGCCGACGGCGAAGGGCGGCGTCCTCACCGGGCGCCTCCTCGGCTACGGCAAGCCCGTCGCCGGGGTGCCGGTCTCGCTGTCGGCCACGGACACCGGCCGCACCGCCCGGTCCACGACCGACGCGAAGGGCCGGTACCGGTTCGCCGGCCTGCCCGTGGGCACGTACCGCGTGCGCGAGGACGGCAAGGACAACGGCTGGTCGTCGGGGACGGCACAGGTCAGGGTGACCGGCGGCGCCACGACGACCCGGGACCTGAGGCTCGACCGCGAGGGCGCGGTCGTCGTCCCGTCGTCCGACGTGCCGTACCTCTACCTGACCGACACGAGCGGCGCGAAGCTCCGCGACCTGACCGCACGGCGCTTCACGGTCGCGCCGGGCACGTACTACGTGTACACGGCGCACGCCCGGTGGGGGCGCACGCTCGTCACCGTCCGTGCCGGCAAGGTGACCACGACCGGGCACCTGCGGGCCGACAGACCGCTGGCCACGGTGCGCGGCACCGTCACGGGCGGTGACCCGAGCGGGAAGCGCCTCGTCAGCGTGTGCGACGTCGTGTGCCGGGGCACCGCCACGACCGCGTGGGCCGGTTCGGACGGTGCGTACGTCGTCCGGAACGTCGTCCCCGGCCCGGTGACGATCACGGTCGACCAGCCCGGCTGGCTCCGGCCGACGACCGCCACGCGCATCGGCACGCAGGCCACCACCACCGTGACCCTGCGCCTGCCCGCCCGGGCGAGCGGCGTCACCGGTCGGCTGACCTCCCAGGGCGCGCCCGTGGCGGGCACCGTGCTCCTCTCGCAGAAGGGCCGGGTCGTCCTCCGGCAGGCCGTCGGGTCCGACGGCCGGCTCGCCACCGGACCGCAGCTCGAGCCCGGGACCTACCGCGTCGAGGTGGAGGCGCGCGTCGGTGCGGCCGCCGCGCCCGCACCGCGCTGGTACACCATGCCGAGCGGCCTGACGACGATCACGGTCGAGCGGGGCCGGACGCTGGACCTGGGCGCCGTGGCGCTCCGGCTGAACGGCTAGAGCCCGGCGAAGGGGACCGTCCCGATGTGAGATGTGCCACACCGAGACGTACCTACACGTTCCGTACGAGTGCCACAATCGTCCGCATGCTCTCGAGGTTCGCCACCGTCGGCACTCTCGCCCTGGCCCTCGTCGCGGGGTCGCTCGCCCCCGCGTCCGCAGCGGCCGACGACACCGTGACCTACACCGGCCGCGTCACCGCGGACGGGAAGAACCCGCCACGCGCCGTCCTCGTCGAGTGGTGGGAGCCGGGTGGCGACGGCCACGGCGCGGTGAAGACCGCCGCGGACGGCACGTACTCGATCGAGGTCCCGACGACCGCCTCGCGGTGGGTCCTGTCCGCGAACACCGGCTACGACGACCCGCGCACGTTCGCCCCGGCGTACGTCGGCGCCGACGACGAGGTCGCCTACGCCTGGCAGGGCGTGCGGCTGCGCCCCGACGCGGGCGAGGACTCGACGATCGACATCGACCTCGACGCGCGCGGCTCGATCGCCGGGACGACCGAGGGCGCGACGCCCAAGCGCGCCACCGTCTACCTCGAGCGCGTCACCGGCGAGCAGATCCGCCGCGAGGGCACCAAGACCGTCGCCGCGGACGGGAGCTTCCAGTTCCGGTACCTCGTGCCCGGCAAGTACCGCGTGACGCTGTACCCCGAGGCCGCGGACCGCCTCCTGTCCACGACGTCCCAGGTGGTGACGGTCCAGCCCGGCCGTCAGGTCTCCCTGCCCGTCGTCGCCGCGACCGGCGGCGCCGTGACCGGCCGCCTGCTCGGCCACGGCAAGCCCGTGGCGGGCGCGAAGGTCTCGCTGTGGCCCGAGGGCAACGGCGACCACTACGACAGCGCCACCACGGACTCGCAGGGCCGCTACCGCTTCACCGGGGTGCCTGCCGGGAAGTACCGCGTCCAGGAGTCCGGGGACGACAACGGCTGGTCGTCCGGCGCGGGCCTCCTCGCGGTCACCGACGGCAAGACGACCACCCGGGACCTCAAGCTCGAGCGCGAGGGCGCACTCACCGTGAAGGCGCCGTCCGGTCTCGTGGTCCTCGCGGACAGCAAGGGCGCGCGGCTGCGGGACCTCACCGACCGCACGCGCATCACCGCGCCGCCGGGGACCTACTACGTCTACGTGGTGGGCACGCGCTGGGCGCGCAAGTCCGTGACCATCCGTGCCGGCAAGGCCACCGACGCGGGCACCCTGCGCGGCGACAAGGCGTACGTCACCGTGCGAGGGAAGGTCACCGGCGGCGACACGGGCTCGGACGCGAAGCCCCGCACGGTCGACCTCTGCGACGTCGCGTGCAGCGTCAGCGGCCGCCGCGCCACGGTCAAGAGCGACGGCACGTACTCCGTCAGCGGGATCGTCCCCGGTGTCGTCTCGGTGATGGCCGAGCAGCAGGGCTGGGAGCCGAGCGAGGTCAAGGCGAGCGTCGGCGGCTCTGGTGCCACGGTGGACGTGCGCCTCACGGCGCGGAAGGCCGGCGTGCGCGCCCAGCTCCGGTACCAGGGCGTCCCCGTGACCGGGAACATCCAGCTCACCCAGAACGGGTCCTCGGTGCTGTACCGCCAGCTCACCGGCGGCACGTTCGACACCGGCAAAGCCGGCCTCAAGCCCGGCAAGTACCGGGTGACGCTCCACTCGAACATCGGGCCGTTCGGGACCGACGTGCCGTACTGGCACACCATGCCCTCCGACCTGGGGGTCCTCACGGTCACCAAGGGCTCCGTGCTCGACCTCGGCACCGTGGAGGTCCAGCTCAACCGCTGACGTCCGGGAGGTCCGCCATCGGAACCGGCCCGCTCGGGCCGGTTCGGATGGGACGATCGGGGCATGTTCGCGCGGAGCACCGTCACCGGCCTCGTCACGCTCGCGCTGCTCGTCTCGGCCCTGGTGCCCGCGACGGCGGCCGAGGGCACCGTGACGTACACGGGGCGGGTGACCGCCCAGGGCGAGGCCCCACCGCGCGCGGTGCAGGTCAGCTGGCGGCAGCCCGCCACCGGGCGCTCCGGCTCGGTGAGCACCGCCGCCGACGGGACGTACGCGCTCGTCGTGCCCACGGACGTGACCGACTGGGTGCTCACCGCCAACACCGGACCCGACGACCCGCGCACGTTCGCCCCCGCGTACGTCGGGGCGGGCGGCCGCACGGACCACGGCTGGCAGGGTGTCCCGCTGCGCCCCGCGGCGACGGCCGACGCGACCGTGGACATCGACCTCGACCCGACCGGGTCGGTCGACGTCACGGTCACCGGCGCCGGCAGCCCCAGCGCCCACGCGTGGATCTCCCGGCTCGACGGGACGTCGGTCCCCGGCCAGACCGCCAAGCGGATCGACGACGGCCGGGTCCAGTTCCGGTACCTCGTCCCCGGGCGCTACCGCGTCGGGGCGTGGCTCAAGAGCGGCGTCGAGGTCACGTCGGGCGTGGTGACGGTCCGGGCGGGCGAGCGGTCCACGACGCGCGTGCCGGAGGTACCTCCGGGCACGGTCACCGGGCGCCTCGTCGGGTTCGGCAAGCCCCAGCCGGGCGTCACGGTCACCCTGCAGTCGGCCGACACCCACGGCACCTACCTCCGGAGCACGACGAGCGACGCGAACGGTCGTTACCGCTTCACCCAGGTGCCCGTCGGGACCTACCGCGTCGCCGAGGGCGCGGACGACAACGGCTGGTCGTCCGGGTCCGCGCTGATCAAGGTCACCTCGGGCGCGACCACGACGCGCCACCTGACCCTCGTGCGCGAGGGAGCGATCCACGTCCCCTCGACGGACGGGTTCGTCTTCCTGGCCGACGCGAACGGGAGGTTCCTCCGCGAGCCCCCGCCCGCCAGGCGCCGGTACACGGTCCCGCCCGGCCGGTACTACGTGTACTCGGTGGGCGAGGGCTGGGTCCGCACGCTCGTGACCGTCCGCGCGGGCAAGGTCACCAGCACCGGGCACCTGCGCGCGAGCAGGACGTTCGTGGCCCTCACCGGCACCGTGACGGGTGGCGGCGGTACGACCTGGCAGGACCCGCTGAAGAAGGTCGTCGTGTGCGACCTGGACTGCACCGACCACACCCACGGCGCCACCGTCGGGACCGACGGCACGTTCATGGTGCGGAACCTCGTGCCCGGCGCGGCGCACGTGACCGTCAAGCAGAAGGGGTGGGTCCCCACGGAGGTCGACACGCAGATCGGTGACCTGGGATCGAGGATCGCACTGCGCCTGACCGACCGGCAGCGCACCGTGCGCGCCCGCCTGCACTACCGGGGCGTCCCGTTCCGCGGCAACGTCCACCTGGTGCAGCACGGCACGGTCACGTACGCGTGGAGCCACACCGCCGACGGGATCGACAGCGGCGCCACCGTCGACCCCGGCACCTACCGCGTCGAGCTCTCGAGCACCACCGGCTCCTCCCGCGGGCTCGAGACGCCGTTCTGGTACACGCTGCCCGCCGAGCACCGCGTCATCACCGTCGAGCGGAGCAAGGACCTCGACCTCGGCACGATCGAGCTCGTGCTGAACCGCTGAGCCCCTGAACCGCTGAGCCCCTGAACCGCTGAGCCGGGCCGCGCGTCCCCCACCGGGGTGCTGCGCGAACCGGCCCGGTGCTGACAGAGTTCCGCCGTGCGGTTCCCCCTGTCGCGAGTGCCGGTGCTCGTCGCCGTCGGCGGCCTGCTCGCGGGCGCCCTCACCGGGGCGCTGACCGGGGGCGCGCTCGCCGGCGACGACGGGCCGCGCACGCTCCCGCGGGTCGCGGTGCGGTACGACACCGAGCACGTCGTCGCGGACCTCGAGCAGGCGCTCGCGGGGGCCGGTGCGTACGCGTTCGAGCTGCGCATCGACCCGCAGGCACCCGTCGTCACGGGTGGCGCCGCGCGCGACGGCGAACGGTGGGACCTCGTCGGACGCATCGACGAGGACGGCACCGTGAGCGAGCTGCGGCTCGTCGGCGACGACGCGTACGCCTCCCTGCCGGGGCTGACCGACGGCTTCACGCGCACCTCGCGCACGGAGCCCGCGGACCCGCTCGTCGCCGCGTACGTCGACTACCTCGCGGTCGTCGACCTGCCGCACCGGTTCGCCGACGTCCGCGGCGCGGTCGCGTCCGTCACGCCCGGCGGGGCGTCGATCACCGTCGACGGCGTGACCGCGCAGCCGTTCGACGTGGTCGTCGACCTGCGTCGCGCGACCGGGGCGACCGGCGAGCGGTTCACCAGCGGCGCGGTCACCAACCCGTACTGGATGCTGCGGCTGTGGATCGGCCCGGACGGGCTGGTCCGCCGCTACGCCGAGCCCGCCGGGACGGTCGAGGCGGAGTTCACGCAGTGGGGCGTCGACGTCGCCGTCGAGCGGCCGGCGGAGCTCACGGGCGCCGACGAGGCCGGCTGACGCGTCCTGCGCCCGCGGGACCGGGAACGCGGTTCGACTCGCCACGAGCGGCCGCTATGCTGTCGGGTGCAGACCGCCCCGGCACGCGCCGGAGCCGGTTCGCGCGGGTGTAGTTCAATGGTAGAACTTCAGCTTCCCAAGCTGACAGCGCGGGTTCGATTCCCGTCACCCGCTCCACTGCACGGCCCGGTCGGACGACGTCCGCACCGGGCCGTCGTCGTCTCCGGCACAGTCGCCGCGGCCCGAGGTCGCACCTCGGTCGCGAGGTCGTGCGTTTCTCGGGAGCTCGTGCGTTGCTCTGCACGACTTGGCGAGAAACGCACGACCTCGCCGGGCAGGCCACCGATCCGGGCAAGTCGTCGGAAAAAGGGCTGCACAGCGGGTGTGTAGACCCCTACAGTCCTCGACGACATCACGACGAGGACCGGGTGGGCCGGAGACGGTCGGTTACCACCGTTAATGGCCAGGTCGCGGGTTCGAGTCCCGCCGTCACCCCCGGGTGGCGTAGCTCAGCAGGTAGAGCAGGACTTCCGGCCGTCATCACCACGTCCACCCGGACCTCGTCGGAGCGGGCCGGAGTGTCTCCGGTTACCGGTTCACCAGGTTCGACCCCTGGCCGGCGCCCTCGCGGCGCCGTACCCGGAGACCGCACACACGCCCGCTCCACCCCACTCACGAGAGAGGACACCACCATGGACGTGCTGCGCACGCTCGACCAGCGGCGCACGCCGCAGGACGAGCGCGCCGACGCCCGCCAGGAGCGCAACTCCGCCGGCGGGTTCACCTTCGTGCTCGACTCCGCCGCGCGCCTGCGCCGCTTCCTGACCCTCGGGGTCGACGGCGGCACGTACTACGCGGCGCCGCGCGAGCTGGCCAAGGAGAACGCCGAGATCGTCGGCCGGATGGCGCACGAGGACCCCGAGACGCTGGTGAGCACCATCGTCGACGTGTCCGTGCGCGGTGCAGCACCCCAGCAGAACCCCGCGCTGTTCGCGCTCGCCTACGCGGCGTCCGTGCCGGAGTCGTCGCAGCTCGCGCTCGCGGCGCTGCCGCAGGTCGCGCGGACGGGGACGCACCTGTTCCTGTTCGCCGCGTACGTCGAGCTGTTCCGTGGCTGGGGCCGCGGGCTGCGGCGCGCGGTCGCGTCCTGGTACACCTCCCGGGAGGCGGACGCCCTCGCGTACCAGGTGGTCAAGTACCGCCGGCGCGAGGGGTGGTCGCACCGCGACCTGCTGCGGCTCGCGCACCCGGCCTCGTCGGTCCCGGAGGTCCGGGCGACGTTCGACTGGGTCGTGCGCGGCGCGGTCGGCGACGCGACGCCGGAGCTCGTCGAGGGCTTCGTCGCCGCGCAGACCGCGACGGACGCGGCGACGTGGGCCGCGCTGGTGCGCCGGCACCGGCTGTCCTGGGAGATGCTCCCGGACGCGGCGCTCGGCGAGACCGCCGTGTGGGACGCGCTGCTCGACGTGGGCGTGCCGCAGACGGCGCTCATGCGCCAGCTCCCGCGGCTGACCCGGCTCGGGATGCTCCCCGACCTCGGGGGGCGGACCGACGAGGTCGTCGCGCAGCTGGTCGACGAGCGTCGCCTGCGGTCGGCGCGCGTCCACCCGGTCCGCGTGCTCGTGGCCCAGCGCACCTACGCGTCGGGCCGCTCGGCGCGCGGGTCGGCCGAGTGGACGCCGACGCGCCAGGTCGTCGACGCCCTCGACGCCGCGTTCTACCGGGCCTTCGGCACGGTGGAGCCGGCCGGCACGCGCACGCTGCTCGCGGTCGACGTCTCCGGGTCGATGCAGGCACCGATCTCCGGGATGCCGGTCACGGCCCGCGAGGCGTCGGCGGCGCTGGCGCTCGTGCAGCTCGCGACGGAGCCCTCGGCGTCCGCCGTCGGGTTCACGTGCGGCCCGGACAAGGACTGGTTCGCCCCGGTCCTGGAGCCGCTCGCGATCTCGCCGCGGCAGCGGCTCGACGACGCCCTGCGCGTGGTCGACGCCATGCCGATGTCGGGAACCGACTGCGCCCTGCCGATGCTCCACGCGACGTCGGTGGGGCTCGAGGTCGACACGTTCGTCGTCTACACGGACAACGAGACGTGGGCGGGGCGGGTCCACCCGCACCAGGCCCTCGCCGAGTACCGGCGCGAGTCCGGGATCGACGCGCGGCTCGTCGTCGTCGGGATGACGGCGACGAAGTTCTCGATCGCGGACCCGTCGGACGCGGGGATGCTCGACGTCGTCGGGTTCGACGCCGCCGTGCCCTCGCTGATCACGGAGTTCTCCCGTGGACTCTGACGGCCCGAACGCGGGTCGGCCGGCCGCCGGGGGCGGCACCCGCCGTGGTGCCGCCCCTCGGCGGCGCGGGCCGCGCGACCCGCTGCGCGGCCAGGGCCACGACGAGCCGGCCGCACCGCGGGGCGGGTCCGACCCCTGGGCGGCCCGCGCCCGCGAGCTGCACCGCAAGGCGGCCGAGGCCGACGCCCTCGCCGCCCGCTACCGCGCCGAGCGCGACGCGATCGTCCACCGCCTCCGCGCGCAGGACCCCGCCCGCTGGACCTACTCGACCCTCGCCACGGCCCTGGGCTGCAGCCGCGAGCTCGTCGCCCTCATCACCCGTCGCTCCCCCCGCTGACCGCGCTCCGAGCCGAAGCAGGCCGCGGGCACAGACGTCCAGGCCGGCCGGCAGTTCGAAGTCGGACCCGGGACCGTCGTCGCCGCGCGCTACGGATTTCTGCGGCGCTACGTCACCTCGTCCATGACGGCACGTCATGCCGTTCGGCCAGGACCGTCTCGCTCGTCGACACCGACCGGAGTCGACCGCACACGGTTTCGCGGCGCGATCCTCACCGGCGGTTCCACTCAGACGAGCTTGGCACCCTTCGACCTGTTGCACTTCCAGCAGAGCGTCTGCAGGTTCTCCGGCGCGCTGAGGCCGCCCTTGGACACCGGAACGATGTGGTCGACCTCGAGAAGGAGGTGCGGTTCGGCCGCGACCGAGACGCCGCACTTCTTGCAGGCGTAGCCATCTCTCTGCTTGATCTGGCTGCGGAGCGCCGCCGTCATCAGTGCTCTCTGCCCGGCCACGGACTTCGTCCATCGGATCTTCTCGGCCAGCGTCGCAGAGAGAGCGTCGAGCGTCGGTGTGTTCAGCTGGATCGTGGTCACCTGGCTGCTGTTTCCACCGGCCGAGACGTACTGGAACTTGTACACGGGGTAAGGAACCTCGATGGGCGACAGGTGAGCCCCGACCTTCTCCCAGAACTCGTTCGCGTAGTGCTTGAGGATGAAGGCAGGAGGGTTGATCCGTGTGGCGATGTCCACCTCGCGCGCTTGGACGTTGGCGACCGCCTCCTCCAGCCGGGAGATATCGCGAGCGACGCGCTGGACATCGGCCAGCGTGCCCACGTCCGCCTTCACCGAGAAGTACTTCATCAGGTACTTGATCGGTTCTGCGCTCGCGTTCCGGACTACCTGCAACGAAGCGTTGTGCACGTGGGGTGCGTAGTCGACCACGTTCCGATCGCGACGGTAGTTCCATGCCGACGTGTTCTGGAACGACGCCAGGTGTGCGTGCTGACCAGAGGACGACGACCCGAACTCGAACGCTCCCTGCGCGCGGATCTGGGCGACGTAGTCGACGACGTCGTTGTGCTCCGCGACGAGCGAGGAGATCTCCGTCCTGAGCGCCAGAAAGTGTTCCGACGCGAAGTAGCGGTTCTTTCGGACCGTTCGGATGATCGGGTTCGCGATGAGTACCAGGGCAATGCCAAGAACCGTGGCCCAGAAGCTCTCGGTCGCTGCCGGGACACCGAACGCAACGACGATAAGCACGATCACGAGAAGGGGTGTCGGCATTGACTTCTCCTCCGAGTCGAGCGAATGCACAAAGACTAGACGCAACGGCGGCTGCGTCCAGTGCCCCTGAGTCCCTGGACGTGCAGTGAAGAAGGTGTCGCCGAAGGACGCGCGCATGCCCCGCCCGACGCACTCGTCCTCCTAGGGCACTGACGCTCTACGCCCTGGTGCACGAGTCGTGCCACGTCGTGCATTTCTCGTGGGGTCGTGCACCAAGTGGGAGGTCGTGCAGTCGTCTGCGCGACCTGGCGAGGGACGCACGACCTCGGCGGAGGGGGTGAACCGCCAGGGCCGGGCGCCCTGGTGACGGGGCGGTGACGGTCGGGTGGCGGTGGGTGGGTGCCATGGCTGTGGCAGCACGACGACGTGCGCACGGGCGAGGAGCAGGGGAGCACCGTCATGGCACGCGAGAACCAGGGGATCCGGGTCTCCATGAAACCCCAGGCGGCCGGGACCGGCCCCGAGGCGGGGCGCGAGCCGAACGACGTCCCCGGGACGCGCGACCCCGGCGCGGTCGGCGAGGGTCGGGTCCCCGTCGAGAGCCTCGACCTGGAGGACCTGGGCCTGCAGGTCGAGATCGACGGCGCGCAGGTCAAGGCGGTCCTCGAGGACCGGCTCAAGGCCACGACGCAGATCTTCTCGACGCTCGACGTGGTGCGGAAGGACCTCACGGTCTTCCTGCCGAAGGTCCCCGAGCAGCTCCCCGCGGCCGTGTACGGCCGGTTCGTGAACCCCGACGGGTCGCCGGCGTCGCTGGTCGCGGTGACCGTGCTGGCGCCGCAGGGGCCGTCGTCGTCGCCGGACGGGTCGACGTACGACGTGAAGCTGCCCTGGCCGAACCCCGGGACGCGCACGGACGCGCGCGGGGCGTTCCGGGTCGCGCTGCCGTCGCGCCCGCTGCCCGACGACGGGCTGCGGCTGCTGCTGCGCGGCGGGAACCGCATCGTGGAGTACGCGCTGCGCCGCACGGACCTCGTCGCTGGCGAGGGGAACGTCGGGGTGCTGCCGCTCGACGAGATCGTCACGCCGCTGCCGCGCAGCGTCCTGGCCCAGCTCGGTGACGTGGTCCTCCCGACCAGCGAGGACGACGTGCTCGCCGACCCGGGCGAGTTCGCGGAGCCCGTACCGACGTTCACGCTCGGGCAGGGCGACTGCGGGCAGTCGTTCCGCTCGAACGCGGGCGTCGTGGACCGGTTCCGGTACTCGATGCTCGTCCGCCTCGTCGCGCCGCAGCTGTCGAACCGGCGCCTCGCGACCCGCTTCGGGCGCGGCGACCGCCGGCACGCGACGCTCTCGGCGAGCACGGTCGGGCTGGGCCGGTACCTGGGCGCGGGGCAGATCGCGGAGGCGATGGGCGAGCTCGGCTCGTGGGAGATCGTCGAGCGGGTGCCGATCGAGCAGCCGATCGACGTGCAGGCGTTCCTCGACCGGGTGGAGACGAACCCCCGGTCGGTGCCGAAGGCCGCGAGCCTCGGCATGGGCTACATCGTCAAGATGCACCAGACGTGGATCCCGCAGGGCCTGTCGCTGAGCGACCTGGTGTACTCGCTGCCGCTCGCGCCGGGCGAGCAGCAGCGCATCGCCGTCTCGGAGGAGACCGAGACGCTGTCGGTGCGCGACGCGGAGGCGATGACGGCCGCCGAGCAGCAGTCGTACGACGAGCGCGCGGACTCCTCGACGACCGCGGTGTTCCGGTCGGCGTTCGACGAGTCGGCGGCCGGCGGCTCGAAGATGAAGGTCCGCACCGAGGCGGGCAGCTTCGGCGGCGGCCTCGGGATCGGCGCGATGTTCTCCGGCGTGGTCGCCGGCCTGGGCCTCGCGGGCGGGTACTCGGACTCGACGACGACGGGCTCGTCGTCGTCCTGGCAGACGGCGAGCCGCGACTACGTGTCGAACGCGGCGCAGGACTTCCACTCGAGCCTCGCGCGGCAGGCCGCGGCGCGGCGGCAGTCGTCGCGCACGTCGGTGCGGCTGGCGACGTCCAGCGAGAGCCGCCAGGTGGTCACGAAGGTCATCACGAACCACAACCACAACCACGCGCTCACGATGATGTACTGGGGCGTCCTGCGGCACTACGCGGTGTCCAGCCAGGTCGACGACGTGCAGCTCATGGCGTTCGTGCCGCTCGAGCTCGTGCAGTTCCTGCCGACGTACCAGCCGCGCACGCTGCCGACCGGCACGTACACGCGCGCGATGCTCATGGCGCGGTACGACGCGCTGCTGCGCCACCACGACGTCATCGAGCCGCGCATCCGGTTCAAGCCGGAGCTGACGCGCGGGCTGAAGGTGCTGCGCGCGCTCGCGGGGAACCCGACGATGACCGTGCAGGCGTCGTCCGGCAGCGCCGCGGACATCATCGACGTGCGCCTCACGGGCACGTTCCTGCCCTTCGAGGACGTGTACGTCACGGCGGTCTCGACGACGGGCGCGCGCATCGGGCCGGTGAAGATGTCCGCCGCGAGCGCGGGCGTCCCCACGGGCCTGGCGTCGAAGGCGGCGCTGCTGCAGCACCTGCGCGAGCGCCGGACGAACGCGTTCGAGGTCCGCACCGCGTCGATCACCCTGCCCGACTACCTGGCGCGCAGCGAGCTGTCGCGGTTCGAGTTCTCGCGCGGCTGGCGCACGTTCAGCTACAAGGTCGACCCGCTCCCTGGCGTCGACCTGGGCGCGCTCGAGAACGTCTTCCAGCTCCTCAGGCAGCTCGACGTGACGATGACGGCCGACGAGCTCGAGCGCGAGCTGAGCGGTCCGGTCGTGGCCGACCCGACGGCGAAGATCGGGCCCGACGACGTCATCGAGGCGTACAACGGCGCCGGCGGCACCGAGCGGATGCCCGTCGTCATGCCGGTCGCGGCCAAGCGGCTGCCGCCCGAGCTGGCGTTCGCGGACCTGCTGCGCATCGAGGCGCTGCTGCAGCACGTCGTGCAGAACACCGTCGCGTACTCCAAGGCCGTGTGGCAGTCCCTCACGCCCGAGGAGCGCGCGATCATGCTCGAGCAGTACACGATCGGCGTGCCCACGGGCGGCGTCGAGGACGCCTCGCAGCAGGTCCCGCTGCTGAACTGCGTGGCCAACGAGGTCGTCGGGTACTTCGGCAACGCGGCGCTCATGCCGTTCTTCATCCCGGCTCCGCTGGCCGAGGAGGTCGGCTTCACGTCCCGGGACATCCAGGAGGCGCTGCTGCGGTTCCACCGGCAGGCGTTCGTGCCGCCGCAGTCGTCGATCACGCTCCCGGCGCGCGGCGTGCTGGGCGAGGCGGTGCTCGGGTCGTGCGACTCGGCCGAGAAGATCGACCTCACGCGGTTCTGGAACTGGCAGGACTCGCCCGCGGACGAGGCGGAGAAGACCGCCGACGTGGCGACCGCGTTCGGCTCGTCGAACCAGCTCGTCGGCCCGAACGGTGCGCAGGGTCCGGCGTCGCTGGAGTCCAGCCCGATGATCACCATCAACCAGGGCCCGACGGCGCTGTCGCCGGCCGACCTGGCGAGCGCGCTCATCGCGTCGCAGCCCACGACGAACCTGCCGACGGACCTCACGGGGATCACGCAGCTCGGGGCGCAGATGAAGGTCCAGACGGAGACCACGGCCGAGAGCCTGAACAAGACGATCGCGGAGGCCTCGGGCCTGGCGAAGGCCGCGATGACCGCGGTGACGGGGGCGATCGGCGCGAAGAACGGCAAGGACCAGGGCGGGTCGGGCTCCGGCACGGGCGGGTCCGGCGGCGGCACCGGCGGGTCCGGTGGCGGCACCGGTGGCACCGGCGGGTCGGGCGGCGGCACCGGCGGCGGCACGGGCGGCACCGGCGGGACCGGTGGCACGGGCGGCTCCGGCGGCTCCGGCGCACCCGTCGACGGCGGTGGGGCACCCAGCCTGTGACGGCCGGGTGGGCGGCCGACCGGCCCGCACCCGACGACGAGCGCGAACGACGACGAAGACGGAGACGAGACGATGTCCGAACCGACCACCACCCCCGCGGCGAGCACCGCCGAGGACCGCGCGATCGACGCGCTCACGAGGATCCTCGACTCGGCGATCTCCCCGCAGATGCTGGAGGCGCAGCAGCTGATCCTGCGCCGCCTGGCGACCGCGGGCGACCTGTTCCCCTCGCGCGTGCCGGCCCCGCTGAACATCACGCAGATCGGCGGGTACCTCAACCTCGTCGAGGACGACCCGGTGCTGCGCGCGCAGGTCCTGGCGTCGACGCTCGGCGTGGCGGGCCCGAACCCGACGCCCGGCTTCGACCCGGTGCTGCCGCCGCTGTACCTGACGGCCCGGGTCAACGACCGCCCGGCGGGCGCCGCGCAGGCGGCGGTCCCGGTGAGCGTGCAGGTGCGCAGCGACCTGGCGCCGGCATTCGACGCGGTGCGTGCGGCGCTGCACGCGCAGGGCGCGACGCTGCCGGTGCTGAGCGCGGTGCGCCCGCTGCCGCCCGCGGGGGTCGCGCCGGCGCCCGACGACCTGCTGCCGTACCTGGGCCGGGTGCTCGAGCTCGTGCCGTCGACCGCGCTGGTCGACCCGGCCACGGACCCGCTCGCACTGGGCCAGGAGGGCGGCGCGGGCCCGCAGACCCTGGTGGCGCGCGTGCTGGACGAGGCCGCGCCGGACGCGGGGTCGGTGCCGGAGACGGCGTGGAGCCTGTGGGGCTGCGACGCGAGCGCGTGCACGCAGGTCACGGTCACGGGCCGGTTCGTGCCGCTGGCGCCGGTGCTCCAGGGCGCGGGCTGGTACGCCCCGCCCCCGGGTGCGCCGACGTCCTCGTCGGATACGGGTGCCTGGTACCGGTTCACGAACACGACGGGTCTGGTCGCGGGCGTCAGCCGGTTCGGCGACGAGCTCGCGCTGATCTGGTCGGCGGGGCAGGTCGCGGCGTCCAGCGTGCGCGAGAAGGTCGCGGCAGTGTGGGACGGCACCGCGTTCGTGGAGGCGTGAGATGAGCACGCGCGGGGGGCCGGGCCGCGACGACGAGGAGGTGCGTGACGCGGGGCGTCCGGCGCTGCGTCCGTCGCAGGTGCGCGCGGCCGACGAGGCCGCCCGGCAGGCGGCGGGCACCGGGCCGGGAGCCGACGCGCGCGCCGACGAGCCGACGACGCCCGCGGCCTGGCGCGTCCTGTTCGCCTACCGCGGCGAGCAGGTGCGGGTGGTGTCGTGCCGGCGGGTGCGGACGATGGCGCCGCCGGACGACTCGGCGCTGCTGGAGTCCGGCAGCCGCGGCTCGTGGGCGGAGGTCCGCGACGCGCAGGGCGGGGTCCTGTACGTGCAGGTGCTGCACCAGCCGGTCCGCGCGCGGCACGAGGTGCACAACCGGTACGGGACGACGCCCCGCCAGGTCGAGGCGGAGGTCGTCGAGGGCGCGTTCGACGTCGTCGTGCCGGACCTGCCGGGCGGGGTGGAGCTCGTGGTGCGGGGCCGTGCGGACGTCGTCGAGGCGGCCCGGCGGGCACCCAAGCAGCTGGTGAAGGTGCGGCTCGAGGAGAGGACGGGCTGATGGGCGCGGGCGACGGCTCGGTCGGCGCGACGACGAAGATCGTCGACCACGGCCCCGACGCGAGCCGCTGGTGCCTGGTGATCCTCTCCGAGGGCTACCGGGCGGCGGAGCTGACGAAGTTCCACGCGGACGCCGAGGCGTTCGTCGCGCGGCTGTTCGCGACGGAGCCGTTCACGAGCATGTGGTGCGCGATCAACGTGTTCCGGGTGGACGTGACGTCGACGGACTCGGGCGCGGACGAGCCGGTGTCGTGCGCGGACGACCCCGCCCCGGGCTCCGGGTCGGGCGCCACGCCGCGGACGTTCTTCGACGCGTCGTACTGCCGGAACAACATGCGTCGCCTGCTGCACGGCGACGAGCTGCTGGCGATGACGACGGCGAGCACGGCGGTGCCGGAGGTCGACGCGACGGTCGTGATCGTGAACAACTCGATCTACGGCGGTGCGGGCGGCGCCGTGGCGTGGTTCTCCACCGCGCCGGACGCGGCGGACATCGGCATCCACGAGCTGTGCCACTCGGCGTTCCGGCTGGCCGACGAGTACGGCGGCGGCACCCCGGGCACGTGGCCGGGCGGCGAGCCGGCGGAGCCGAACGTCACGACGGTCACGGACCGGGCGACGACGAAGTGGGCGGACCTCATCGGGGCGACGACGCCGCTGCCGACGCAGCCGCGCGCCCCGCGCCCGTGCGACGGGCCGGACGTGGAGGCCCCGAGCCCGGTGGCGGCGGACGTCGTCGGGCTGTTCGAGGGCGGGTCGATCTTCAACTGCGGGATCTACCACCCGCAGCACACGTGCTGGATGCGGGTCCTGGGCAAGCCGTTCTGCCGGGTGTGCACGCGCACGATCGTCGCGGCGCTGCGCCCGCACCTGCCGGCGTTCAGCGGCCCGCACACGGGCCGGCAGTTCACCGGGGACGTGCCCGCGCGCGGGACGGTCACGTGGTTCACGTACGACTGGCCGGCGTGCTGGCACACGATCTGGACGGTCGCGCCGACGTCGCCGGTCACGCCCGTCGGCGGGGTGCGCTGGGAGGTGCGCGTGCAGCGCACGTCGCGCGAGCGGCTGCAGTACTGGCTCGCGGTCACGAACGAGACGGACCAGCCCGTCACGGTGGACGGTCGCTACGAGGTGGTCGCGACGGTCTGACCGGGCGCGCGGGAGGGGTAGTCATGCAGGTCGGTACGCAGTTCTCGGGGCCGGTGCCCGCGGGCGCCAGCAAGAGGTGGTTCACGCACTCGTGGCCCGTGGGGCAGCACGTGGTGTGGACGGTGGTCCCGACGACGATCGGCGGCAGCGGCGCGCAGGTCGCGTGGGACGTGCAGGTGCAGATGGCGGGCCCGGGCCTGCTGACGTACTGGGTCACGGTGCGCAACCTGTCCGCGGCCGAGGTCCAGGTGCAGGGGCGGTACGCGGTCCTGACCTGAGCGGGGGTATCTCACGCGCCCGGTCGCGGCACCTTCCGTCCGGTGGGGACGACGCCACCGCGGGGGGAGCGACGATGACGACGACCGTGGTGCGCACGAGCGGCCTCGTCGTGCACCTGCTCGACGGCCCGTACGTCACGCGCGACGGCGCGTACGTCGACCTGCCCGACGGGACGCGCACGCTCGTCGTGCTGCTGGCCCGCCGCGGTGCGCAGGTGGACCGGGGGCGCGCGGCGCACGAGCTGTGGCCGGACTGCGGCAGCGGGCGCGCGCACGGGAACCTGCGCACGGCGCTGTGGCGGCTCAACCGGTGCGCGCCGGGGCTCGTGGACGCGGGGCGGCGGACGCTGGCGCTGGGGCCGGGGGTGACGGTGGACGTCGCGGAGGTCGTCGCGTGGTCGCAGCGGGTCGCGGACGGCAGCGTGGGGGTCGACGAGGTGCTGGACCGGGTGCCGCACGTGGTGCGGCCGACGGTCGAGCTGCTGCCCGGCTGGGACGACGCGGCGGTGCTGCTGGACCGCGCGTGGTTGCGGCAGCAGGTGCTGCACGCGTTCGAGCGCGCGGCGACGCGCTGGCTGTCCGACGAGCCCGCGGCGGCCGCGCAGGTCGCGGCGGCGCTGGTGCACGCGGAGCCGTTGCGGGAGTCGGCGATGCGGCTGCTGCTGACGGCGCTGCTCGCGGAGGGCAACCGGGCGGAGGCGCGTCGCGCGCTGGCCGAGCACCGTCGGCTGCTGCGCCGGGAGCTGGGCGTGGACGTGGCGCCGGAGCTCGTGGCGCTGGTGCGGGTGGCGGTGCCGGCGGCGGCGCTGCGGGCGTGAGCTCGGGACGTGCGGTCCGGACGTGTGCTCCGGACGTGATGAGGGGCCGGCCCGTCCCCCGACGGCCGGCCCCACGGGGCAACACTGCTTAATCCGGACTGAATCAGTCAAGAAATAGCCCCGACACGCTCAGCATCCGAGACGCGGGCGCCCCGGCCTGCGCGTCCGTCAGACTCGACGTGTGCTCGACGTGCTCTCCTCCGCCGGTCCGCCGGGCGCGCACGCCTGGCACTGGCTGCCCGAGGGCGCCGTCGCACCCACCGACGACGACCTCACCCGCGCCCGCACGGAGGCCGACGCGCTGCTCGCCGACCACGGCGTGACCTACGGCGCCGCCGACGAGCACCAGCCCTGGCGCCTCGACCCCACGCCCGTCGTGCTCGACGAGGACGACTGGGCGCCCCTGGAGGCGGGCGTCGCCCAGCGCGCCGAGCTCCTCGACGCCGTCCTGCAGGACCTGTACGGTGCGCGCCGCCTGCTCACCGACACGCTCCTGCCGCCCACCGCGGTCGTCGCGCACCCCGGCTTCCTGCGCGCGGTCGACGGGCTGCGCCTGCCCGGCCGCCGCGAGCTCGTCCTCGCCTCCACGGACCTGGCCCGCGCCGACGACGGCACGTGGCTCGCCCTGGCCGACCGCACCCAGGCACCCTCCGGAGCCGGCTACACCATGGAGGGCCGCCGCGTCGTCGCGCAGGTCCTCGCCGGCGTGTACCGGGCGACGCCCATCCAGCGGCTCGGCCCGTTCTTCCGCGCGCTGCGGCACACGCTGCACGACGTCGCGCCCCCGTCCGCGAACCCGCCGCGCATCGCGCTGCTCACGCCCGGCCCCGGCTCGGAGACCGCGTTCGACCAGGCGTACCTCGCCTCCATGCTGGGCCTGCCGCTCGTCGAGGCGTCCGACCTGGTGGTGCGCGAGGGGCGGCTGTGGGTGCGGGCGCTCGGCGGCACCGAGCCCGTCGACGTGCTGCTGCGCCGCGTCGACGCGGACTGGTGCGACCCCCTCGACCTGCGCACCGGATCACGGCTCGGCGTGCCCGGGCTGGTGCGCGCCGTGCGCGGCGGCGCACTGTCGGTGGTGAACCCGCTCGGCTCGGGCGTGCTGGAGAACCCCGCGGTCGTCGCGGCGCTGCCCCGGCTCGCGCGCGCCGTGCTCGACCAGGACCTGCTGCTGGCGTCCGCGCCCACGTGGTGGTGCGGCGAGCCCGCGTCCCTGTCGCACGTGCTGAGCCGGCTCGACGAGCTCGTCGTGCTGCCCCTGTCCCGCGAGCAGGACGCGGTGCTCGGCTGGACCCTGACCGCCGCGGAGCGCGAGGAGCTGGCGCGGCGGGTCGCCGCCGAGCCGTGGCGGTGGGCCGGGCAGGAGCGCGTGGGCGGCGGGGCGGTCGTCGAGCCCGTCGCGCGCGGCGCCGACGAGCCCCCGGGGCCCGGTGTCGGCGTGCTGCGCACGTTCGCGGTCGCGCACCGCGGCGCGTACACCGTCATGGCGGGCGGGCTGGCGCGCGTGGCGCACGGGCCCGTCGTCTCGTCGCGCACCGGCGCGGTCGCCAAGGACGTGTGGGTGCTGTCCGGCGCGGCCACCGAGACCGTCCCCGACGAGGCGGAGGTCGTGGACGTCGCCGACGCGCACCGCACCCGGCCCGGCGTCTCCGCCAGCACCGCCGAGAACCTGTTCTGGCTCGGCCGGTACGCCGAGCGCGCCGAGGACCAGGCCCGGGACCTGCGCGTCGTCGTCGACCGGTGGGACGACTTCCACGGCCGGCCGCGCAGCGCGGGCGGGCGCGCGCTCGCCGTGCTGGTCGCCGCCCTGCACGACCCGGACGCCCCCGCCGACGAGCCGGCGCCGACGCTGCGCGAGCTCGCGCTCGACCGCGCACGGCCCGGGACCATCGCCGCCGCCGTCAAGGCGCTCGGCGGGACCGCGGCCGCCGTGCGCGACCAGCTCTCGACCGACGCGTTCGGCCCCCTCGCGCGCATCGAGCGGGCCCTGCGCGCCGAGCGCTCCCGCCAGCGCGTCCCCGAGGGCACGCCCGACCCGGCCGCGTTCGCGACCGCCGGGCTGCGGCCCGTGCTCGACCGCACCCTCGAGGGCCTGCTCGCGGTCGCGGGGATCGTCGCCGAGGGGCTCGTCCGGGACGTCGGCTGGCACCTGCTCGACGCCGGGCGGCGCCTCGAGCGCGCGCAGCACGTCGTCGCGTCGCTGCGCCGCACGCTCGTCGAGCCGCTCACCCGGACCGTCGAGGCGCACGTCGTCGACGCCGTGGTCCTCGCCCACGAGTCGTCCATCACGTTCCGCCGCCGCTACGGCGACCACACGGGCGTGCCCGCGGCGCTCGACCTGCTGCTGCTCGACGAGTCCAACCCGCGCTCGCTCGCGTCCCAGCTCGACCGCCTCGGCCACGACCTCGCCGCGGTGCCCGTGCGCGGGCGCCCCGCCGACGAGCGCGACCGCCTCCTCGCGCAGCTCCGCGACCTCGTCGCCGAGCTCGACCCCGCCACGGCCGCCGCCATCGACGCCGACGGCCGCCGCTCCCGCCTCGCCGACGTGCTCGACTCGCTGCACTGGCGCCTGCTCGCGCTGTCCGACGAGATCGAGGCCGTGCACGTGGCCCGGCCCGTCGCCGCCCGCGCGCTCGACGACCCGTGGGACGCGGCCGACGAGGAGGCCGCGCCGTGACCCGCACGTACGACCTGGTGCACCGGACCACGTACACCTACCCGGAGCCCGTCACCGACTCCTACGGCCGGACCGTCATGACGCCGCGCGACCTGCCCGGGCAGACCGTCCTGACGGGCCGCGTCGACGTGGACCCCGCGCCCGCCGACACCGCCGTCCAGCACGACTACTTCGGCAACCGCACGACCTACTACGCGGTCACCGAGCCCCACACGCGGCTCGTCGTGACCGCCCGGTCCACCATCGAGGTCACCCGCACCCGCCCCGACCCGGCCGCGCTGCCGCGGGTCGCGTGGGACGAGGCCGCGCGCGCCGTGGCGACCGGGTCCGCCGCCGCCGCGATCTCCTCCGACGTGCTCGTCCAGGTCCGCGAGATGGTCCTGCCGTCCGCGCACGTGTCCTTCGTCGACGAGGTGCGCGCCTGGGCCGCGCCCTCGTTCCCGCCCGGGCGCCCGCTCGCCGACGTCGTCGTCGACCTGTGCCACCGCATCCGCCACGAGCTGACGTACCGCACCGGGTCCACGACCGTGCACACCACGCAGCGCCAGCTCCTCGCGCAGCGCGAGGGCGTCTGCCAGGACTTCGCGCACCTCATGATCGCGGCGCTGCGGCTGCACGGCGTGCCCGCGCGGTACGTCTCCGGGTACCTCGAGACGCTGCCGCCGCCCGGGCGGGAGAAGCTGCGCGGCGCCGACGCGTCGCACGCCTGGGTGTCGGTGTGGGTGCCGGGCGCGGGGTGGGTCGACGCGGACCCGACGAACGACCAGCTCGTCGACGACCGGTACGTGGTGCTCGGCTGGGGACGCGACTACCACGACGTGCCCCCGCTGCGCGGCGTGATCTTCACCGAGGGCCGTGGGTCGCGGCTGTCCGTGCAGGTGGACCTGGTGCCCGCGGGGTCGCCGGTCTTCGAGTGACCGCCGGGCCGCGGGTCAGCGCGGCGGCACCGAGCGGCGCGTCAGCTCGTCGGACGGCACGACGAAGCCGCCCTCGTCGACGACCGTCCCGCCCGCCGCGCGCCACAGCGCGGCCGTGACCCGCGCGATCGTCGGCGCCACGCGCTGCCGGGCGATGGCCGACAGCGGCGACTCCGGGTCCTCCCCCTCGACCGGGCGCCAGCGCACCTCGTACGCCCACGGCCCGTAGTCGCGCCAGTCCAGCGCCGCCAGCACGGCCGGCACGTCGTCGCGGCGCGACGAGCGCAGCGTCACCGTGCCGTCGTAGTCGAACACCGCGGTGACGGCGCACTCCTGCGGGCCGCCGCCGGCGGGCGTCGGCAGCTCGGTGGGCGACACGCGCGCCCCCACCATCGCGGGGCGCACGAGCGGCAGCACGTCGCGCGGCGCCATCGGCACGGGCGACCACAGCGTCAGGCCGGGTGCGCCGTGCGGGTCCGGCACGACGACCTGCGCGCGCGACGCCGGCACCAGCAGGCCCCCCGCGTGCCGGGCGGCGGCCGTGGCCCACGCGGTGACCAGCTCCGACGGGGCGGACTCGAAGCCGTACAGGTCGAGCGGCCCGCCCGCGCGCAGGCCCGCCTCGCGCACCTCGTCGGCCGTCAGCGGCCGCGGCCCGACGAGCACCGCACCGCCGAGCGCGAGGCGCCCCGGCACGGGCGCGGCGGGCTCCTGCACCGCGAGGCCCCGGAACCGGGCGCCCGTCATCGGCCGCGCGACCGGCGCCGGTGCGGCGGGCTCCCGCTCCCACACGGCGTCCGGGAACCACGCGCGGGCCAGCACGAGCGCGTCGGCGCCGTGCGGCAGGGCGAGGACGTGCAGGTCCGCGAGCGCACCAGGCAGGGTGACGGTCATGGCCGCACGGTAGGGCCTTCATGCTGCGCCGATGTTTCCGCGGGGAAAAACTGGACAACTGTATCGATACGGCTGTCGTCCACCGTCCGTCCACGCCCCGCGCCGCGCCGTCCACCGCTCGTGGCCTCGTCGTCCACAGGCCTCACGCGGAGATACCCACGGGTGTGGGAAACCCTGTGGACAACGTGTGGACCTGGGGACGACGACCCCGCGACCCCGGCGCCGGGCGTCAGGCGCGCACGTCGTGCAGGTGGTGCACCACGTCGTGCAGGAAGTACTGCCCGAGCGTCCCCACCGTGAAGAACGAGCCGTTCGAGCGGCGGCCCGTGCGCTCCCACGCGTCGGCCGGCACCGCGTCGAACGCCGCGGCCGTCGCCTCACCGGCCTCGACGAGCTCGTCGGCCACCACCAGCGGGTCCTGCAGGTCGTACCGGTCCTCGACGGCCGTCGCGTCCTGGTCCCAGTTCTCGAACAACGGGTCCTCGTGCGCGAGCATCAGCTCGAGCCGCTCCCCGAACACCCGGAACACGTCCCGCACGTGCGCGCCGTACTCGAGCGCCGACCACACCGACGGCTCCGGGCGCTCGCGCGCGTCCTCGCGGTGCAGCGCCGAGACGTACCGCGGCAGCAGGTCCCGGACCGTCCCGCCGATGTGCCGCGGGTCGACGTCCGCGGCCGTGAACCCGCACTCGCCGCACCGCTCGTGCAGCACCCAGGTCCAGTCCTTCTCGTCGGGCACGATCGTTCCGGGTTCGCTCATGCCCAGACGCTAGCAACGCCGGGCACACGGGAAGAACCACTCCTCCCGTTTCGTCCCCGCGCCCGGGCCCCGCCCGTCCGGGACGCCCGCAGGCGGGGTCAGAGGACCGCCGTGGCGCGCAGCCGCGCGTACTCGTCGTCCGTCAGCAGGCGCGAGCGGATGAGGAACCGCACGCCCTCCGGCGCCTCCAGGCTGAACCCCGCGCCGCGGCCCGGCACCACGTCGATCGTCAGGTGCGTGTGCTTCCAGTACTCGTACTGCACGCGCGTCATCCACACCGGCACCGTCACCGGCCCCGACGCCTGGTCACCGACCTCCAGGTCCCCCAGGTGCACGTCCACGTCCCCCGTGAGGAAGTCGCCCGCCGGGTAGCACATCGGCGACGAGCCGTCGCAGCAGCCCCCGGACTGGTGGAACATCAGGTCCCCGTGCTGCGCGTGCAGGGACCGCAGCAGCGCCGCCGCCGCGGGCGTCACCGCCACGCGCTCGACCTCGGTCATGGTCGCCTCCCTCCGACGGGCGTGCCCGCCGCCCTCCCAGCGTGCGCCGCGCTGCCGTGCGCCGCCCGGCGAGGGACGACGCACGGCACCCCGGCTGCTCCCGGTCAGCGGCGGTCAGAAGAAGCCGAGCTTGGTGCCCGAGTAGCTGACCAGCAGGTTCTTCGTCTGCTGGTAGTGGTCGAGCATCATCTTGTGGTTCTCGCGGCCCACGCCCGAGCCCTTGTAGCCGCCGAACGCCGCGGCCGCCGGGTACGCGTGGTAGCAGTTCGTCCACACGCGGCCCGCCTGGATCTCCCGGCCCGCCCGGTAGGCGGTGGCCTGCTCACGCGACCACACGCCCGCGCCCAGCCCGTACAGGGTGTCGTTCGCGATGGTCATCGCGTCCTCGAAGTCGCTGAACGACGTCACCGCGACGACCGGCCCGAAGATCTCCTCCTGGAAGATCCGCATCGAGTTCTTGCCCTCGAACACCGTGGGCTGCACGTAGTAGCCGCCGGCCAGGTCGCCGTCGAGGTGCGCGCGCTCCCCGCCCGTGAGGACCTTCGCGCCCTCGGCCTTGCCGATGTCGATGTACGACAGGATCTTCTCGAGCTGGTCGTTCGACGCCTGCGCGCCGATCATCGTCTCCGTGTCCAGCGGGTTGCCCTGCGTGATGGCCTGCACGCGCGCGATGCCGTCCGCGAGGAAGTCGTCGTAGATCGACTCCGCGATCAGCGCCCGCGACGGGCACGTGCACACCTCGCCCTGGTTGAGGGCGAACATCGCGAAGCCCTCGAGCGCCTTGTCGTAGTAGTCGTCCTTCGCCCGCGCGACGTCGTCGAAGAAGATGTTCGGGCTCTTGCCGCCGAGCTCCAGCGTCACCGGGATGATGTTCTGGCTCGCGTACTGCATGATCAGGCGGCCCGTGGTCGTCTCGCCCGTGAACGCGATCTTGCGGATCCGCGACGACGAGGCCAGCGGTTTGCCCGCCTCGACGCCGAACCCGTTGACGACGTTGACCACGCCCGGGGGCAGCAGGTCCCCGATGAGCTCCATGAGGAACAGGATCGACGCGGGCGTCTGCTCGGCCGGCTTGAGCACCACGGTGTTGCCCGCCGCGAGCGCAGGCGCCAGCTTCCACGTCGCCATGAGCAGCGGGAAGTTCCACGGGATGATCTGCCCGACCACGCCCAGCGGCTCGTGGAAGTGGTACGCGATGGTGTCCGCGTCGATCTCCGAGATCGACCCCTCCTGCGCGCGGATCGCGCCCGCGAAGTAGCGGAAGTGGTCCACGGCCAGCGGGATGTCCGCCGCGAGGGTCTCGCGGACCGGCTTGCCGTTCTCCCACGACTCCGCGACCGCGATCGCCTCGAGGTTCTCCTCGATGCGGTCGGCGATCTTGTTGAGGATCACGGCCCGCTGCGTGGCCGACGTGCGCCCCCACGACCGGGCCGCGCCGTGCGCGGCGTCCAGGGCGCGCTCGATGTCGTCCGCGTCGCCGCGCGCCACCTCGGTGAACGTGCGGCCGTTCACGGGGCTCGGGTTCTCGAAGTACCGCCCGGCCTTCGGGGCGACGAACTCACCGCCGATCCAGTGGTCGTAGCGCTCGCGGTACGTGGCGGGGCTCCCCGCCGTGCCAGGTGCTGCGTAGACGGTCATGGCGTCTGGCTCCCTTCCGGGTGCGCGGGCGCCGCGGGGGACGGGCGCCCGGACGCGGCGCCGTTGCCGCGTCACCGCGACGCTAGGCACCCGGGGGTTGCATCACCGTTGCAGCCCCGGGCCGCTGCGGACGCACGGGTTCGCGTCCGCCACCTTCGGCTCCCCGGCTCCGCACAGGTCCGGCACCGGTGGACCGCAGGTGTCAGCCGGCGAGGGCCGCCTTCAGGAAGGCGATGTCGTCGGCCTGGCCCTCGGCGGGGGTCTCGACGACCGCGTCGCAGCCGGCCTCGCGGACGACGTGCGCGATGAGCTCCGGCGGGATCGTGCCGTGGGCGAAGTTCGCGTGCCGGTCGCGGTTGGAGCCCGCCTCGTCACGCGAGCTGTTCGCGTGGACCAGGTCGATGCGGCCGGTGATCCCGCGGATGTCGTCGACCACGGTCTCCAGGTCCAGGCCCGACGCCCACGCGTGGCACGTGTCGAGGCAGAAGCCCACGTCGTACTGGCCGATCGCGTCCCAGAGCTGCGCGATGGCCTCCAGGGTCCGGGCGCACGCGTTCTCGCCGCCGGCGGTGTTCTCGACGAGCACGCGCACCGGGAACGTCGCGCGCTCGAACGTCTTGCGCCAGTTGTCGACGCCGACGGCGAGGTCGTCGCCCGCGCCGACGTGCCCGCCGTGCACGATCAGCCCGCGCGCCCCGACCGTCTGCGCGGCCGCGGAGTGCTGGGCGATCATGTTCCGGCTCGGGATGCGGATGCGGTTGCTCGTCGACGCGACGTTCACCAGGTACGGCGCGTGCACGTACACGCCGAGGCCGCTGGCGAGGATCGCGTCGGCGTCCTCGCGCGGGACGGGCTTCTTCCAGCTCTGCGGGTCCGCCAGGAACACCTGCACCGCCTGCGCGCCGGTCTCGGCGGCGGCCGCCACCGGGTCGTCGCCGCGCGCGTGCGCACCGATCAGCACCACGTCGTCACCCTCGTCCTCGTCGTGTCGTCATCGCCGTGTCGTCATCTCCGTGTCGGCGCCGTCTCGTCCTTGCCGGTCGTCGTCGCCGCGTCGTCCAGGCTCGTCGCACCCGGCACGCCCGACGCTAGACGCGCGCACCGACACCCGCCGCCCCGTGTCCCGCCCGCGAGACGGTCGCGGGCGACGCGGGGCTGCCGGTGCTCGCCGCGCGGGTCGCGGCGGGGCAGGTCCGAGGCGTACGGGTCCTGGCTCAGCGCGGGGGCGCGCCGAGCTCGGCCTCGAGGCGCCGCAGCTGCGCGCACGCCCGCAGGTGCGTCGCGGAGCCCGCCGGGCTGCACGCCGCGAGCGCGCGCCACGCGTCGAAGTCGTCGACGCCCTCGTCGGACGCCGCCCACCGCACGACCACGCGCGGGTCGCGCGACGCGAGGACGGCCGCGCGCACCTCGTCGGACACGGCGTCCCGGACGCGCCGCACACCCGGCGACGCCGAGCGCGGCAGCACCGGGCCGGTGTAGGAGGCGACGGCCTGCGGGACGTCGCCGAGCGCGAGCGCGTCCCGCACCGCGTCGACGTCGGTCCGCACTGCGCGCGTGAGCCGGTAGGGGCGGGACTCGCTGAGCAGCGGCCCGACGGCCCGGCGCAGGCGGGAGACCTCCGCGCGCACGGTCACGGCCGACAGCTCGGACTCCGAGAGCAGGACCGCGAGCTCGTCGCCCGTCAGGCCGGCGGGGTGCTCGGCGAGCAGCAGGAGGATCTCCGCGTGCCGGCGGGACAGGCGGTGCGGGGACCCGTCGACGACGAGCGTGCCGCCCTGGCTGCCGAGCACGCGCAGCGTCGGCGCGGGCGGCCCGGCGGGGCTCGTCGGGGCCCGGCCGACCGTGGCCTCGACGGCCGTCGCGGCCGCGCGGACCAGCCGCATCGCCATGCCGGTGGCGACGACGGGCCCGCCCGTGATGTCGAGGACGCCGAGCATCCGGCCCGACGCGTCGTGCAGCGGCGCGGCCGCGCACGAGAACGCCTGCACGGGCCGCGCCCAGTGCTCCGCCGCGACGACCTGGACCTCGCGGTTCGTCGCGAGCGCCGTGCCCGGGGCGTTGGTGCCCGCGCAGTCCTCGCTCCACACCGCGCCCTCGACGAACCCGACGCCGCCGACCGCGCGCCGCACGGCCGGGTCGCCCTCGACCCACAGCAGCCGCCCGGACGGGTCGGCGAGCGCCGCGACCCACTGCGCGTCGGCGTCCAGCAGGAGCCGGCGGACCACGGGCAGCGCGTCGGCGAGCGGGGTGGCGCGGCGCAGGCTCGCGAGGTCGCCGTCGGTCACGTCGACGCGCGGCTCGGGGTGCTCGGGGTCGACGCCGCTGCGGCGGCTGCGGTGCCAGGACTCGACGACGAGCGGGCGCAGCGTCCCGGGCACGTGGCCGGTGGACAGGAACGCGTCCTGCGCGGCGCGCGCGTGGTCGGTCGTCGTCGGCACGCGCACCTCCTCGCGTCGGCGGCGCGCAGCGCGGGGGGTCGGCCGCGTCGCCGATCGCTCACGAGTGTAAGGACGAACGTCCCGCCCGGACACGCCGGGGCGGGTGTGGGGGGTGCCCGGGTGGTCCGCCTCGTCCGGATGCCGACCCGGTCGGGGGCCGGCCGGCGGCGACGCCGTTTCTGACACTCTGTGCAAGACTGTCAGCATGCCCAAGATCATCGGCGGGTCCCTCCACGAGCACCGCGAGCAGACCAGGCTGAAGCTGTTCGCCGCGCTCTCGTCGCTGATGACCGAGCGGGGGTTCGACGCCATCACCCTCGCCGAGATCGCCGCCGCCGCCGGCGTCGGGCGCACCGCGGTCTACAACCACTTCCCCGACAAGGAGGCGCTGCTCGTCGGGTTCATCACCCACGAGACCGAGGAGTACGCCGCCACCCTGCAGCGCGCGCTCGACGACCTCGACGACCCCGTCGAGCGCCTGCGCACCTACGTCTCGCAGCAGATCCAGCTCAAGCGGGTCTACCACCTCGCCCCCGGGCCCGAGCTGCGCTCCGTGCTGTCCCGCCAGACCCAGGCCCGCGTGCGCGAGCACGTCGTCGTGGTCGAGCGGATCCTGCGCGAGATCCTCTCCGACGGCATCGCCTCCGGCGTGTTCCCCGCCCAGGACCTCGACACCACCGTGCCGCTCGTCAACGCGTGCCTGTCCGGCCGCGGCGTCCCCGACGAGGGCCCCGAGCGCGAGCGGGCGATCGCCCAGACCGAGGCGTTCGTCCTGCGCGCCGTGGGCGTCACGCAGGTCGCCGGGTCCGACGAGCGCGCGGTCGCGTCCGACGCGCAGGCGTCCGACGAGCAGGCGTCCGACGAGGCCGACGAGCGAGCCGCCGCGCCCGCAGCGCTGACGGCCTGACGTGCCGCAGCAGCCTCGCCGCCCCCGCTCCTCCGGCCGCGACGCCGCCGGCCGCGGCCGCTTCGGCGACGCCCCCCGCGCGGCCCGTCCGACGGGCGACCCCGCCGGCCGTGGCGAGCGCCGCGCACCGGACGGCCAGGGCCGCCGCACCGCCGGGCGCTCGGGCGGGCGGCCTGCGCAGCGGCGCGCACGCTCGTCGGACCGGCGCGAGACGTTCCGCGCCCCGGCGACCCCGCGGCGCACGCGCGTCGAGCTGACGTTCCTCGGCGGGCTCGGGGACGTCCTCGCCGACGAGGTGCGCGAGGTCCTCGGCGTCGAGCCGCGCCCCGCGCCCGGGCGTGACGACGCGCTCGTCGTGGACCTGCCCGGTGAGCGCCTGGCCGAGGTGCGGCGCCTGCGCACGGCCGTCGCCGCGTTCGTCGTGCTGCACCACGACGTGCCGCGCCCCAAGTCCCTGCTGTCCGGCGAGCACCTGTCGCGGATCGTCGAGGCGGCGTACGCATCGCTGCGCGTCGCCGGGTCCTCGACGTTCCGGTTCGAGGCCGCGGGCGCGGACTCGTCGGTGTTCGCGCGGCTCGGCGACGAGCTCGCCCGCGCCACGGGCCTCAAGCACGACCCGGCGGACGGGCAGCTCGTCGTGAAGGTCCGCCGCGGCGTGCGGCGCGGCGACGAGGACCCCGGCTGGGACGTGCTCGTGCGCGTCGGGCCGCGGCCGCTGTCCGCGCGCACGTGGCGGGTCGCGGACTTCCCCGGCGCGGCCAACGCGACGATCGCCGCGGCGATGGTGCGCCTCGCCGGCGTGCGCGACGACGACCGCGTGCTCAACCTCATGTCCGGGTCCGGCACGCTGCTGGTCGAGCGGCTCCTCGCCGGGCCGGTCGCGGGCGCCGTGGGCGTCGACGTCGCCGACGACGCGATCGCCGCGGCGCGCGAGAACCTCGACGCGGCCGGGCTGACCCGCAAGGTCACGCTCGTGCAGGCCGACGCGCTCGACCCCGCGACCTGGCCCGCCGGCCCCGCGACCGAGCCTGCGGACCTCGTCCTCGCCGACCCGCCGTGGGGGTCGCTGCACGGCTCGCACGCCGACGCGCCGGCCGTCCACGCGGGCCTGCTGCGCGCCGCGCACGCCGCATCGGCGCCGGGCGCACGGCTCGTCGTGCTCACCCACGAGGTCAAGGTCATGGAGACCGCGGTGCGCGAGGCGGCGCCCCTGTGGCGCCCCCACCCGCCGCTGCGGGTCTACGCCAAGGGCCACCACCCCCGCATCTGGCTCCTCGACCGCATCTGACTCCCGCGACCCCGCGCTTCCTCCGGGAAAGCGGGCCCGAGGCCGGAGGAACCCCGGGGTCGACGTGCCTTTCTCCGACGAGCCCGCGGTTGCTCCGGCTTCCGGGCGGCGGAGCCGGAGGAAAGGCGGGGTCGGGGAGCGGTGAGAATGGGGCCGTGACTCACTCGACCACCGGGCGGCTGCCCCGGGTCCGCGCGTCCGAGCTCGTCGGGCGCGGCTGGCTCAACACCGGCGGGCGGGACGTGACGCTCGCGGACCTGCGCGGCAAGGTCGTCGTCCTGGACTTCTGGACGTTCTGCTGCATCAACTGCCTGCACGTGCTCGACGAGATGCGCGAGGTCGAGGCCCAGTTCTCCGACGTGCTCGTCGTGGTCGGCGTGCACTCCCCGAAGTTCGTGCACGAGGCGGACCCGGTCGCCCTCGCCGCCGCGGTCGAGCGGTACGAGGTGCACCACCCGGTCCTCGACGACCCGGACCTCCAGACCTGGCAGGCGTACGCCGCGCGGGCCTGGCCGACGCTCGTCGTCATCGACCCCGAGGGCTACGTCGTCGCGCAGATGGCCGGCGAGGGGCACCGGCACAACCTCGAGGTGCTGGTCCGCGAGCTCGTCGCGGAGCACGAGGCCAAGGGCACGCTGCACCGCGGGTCCGGCCCCTACGTGCCGCCGCCGGCGACACCCGGGACGCTGCGGTTCCCCGCCGAGGCGGTCGCGCTGCCGAACGGGAACCTGCTGGTCGCGGACGCCGGGCACCACGCGCTGACCGAGCTCGCGCCCGACGGCGAGACCCTGGTCCGGCGGATCGGCGCGGGCGAGCGCGGGTTCGTCGACGGCGGCCCGGACGAGGCGCGGTTCAGCGAGCCCAACGGCCTGTGCCTCGTGCCCGACGAGCTGCGCGGCCGGCTGGGCTACGACGTGCTGGTCGCGGACACCGTGAACCACGCGCTGCGCGGCGTGCGGCTCGCGGACGGGCAGGTGACGACGGTCGCCGGGACCGGCGAGCAGCTCATGGTCGGCGCGGCGGACAACGTGGCCGCGGACCTCGGCGGCGGCACCGGCGCGGGCTACCGCGGCCCCGCGCGGTCCGTGCGGCTCTCGTCGCCGTGGGACGTCGCGTGGTCGCCGCAGTGGGGCGCGTTCGTCGTCGCGATGGCCGGCAACCACACGCTGTGGACGTTCGACGGCGACGACGTCGCGCACGTCGGCGGGACCATGAACGAGGGCCTGACCGACGGGCCGCTGCCCGAGGCGTGGTTCGCGCAGCCGTCCGGGCTGGCCGTCGCGCCCGACGGGCGGGTCTGGCTCGCGGACTCCGAGACGTCCGCGCTGCGTGTGGTCACCCCGGCCGCCGGGACGGGCGAGGTGCGCACGGTCGTCGGCGAGGGGCTGTTCGACTTCGGGCACCGCGACGGCCCGGCCGACGAGGCGCGCCTGCAGCACCCGCTCGGCGTCGCGGTCCTGCCCGACGGCTCTGTGGCCGTCGCGGACACGTACAACGGCGCGGTCCGCCGCTACGTCCCGCCCGCCGGGTCCGGGGTCGGCGAGGTCACGACGATCGCGACGGGCCTGGCCGAGCCGAGCGGGCTCGTCGTGCTCGAGGACGGCGATGGGGCGACGCTGCTGGTCCTGGAGTCCGCGGCCCACCGCGTGACGCGCCTTCCGCTGGCCGGTGTGGTCGACGCGCGCGTCGACGGCGGCGCGCACCGCACCCGGCGCCCGGTCACGGACCTCGCGGAGCGCGTGCGGCTGGACGTGGTGTTCACCCCCGCGGCCGGGCAGAAGTACGACGACCGCTACGGCCCCTCGACGCGCCTGCAGGTCTCGTCGACCCCGCCCGGGCTGCTGCTCGAGGGCGCGGGCGACGACGTGCCGTTCGAGCGTGAGCTCGTCCTCGACCCGGCCGTCGGCGAGGGCGTCCTGCACGTCACCGCGCACGCGGCGGCGTGCGACGACGACCCCGCGGTCGAGTACCCGGCGTGCCACCTCAACGCGCAGGACTGGGGTGTGCCCGTGCGGGTCCGCGCGGACGGCGAGGCGACGCTGACGCTCCCGCTGCACGGCTGACGCGCCGGCCCGACGGGGCAGGGGTCAGGAGGCGCCCTCGATCGCGACCGCGGTCAGGGCGTGCAGCGCCGTCTCCACGGCCGGGCCCTGCGCGGCGTTCGGCGACGAGCCGATCTCGACCAGCCACAACCCGTGCACCACGGACGTGACGAGCTGCTCGTTCTCCCCGTCCGCGGGGCTGCCGCCGCGCGCGATCGCCGACGCCGCGCCGTCGCGCTGCATGAGCACCGCCCACGCGGACCCGCCGAGCGTCTCCGTGGTCGCCGCGGCCATCGCGCACAGCCGCGGCACCACGCCGGACTGCGCCGCGGTGATCGCCGCCGCGCCCGCCACGATCACGCGCTCCGCGGTCACCGCGGGATCCGCGATCGGCACCGCCGACGCCCGCGCCCGCGCCCGGGCGCGCTTCACGCGGTACTGCGCGATGTCCGCGCGGCGGAACAGGTTGCGCGCGGAGATCTCGCCCGTGATCGCCGTCGAGGCCAGGCCGTAGGAGATCGCCGCGCCGTGCGGCAGCGGGAAGTCGTTCGTCGCGGTCGACATGACCTCCGCGACCTCGGCCCGGTGGTGCCCCACCGTGACCAGGCAGAACTCGTCACCGCCGAGGCGCGCGGCCGTCGAGCCGGGCAGGCGGTCCGCGGCGCGGCGCAGCACGTCCGCCACGGCGCGCAGCAGGTCGTCGCCCGTGTCGTGGCCGAGCTCGTCGTTCACGCGCTTGAGGCCGTCCACGTCGCACATGACGATGCAGACCTCCTCGCCGGACTCCAGCGCGGCCTCCGCGGCGGTGTCCGCGACCCGGCGGTTCGCCAGGCCGGTGAGCGGGTCGTCGGCGACGAGGTGGCGGATCTGCTCCTCGAGGTCCACGCGCGCGATCGCACCGGCCGCGAGCGCCGCGATGACCTCCGCGCGCGCGACGTCGTCGATCGTGAACAGCCCGTTCTCCGGGCCGCGCATCGCGAACACCTGCCCCCACACGGCGCCGTTCACGACGATCGGCGCCCCGAGCGAGCTGGCCGCGCCGACCTGCTTGAGCAGCTCGATCTCGACCGGGTCGCCCGCGTCCGGGTCGCCGGGCTGCACCGGCGCACCCGTCACGTCCTGCGCGTGCGCGGTCCACGACTCGCGGTCGCGGATCAGCCGGCGCAGCGCGGGCCGGTCCTCCGCGCGGTACGAGCCGCGCAGGCGCCACACCTGGCGCGGGTCGCTCGCGGGCTCGTGGTGCAGGACGTGCAGCGTCTCCTGCTCGATGCGGCAGGTCGCGGCGAGCCGGGCCTGCAAGATCTCCGCGGCGACCGCGGCCGTGGTCTGCACGACCTCGTCCAGCGAGCGGGCGTGCTCCAGCCGGCGCGCGGCCATGGCGAAGCCGCGGACACCGCTGAGAGCCGCGGCGGCCCGTCGGTCCGCACGCGCTCCGGCCGTCACCCGTGGCGTCACGGAGACATCATCGCCTGCCGGGACACGTCGCGGACACCTCGGGTCCACGGAATCACTCGTTCCGCACAAATCGCCCGCGCCGGACGGCCCCGGACGGACGTCCGACGAGCGTGCGCGGCGGCTCCCGGACGCGCGCACGGCGGCGTCCACCGCAGGTCAGAGCGCCGTCGCACCCTGGCGGGTGCGGTCCGGCGCGCGCCGGGCACGCTCGTCGGACCCGATGCGGATCTCACCCGCACGTGGACGGACGGGCGGCGTCAGGCCGCGCGGAACCGCTCGCCGAGGCCCGCGAACACGGCCTGGTTGAGCCGGAACGCGACCTGCGCCTCGGCGACGGTCGCGGCGACCTGCTCGGCGTCCAGCGGCAGCGCGTCGAGCCGCTCGCGGTAGACGTCCTTGAACGGCTTGAGCTTGTGGATCTCCGGGAAGTCGTAGAACGACACGCCCGCGTCCGCGACGCCGTAGTGGCGCTGCACCATGCGCTTGATGACCTGGCCGCCGGAGAGGTCGCCGAGGTAGCGCGTGTAGGCGTGCGCCGCGTACAGCGTGATGTCCGACGAGCACGCGGCGAGCCGCTCGGCGTACGCGCGGGTCGCGGGCAGCGGCTCCGCCTTGCTCGCCCAGTCGTCGCCGAGCAGGTGCGCGAGGTCGGACTCGATCGCGGGCAGTCGCGTGAGCTCGTCGAAGACGAGCCCGTGGTCCGCGCCGACGGCGCGCAGCCCGGCCCCGGCGGCCTCGAGCGCGGCGTAGATCGTGAGCTGCTGGACGGCGAGCGCGGTGTACGCGTCCTGGCCGAGCCGGCCGCCCATGAGGGCCTCGATGAACGCCATGCCCTCGGCCTCGCCGTGCACCTCGCGCGTGCCCTCGCGCAGCGCGGCGGACAGCGGGACGGTGGCGGCGGCCGGGACGGTCGTGGTCGTCACAGGTGGTCTCTCTCGGGTCGTCGGGCACGTTCCTGACGTGCTGTCAGGAAGAGTACGCGACAAGGTAAGGATTGCCTATCCTGCGTCGGTCAGGTGTCCAGATGGCGGGCTCGGCATCCTCCGGCAACCGCACACGCACCCTCGTCGGACCGGACCTGGCGCCCCCGACCCGGGAACGGCGACGGGCGCCGCGCGACCCTGCGGTCACGCGACGCCCGTCGCTCGCTGTCACACGGTGGGCGGGGGCACGTCCCGGTGCTCGACCACCGCCGTGTGCGACGTCCTGGTGCGCTGCGCGTTCAGCACCAGCGCGAGGATGAGCATGAGCGCGCCCGCACCCATGCAGATGTACCCGATCACCGTCAGGTTGACGCCGTCGATCGCGTCCCTCACCCCGAAGGCCAGGATCGCGCCGATCACGAGCAGCCCGATGCCGCCACCGATACCCATGCGTGACTCCCTTCGTCGACGGCCGTCAGGCCGCGCCCAGGTCTGGGAGTCTCGCCCGCGCACGGCGGCACCGCTCGCCGAACGTCCCTTTCGTCCCGGTTCTCAGCCCAGGATCGCCGGGTACGGCACCGCGTCGTCACCCGTGCGAGCGAGCACGTGCTCGGCCAGGAACGCCTCCACCGTCCGGTACCAGACCACCGCGTGCTGCGGCTGCAGCACCCAGTGGTTCTCGTCCGGGAAGTACAGGAACCGGTGCGGCGAGCGACCCTCGTCGTCCGCCGGCAGCCCCGACTTCGCCAGCAGCTCCCACCACAGGCGCAGCCCCTCCCCGATCGGCACCCGGTAGTCCCGGTCGCCGTGGATCACGAGCATCGGCGTGCGGATCTCACCCACGTGCCGGTGCGGCGACGCCTCCAGCGCCATCTGCTCCGTCATCTCGCGCTGCCAGTAGAACGCCGCGTCCGTCGTCGGGCCGAACTGGTCCAGCGCCCACAGCGACGCGTGCGTCACCACGGCCTTGAACCGGTCCGTGTGCCCCGCGACCCAGTTCGCCATGTACCCGCCGAACGAGCCACCCATCGCCGCCGTGCGCGTCGCGTCGACCGCCTCGTGCTGCTCCGCGACGTCCGTGACCGCCATGAGGTCCGTGAACGGCGCCTGCCCCCACGCACCCCAGCCGGCCTGCACGAAGTCCTGCCCGTAACCCGTCGACAGCGCCGGGTCCGGCAGCAGCACCGCGTACCCGCGCGCCACCAGCAGCCACGGGTTCCACCGCCACGACCACGCGTTCCACGAGCCCAGCGGCCCGCCGTGGATCCACAGCAGCAGCGGCGCGGGGCTCGCGGCGTCCGCGCCCTCGGGCAGCGCGAGCCACGCGCGCACCCGGCGGCCGTCCTCGACGGTCGTCTCGACCTCCTCGAGGCGGCCCGGCAGCTCGGGCGTCGGCGCGGGCGAGCGCAGCGCGACCGCCTGCGTCGGGATGCTCGTCAGGTCGATCCGCACCGGGTGCGCCGGCGCCAGGTACGACGAGCGCAGCGCGTACGCCGTGCGCCCGTCCGGGCCGACCCTCACGTCGCTGAACGCGGCGTCGTCGCTGGTCACGCGCGCCACCCGGTCCGGCTCACCGTCCACGCCCAGGTCCACGCGGAACACCGGCGCACGCCCCTCGTCGTCCGCGACGACGAGCAGGCCCGACGAGTCCGGCAGCCACACCGGGCTGCCCGGCCAGCGGTCCCAGTCCGGCGCGACGACCCGCGACTCCCCGCCTGCCAGCGGCACCAGCCGCAGCCCGGCCCGCGGCGCCTCGTGCGGCGTCGAGATCGTCTCGTACCCGAACACCACCCAGCGCCCGTCCGGCGACACCACCGGGGAGAACGCGTCGAACGACTCGTCGTCGACCAGCGTCCGCCGCTCGCCCGTCGCCACGTCGATCGCGACGAGCACGCTGCGCGAGTCCCCACGCGCCCGCGCCCGGTGCCAGCCCGTGACGACCGTCGACCCGTCCGGGGAGATCGCCGCCTGCTGCTCCACCAGCGCGCCGCCCGGCGCCGGCGTGCGGTCCGTGAGCGTCAGGCGCGGCTCCTCGTCGCCCGCGAGCGCCGCATCACCGCCCGACAGCGCCGCGAGGTCCGCCGTGAACAGGTGCGGGAAGCCCGGGCCCAGGTCGTGGTCCCAGAACCGCACCGGGTAGCCCTCGTGCAGGATCGCCGCGACCTTCTTCTCCTTGCGGTCCTTGCGGAGCTGCTCGTCCTGCTCCTCGTCGGCCGCGTGCGCCAGCACGTCACCGGTGAGCAGCACGGTGTCCGCGTCCCGCGCGACCGTCGGGGCACCCAGCCCGCCACGGCGCGCCGCGACGACCCGCGCCTCCGCGCCGTCGCGCGGCAGCAGCCACAGCGCGGGCGGGTTCTCGTCGTCCTTGTCCTTGGCGTCCGGGTCCGGGCGCGCGCTCGTGAACAGCAGGTCGCCGTCCCGCGTGAACGCCGCACCGCCCTCCGACTTCGCCGACCGGGTCAGCCGCCGCGCGGGCCGCTCACCGTCCGGGTCGACCTCCCACAGCGCCGTCACGTACGCGGTCTTCTTCGCGTCGAGCGTCGAGACGCCCACCACGACCCGCCGACCGTCGGGGGACAGCACGAGCCCCCCGACCCGCGGGATCCCGACGTAGTCCTCCACCTCTGCGATCCTCATCCCCCCGTCCTACCACCCCGTCCCGACACCACCCCGCACCGCCACCACGCCACTCGGCCACCCCCTCGCCCACCACCCCGCTCGGCCGCCACTCCGCCGTCGCCGCCCCTTCCGCAACCTCACCCACGGGAACCACGGCCGACAACCCACCCGCGGCCCCGCTGTTCCTCCGGCTTCCAGCGCCCATACCCGGAGCACCCCCGGTCTCGCGTGCCCTTCTTCTCTCGACCCCGCGGTTGCTCCGGCCATAGCGACCCGGAGCCGGAGTAACCACGGGGTCGTCGGCCTCAGGTCACGGCTGGGGAGCTGCCGAGACCGTCGTTGTCCCGGGTCTCGGGGGGAGGAGCCGGAGGAAGAGCGGGGTCGGGGCGGGTGGGGTGGGGGCCGCGATGGGGCGGGACGACGAGGTAGGTGGTCGGCAGCCGTGGGGGTCAGCGCATCAGGGCGCGGCGGACCTGGGTGGGGATGCGCATCGAGCCCAGGTCGGGCCAGGCGAACCGCAGCAGGTCGACCCACCCGGTCGCGGCGATGCGGTTCTGCCGGACCCGGTCGGCGAGCACGGCGTCGGGCGACGAGTGGAACTCCTCGCCGTCGAGCTCGACGACGAGCCATCGTCCACCTCGCAGCCGCCACGCGAGGTCCCCGCGCACGGGCCCCCTGCCGTCCGGCGGGTGGATCTCGAGCTGGAGCTCGTCGGGCGGGAGCCCCTCGTCGATGCACTCGAGCCGCGCGAAGCTCTCGAACGGCGACTCGGCCCGCCCGTCCACGTGGTCCCACCAGGTCCGGACCCGACGCACGCCACGGCGACCCGCCATCCGGTCGAGCAGCGTCTCGACCTCCTCGGGCTCGAGCAGCCGGCGGTGCACCACGTCGTCCATCACGGCCAGGCCGTTGCGGCGCGGCAGCTCCGGCAGCGTGCGGACGAGCGCGTCGGAGAGCCCGGCAACCCGGCGACCCTCGATCGTCACGGTCGCCACGGGGTCGAAGCAGCGAACCCGGTTGCCGTCGCGCGCTCGTCGTGCGGACGCCTCCGGAAGCGACGCCTCCGGGCGGACCGCGGCCGGGAGCCCGCGCACGCCGTGCAGCGCGAGCGCGCACGCCCCGACCGCCACGGCGTCGGGTCCGTACGCGAGCATCGCGGCCCACGCGGCTCGTCGTCGGGCCTCGTCCGGTGTCGTCGGCCGACCGGGGGCCACGTCGTAGACACCGCGCGTGAGCCGCGCCCACCGCCCCTGGGCGACGAGCCGGGTCCGGGTGTCGCGTCCGACACCGAGGTCGTCGCACTGCCTGCTGCTCAGGAGACCGCCCTGTCGCAGGGCGAGGACCAGGACGTCGTCGGGGATCTCGATGCTGCGCACGCAGGCATTCGACCGGGCAACGCGGCCCCGCGGTTGCTCGCGGTCGGCAACTGTGGACGACCCGCTACTCGAACGGCCTGTGGTCGGCTCGCGCCCCGCTGACGACCCGCCCTCCGGGTCCCCGCCGCCCCCGCGCTACCTCTGCCTCAGCCCCTGGCGACCCGAAGAATCGACGGGTTCGGCGATCTCCTCGGCGGCGACCCCGTCGTTCCTCCGGGAAAGAGCGCGGATACCCGGAGCAATGGCGGGGTCGGCGGTGAGACGGGGTCGGCGGTGAGACGGGGTCGGCGGGTCGGGGTCGGAACGGGGGTCGACACGTCGGGTGCCGGAGCAGTCTCTCCGGAGACCAGGGTCAACGACCCCGTGCTCGAGCGGGAGGTTCGAGCACGACGACCCAGCGATCGCTCCGGCAATGACCCCCCGGAGCCGGAGCAACCGCGGGTTCGGGCGTGACCAGGTGCGCGAGACCGGGGTTGCTCCGGGTATGGGCGCTCATAGCCGGAGCAAGGGCGGGGTCGCGGGATGGGTTGCCGCGGGGAGGTGGGGGGACGGACACGAGGCGAGGGCCGGGTCCGGGGGCGGGGGTGAGGAAGGGGTCAGGGGGTGGGGTGGTCGTCGGTGGACAGGGAGCGGAGCATCGCGTTGTAGGCGTCGAGCTCCGGGTCCTCGTCGCGGGTGCGGCGGTCGCGCTGGCGGGCGCGGCGGTCGTCGTCGCGGGACCAGGCCAGGGCCACGCCGATCGCGAGCGCCAGGGTGGGCAGCTCCCCGATGCCCCAGGTGATCGCGCCACCGGTCTGCTGGTCGGCGATCGCGGACGCGCCCCACGTGCGGCCGAGCAGCCCGAACCAGTCGGCCACGAGCAGCGACTCGCTCGACACGAGCGACACCCCGAAGAACGCGTGGAACGCCATGGTCGCGAACAGGGTGAGCAGCCGCTGCGGGTACCCGAGACGCCGCGGGCCGGGGTCGATCCCGACGAGGGAGTTGACGAACAGGTACCCGGCGAGGCTGAAGTGCACGACCATGAACAGGTGCCCGACGCTGCTGCGCAGGGACCACTCGAACAGCCCCGTGTAGTAGAAGAGCAGCATCGACACGACGAAGTTGACGGCGGCGACGACGGGGTGCGCGACGAAGCTCCCCCACCGGGAGTGGACGAGCACGAGCAGCCACTCGCGCGGGCCGCGGGAGCCGTCGCCGGACAGGGTCGTGGAGCGCACGGGCAGGGCGCGCAGCGCGAGCGTCACGGGCGCGGACAGCGCGACGAACACGGGCACGACCATGGCGAGCACCATGTGCTGCACCATGTGCGCGCTGAACAGCACGTGCCCGTAGGTGGCGGGCCCGCCGTTCGTCGTCCACCCGAACAGCAGCAGCCCGACGGTCCACGACGCGGTGCGCGCCCAGGGCCAGGTGTCGCCGCGGCGGCGCAGGCGCAGCACCCAGCGCCAGTACACGACGAGCCCGGCGACGGTCGCGGCGGCGAGCAGCAGGTCCCAGCGCCACTCGGTGAGCCACCGCAGCAGGGTCGGCTCGGGCGGCAGGGCGTGCCCGGTGACCTGGAACGCGGGGGTGGGTGCGGCGGGCGGCTCCTGCGGCACGGGCGTGGGGCTGGACGCCAGGGCGACGGCGACGCCGGAGACGGCGCCCATGACGGCGAGCTCGACGAGGACGAGCCGCCAGAACAGCGCGGTGACGCCGAGCCGCCCGGAGGTCGGGTCGTCGGTGCGGGCGGCGAGTGCGGCGACGGTCCGACGACGGTGCGCGAGGCCGATGCCGGCGAGCGCGACGAGCAGGACGGCCTTGGCGACGAGCAGCACCCCGTAGTGGGACCGCAGGCCGGACAGCGACCCGATCCGCAGCCACCCGCTGACCAGCCCGGACACCGCGACGGCGGTGAGGCACCAGCCGGCGATCACGGAGTAGCGGGCGACGGCGGGCGGCAGGTCGCGCCCGACGAGGCGCACGAGGACCGCGAGCGCGGCGAGCGCCCCGACCCACACGGCGGCGCCGACGAGGTGCACGAACAGCGCGGACGTCGCGAGGTCGTGCGACGCGGCGCCCGCGGCGTGCCCGAGCTGCGCGAGCTGCCAGAGCGCGGCGACGGCGGCGAGCAGGGTCCAGGCCGCGCCGGTGGGGGTGCGCACGACCATCGCGAGCGCGGTGACGACGGCGGCGAGCAGGACGACGGAGCCGAGCGTGCGGCCCATGGGGATCTCGGTGACGAACAGCCACAGCTCGTCGCCGAACCGCGGCGCGGTCGGGGACGTCCCGGCGACGTTGCCGTAGGCGAGCACGAGCTGCGCGATCGCGGCGACGGTCCACCCGCCGGCGGTCCACGCGGCGACGAGCAGCGAGCGCGGGTAGGCGGTGCCGTCGGCGAGCGGCGCGCCGCGGGCCGGGCGGCGGGCACCGGCGGGGCGGTCCTCGCGGCGCGGCAGCACGCACACGGCGAGGACGAGCGCGCCGACGGTCGCGGCGGCGAGGACCTCGGCGATCGTCTCGGCGACGGGCAGCCCCCACCGCACGACGGGACCGGGGTCGAGGACGAGCCCGGGCAGCGCGGCGCCGGAGAACGCGACGCCCGCGACGGCGGCGGCGACGGCCACGACGACGAGCACAACGGTGCGCCACGGGCCGGGCCCGCGCCGGGGGCCGGTCGCGGTGGCCCGGGGGTCGTCGTCGCCGGTGCGGGGCGTCGAGGGGGCCTGGGTCGTCACCCGTCCAGCATCCCTCACCGGCCGCGCGGCGCCGTCGCCGCCGTCGGTCGGTGTGGCGGGGAACACATCCATGACCGCCGATTGTTGCTGACGCACAGGTGAGCGGAGCACTCTTCGTCACCACCGGCCGCGCTCCGCGGTCGTCGTCACAGGCCCGCTGCAACGACCCCGGAGGCACCCATGACCGGTACGACGACGCTCCCGGCACACGACACGCCCGGCACGGCGCCCGGGCACGACGAGCATCCGCCCGGCTGCGCGGGGTGCCCGGACCGGCGGCAGGTGCTGCGCGCCGCGGGCGGGCTCTCGGTGGCCGCGGCGGGCGTGGCGGTGCTCGCCGCGTGCGGCGGCGGGTCGCCGAGCGGCTCGTCAGGCGAGGCGACGGCGCTCCCGTCCTCGACGGAGCCCCTGGCGCAGCTCGCCGACGTCCCGGTCGGCGGGTCGCTGCTCGTCGAGGCCGGCAGCCTGAAGGTCCTGCTGGTGCAGGCGACGGAGGGCACGGTCACGGGCCTGTCGGCGGTCTGCACGCACCAGGGCTGCACGGTGCTTCCGTCGAACGACGCGCTGCACTGCCCGTGCCACAACTCGCTGTTCCAGCTCGACGGCGTCCCGGTGTCCGGCCCCGCGAAGGAGGCCCTGGCGCCGGTGGCGGTGCACGTGCGGGACGGCGCGGTCTTCGCGGGGGAGGCGTGAGCGGCGACGCCCGCCCGGTCGCGTGGCCGTGGCGGGCCCTCGCGGCGCTCGCCGCCGCGGTCTCGGGCGCGGTGCACCTGTACCTGGTGACCGTCGAGGAGTACGGCGGCGGCACGGGCAACTGGCTGGAGACGGCGTTCTGGCTGCAGGGCGTGGGCGGGATCGTGCTCGCGGTGCTGCTGCTGGTGTGGCGCTCGCCGCTGCCGCCGCTCGGCGCGGTCGGGTACGGGCTCTCGACGCTGGGCGGGTTCCTGCTGGCGGTCGAGCTGCCCGACGGGCTGTTCGGCGTGCGCTCGATGTGGGCGGGCTGGCCGGAGTGGGTGTCGGCGGTGGCGGACGCGCTGGCCGTCGTCGGGGGCGTCGCGGCGCTCGTCGTGGAGCGTCGGCGGACCCGCTGAGCCCCGCGGCGACGGTGTCTCAGGTCCCGAGCCCCGGTTGACCGGTTGCTCCCGGCTTGCGAGGGTCGCCCCTCGTCCCGCCGTCGAGACCCCCGGAGCACCCGTGCAGCGTCGCCTGGTCCCCCTCGTCCCCCTGGTCGCCCTGGTCTGCGCGGTGACCGCGTGCTCGTCGGAGGGCGCCGGCGCGTCCGGCCCGACGCCCACGGCGACGACGACGGACGGCACGGCAGTGCCGCGCGGCGGTGCGGACGCGGCGGACGACGAGCCGCCCGTCGAGGCGCAGGCCGAGCCGGCGCCCGAGTCGTGCACCGCGATCACGCTGGTCGAGGGCGCGTCGATCGCGAGCGACACGCTCGCGGCGTGCCTGGCCGACTACATGCGCTGGGCCGGCAGCGGCCACCAGGAGCTGCGCTCGGGCGGCGACGTGACGAGCGTCGACTGGGCGATCACCGACGAGGGCCTGCACGCGCTCGTCGACCGCGAGCCCGGCGGGCGGGTGGCGTTCACGCCGTCGCGCGGCTGGCACGAGACCGACGGCCGCTGGGTCGAGGGCGACGCGGGCGGCGACGACGAGGCCGTGCGGGTCGCGCAGGGCGTCGACATCCTGCGCTCCACGCTCGAGCCCGCGTTCCTGGAGGCGACGATCCGCCTCGCGCCGGGCTTCACGGTGTCCGGCCGCGAGGAGGTCGAGCTCGAGGACGGCACGACGACGACCCTGTGGGCGATCCGGTCGACCGGGCCGTTCGAGACGTTCGCCGAGAGCACCACCGACGAGCTCGTCGTGTGGACGCCCGAGCCGGGGCCGACGGCCCGCCTCGACATCACGGCGACCACGGCGGGTCTCGGTCAGGGCACGTCGAACCGGTACTTCACGCGCTGGGGCGAGGCGGACCTGGCCGAGCTCGAGGAGCTCGTGGCCCGCTGACGCGACGGCCCGGGCCGGGCGTCAGCCCCAGACGAGTCCCTGCGCGGGGTCCGCGAGCACGGCCGCGACGTCCGCGAGGACCCGCGACCCGAGCTCGCCGTCGACGAGCCGGTGGTCGAAGCTCAGCGCGAGCTGCGTGACCGACCGGATCTTGATCTTCCCCTTGTGCACCCACGGCTGCTCACGGATCGCGCCGAACGCGAGGATCGCGGCCTCGCCCGGGTTGAGGATCGGCGTGCCGGTGTCGATGCCGAACACCCCGACGTTCGTGATCGTGATCGTGCCGTCGGCCATGTCGGCGGGCGACGTGCGCCCGGCGCGCGCGGTCGCGGTGAGGTCGCCGAGCGCCTGCGCGAGCTCCTTGAGGCCGAGGCGGTGCGCGTCCTTGATGTTCGGCACGACGAGCCCGCGCGGCGTGGCCGCGGCGATGCCGAGGTTCACGTAGTGCTTGTAGACGATCTCCTGCGTGGCCTCGTCCCAGGACGCGTTGATCTCCGGGTGGCGGTTGACCGCGAGCAGGAGCGCCTTGGCGGCGACGAGCAGCGGCGTGACGCGCACGTCCGCGAACTCCTTGTCGCCGCGCAGCCGCTCGACGAGCTTCATGGTGCGCGTGACGTCGACGGTGTGGAACACGGTGACGTGCGGCGCGGTGAACGCGGAGGTGACCATCGCCTCGGCGGTGCGCTTGCGGACCGACTTCACCGGGACGCGCGTCTGACGGCCGTCGGCGGAGACGACGCCGGAGGCGAGCCACGGCTGGTCGTCGCCGGGGTAGGTCGCGAGCGTGCGGCCCTCGGCCTGCGCGGCGTGGGCGAGCACGTCCTCGCGCGTGACGATGCCGCCGGGGCCGGTGGGGCTGACGGAGTCGAGGTCGACGCCGAGCTCGCGCGCGAGCTTGCGGACCGGCGGCTTGGCGAGCGCGTGCGTCGGGCGGGCCGGGGTCGGCGCGGCCGGGCTCGGCGCGGCCGAGCTCGGCGCGGCGACCGCCGCCGGGGCGGGGCCCGCCGGGCGGGCCGGGGCGGGCGCGCTCGGCGAGGCGGGAGCGCCGCTCAGGGGCCGTGCGCTGCTCGGGGCCGGGGCGGCGGCGCGCGGGCGGCGCGCGGAGCCGGGCGCGGCCAGGCCGTACCCGACGAGCACCGACTCGCGCTGCTCACCGGCGTCGCCCGAGCCGGTGGCCGCGGGCGCCCGGAGCGCCGTGGCCGCCTCGCGGGCCGCCTCGATCTCGTCGGACCCGCCGGGCTCGACGCCGCTGTGCGCCGCGTCGCGGCCGACGTGCCGCACGGCCCCGGTCGTGGCCGGCGGCTCCGCCTCGGTGCCCGCCGCACCCTCGTCGGACCCCGCCGCCGACCCCGCGGGCTCGGCGGGTGCCGTGCCGTCCGGATCGGTGTCGATCTCGATGATCGGCGTGCCCACGTCGACCGTGGTGCCGGGCTCGACGAGCAGGCGCGTGACCACGCCGGCCCACGGGCTCGGCAGGTCGACCAGCGACTTCGCCGTCTCGATCTCGACGATCGTCTGGTTCACCTCGACACGGTCGCCGACGGCGACGTGCCACGTGACGATCTCGGCCTCGGTGAGGCCCTCGCCCGCGTCGGGCAGGGGGAACTGCTGGTACGTCGGCACGGGGTCTCCTGGGTCAGAACGCGAGCGCGCGGTCCACGGCGTCGAGCACGCGGTCCAGTCCGGGCAGGTAGTCGTGCTCGATCTTCGCGACGGGGTACGGGGTGTAGAACCCGCCGACGCGGAGCACGGGGGCCTCGAGGTGGAAGAAGCACTCCTCGGTGATGCGGGCGGCGACCTCGCCGCCGGTGCCGTAGGTGACGGGCGCCTCGTGCACGACGACGCAGCGGCGGGTGCGGCGCACGGACTCGGCGACGGTCGCGGTGTCGAGCGGCGAGAGGGTGCGCAGGTCGACGACCTCGATGCTGGTGCCCTCGGCGGCGGCGGTCTCGGCGGCCTTGAGGGCGGTCGCGACGGTCGGGCCGTACGCGACGAGCGTGAGGTCGGTGCCGGGGCGCACCACGCGCGCGGTGTCCATGCCGGTCGGGGCGTCGCCGTGCGGCGCGGGGGCGGGTGCGTCGAGGTCGACGTCGCCCTTGTCCCAGTACCGGCCCTTGGGCTCGAAGAACAGCACGGGGTCGGGCGAGGCGATGGCCTGCTGGATCAGCGTGTACGCCTCGGCGGGGCTCGACGGCGTGACGACGCGCAGCCCGGCGGTGTGCGCGAACAGCACCTCGGGTGACTCGCTGTGGTGCTCGACCGCGCCGATGCCGCCGCCGTAGGGGATGCGGATGACGACCGGGAGCCGCAGCGCGCCCTTCGACCGGTAGTGCATCTTGGCGAGCTGGGTGGTGATCTGGTCGTACGCGGGGAAGACGAAGCCGTCGAACTGGATCTCGACGACGGGCCGGTACCCGCGCATGGCCAGGCCGATCGCGGTGCCGACGATGCCGGACTCCGCGAGCGGGGTGTCGACCACGCGGTCCTCGCCGAACTCGGCCTGCAGGCCGTCGGTCACGCGGAACACGCCGCCGAGCCGCCCGATGTCCTCGCCCATGAGCAGGACGGTCGGGTCGTCGGCCAGGGCGCGGCGCAGGCCGAGCGTGATCGCCTTGGCGAACGTCAGGCGCTGGGTCCCGGTGGGTGCGGGCGGGACGTCCGACGAGGCCGCGCGGGCCGGTGCCGCGCCGTTCGAGGACGCGGGCGCCGGGGCGGGGCGCGCGGCGCCGACGGAGGCGGAGGCGGCGTCGAAGATCGTCGTCGTCATCGGTGGCTCCCCTCACGGGTGTCCAGGAACGAGGACTCGTACTGCTGGAACCAGGCCCGGTCGGCCTCGACGCCCGCGTGCGGGGTCGCGTACACGTGCTCGAACATCGACGCCGACGACGGGTGGCCCATGCCGCGCACGACGGTGCGCAGGCGCTCGCCGAACGCGTCGGCCTCGGCCTGCAGGTCGGCGAGGAACTCCTCGCCGAGCGCGCCGCGCGCCTCGAGGTGGGTGCGCAGGCGGTCGATCGGGTCGCGCCGGCGCCAGTGCTCCTCCTGCTCGGAGGTGCGGTAGCGGGACGGGTCGTCGGACGTGGTGTGGGCGCCCATGCGGTACGTGAACGCCTCGACGAACGTGGGGCCGCCGCCGGAGCGGGCGCGCTCGAGCGCCTGCGCGGTCACGGCGTAGCTCGCGAGCACGTCGTTGCCGTCGACGCGGACGGCGGGGATGCCGAAGCCGGGGGCGCGCGCCGCGATCGGGGCGACGGCCTGGCGGGTGGTGGGCTCGGAGATCGCCCACTGGTTGTTCTGGCAGAACAGCACGACGGGCGCCTGGTTCACCGCCGCGAACACGAGCGACTCGCTGACGTCGCCCTGCGAGGTCGCGCCGTCGCCGAAGTACGCGACGACCGCGGTGTCGCGCTCGTCGTCGCCGGTGCCGACGAGGCCGTCGCGCTGGACGCCCATCGCGTAGCCGGTGGCGTGCAGCGCGTGCGAGCCGATGACGAGCGTGTAGAGGTGGAAGCCGTTCCCGACGGGGTCCCAGCCGCCGTGGTCGACGCCGCGGAACAGGCGCAGCACGTCGGCGAGGTCGACGCCCCGCACGTGCGCGACCCCGTGCTCGCGGTAGCTGGGGAACACGTGGTCCTGCGGCTTGAGCGCGTGCCCGGAGCCGATCTGCGCGGCCTCCTGGCCGAGCCCCTGCGCGTACAGCGCGAGCTCGCCCTGGCGCTGCAGGGCGGTGGCCTCGGTGTCGAAGCGCCGGGTGAGGACCATGTCGCGGTACATCGCGCGCAGGTCGTCGTCGGTCAGGTGCGCGACGTACGCGTCGTAGACCGGGTGGCTGACGCGCTCGCCGGCGGGCGTGAGGAGCTGGACGAGGTCCTCGTCGCCGAGCGGGCCGCCGGCGACGGCGGGCAGCACGCCGGGGGCGTGAAGGGCCGCGGCCCGTCCGTCCGTGGTGGGGACGGGGGCCGCGGCCGGCCCGCCGGGGGTGTCGGCGGGGGTCTGGGTGGCCGCGGCGCCGGGACCGTGCGAGGTCGGGGCGGTCGCGGGGGTGGTGGACGAGGGCGAGGCGTACGGGAGGCCGGACGAGCTCACGCGGTGCTCCTTCGCGTGCGGCGGCGCTCTGCCGCTCCGGGACGTCGGGGCCGGGTCGATCACCCAACCTACGTCACCGTAGCCTACGCATCCGTAGGTTCCGGGCAACCCGTGGGCACAACGATCCGCCGCCCCCGTTGTCGGCTCCCCACAGCCTGCCGCGAGCCGCGCGCACCCGCACGCGATCCGGACGAGCCGGACGCCTCAGCGCGCGAGCCACTCCGCGGTCGCCGTGAGCAGCAGGTCCGTCGCCTCGCGCTCGCCCACGCTCACGCGCACGCCGTCGCCCGCGAACGGCCGCACCACGACGCCCGTGCGCGCGGCGAGCTCCGCGAACGCCGTCGCGTGCTCGCCCAGGGCCAGCCACACGAAGTTCGCCTCCGAGTCCGGCACCGTCCAGCCCTGCGCGCGCAGGCCGTCGAGCATCCGCGCGCGCTCGGCCACGATCCGGTCGACCCGCTCCAACAGCTCGTCGCGCGCCCGCAGCGACGCGAGCGCCGCGAGCTGGGCCACGTGCGAGACGCCGAACGGCGTGGACGCCGACCGGATGCCCGCCGCGTGCCTGGGCCGCGCCACCGCGTACCCCACGCGCAGGCCCGCGAGCCCGTACGCCTTGGAGAACGTGCGCAGCAGCACCACGTTGCGCCGCGCCTGGAACACCGCCAGGCCGTCGGCGGCCTGCGGGTCGCGCACGAACTCCACGTAGGCCTCGTCGAGCACGACGAGCACGTGCTCCGGGACCGCGTCGAGGAACGCCTCCAGCTCGTCGGCGCGCACCGCCGGGCCCGTCGGGTTGTTCGGCGTGCACACCAGCACGACGCGCGTGCGCTCGGTGACCGCCGCCGCGAGCGCCGGCAGGTCCAGGCGCCCGTCGTCGGCCACCGGCACCCGCACGCCCACCGCGCCCGCGAGCGTCACCGCGATCGGGTACGCCTCGAACGAGCGCCACGGCAGGACGACCTCGTCGCCCGCCTCGCAGAACGCGGTCAGCACGTGCCCGAGCACCGCGACCGACCCGCAGCCCATGACCACCGACTCCGCGGGCACGCCCAGGTCCGCGGCGACCGCCTCGGTCAGCTCGGTCGCGTACATGTCCGGGTACCGGTTGACGTCGACCGCCGCGTCCGCGATCGCGGCCATGACCGACGGCAGCGGCGGGTACGGGTTCTCGTTGGACGAGAGCTTGAACGCCGCCGCGCCGACCGGGGTCCGGGCCCCGGGGACGTAGGCGGGCAGGTCGGCCAGGGCACGGCGCAGCACGGGGCGGGTCACGACCCCCAGGATGCCACCGCCCGGGTCACCCCCCGCCGGGCGTCCGCGCGCCGGGCGGCCGGGCGGGGCGTCGGGGCCACCACCCGGCCGCGCGCGGCCCCGGTCACCGGGTGCGCGTCGGGCGGCCCTTGCCGAGGGCCTCGATGAGCGAGTCGAACGCCGGCTTCGGCTCGTAGTCCGCGTCCCACAGCAGCGCGTCGCCGAACCCGTCGAACCACATCGGGATCCACGAGTACTTGTCGGTGACGCCCCACACGGTCAGGCCCAGGCAGTTCTCGACCGCCAGGCACGCGGTCGCCACGGCCGCGTAGTCCTCCGCCTGCTGCGCGAGGGCCTCCTCGCTCGACGGGGTCTCGACGCGGATGTCCAGCTCGGTGATCCGCACGCTCACGCCCAGGTCGACGAACCGCTTGATGTTCTCCTGGATGTCGTCGGGCAGCTTGCCGGCCGTGAGGTGGCCCTGCAGGCCGACGCAGTGGATCGGCACGTCGTCGGCGAGGAGCTCCTTGACGAGCGCGTAGACGCCGTCGGACTTCGCGTTGACCCCCTCGATGTCGTAGTCGTTGTAGCAGAGCTGGGCGTCCGGGTCGGCCTCGTGCGCGACGCGGAACGCGTCGGCGATGTAGCCGTCGCCGAGGGTCTGCTGGAACGGGGAGTCGTCGCGCCGCGAGCCGTCGTCGTCGACCGCCTCGTTGACGACGTCCCAGGCGAAGACCCGGCCGCGGTAGTGCTCGGCCTGCGTGCGGACGTGGTCCTCCATGGCCTCCTGCATGGCGTCGGCGTCGAGCGCCTTGACCCAGCCGGGGAGCTGGGAGTGCCACACGAGCGTGTGCCCGTAGAGCTTCTTGCCGGTGCTGCTCGCGTACTCCGCGAGACGGTCGCCCTCGGCGAAGTCCCACTCGTCGTCGGCGGCCTCGGTGGTCTCCCACTTCATGACGTTCTCGGCGACGACGAGGGAGGCGTGCGTGTCGACGACCTCCTTGTACTCGGGCTCGTCGAGCCGCTCCGTGGCGATCGCGAAGCCGATGTCGAGCGCGCTGCCCCCGGCGACCTCGGCGAGGACGGGCTCGAACGCCGTGGCGTCGCCGTCGGCGGCCGACGGGGCGGCGGGGCCGGGGACGAGCTCGTCGGTGCCGCTGCACGCAGCCAGGGGCAGGGCGAGCAGGAGCGGGAGCAGCGCGGCGGCGCGGCGGCGGGCGAAGGGCGACATCGACTCTCCGTTTCACGTTTTCGGCATCTGTGCCGAAACCTGCGCCGGATGCTAACGGCTGGCCCTGTGCGCCGTCACCGCCGCACGGGGGTCCGTCACCTGGCAGGATCGATTCATGTCGTTCCTGCTGCGCGTGCTCATCAACGGCGTCGCGATCTGGCTCGCGACGCTCCTGCTGTCCGGGCTCGAGATCGTCGGCGCCGACTCCACGGGACAGAAGATCGGGATCGTCGCGCTGATCGCCCTCGTGTTCGGCGTCGTCAACGCGGTCGTCAAGCCCGTCCTCAAGGTGCTCGCGCTGCCGCTGTACATCCTCACGCTCGGCCTGTTCACGCTCGTCGTGAACGCCCTCATGCTCATGCTCACCGCGTGGATCACGGAGTTCACCGACTGGGGGCTGCGGATCGACGGGTTCTGGTGGGCTGTCGCCGGTGCGCTGATCGTGTCCGTCGTGTCGTTCGCGCTGTCGCTCGCGATCCCGGAGAGCCGCCGGCGCTGAGGGTCAGTCGCGCGAGCGCGGCAGGACCAGCGCCGCGACGAGCGCCGCCCCGACCAGGGACGCGACGCGCCACACGTCGCCCGACACGTCCCGCCCGGCGACGACGAGCGCCACGACCGCCAGCACCTGCGCGGGCACCTGCACGCGCGCGACGCCCGCGAGGCCGTCGAGCACGACCGCGAGCTCGACCCGCATCCGCCACGTCACGCGCGTCGTCGTCGCGCACGCGAACACCGCCAGGTGCACCAGCAGCACCAGCGCGAGCGTCGCCGCGACCGACGCCCCGCCCCCCACGAGCACGCACCCGCCCACGACGCCCACCGCCAGGAGCACGCGCAGACCCGACGGGAGCGCCGCGACCAGCACGCCCCCGACCACGCACGCCAGGACCGGCACCGGCGCCACGGGCGCCGCGGTCGACCACGCGACGAGCAGCGTCACCGCGACGACGAGCGCGCACGCGACGTGCAGCGTCCAGCCCGGCACGTCCCGCTCGAGGACCGGCTCCGCCTCGAGGGGCTCGCGCACCGCGCGCACCAGCCCCGAGCGCCGCACCACGCTCCGCGTCCCCCGCCTCATCGCGCCCCCGCCCCCGCCCGGCGCTGCGCGCGCCGAGCGAGACCCGCGAGCGCGACCTCCGGGTGGTCGCGCCACGACACGAGCTCGACGTCCGCGTCCGCGAGCGCCGCCAGCCGGTCCGCGCGCGCGATCGTCACGAGCTGCAGCGCCAGGCGCTCGCGCGCGTCCAGCAGGTGCTCGCGCAGCGTCGGCAGCACGTCCACCGCGACCACCCGGTGCCCCGCGGCGCGCCACTGCGCCGCGGCGTGCGCCGCCTGGTCGTCGAGGAACGTCGAGAACACCACCACCAGCGCGCCCGACGGGAGCTGCGGCGCGCGCGTGCGGCGCACCGGGTCGCCCTCGGGCCTGGTCAGCGCGAGCGCGTTGCGGATCCGGTCGAGCTGACGGCGCCCGCCGCCGGGCGGCAGGGGGCGGCGCAGCGCGCCGAGGTCGTCGAGCCCCACGCGGTCCCCCTGGTCGAGGAACGCCTGCGCGAGCGACGCGGCGGCCGTGCGCGCCAGGTCCAGCGACGTCGGGTCGACGCCGCGCGGCCGGGACCAGCCGCCCCACGTGCGCGGGTCGGGGCCGACCTCGTCGCGCGAGTCGACCACGAGCACCACGACGGCCTCCGCGAGCGCGTGCTCGCGCCGCACGTACAGCTCGCGCAGCCGCGGCGAGCGGCGCGCGGTGACGCGCCAGTCGATGCGCCGCAGCCGGTCGCCCGGCGTGTACGGGTGCACGTCCCGCAGCCCGCCGCCCTCGCCGGGTCGGCGCGAGTCGTGCCCGCCGGTCAGGCCGCGCAGCCGCGGCGGCAGCGGCAGCGCACCCAGGGGCCGCACGCCCGGCAGGACGAGCGCCTCGCCCGCGGCCGGCTCGCCCGGCTCCGAGACGCTCGCCAGGCCCGGGCCCAGCCCCAGCGAGTCGACCTCCGCGACCGTCTGCGGGCCCGTGCGCACGGTGTGCACGACGAACGGCACCTCCCGCCGCCCGTCCCGCACGCGCACCAGCGCCCGCGCCTGGGTCCGGTTGCTGCGCCGCAGGCCCAGGGCGACCGCCGTCGTCCCCGCGGGCGCGCTCACCCGGACCGCCGTGCGCAGCTCGCCCGGCGTCGTCGACGCGTCGGTCTCGACCTCGACGACGACGTCCCCCGACGGCCGCGCCGTCCAGCACCACACCGCCCACACGACGACGGGCGCACCGATCACCGCGACGTCCGCGCGGCCCGCCCACGCGCCGACGAGCAGCATCGCCAGCCCCGCCAGCGCGCCCCACGTCGCCGCGCGCACGCGCACCCAGGCGGGCCCGTCGTCGGGCAGCACGCGGCCGGCGGCGTCGTCGCGCACGACGTCGCTCTCGACGGCGTCGCCGCCGACGGCGCTCCCGGCGGGGGTCGGCTCGGTCATCGCGCGGCGTCCACCCGCCTCGCCGTCGTCGGCCCGGGCACCGCGCGCAGGACCTCCTCGACGACCCGCTGCGGCGCGAGGCCCGACGCCCACGCCTGCGGCGTCAGCGACAGCCGGTGCGCGAGCGTCGCGACACCCACGGCCTTGACGTCCTCGGGCGCGACGAAGTCCCGGCCCTCGAGCACCGCGACCGCGCGCGCCACCAGCACCAGCGCCTGCGACCCGCGCGGCGACGCCCCGACCTCGACGGCCTCGTGCCGGCGCGTCGCGGCCGCGAGGTCCACGCAGTACCGCAGCACGTCCGCGTCGACCGCCACGGCCTCCACGCCGCGCTGCATCGCGCGCAGCGTCGCCGCGTCCACGACCTGCCGCACGGGCGCGGCCTCCTGCCGGCGCGCCAGGCGCCGGGCGAGCACGTCGACCTCCGCGTCCCGGTCCGGGTAGCCGACCGACAGCCGCACCATGAACCGGTCGAGCTGGGCCTCCGGCAGCGGGTACGTGCCCTCGTACTCCACCGGGTTCGACGTCGCGACCACGTGGAACGGGTCCGGCAGCGGCCGGGTCACCCCGTCGACCGTGACCTGCCGCTCCGCCATCGCCTCGAGCAGCGCCGACTGCGTCTTGGGCGCCGTGCGGTTGATCTCGTCCGCGAGCAGCAGACCCGCGAACACCGGGCCCGGGCGGAACTCGAAGGACGTGGCCGCCGGGTCGAACACCGACGAGCCCGTGATGTCCGAGGGCAGCAGGTCCGGCGTGCACTGCACGCGCTGGAAGTCCAGGCCCAGCGCGGTGGCCAGCGAGCGCGCCGCGAGCGTCTTGCCCAGGCCCGGCACGTCCTCGAACAGCACGTGCCCGCTCGCGAGGATCGCCGCGAGCGCGACGGTCAGCGGCTCGCGCATCCCGATGACGGCCGTGGCGACCTCGTCGAGCACGGCCCGGCCGCGCGCGGCGACCTCGGGGACGGACAGCTGCGGGTCGGTCATCGGTTCCTCCCGGGGTGGGTGGGGGCGTCGGGTCGCGAGGGCTGGTCGGCCGTGCGGCCGGACGGACGGTCGGGGGCGCCCTGGGCGCCGTGAGCACCGTGGGCACCGGAGGTGCCCGGGTGGCGGTCCGGCGGGTACGGGCCCAGCGCCTCGAGCGCCCGGAGCGCGCGCTGCAGCTCGCGGACCGTGGGCAGCGGCGACGAGCGGCGGCGCAGCGTGGCCAGCACGTGCGGGCCGAGCAGCGCCTGCAGCGCCACGGTGTCGTCGGCCGAGGCGAGGTCCAGGCCGTGGCGCGCGAGGCGGACGGTGGCGACGTCCCGCAGGCGGCGCATCGCGCGCTCGCCCACCCGTCCGTCGCGGTTCGACATCGACCACGCGAGGTCCTGCAGGTCGCCGCGCGCACCGGCCTGCCGGCGGCGCAGCTCCGTGCCCCACTCCGGCTCGTACTCGACGCCCGCGCGGCGGGCCAGCACGACGACCGTGGTGATGCCGAACCCGAGGACGACCGAGGCGGCCAGGTCCATGCCGAACGCGTAGGACCCGGCGGTGCCCAGCACGAGGGCGAGCAGCGGGCCCCACCAGCGGCGCAGCGCGGCGCGCACGCCCGTGCGGGGCTCCTCGGGGTCGCGGCTCACCGCGCACCACCCCCGCTCGGCCCGTCGGGTGCGCGCTCGGCGGCGGGCCCGCCGCCGGCAGGCTCGTCGCCGGCGCGCTGGTCGTCGGCGTGCTGGTCGTCGTCGTGCTGGTCGGCGTCGGCGTCGTCCTCGTCGCGGCGACGACGGCGGACGCCCGCGCCGATCGTCGCGAGGGCCGCCCGCGCGCGCTCCACGTCGCGCGGCGTGATCTCGTGCTCGGAGAACCGCGCCGCCAGGTACAGGCGCAGCAGCTCGCGGCTCGCGTCCGCGTCCGCCTCGGTCGCGTCCAGCAGCTCGAGCGTGAACTCCGTGGCCGTCTGCGCCGCCTCGCGCACCACGCCCGTGCGCTCCGCGGCGTCCTCGAGCGCGACCCACGCGGCGACGACCGCGTCGCCCGGCGGCACGTCGCGGTCCAGCGCGTGGGTCGCGGCGTCGACGCCCTCGGCCATCGCCGGGCGCGCGAGCACGGCCAGGTCGCCGGTCACCAGCTCGCCCGGGTCGGAGCGGTCCACCTCGGGCAGGCGGTTGGCGGCCATCCAGCGCCGCGCGGCCCGCGCGAGGTACGTGCCGAGCAGCGCGATCGCCACGAGCACCAGCACGAACAGCACGACCTTGAGCCAGGTCGCCATGTCGCCGGACTCGCGCAGGCCGTCGACGGGCCGGGGCTCCTCGCGCGGCGGCTCGGTGCGCTGCGGCACGCCGATGTCGAGGTCCAGGCGGTAGTCCGGGCGCGTGGTCGGCCGCCAGGGACCCGCGAGCGCCGCGGTCAGCACGGTGGCGGCGACGAGACCGCCGGCGACGACGGCCACCCGCGTCGCGTCCAGACGTGCCACCGCGCTCCGATCCTCAGGGTCCTCGCCGTGCCCTCGCCGTCACCGCCGGACGCCGGGGCGCGGCGCACGCCGGCGTCGGCCGGTCCACCGTACGGCCCGCACCCGCCCCGGCACAGGGACCGGTCGGTCCGTGGGCGGTTCGCCCCGCCTTGGGTCGCCCGCCCGCCGCACCGGTCCCGGTGGCGCCGACGCCCGCCCGACGAGGACGCGCGCGCTCGTCGGACCGCGCTCGTCGGGGCAGCGCTCGGGGCGGCGCGCTCGTCGTCGCCCGCACCGCGGGACGCGACGACGGCCGGTCGCGGCGGCTGGGATGATGGGGCCCATGACCTCCGCCTCCCCGGCTCCCGCGCGCGTGAGCCTCGCCGACGTCACCCCCGCGATCGCGCTCGGCCCGCTCGACGGCCGCTACCGGCCCGCCGTCGCCCCGCTCGTGGACCACCTGTCGGAGGCCGCGCTCAACCGGGCGCGCGTGCACGTCGAGGTCGAGTGGCTCATCCACCTCACGAGCAACGGCGTGGTGCCGGGTGCGCCGGTGCTGAGCGCGGCCGAGCAGGCGTACCTGCGGGACGTGGTCGCGACGTTCGGGGCCGACGAGATCGCCGAGCTCGCGGAGATCGAGCGCGTCACGGTGCACGACGTGAAGGCGGTCGAGTACTTCCTCAAGCGCCGGCTCGAGGCGGCGCCGGGCGTGCTGGGCGACACCGTCCTGCCGACGGTCGGCGAGCTCGTGCACTTCGCGTGCACCAGCGAGGACATCAACAACCTGTCGTACGCGCTGATGGTCCGTGGCGCCGTGCAGGAGGTCTGGCTGCCGGCCGCGACCGCGCTGACCGACGAGGTCGCGGCGCTCGCCCGCGAGCACGCCGAGCAGCCGCTGCTCGCGCTCACGCACGGCCAGCCCGCGACGCCCACGACGCTCGGCAAGGAGCTCGCGGTGCTCGCCCACCGCCTGCGCCGCCAGCTGCGCCGCATCGCCGCCGACGAGGTCCTCGGCAAGATCAACGGCGCGACCGGCACCTACGGTGCGCACGTCGTCGCCGTCCCGGGCGCCGACTGGCAGGAGGTCTCGCGCACGTTCGTCGAGCACCTCGGACTGACGTGGAACCCGCTGACCACGCAGATCGAGTCGCACGACTGGCAGGCCGAGCTCTACGCCGACGTCTCGCGGTTCAACCGGGTGCTGCACAACCTCGCGACCGACGTGTGGACGTACATCTCGCGCGGCGTGTTCACCCAGATCCCGGTGGCGGGCGCGACGGGCTCGTCGACAATGCCGCACAAGGTCAACCCGATCCGGTTCGAGAACGCCGAGGCGAACCTCGAGATCTCCTCCGCCCTGCTCGACACCCTGGCCTCGACGCTCGTGACCTCGCGCCTGCAGCGCGACCTCACGGACTCCACGACGCAGCGCAACATCGGCCCCGCGTTCGGCCACAGCCTGCTGGCGATCGACAACGTCCGACGAGGGCTGCGCGCGCTCGCCGTGGACGCCGACCTGCTGGCCCGCGAGCTCGACCAGAACTGGGAGGTGCTGGGCGAGCCCGTGCAGTCCGCGATGCGCGCCGCGTCGGTGGCGGGCGTGACCGGCATGGAGAACCCGTACGAGCGGCTCAAGGAGCTCACGCGCGGGCGCCGGCTGACGGCCGACGACATGCGCGAGTTCATCGCCGGGCTCGGGCTGCCCGCGGACGTCGCGGAGCGGCTCCAGGCGCTCACGCCCGCGTCGTACACGGGGCTGGCCGCCGCGCTCGTCGCGCACCTCGACGACTGACCCGTCGACGGTCGGGCCCGCGCGGACGCCGGGTCCGCCCGTCTCGCTCGTCGGTCCGGCTGGGCTCGTCGGCTCAGGCCGGCGGGTCCGGGTGCCGCAGCGCGCGACCGACGACGTCCGCCGCGATCCGGGCCAGCGCGGGACCCACGTCGACGCCCCCGATCTCCCGTCGCGCGGCCCGCGCGACGCGGTCGACGAGCTCGTCGACCCCCGCCCCCTCCCCGCCGCGCAGGAACCAGATCCGCGTCGGGTCCCACCCGGGGAAGCCGGCGGCCTCGGCGTGGAGCACGAGGAGCCGGTGCACGTCCTCGCGGTCCTCCTCCGGCAGCACGCTCGTCGGCTGCGGCACGCCGTCGACCCAGACCTGCTCGTACCAGGTCGAGCGGTCGTGGACCCACGTGCGGTGGGTGCGCGGGAACACCGCCGGCAGCCACGACCACACCGGGGCGTCCGGCGCGAGGACCCAGTCGCGGCGCTCGAGCTCGCGCACCTCCGGCAGCTCCGTGCGCGTCTGCTGCACGCGCGGGCCGGCGACGCTCAGCGGCGACGGGGGGTCGTCGCGCCAGGTGCCGCTCATGCCGCCCCTCCGCCCTCGTCCCGTGCTGCCCACCGGCCGTGCCGCCTGATCGTCCCGCCCACCGACGTCGCGTCGACGGTGACCGACGCGGCGCGGCAGGCCCGCTGCCTGCGTACTCACCCGTGCGGGTGAGCGCAAGCGTGCCCGATGTGAACAGTTTGTGAAGATCGGAGCGAACTTCCCGGACGGAAACGGTTCCGTCCGTGGTCGCGCTACCACTTCCGGGTGTCCCGATCTGGACATCCGATCGGGAATCAGGACAGAATCAGGCCCGATCCGTCCGAATTACCCGTTCTGAGGACCCGGGGCAACCCGATCCCGGACCGGTCACCGTCATCCCCCCAGTCGGTAGGCGAGGCCGCCATGACCCTCATGCAGAAGGCGATCACACCCGCGCTGTCCCGGGCTCACCTGGAGGACGGCTACGACCGCATGGCGGGGTACGTCGTGCGCGCCGAGGACGTCGCCTTCGCGACGACGCCCGCCCAGCTGTTCGAGGTCCACGGCCTCGGGTACCCCGGCTCCCCCTTCCGCCCGGACGCGCACTACATCGACCTCCTGCGCTTCGAGTCCGGCCCCCAGCTCCAGTACCGGGACGTCCCCGGCTACATCGTCCCGCTGTGGTGGCTGCGGCACTCCCGCATCACGCCCGGCGCCGAGCTCGTGCGCGTCTTCGCCGACGGCTCCGCCACGCTGCTCGCCCGGTACGGCGACGTGGGGACGGGCTGGTCGGCGACCCACCTCGGACACCGGCCCGCCCTCGCGTCGCTCTCCCGCTGCGTCGGGCCCGTCGCCAAGTGGCACAGCGCCTACCTCGAGGCCGACGTCGTCGACGACGGGCAGACCGTCGTCCTCGCGCTCGCCAACCCGCCGCTCGCGGAGACCGGCTTCCACCAGGCACCCTCCGGCCGCTGGTACCGCCGCGTGCCGCGCGAGGACGTCTCCGAGCTGTTCGAGCTCGACCTCACCGCCCGGTGGAACGGCCTGGCCGTGCGCGTCGTCGACCAGTGGCAGGACGCGCAGCGGTACGTCGTCGCGCGCATCTCGCACCTCGGCGACGACCTCGACCACGCCGAGCACCTGCGGCTCGACCGCGTCGAGGCCGGCGTCTACGAGGCCGTGGTCTACGCCGCGGAGCTCACCGACATCCAGACCAACCAGGTCGTGCCCCACACCTGGTCGCCCGGGCCGTCCGCGGCGCTGCGCCGACCGGTCACCCACTCGTACTGACCCCGACCTGGACTCCGGGGCTCGCCCCGGACCGGCGCGGCGACCTTCCCCTCCGCGCCGACCCCCCACCACTGGACGGCCGGCCCCTCGGGACCGGCCGTCCGCCACGTCCAGGTCAGAGCGCGTCGCCCGTCAGGGCCGTCGATCAGGCGGGGACCGGGACCTGCGGCGGGTCGATCGCCGCGAGCTCGGCGAGCGCCGCGGCGTACGCGGCGGTGTCCCCCGCGCGGGCGGCCTCGCGCGCGCGGACCGTCGGGCCGTGCAGCGCGGCGCGCGTGCGGCGGCGCAGGGCCCGCGCCTGGCGCTCGTCGCGCTCGTCGTCGGGCAGGGCCGACAGCGCCGCCTCAAGGCCGCCCAGCACGCGCGACCGCTCCGCGAGGACCGCGGGGTTCCACTCACGCACCCGGCGCTCGGCCTCGTAGGCGCGCGCGGCGGCGCGCACCAGGTCGCGCGCCTCGAGGACCGCGCCGTGCTCGGCCGGCGCGTGCTCGGCGACGGTCGTGAGCGACACGAGCCGCACCCCCGGCAGCTCGCGCACGCCCGGGTCCACGTCGTGCCGCAGCGCGAGGTCGACGACGGTCAGCGGGTGCGCGGTACCGGACCGGGCCTCGGCCAGCGCGTCGACCGTGAGCACCGCCCCCGCGGCGCCCGAGCACGCGACGACGAGGTCCACGCCCGCCAGCTCGGCGGCCAGGTCGGCACCCGCGGGCACCGCCGCCACGCCGCGCGCGGCGGCGAACGGGCCGGCGCGGCCGCTCGGGGAGTACACGCGCACGTCGCGGCACCCGCGCGCCTTGAGCGCCGCGAGCGACGCCCCGGCGTACGAGCCGGTACCGATGAGCACGCACCGCACCCGCGGCCACGCGACGAGGTCACGCTCCGCGATGTCCAGCGCGACACCCACCACGGACCGGCCCGTCGAGCCCAGGCCCGTGCGCCGCTCGATCCTGCGGGACACCCGCGACGCGGCCTGGAACAGGCTCTCGAGCGCGCCCGTGGTCGTGCCGTCGCGGCGGGCGGTGGTCAGCGCGCGGCGCACCTGCCCGGCGATCTCCCGCTCCCCGACGACCATCGACTCGAGGCCGCTGGCCACCGCGAACAGGTGCGCGGCGGAGTCGGTGTCGGTGTGCACGGCCAGGTGCTCGGCCACCCGGACGGGGTCGTACCCCGAGCGGGCCGCGACGGTCGCGGCGACCGCGGCCCGGGCCTCGGGGGCGTGCGCGGCGTCGTCGACGTCCAGGTACAGCTCGAAGCGGTTGCACGTCGCCAGCACGACGGCACCGCAGATCGAGGGGGACGCGGCCACGAGCTCCCGGCCCACCGCGTGCACGTCCTGCGAGAGTCGCTCGAGCACGCCGAGGTCGAGATCGCGGTGCGACGCGACGAGGGACAGCAGCACCACATGTCCGATTCAACCATCCACCGAACGGTGCACCGAAATGTCGGGCACAATCGACAGGTGCTTTCTGCTGGTCATCCGCTCGTCGACGGGCGCACGTCACATTCCTCGCTCGTCCGCGCGTATTCGAAAGAGCGCCCGGAACGGCTTCCCGTGTGGTTCATGCGGCAGGCCGGACGGTCGTTGCCGGAGTACCGCGCGCTGCGGGTGGGCACCGCGATGCTCGACGCGTGCCTCGACCCGGTGACGGCCTCCGAGATCACGCTGCAGCCCGTGCGCCGGCACGGCGTGGACGCGGCGATCTTCTTCTCCGACATCGTCGTGCCGCTGCGGCTCGCGGGCGTCGACGTCGAGATCAAGCCGGGCGTCGGGCCGGTCATGGGCGCGCCCGTGCGGACCGCCGACGACGTCGCGCGCCTCGCGGAGCTCACGCTGACCGACGAGGCGCTCGCGCCCGTCGCCGAGGGCGTGGCGCGGACCGTCGCGGAGCTCGGCAGCACCCCGCTGATCGGGTTCGCCGGGGCGCCGTTCACGCTCGCCGCGTACCTGGTCGAGGGCGGGCCGTCGCGCGACCACCTCGCGGCGCGCGCGCTCATGCACACCGACCCGCCCACGTGGCACGCGCTGACCCGGTGGGCCGCGGACGTCACGGGCGCGTTCCTGCGGGCGCAGGTGCTCGCCGGCGCGTCGGCCGCGCAGCTGTTCGACTCCTGGGCGGGCGCGCTGTCGCTCGCGGACTACACCGCGCACGTCGCGCCGTCGTCGTCGCGCGCGCTGTCCGCCGTCGCGGACCTGGGCGTGCGGACCGTGCACTTCGGCACCGGCACGGGCGAGCTGCTCGCGGCGATGCGGGACGTCGGCGCGGACGTCGTCGGCGTCGACTACCGGATCCCGCTCGACGAGGCGTCGCGGCGGCTCGGCGGTGCCACGCCGCTGCAGGGCAACATCGACCCGGCGCTGCTCGCCGCACCGTGGCCGGTGCTCGAGGCGCACGTGCGGGACGTCGTGGAGCGCGGCCGGTCCGCGCCGGGGCACGTGGTGAACCTGGGCCACGGCGTGCCGCCGAGCACCGACCCGGACGTCCTGACCCGCGTGGTCGAGCTGGTCCACTCGCTGTGACCGGCGACGACGCCCCCGTCGGGCCCGACGAGGCCGCGGTGCCCGGCGCGGGCGTCGAGCGGTGGGACGCGGTCGTCGTCGGCGGGGGTGTCGCGGGGCTCGTCGCCGCGCGCGAGCTGGTGCGCGCGGGGCTGCGCACGCTCGTCCTCGAGGGGCGGGACGCCGTCGGCGGGGCGGTGCGCGGGCACGTCGTCGCCGGGCTGAGGCTCGACGCGGGCGCCGAGTCGTACGCGACGCGCGGCGGGGTCGTCGCCGCCTACCTGGACGAGCTCGGGCTCACGGACCGCGTGGCGAGCCCGAGCGGGCTCGGGTCGTGGGTGCACCTGCCCTCGGGCGACGGGCCGCTGCCACGCACCGGGCTGCTGGGTGTCCCGTCGCAGCCGTGGGCCCCGGACGTGCGGCGCACGCTGGGCACGCTCGGCGCGGCGCGCGCGGCGCTCGACCTGGTGCTGCCCGCGCGCGTGGGCGCCGGGGCCTCGACGCTCGGCGGTCTGGTGCGCGCGCGCATGGGGGCGCGGGTCGTGGACCGGCTCGTGCGGCCCGTCGTCGGCGGCGTGCACGCGGCGGAGCCCGACGAGCTCGCGGTCGACGCCGTCGCGCCCGGGCTGCCCGGCGCGCTGCGCGCGTCCCGGTCGCTCGCGCGGGCGGTGCGCACGCTGCGGGCCGCCGCGCCGGCCGGCTCGGCCGTGCAGGGCCTCGACGGCGGCGTGCACGTGCTGGTCGACGCGCTGGCCGCGCAGGTCGCCGACGGCGGCGAGATCCGCACGCGCACGCGCGCCACGCACGCGGCGGCGCAGCCCGACGGCTCGGTGCTGGTCACCCTCGCGGACGGCACGCGGCTGCACGCGGACCGGCTCGTCGTCGCGGCGCCGCAGGCCGTCGGGCTGCTCGGGGACCTGCTGGGGCTCGACGACGTCGCGCTCGACGCCGGCGCGGACGTGCGGCTCGTGACCCTGGTGCTCGACGCGCCCGAGCTCGACGCCGCGCCGCGCGGCACGGGCGTGCTCGTCGGGCGCGATGCGACGGACGTGCAGGCCAAGGCGCTCACGCACGCCACGGCGAAGTGGCCGTGGCTCGCGCGGCAGGTCGGCGCGGGGCGGCACGTGGTGCGCCTGTCCTACGGCCGGGCCGACGACCCCGCGGGACCCGCCGGTGCCGCCGCGCCCACCCGGCCCGGCTCGGTCGACCGGTCGGCGCTGGTGACGCAGGCGCTGGCCGACGCGTCCGTGCTGCTCGGGGTGGGGCTGCGCGAGGAGCAGGTCGTGGCGAGTGCGGTGGTCCGCTGGACGCAGGCGCTGCCCCGGCCGAGCGCGCGGCACCGCGACGCGGTGGCCACGGTGCGCGAGGCCCTCGCCCGCGTCGGCGCGCAGCCCGCGCAGCCGGACACGCGGCCGGGCGCGCAGCCGTCAGCGCAGTCGAGCCCGGCGCACGACGGCGAGCGGGCTCCCGTCCGGGTCGCCGCCTGCGGTGCGTGGCTCGCGGGCAACGGCCTCGCGGCCGTCGTCCCGGACGCGGTCGCGGCGGCGCGCGGGCTGCTCGCCCGCGGCTGACGCCGCTCGTCGACCCCGCCGCCCGGGCCGCGTGACCGGGGCCCCCGGGTCGACGCGCATTTTCCCGTGACATTGTTCTGACAACATGTCGGGACCCGGTCACACATTTCCACGGAGCCGCCGGTAAGGCTGTCCTTGCATTTCCTGCTGAGCGCGCAGAAATGCACGCGCCGACGATGTTCTGACAACTCGTCACCACCGCCGCTACCGGTCGGTATTTCGACATCGTCGTCCGGGACGGGCCAGACTGGCAGGCATGTCGACGGTCCGCATCGGTACGCGCGCCTCGCGGCTCGCACTCACGCAGACGGGCCACGTCGCCGACGCCCTCGCCCGGCTCGGCGGCTTCGCCGTCGACACCGTCCACGTGCGCACCGAGGGCGACCGGCTGACCGGCAGCCTCGCGAGCCTCGGCGGCACCGGGGTGTTCGTCACCGCGCTGCGCGACGCGCTGCTCGACGGCCGCTGCGACGTCGCGGTCCACTCCCTCAAGGACCTGCCGACGACCCCCGCACCCGGGCTCACGGTCGCGGCCGTCCCGCTGCGCGAGGACCCGCGCGACGTGCTGTGCGCGCGCGACGGGCTCACGCTCGCCGGGCTCCCGGCGGGCGCGCGCGTGGGCACCGGGTCGCCGCGCCGCGCCGCGCAGCTCCTCGCCGCCCGCCCCGACCTCGAGGTGGTCGACATCCGCGGCAACGTGGACACGCGACTCGGCCGCGTCGCGGGCTCGTCGGGCCCCGGCGACCTGGACGCGGTGGTGCTCGCGCGCGCCGGGCTCGCGCGCCTCGGCCGGCTCGACGCCGTGACCGAGGCCCTCGACCCCGGGGTGATGCTGCCCGCGCCCGGGCAGGGCGCGCTCGCCGTGGAGGTCCGCTCCGCCGACCTCGTCACGCCGCCCACGCCGGTGCTCGCCGCGCTGGCGACCGCACTCGCCGCGCTCGACGACCGGCCGACCCGCCTCGCGGTCGCCGCGGAGCGCGCGCTGCTCGCCCGGCTCGAGGCCGGCTGCGCGGCGCCCGTCGGCGCGCTCGCGCGGGTCGACGGCACGCGCCTGGACGTCGAGGCCGTGGTCGCCCGTACCGACGGCACCGGGTCGCTGCGCCGCGGCGTGTCCGTGGCGTCCTCGGACGGCACCCTGCTCACCCAGGAGGCGGCGGCGCAGGCGGGGACCGACCTCGCCGACCTGCTGCTGAAGGACGGCGCGGCCGACCTCGCGCCCCTCGGCCCGACGACCGGGCGCCCGGACCCGTCGCCCGAGGGCCCGCGGTGACCGGGCACCCCGACCCCCACGGCGCGGCACCCGCCGACCCGGCACCCACCGGCACCCCGGCCACGCCCCCCGACGCGCCGCTGGCCGGGTGGCGCGTGCTCGTGCCGCGACCGACCGCCGGGCAGTCCGGCGCCGCCGTCGCGCTGGCCGCCGCGGGCGCGCAGCCCGTCCTCGTCCCGCTCATCGCGATCGACCCGCCCGCCGACCCCGGCCGGGTCGACGACGCGCTGCTCGCGCTCGGCTCCGGGTGGTACCGCTGGCTCGTCGTGACCAGCGGCGCCGCCGTCCCGGTGCTCGCGGCGCACGCGCAGGCCGCGGGGCGCCCCCTCGCCCGGCTCGTCGCGGACGGCGACGTGCGCGTCGCGGCCGTCGGTCCCGGCACGACCCGGGCGCTGCGCGAGGCGGGCGTGGACACCGACCTCACGCCGCGCGGCGCGTCGACTGGCGCGAACCTCGCGGCGCAGTGGCCGTGCCCGCCCCGCACCGACCCCCACGGCCACGGCGCCCGCGAGCCGCGCGTGCTGTTCGCGCGCGGCGACCTGGCCGCCTCGACCGTCGCCGACGGGCTGCGCGCCCGCGGCTGGCAGGTCGACGAGGTCGTCGCCTACCGCACGGTGACGGCCCCGCCGCCGCCCGACGAGGTGCGCGACGACTGGCGCCGCGGCCACCTGCACGCGGCGCTGCTGACCTCGGCGAGCACCGTGCGCGCGCTCGTCGAGCACCTCGGGCCGCCCCCGGCGGGCACGCTGCTCGTCGCGATCGGCCCGACCACCGCCGCCGAGGCCGAGCGCCAGGGCCTGCCCCTCGCCGCGACCGCCGACGAGCAGACGATGACCGGCCTCGTCGCGGCGCTCGCCCGCGCCGCCGCCGACGCGCGTCACCCGTCCGGCCCCGGTGCACCCCCGTCCGTCCGGGAGAATGGACGAACCGGACACCAGGAGACCTCGTGACCCACGCACCGACCCCCGACGAGCCCACGGCACCCACGGCACCCGAGCACGCGCGCGCGGCCGGGCCCGGGCGCGTCCGCCCGCGCCGCCTGCGCCGCACCGACGCCGTGCGCCGCCTCGTCCGCGAGGTCGACGTGCACCCGCGCCAGCTCGTGCTGCCGCTCTTCGTCCGCGAGGGACTCGACGAGCCCCGCCCGATCGCGTCGATGCCCGGCGTCCAGCAGCACACCCTCGACTCGCTGCGCGGCGCGCTCGCCCAGGCGGCCGACGCCCGTCTGGGTGGCGTGATGCTGTTCGCGGTGCCGCAGGTCAGGGACGCGACCGGCACCCGGGCGACCGACCCGGACGGCATCCTCAACCGCGCGATCGCCGTCGCCTCGGCCGAGGTGGGCGACGCGCTCGTCGTGCAGGCGGACCTGTGCCTCGACGAGTTCACCGACCACGGCCACTGCGGCGTCCTCACCCCCGACGGGCGGGTCGACAACGACGCGACGCTCGACCGGTACGCCGACATGGCGCTCGCGCAGGCCGCCGCCGGCGCCCACCTCGTCGGGCTGTCCGGGATGATGGACGGCCAGGTCGCGGTCGTGCGGGACGCGCTGGACGGCGCGGGGTACGACGAGGTCGCCGTGCTCGCCTACGCGGCCAAGTACGCCAGCGCGTTCTACGGCCCGTTCCGCGAGGCCGTCGAGTCGCAGCTCGTCGGCGACCGCCGCACCTACCAGATGGACCCGGCGAACCGGCGCGAGGCGGCCCGCGAGGTCGCGATCGACGTCGCCGAGGGCGCCGACGTCGTCATGGTGAAGCCCGCGATGGGCTACCTCGACGTGCTCGCGGACGTCGCCGCGACCAGCACCGTCCCGGTTGCGGCCTATGCCGTGTCCGGTGAGTACGCCATGATCGAGGCTGCCGCGGCGGCGGGGTGGATCGAGCGCGAACGGGCGATTGCCGAGTCCGTGCTCAGCATCCGTCGTGCGGGTGCCGATCTTGTCCTCACGTACCACGCGACCGAGCTGGCCGGATGGCTGGCGGAGGAGTACCGATGAGCCCGACGAACGCCGAGGTGTTCGCCCACGCGCAGGCCGTGATCCCCGGTGGGGTCAGCTCGCCCGTGCGTGCGTACGGGTCGGTGGGCGGCACGCCGCCCTTCCTCGCCTCCGCGCGCGGCGCGTACGTCACCGACGTCGAGGGGCGCGAGTACGTCGACCTCGTCGGCTCGTGGGGCCCGGCGCTGCTGGGCCACGCGCACCCCGAGGTCGTCGCCGCCGTGCAGGAGGCCGCCGCGCGCGGCCTCAGCTTCGGCGCGCCCACCGAGGCCGAGGTCGAGCTCGTCGAAGCCGTGCGCAGCCGCGTGCCCGCCGCCGAGAGCGTGCGCCTCGTGTCGACCGGCACCGAGGCGACCATGACGGCGCTGCGCCTCGCGCGCGGGTTCACCGGCCGCGACCTCGTCGTGAAGTTCGCCGGCTGCTACCACGGCCACGTCGACGCGCTGCTCGCGCAGGCCGGGTCGGGCGTCGCGACGCTCGCGCTGCCCGGGTCCGCGGGCGTGCCCGAGGCCGTCGCGGCCGAGACGATCGTGCTGCCCTACAACGACCTCGACGCGGTGCGCGCGGCGTTCGCCGAGCACGGCCCGCGCATCGCCGCCGTCATCACCGAGGCCGCGCCCGCCAACATGGGCGTCGTGCCGCCCGAGCCCGGGTTCAACGCCGAGCTGCGCGCCCTGACGCTCGAGCACGGCGCGCTGCTGGTCCAGGACGAGGTGCTCACCGGGTTCCGCGTCGGGTACTCCGGCTGGTGGGGCCTCGAGGGGCTGCGCGAGGGCTGGGCACCCGACCTGTTCACGTTTGGCAAGGTCATCGGCGGCGGGCTGCCCGTCGCGGCGGTCGGCGGTCGGCGGGACGTCATGGCGCACCTCGCGCCGCTCGGGCCGGTCTACCAGGCGGGCACGCTGTCCGGGAACCCGGTCGCGACCGCCGCGGGCCTCGCGACGCTGCGGCTCGCGGACCTCGGCGTGTACCGCGTCGTCGACGAGGCCGCCGCGCGCCTGCGCGAGTCCGTCACCAAGGCCCTCGCGAACGCCGACGTGCCGCACGCGCTGCAGTGGGCCGGGTCGCTGTTCTCCGTGGCGTTCGGCGACGAGGCCGCCGAGCACGGCGTGCGCGACTACGCGCAGGTGCAGGCCTCCGAGCACTGGCGGTACGCGCCGTTCTTCCACGCGCTGCTCGACGCGGGGATCTCCGTGCCGCCGTCGCCGTTCGAGGCGTGGTTCGTCTCCGCGGCGCACGACGACGAGGCGCTCTCGCGGGTCGAGGAGGCCCTCCCGGCCGCCGCCGCGGCCGCCGCCCGGGCCACGCGACCCGCCTGACCCGTCCTCCGCGGGCGGTCGTCGCCTCGCCCACCCGTGCTCCGCGTGCGGTCGAGCCCTCGCCCGCCCGCGCTCAGCGGGGCGCCGTGCCCCCGCGGGCCGGGGTCACGGAACCGTCGTCCAGCCACGCCCCGTCGACGGGCAGGACGCGCTCGTACCAGCGGCCCTCCGCGACGTCGTAGGCGCGCGTGCCCGCCGCGCACGCCGCACGGGCGCTGCCGTCGCGCGCCGTGGCGTCGCGCGCACGCTCGTCGTACGCGGTGCCGTGGTGCGCACGCTCGTCGGACGCGGTGCCGTGGTGCGCACGCTCGTCGGACGCGGTGCCGTGGTGCGCACGCTCGTCGGGCGGACCGTCGGGCCCGGGGTCGAGGGACGCCGCCTCGTCGGCGAACGCCCGGCCCGGCTCGGCGCTCAGCGCGACGGACAGGCGCCCGTACGGCAGGTCGAGCTGCCACCAGCTCGTGCCCGTCGGCTCGTGGGTGTGCACGCGCAGCCCGGTCGCGTGCCGCGCGATGGGCTCGAGCACGCGCAGCCGCCACGCGCCGCCCACGGGGAACGCGCCCTCGGTCGCGGTGGGCACGACGCGCAGCCAGTCGCGCACGGGCAGCAGCCAGTCCAGCGGTGGCTGCTCGCCGGGGGCCTGCCGCGCGGACGGCCACTCGTACGGACGGAACACGCCACGGTCCCAGGCGCGCGCGTGCGGCGGCTCGGCCTCCGACGAGCTCGCGGCGGGCAGGCCGCGCAGGAACGCGCGGGCGTGGCGCGCGGTGAGCCGTGCGCGGGGGTGCATGGCCGCCGCGAGCGCCGGGAGCATGACGTACGAGCGCAGCCAGCGGTCGGTGAGCGGGACGCGCCGGTCCTGCACGCCGGCGCTCAGGCCGGCGGCGCCGACGTCGAGGCGCAGCGGGTCGCGCGGGACGAACCCCGCGAGCAGCGCGCGCACGCGCGGCCCCAGGTCGACGTGCGTGGTGCCGGGCGCGCGGGGCGCCACGTCGAGGCCCTCGGGCGCGAGGTCGAGGCGGGCCGCGACGCCGCCGCACGCGGACAGGCTCTCGACGCGCAGCCACCCGTCGCCGGTGGTGAGCAGCGGGTCGGCGTGGTCGACGGGCTCGTCGTCGGCGTTGGGGTCGTCGTACCGGGACGCGGCGACACGGGCGACGAGCAGCAGGCCGGCCGCGACGACGTCCCCGCGCAGCGCGGTGCCCTCGACGAACGTGCGGCGCTCCCCGGTCGCGAGGCCCAGGTGCGCGCCCGCGCGGTCCACGCGGAGCCCGGAGCGCCCGGCGTACCGCAGCGCCACCTCGAACGTCCCCACCTCTGTGATGTCGGCACCCCGAAGGTCACGGTTGAGTCACGGCGCCCACCGGGTCCGCACCCGGGTCCGAGCGCGTCGGCTCAGGCGCCGGCGACCTCGACGGCAGGCTCGAGCTCCTGCGCCTGCGCGGCGGTCGCGCGCTCGGCGGCGCGCTCCCGGCGGTAGGCCCGCACGGACCACGCGATCGCGAGCGCCCACACGACGCCGATCCCGCCGAGCACCCACGCCTGCGCGGGCGTGCCGCCGAGGCCGACGGGCTCCGAGCGCAGGATCGTGCGGGTGTTGGTCAGCAGGATCATGCCGCCCACGGCCGAGCCGAGCAGGCGCGGCGGGATGATCCGCACGAGCCACGCGGCGACGGGCGCGGCGATGAGGCCGCCGACGAGCAGCGCGAGCACCCAGCGCACGTCGATGCCCTGCGACCCGAGCGAGAACAGGAAGCCGAGCGACGCGGCGAGCGCGACGAGGAACTCGGAGGTGTCGATCGAGCCGATGACCTTGCGGGGCTCCATGCGGCCCGAGGCGAGCAGCGCGGGGGTGCCGACGGGACCCCAGCCACCGCCGCCGGTCGCGTCGACGAAGCCCGCGAACACCCCGAGCGGCGCGAGGAACCGCTTGCGCACGGGCTGCCCGAGGCGGTCCTTGCGCAGCCCCTTGAACGTGAAGCGCACGAGGATGTAGACGCCGAGCGCGAGCAGGATGCCGGACATGATCGGCGCGGCGTCGTCCGTCGCGAGGCGGGACAGGACGGTCGCGCCGAGGAACGCGCCGATCGCGCCGGGGATGCCGACGCGCCGCACGACCGTCCAGTCGACGTTGCCGAACTTCCAGTGCGCGACGCCCGACGCGAGCGTGGTGCCGATCTCGGCGAGGTGCACGGTCGCGGACGCGGCGGCGGGGTTGGTGCCGATCGCGAGCAGGAGCGTGCTGGAGGTGACGCCGTACGCCATGCCGAGCGCACCGTCGACGAGCTGCGCCGCCAGGCCGACGAGGGCCAGGAGCAGGAGCTGCGGCATGGGGAGTTCCTTCGGGCGTCAGGCGGGCGCCCGCCGGGCACGACGGACGGAACAGACATCTCGATAATCCCGACCCGGGAACTCGATATTCAACCCGCGTCCCAGGATGCAAGACGTCACCGTCCGCGCACCGCTCCGGTCAGGGGTTCTCCCACGCGTCCGCGCGGCCGAGCATCGCCCGCACCGGCTCCGGCAGGTCACCCGAGACCAGCGCCGCGATCGTCACCTCGTCGAGCACGTCCCGCACCGCGACCCGCAGCGCCACCCACACGTCCAGCAGCGCCGCGGCCGAGCCCTCGTACGTGAGCGACGGCGGGCGCTCGTCGCGCACCGTCACCAGCGGACCCTCCGCGGCCCGCATGACGTCCGCGAGCGTGATCTCCTCCGCGGGCCGCGCCAGCCGGTACCCGCCCGACCGCCCGCGCACGCTCACGACCACGCCGCCGCGGCGCAGGTCCCCGAGGATGCGCTCCAGGAAGCTCGTCGGCAGGCCCTGGCCCACCGCGAGCGTCTCCACCGCGACCGGGTCGCCCTGCGGGCTCGCCGCCAGCTCCGCGCACGCGCGCACCGCATAGTCCGCCTTCGCCGAGACCCGCATGGCGCCCATTGTGCCGCCCGCACCGCACGCACCCCGCCTCCGCCGCGCACCGCCACCCGCGCAGGTCACCGCACGGGCGTGCGCACGGCCCGGTCAGGCCGCGGGCGTCGTGCGCGGCAGCCGGCCCGAGAGCAGGTCCGCGAGCGTCACGCGGTCCAGCACGCCGTGCAGCGTGTCGTCGATCGCGCCCCACAGCGACGGCAGGTGCTGCGCCACGCCGCGGTACACCAACCGGTCCGGAGGGGCCGCCCGCACGGTCACGAACGGCCCCTCCAGCGCGGAGACCACCGGCCCGACGAGCACCTCGTCGGCCGGGAGCGCGAGCTGGAACCCGCCCCGTGCACCCCGCTTGGAGACCACGTACCCGAGCTTGCGCAGCTCGGTGAGGATCTGCTCGGCGTACTCGCGCGGCAGGTCCTGCTCGGTCGACAGCGCCTCGGCCGTCACCAGGTCCGGCGCCCGCTCCGCGAGGAGCAGCAGCGCGCGGACGGCGTAGTCCACCTTGGCGGAGATGTGCACGGGCATCGCGTCAGGCCGGCACTCGGTCGGTACACCCGTCGCCCGCGGCGCCGGCGCCCTCGGGCTCGCGCGGGCCGCCCGGCCCGTCGGAGCCGTCGGGGTCCGGGGGCAGGGCCGTCGCCGGGAACGGGGTCTCGACGAGCGGGCGCAGCCACACCGTGCCGCCCTCGGCCAGCCCCAGCTCCGTGACCTGCGCACGCGTGAGCTGCACCCACGGCGTCTCGCCGTCGGCCGTGCGGGTCTCGGCGCGCACCTCGTAGCCCACGCGCTGCAGCCGGGTCACCTCGGCCCGCACCGCGCCCGCGCGCTCGTCGGTCAGCACCTCCACGTCGTGCGGGCGCACGAGCACGCCGCCGAGCGTGGTCACCGGGCCGAGGAACGACATGACGAACGGGTTCGCCGGGTGGTCGTACAGCTCGCTCGGCGAACCGACCTGCTCGATGCGCCCGCCGTTGATCACGACGATCTCGTCGGCCACCTCGAGCGCCTCCTCCTGGTCGTGCGTGACGAACAGGGTCGTCACGTGGACCTCGTCGTGCAGGCGCCGCAACCAGTCGCGCAGCTCCTTGCGGACCTTCGCGTCCAGCGCGCCGAACGGCTCGTCGAGCAGCAGCACCTCCGGCTGGACCGCGAGCGCCCGCGCCAGGGCCATGCGCTGGCGCTGCCCGCCGGACAGCTGCGACGGCAGCCGGTCCGCGAACTGCTCCAGGTGCACGAGCTCGAGCAGCTCGGCGACCCGGTCGCGGATCTCGTCCTTCGGCCGCTTGCGGATCTCCAGGCCGAACGCGACGTTGCGCGCCGTCGTCAGGTGCTTGAACGCCGCGTAGTGCTGGAACACGAAGCCCACGGACCGGCGCTGCGGCGGCAGGAACGTCGCGTCGCGCCCGCCGATCTCGACCGACCCGGAGTCCGGGTAGTCGAGGCCCGCGATGATCCGCAGGAGCGTGGACTTGCCGCCGCCGGACGGTCCGAGCAGCGCGGTCAGCCCGCCGGGCCGCACGACGAGGTCGATGTCCTCGAGGGCGACGAAGTCGCCGAACCGACGGTGCACGCCGCGCACGACGATGCCGGACTGCTCGGCCTCGGGGCGCGCGGGGGCGGGGGTGGTGGCCGTGCTCATGCCTTCTCCTCCTTGGGCCGCAGCGCGGCGATGACGACGATCAGCACGACGGCGACCGCCATGAGCACGAACGCGGCGGCGAACGCCTGCCGCTGCGCGTCCGGCCCGAACTCCTGGTACGAGTCGTTGACGTAGAGCGTGAGGGTCTGGGACTCACCGGCGACCGACCCGGACACCACGCGCACGGCGCCGAACTCGCCGAGCGAGCGCGCCAGGCTCAGGGCGACGCCGTAGGCCAGCGCCCACTTGATCGTCGGGAGCGTGACCCGCCAGAACCGCTGCCACGCGTTCGCGCCGAGGGACTGCGCGGCCTGCTCCTGCTCGATGCCGGCCTCCTCGAGCGTCGGGACGACCTCGCGCAGCACGAGCGGCAGGGACACCAGCACGGTCGCGAGGACCATGCCGGGCAGCGCGAAGATCACGCGGAGCCCGGCGTCCTCGAGCGCGCCGCCGAACCAGCCGTAGGTGCCGTACACGAGGATCAGCGCGACGCCGACGACGATCGGCGAGATCGAGATCGGCAGGTCGATCACGGCGGACAGGAACCGCCGCCCCCAGAACCGGTACCGCACGAGCAGGTACCCCGTGCCCACGCCGAACACGGTGTTGAGCACGACCGCGATCCCCGCGACCACCGTGGTGAGCCGCAGGGCCGCGAGGAAGTCCTCGGACGTGAGCACGTCCCACACGGGGGCGAGCCCGTCGGCGAACGTGTGCTGCACGACGGACGCGACGGGCAGCGCGACGAGCGCGAGGACGTAACCGACCGCGACGACGCGCAGCACCCACGCGGTGCGGGTGGTCCGCCGGCGGGCGCGCCGCACGCGCGGGTCGACCGCGGGCCTCGTCGTCGTGCCGCTCCCGGACGCGCCGGTGGGGCCCGTCGGGCCGGTCGGGTCGGTCGGTCGGGTCAGGACGTCAGCCACGGCGCGCCGCCTTCCGCTGGACCACGTCGAGCACCACGGTCACGACGACCGCGACGACGAGCAGCAGCGTGGCGACCGAGGCGGCCGCGACCTCGTCCTGCGACTCGATCATCTTGAGGATGTACGACGAGGACACCTGGGTCTTCCCGATGAGGTTCGCCGAGATGAGGATGACCGACCCGAACTCCCCGAGCGCCCGCGCGAAGCTGAGCGCCGAGCCGGACACGACGGCCGGGAGCACCGTCGGCAGGATCACGCGCCGGAAGATCGTGTAGCCGCTCGCGCCCAGCGACGCGGCGGCCTGCTCGACCTCGCGGTCCGCGTCGATGAGGACCGGCTGCACGGACCGCACGACGAACGGCAGCGTGACGAACAGCAGCGCGAGCACCACGCCCGCGCGCGTCCCGACGAGGTTGACCCCGAACGGGCTCGTCGGCCCGTACAAGGTGATGAGGACGAGGCCCGCGACGATCGTCGGCAGCGCGAACGGGATGTCGATGACGACCTCGAGCACCCGCTTGCCGGGGAACCGGTCACGCACCAGCACCCACGCGATGAGCGTCCCGACGACCGCGTTGACCGCCGTGACGAGCAGCGACGCCCCGACGGTGAACCGGATGGCCGCGAGCGCCTCGGCGTCCGTGACGGCGGCCCAGAACCCGGCGAACCCGTCCTCGAACGCCGACGAGACGATCGCCGCGACCGGCAGCAGCACGAGCAGGCTGAGCCACAGCACGCCCACGCCCAGCCCGAGCCCCGCACCCGGTGTGAGCTCGCCCGGGCGACGCCCCCGCCGGAAGGCGGAGGGCGCCGCCCGGTCCTGCGTGAGCAGCGACATCACGCGCCGCGCAGCTTCGTGACGAGCCCGTTCTCCTTGTCGAACAGCTCGTCGTTGACGACGCTCCAGCCGCCGAGGTCCTCGACGGTCCAGATCTTCGCGTCCGGGAACGGGTTCGCCGGGTCGTTGGCGCCCTCGACGTCCTCGGTCGGCTGCACCCCGTACGGCGAGCGGAAGCCCTTCGAGATGAGGATCTTCTGGCCCTCCTCGCTCTTCACGAACTCGAGGAAGTCCTTGGCGGCCTGCGACGCGCTCGTCGTCACCGCGGCGGGGTTCTCGATGAGGAACGTCGTCTCCGGGACCACGTAGTCGAGCTCGACGCCCGCGGCACGCGCCGCGATCGCCTCGTTCTCGTAGGAGATGAGGACGTCGCCCGTGCCCTTGACGAACGCGTCGGTCGCGGTACGGCCCGAGTCGTTCCAGCTCACGACGTTCTTGACGAACTTACCGAGGAACTCCTCCCCCGCCGCCTTGTCCTTGTTCTCGCCCAGGCCGTGCGTGTACGCGCCGAGCAGGTTCCACTTCGCGGCACCCGACGTGCCGGGGTCCGCGGTCACGATGCCGACGCCGGGCTGGACGATGTCGTCCCAGCCGGTGATGTTCTTGGGGTTGCCCTTGCGGACCGCGAGCACGACGACCGAGTCGGACACGATGCCCTTGTGCTCGTCGGCGTCCCAGTCCTCGGGGACGAGGCCGGCGTCGGCGATGTTCGTGACGTCGGGCGTGAGCGAGAGGGCGACGAGGTCGGCGTCCTGGCCCGCGATGACCGCGCGGGACTGAGCGCCGGACGCGCCGAACGAGCCCTTGACCTTCACACCCTCGCCCTCGTCGGTGGCCGCGAAGCCCTTGGCGAGCTCGTCGTAGGCGGCCTGGATGACGGCGAAGCCGACGAGGTCGATGGTCTTGTCACCGCCTCCGCCGCCGGTGCCGGAGGCGTTGTCGTCGGACGAGCTGCTGCAGCCGGCCACCGCCAGGAGGGACGCGGCGGCGAGCGCCGCGGCGAGGCGGGACGGCGTGCGGCCGAGGCCGCGGGTGGGGGACGTCATGGTGGTTGTGCTCCCTGCTGGTACGAGTCGGGGCCCGGCCTATTCCGAGTTGCCCGATCAGAACGCTCGGGATTCTGTCGGTGTCCCATATTTCCCGTCCAGACCGGTCCACATTCCGAGCACACCCGGACACCCCACCCACCTCGGACACACCCCGCCCCACCCCGACGGACACTCCCCGACCCACCCCCACCGACCGCGCCCGTTCCAGCCCGAGCGCGCACGACGAACGCACGCACTCACCACCAAACGACCGCGCTCGGCGGAAGGGGGCCCCGCGGAGGCGTGGGGAGGTGACGACGCTGGCGGGGAGCGCACCGCCCCCTCCCCGCGAGCGCGCCCGTTCCAGCCCGACCGCGCACGACGAACGCGCGCACCCGCCACCAAACGAGCGCAGTCGGCGGAAGGGCCCCGGGGGGGCGTGGGGGGGTGAGGACACCGGCAGGGAACGGGCCGACCCCTTCCCGCGAGCGCGCACGTTCCAGCCCGAGCGCGCACGACGAACGCACGCACTCGCCACCAAACGAGCGCGCTCGGCGGGAGCAGGCCCCCGCGGAGGCGTGGGGAGGTGGCGACGCTGGCGGGGAGCGCAACGCCCCCTTCACGCGAACGCGCACGTTCCAGCTCGACCGCGCACGACGAACGCGCGCACTCGTCACGAAACGAGCGCAGTCGGCGGGGGTGCCGTCCGGGGGGTGTCGTCGGGGCGGGGCCGGCCGTCGGCGCGGGGGCCAGCGGTGCGGGGCCAGCGGTGCGGGGGCCGGCGGCGCGGAGTGCAGTCGACGGGGAGTGGGTGGGACTTCGGGGCCGGGTGGGAATACCCCTGGGGGGTATGGTGTTGAGGGGCCTGCGAGAGGAGAGCGATGCACGGGTACACGAGCGACAAGGACGACTACCTCAAGCGGCTGCGCCGCATCGAGGGGCAGGTCCGGGGAATCGCGCGCATGGTCGACGAGGACGTCTACTGCATCGACGTGCTCACGCAGATCGCCGCCGTGACCAAGGCCCTGCAGGCCGTGAGCATCGGACTCGTCGAGGACCACCTGGGCCACTGCGTCGTCGACGCCGCGCGCCGGGACCCCGACGAGGGCCAGGCCAAGGTCAAGGAGGCGGCCGACGCGATCGCCCGCCTCGTGCGCAGCTGACGCGCACCGCAGCAGCCCACCCACCCGAACGACCACCAGCGCGGCGCACCATCGGGACGGCGCACCACCTGCACGACGGCGTCGTCGCCCACCAGACGAAGGCCACCGGCACGGAGAGTCACCAGCACGGCGGCCACCGGCACGGAGGGTCACCAGATCAGCTGGCCTCCACGGTGGGCCACCAGATCAGGCGGCCACCGGGACGGTGGGCCGGCGGGACCGTCGGGCCCCGAGAGTCAACACCCACCGCCCGCACCGCGGGCTCAGGACGAAAGACACACCATGACCACCACCACCTTCGGCGTCGACGGCATGACCTGCGGGCATTGTGTCCAGCACGTCACCACCGAGCTCCAGGCGATCCCCGGCGTCACCGACGTCGCGGTCGACCTCGTGGTCGGCGGCTCGTCGCAGGTCACCGTGACCTCGGACGCCCCGCTCACCGACGAGGCCGTCGCCGCCGCGGTCGACGAGGCCGGGTACGCGCTCACCCCGCGCCGCTCGCTCCTCTGACCTCGGGGCCCACGCCGGGCAGCCGCGACCGGGCGGCCGCGACCCGACACCCACGACCGGACACCCACGACTGGGAGAGACCAGCCATGACCGACCACACCTCCGAGCGCCGGACCCCCGCGGTCCCCGGCGCGGCCGCGCCGGCCGCGCTCGTCGTCGACCTCGCGGTCGACGGCATGACCTGCGCGTCGTGCGTCGCTCGCGTCGAGAAGCGTCTCCAGCGGCTGCCCGGCGTGACCGCGAGCGTGAACCTCCCGCTGGAGTCGGCGCACGTGCGCGCGACCGACCCGGCCGTCACGCCCGACGACCTCGTCGCCGCCGTCCGCGCCGCGGGCTACAACGCCCGGGTCACCGGCATCGAGCAGCCCACGCCGCCGAGCGCACCCGCCGCTCCCGCGGGGACGGACTCGCGCACGGACACGGACACGCGGACCGACACGGACACGCGGACCGACACGGTCACGCGGACGGACGGCACGACGCACGCCGGCGGCGGGCACGAGGGCGACGCGGAGTTCGTCGAGCACGCGCTGTCGGGGCACTCGATGGCGCCCGGGCACGACATGGCGAGCCACGAGGACACCTCCGCCCCGACCGACGCGCGCGGCGCCGACCTGCGCCGACGGCTCGTCGTCGCCGCCGTGCTCACGGTTCCGGTGGTCGCGCTGTCGATGGTCCCGGCGCTGCAGCTCACGGGCTGGCAGTGGGTGGTCGCGGCGCTCGCGCTGCCCGTCGCGACGTGGGCCGCGTGGCCGTTCCACCGGGCCGCGGCCCGCGCGGCACGGCACGGCGCGTCGACCATGGACACGCTCGTGAGCATCGGGATCGTCGCGGCGACCGGGTGGTCGCTGTGGGCGCTGCTCCTGGGCGGGACCGGTGAGCTCGGCATCACCATGCGCCCCACGCTGTGGCCGCGCGCCGCGGCGGGCATGGAGGGCATGGAGGTGCCCGAGCTGTACTTCGAGGTCGCGGCCGTGGTCACGACGTTCCTGCTCGCGGGGCGGTTCGCGGAGCACCGCTCGCGCCGCCGCGCGGGCGACGCGCTGCGCGCGCTGCTGGACCTGGGCGCCAAGGACGTGGCGCTCGTCGTGACCGGCCCCGACGGGCGGCGCACCGAGCAGCGGGTCCCGGTGGACCGGCTGCGCGTCGACGACGAGTTCGCGGTGCGGCCTGGGGAGAAGGTCGCGACCGACGGCGTCGTGGTGCAGGGCACCTCGGCGCTCGACACCTCGCTGCTCACGGGCGAGCCCGTGCCGGTCGAGGTCGGGCCGGGCGACGAGGTGACCGGCGCGACGGTCAACACCACCGGCGCGCTCGTCGTGCGGGCGACGCGCGTGGGTGCCGACACGCGGCTGGCGCAGATCGGCCGGCTCGTTGCGCAGGCGCAGACCGGCAAGGCGCCGGTGCAGCGGCTCGCGGACCGCATCTCGGCGGTGTTCGTGCCGGTGGTGCTGGTCCTCGCGCTGGGCACCCTCGCGGCGTGGCTCCTGTCCGGTGCGGGCGCACAGGCGGCGTTCACCGCGGCGGTCGCGGTGCTGATCATCGCCTGCCCCTGCGCACTGGGGCTCGCGACACCGACCGCGCTGCTGGTCGGCACGGGCCGGGGAGCGCAGCTCGGCATCCTCATCAAGGGCCCGCAGATCCTCGAGCGCACGCGCCGGGTCGACACGGTCGTGCTCGACAAGACCGGCACCGTGACGCAGGGGCGCATGGTGCTGACCGACGTCCTCCTCCCCGAGGGCACAGCCGCGACGCACGGTGCCGGGAGCGACGGCGCTGGGAACGACCGCGCTGGGGACGACGGCGCTAGGACGCAGGGCGCTGCGGCTGACGGTGACGCGGTGAGCAGTCGTGACGAGGCCGCGCGCGAGGCGCTGCGGTTCGCCGCGGCCGTCGAGCGGAAGGCCGAGCACCCGATCGCGGCGGCCGTCGTCGCGGCGTGGGACGAACGCTCGGCCACGCCGCCCACCGACTCCACCGAAACCACCGACTCCACCGATTCCACCGACGAGGCTGCCCCCGGGAGCGTCGGCGTGACCGCGTCAGGCGTCGGCGCGGACGGTGTACAGATCGGGGCCGACGAGGTGTACGACTTCTCCGCGGTCCCCGGTCGCGGCGTCGTCGGCGTGGTGCGCACGGCACACTCGGGCGTCGGGCTCGGGCGGCGCGTGCTCGTCGGACGGCCCGCGTGGCTGGCCGAGCAGGGCGTCGACACCGCCGGGCTCACCGCGGGCTTCGAGGCCGCGGAGGCCGCCGGCGCGACCGCCGTCATGGTCGCGTGGGACGGCCGGGCGCGGGCGACGCTCGTCGTGCGCGACCCGCTCAAGGACACCTCGCGCGAGGCGGTCGACGAGCTGCGCGCGCTCGGCCTGCGACCCGTGCTGCTCACGGGCGACAACGCCGGCGCCGCGCACGCGGTGGCCCGCGAGGTCGGCATCGACGAGGTGGTCGCGCAGGTCGTGCCCGAGGACAAGGTCGACGTGGTGCGCCGCCTGCAGGAGCAGGGTCGGCAGGTCGCGATGGTCGGCGACGGCGTCAACGACGCCGCGGCCCTCGCCACCGCGGACCTCGGCCTCGCGATGGGCACCGGCACGGACGTGGCCATCGAGGCCGCGGACGTGACGCTCGTGCGCGGCGACCTGCGGTCGGCGGCGCAGGCGATCCGCCTGTCGCGCCGGACGCTGCGCATCATCCAGCAGAACCTGTTCTGGGCGTTCGCGTACAACGTCGCGGCCATCCCGCTCGCGGCGCTCGGGCTGCTCAACCCGATGATCGCGGGCGCCGCGATGGCGGCGTCGTCGGTGCTCGTCGTCGCCAACTCCCTGCGGCTGCGCGCGTTCTCCTGAGCCGCGCCCCGGGCGTGGACCGGGCGCTCCGGCGGGGGTCAGCGGAAGCGCCGACCCTCGTCGGAGCGGTACGCGAGCACCGCCAGGACCGCGAACAGCGCCGTCCAGCCGAGCAGCACCGGCAGCGCGAGCGGATACGCGTCGACGCCCGCGGTGACGTCCACGACGAGGTCGCGCACGGCCCGTGACGGCAGCGCCTGCGACACGGTGTCCAGCCACGGCGGGAACACGCTCGGCGGCATGAACAGCCCGCCCGCGAACGCGAGCGGGAACAGCACGGCCTGCACCACCGCGATCGCGGCCTTCGCGGACAGCCGGTACCCGATCGCGAGCCCGAGCAGGAGGAACGGCACCGCGACCGCGACGACGAGCGCGGCGCACAGCAGCGCCTGCGTGCCGGTCAGCGCCGCGGACGTGAGCAGCCAGCCGACGAGCACCACCGGCACCAGGGCGAAGTACGACCACAGCAGCCCGTTGAGGACCCGCCCGGTGAGCCGCGGCCCGGGCCCGGCGGGCAGCGTGCGCAGGTACGGGTCGAACGGCTGCTGCCGGTCCTCGGAGACGCCCGCGCCGAACGAGAACAGGCACGTGGACATCACCGCGAACGTGCCGAGCTGCGCGACGGCGACGAGCGCGTTCGTCGGGTCGCCCGCCACGGCCCGCTGCGGCACCACGAAGAACAGCAGCGCGAGCGCGGGGAACAGCAGGTTGCCCAGCACCGCGATGGGGATGCGGACGGTCTCGACGAAGCCGAGGCGCGCGTGCAGCAGCGCGAGCCGCCAGAACGGCCGTGTGCGCGCGGGCGCGGTCGCGGCGGTCACGACCGGGGCTCCAGGTGCGCGAGCGTGCCGTCCGCGAGCGCGACGTCCCGCGCGGTGAGCGCGAGGAACGCCTCCTCGAGCGAGGCGCCGCGGACCTCGAGGTCGCGGAACGGCACGTCGCGCGCGACGAGGGTGCGCACGAGCTCGTCGGCGTCCGCGGCGAGCAGCGTGAGCCGCACGCCGTCGGGCCGCTCGACCACGTCGAGGGTCTCGACCGCGGGCAATCGCTCGACCAGGGTCAGCGCGTCGGCGGGCAGGGTCACGAGCACGCGGCGGCGCGTGACGAGCGCGAGCACGTCGGCGAGCCGCCCGTCCGTGAGCACGCGTCCGTGACCGACGACGACGACGCGCTCGGCCAGCGCCTCGACCTCCTCGAGGTAGTGGCTGGTCAGCAGCACCGTCGCCCCGTCGGCGTGGTAGTCGCGCAGCGCCTGCCACAGCACGTGCCGGCCCTCGACGTCGAGGCCCGTGGTCGGCTCGTCGAGCAGCACCACGCGCGGCCGCCCGACGAGCGCGAGCGCGACCGCGAGGCGTCGCTTCTGTCCGCCGGACAGGCCGCCGGTCTGCCGGCGCGCGAGGTCCCCGAGCCCGAACCGGTCGAGCAGCTCGCCGGTCGGCATGGGCGACGGGTAGTGGCCGGCGACGAGCGCGACGACCTCGGACACCCGCAGGGTGGGCGGCAGCCCGGTCTCCTGGGGCGTGGAGCCCAGCGCGAGGCGGGAGCGCGCGTCGCGCGGGTCTCCGCCGAACAGCCGCACCGTTCCGGAGTCGGGGCGGCGCAGCCCGTTGACCAGGCTCAGCAGCGTCGTCTTGCCCGCGCCGTTCGGGCCGAGCAGCCCGACGAGCTCGCCCGCGCCGACCGTGAGGGACACGTCGTCGAGCGCGACGACCGACCCGAACCGGCGGGTCACGTGCTCGAGCTCGACGACCGCGCCGTGGTGGTCACCGCGGGGGTCGACGTCCGGACGGGCCGTGCCGGGACGGGCCGTGCCGGGGCGAGCCGTGTCGGGGGTCGTGTCGGCCCGGTGCGCGGGCGGGCGCACGTCCGCGGCAGCGCGCGACCGCGCCTGGAGCTCGTCCCCCATCGCTCTCCTTCGAGCCGACCGACTGCACCCCCGAGTCTTCGCGTGCCGGCGCGCTCGCACAACCCCCCGGCCACCAGGGGGACGCGGCTACGGTGCCCCCATGACCGACCCGACCACCGGCGCCACCGGCCGCGCACCCGCAGCGGCGCTGGGGACGCCGCCCGTCTCGGAGAGCGCCGTGCGCCGCCGGCTCACGGTCGAGATCTGGATCGTGCTCGGCCTGTCGCTCGGCCGGTCCGCGGTGTACGCGGTCGTCACGATCCTCGACCGCATGACCGCCGGCCCGCCGCTCGCGGACCAGTCCACGACCATCAACGCGCCCATGAACGCGCGCCCGTGGCTCGACGTGACGTACCAGGTGCTGTCGCTCGGGTTCGCGCTCGTGCCCGTCGCGCTCGCGCTGTACCTGCTGTCCGCGAACGGCCGCTCCGCGACCCGCCGGATCGGTCTGACGTTCGCACGCCCCTGGCGGGACCTGGGCGTCGGCGTCGGCCTCGCGGCGCTCATCGGGCTGCCGGGCCTCGGCCTGTACGCCGTCGGGCGGGCGGTGGGCATCACCGTGCAGGTCCAGCCGACGACGATCGACGACCACTGGTGGACGATCCCGCTGCTCGTCGTGCTCGCGCTGAAGAACGCGCTGCTCGAGGAGGTCGTCGCGGTCGGCTACCTCATGGAGCGGCTGCGCGAGCTGCGGTGGAGCGCCCCGCTCGTCGTCGTCACCAGCGCGCTGCTGCGCGGCTCGTACCACCTGTACCAGGGGTGGGGGCCGTTCGTCGGGAACGTCGTCATGGGCCTGGTGTTCGCGGAGTACTACCGCCGACGACGGCGCGTGATGCCACTGGTCGTGGCGCACACCGTCATGGACCTCGTCGTGTTCGTCGGGTACGCGCTGGTGCCCGAGTCGTGGCTCGCGAGCGTCGGGCTCGACTGACCGGCATGACGTCGACCGGGAGGTCGACCGGGACGTGGAACGGCCGGGCGCGCGGCGTGTCGCCGCCTAGACTCGCCGGTATGTCTGCGCGGAGCTCGGCCGGGTCCGCGTCGTCGCGACCCGCCGCGGGGCCCGACGACGGGACGACCCGGCCTACCCCCACCGCGCCCGACGCACAGGCCTCGCACGACGAGGCCACGCCCGAGGACGCGCCCGGCGGGACCACGCCCGACGACGCGCACGACGACACCGCGACCCCGCTGCCGCTGCCCGACCCGGACGACGAGCGCGCCGCCCGGGCCCGCGCGGAGGCCGAGGCCGCGACCATCGTCGTCGACGACCAGCCGACCGTCCGCGTGCACCACCCCAGCGACCTGATCGCGACGATCCTGTACGCGCTCGGCGTCGCGCTCGTCATGGTCCTCGCGACGTACGCGCAGCACACCACCACCGGCGTCGCCGAGGACGTGCAGGGCTTCGCGTCGCTGCTGCGGCGCATCCTCGTCTTCCCCGTGCAGGTGCTCGAGGGGTTCGTCACGCTCGTCGTGCCGCTCGCCGTCGGCATCGAGCTCGCCGTCCGGCGCCTGGGCCGCCAGCTCGTCGAGGCCCTCGTCGCCGCGGTCCTCGCGTTCGTCGTGACCGCCGCGACCATCCTCACGGTCGACGCGTTCGGGTCCGACGAGCTCGTCCGCGGCCTGTCGGTGCGGCTGTCCGGCGAGTGGCAGCTCACCGTCCCGGTCTACCTCGCGATGCTCGCGAGCCTGCTCACGGTCTCCGGGCCGCGCCAGCGCCGCCGCACCGTCGCGTGGTCCTGGCGCGCGATCTGGGTCGCCGTCGGCGTCCTGCTCATCACGGCGCAGGTGTCGCTCGCGGGCGTCGCGGTCGCGCTGCTCATCGGGCGCGTGTGCGGCCTCGTCGTGCGGTACGTGTCCGGGGTGCGCAGCGAGCGGGCGTACGGCGCGAGCCTCGTCGCGGGCGTGCGACGCGCCGGGTACGAGCCCGTGCGGCTGCGTCGCATCGCGGCCGACGAGGAGCCCGGCGACGCCCCCGCGACCCGCGCCACCACGTCCGCGGCCGAGTCCGCAGCCGGGACCGCGGCCGAGTCCACAGCCGACTCCGCGGCGGGTGTGCCCGTGGACGGCGCCGACGCCGACCTGCGCTCCGTCGCACCGCCGCCCGCGCCCGACGACGCCGCCGCCCGCGCGCTCGTGCGGTCGACCGGGTACCGCACCTACGAGCTCACCACCGCGGACGGCCCGCGCCTCGACCTCGTCGTCATCGACGGCGACCGGCAGGTCGCGGGCATGGTCTCGCGCGTGTGGCGGTCGGTCCGCCTGCGCGGCATCGAGGGCCGGTCCGTGCAGTCCCTGCGGCAGACCGCCGAGCGCACCGCGCTGCTCACCTACGCCGCTCGCGCCGCCGGCGTGCGCACCCCCGACCTGCTGCGCGTCGCCGAGGCCGAGGACTCGATGCTGCTGGTGCAGTCGCACCCCGGCACCGCGGTCCCCCTCACCGAGCTGCCCGACGACGAGCTCACCGACGACGTCCTGCGCGAGATCTGGGTGCAGCTGCGCACCGCGCACGAGGCCGGGATCGCGCACCGCGCCCTGACGTCCGACACGGTGCTCGTCGAGAACTTCATGGGCACGCCGCTCGTGTGGATCGTCGGCTGGGAGAACGGGTACGTCGCGTCGTCCGAGCTCGCACGGCGCATGGACCTCACGCAGATGCTCGCGATGCTCGCCGTGCGCGTCGGCGTCGACCGCGCGCTGCAGTCCGCCGCGGACTCCCTCGACGACGACGACCTCGCCGCGATCGGCCCGCTGCTGCAGGGCATCACGCTGCCCGAGCGGACCCGCACCCAGGTGCGCCGCCACCGCAAGGTCCTGTCGGACCTGCGCGACGCGATCGTCGCGCGCATCCCCGAGGCCGACGTCGAGCCGCAGCAGCTCGTGCGGTTCGGCGCGCGCTCGCTGCTGACGATCGTCCTGCCCATCGCCGTCGTCCTGCTGCTCGTCACGCGCATCAACCTCGACCAGATCACCGGCGCGCTCTCGGAGAGCGACTGGCGCTGGACCGTCGTCGCGTTCCTGCTCGGCATGCTCACGATCGTCGGTGCCGGACTCGCGATCACCGCGTTCTCGCCCGTGCGGCTGCCGTTCTGGCGGACCCTCCAGGTGCAGGCCGCCGCGAACTTCGTCGCGCTCGCCGCACCCGCCGGCATCGGGCCCGCCGCCCTCAACCTGCGCATGCTCACGCGTCGCGGCGTGTCGACCACGCTCGCCGCCGCGACCGTCACGATGGTGCAGGTCAGCCAGGTCGTCGTCACCGTCGTCATGCTCGGCGTGCTGTCCGTGCTGTCCGGCGGGAGCAACGAGTCCGCACTGCCCGTCTCGCCCGCGGTGCTGCTGATCGTCGCGCTCATCGCCGCGGTCGTCGCCGCGTCGCTGCTCGTGCCCAAGGTGCGGCAGTGGGTCATGGCGAAGATCCGGCCCACGCTCAAGCAGATCTGGCCGCGGCTCGTCGACATCCTCGGCCGGCCCTGGCGGCTCGCCGTGGCGATCGCCGGCAACCTCGTCATGACGCTCGGGTTCGTCCTCGCGTTCGACGCGTGCCTCGCCGCGTTCGGGCAGGAGGCGAGCCTCATCCAGGTCGCGATCGTCTACCTCACCGGGAACACCGCGGGCGCGCTCGTGCCGACCCCCGGCGGCATCGGCGCGATCGACGTGGCGCTCGCCGGTGCGCTGTCCGCCGTCACCGGCATCAACCCCGGTGTCGCGGCGTCGATCGCCGTGCTGTTCCGCGTCGCCACCTACTGGGTGCGCATCCCCATCGGGTGGGTCGCGATGCGGCACCTGCAGCGCGCGGGCGAGCTCTAGCGACCGGCCGACGAGCGTGGCTGGTCGGCGAACCGGTCAGGCGAGCGCCTTGGCCTTGAGCAGCGCGAACTCGTCGGGAGTGATGGCACCCGCGTCGAGCAGCGCCTTCGCCTCCGCGATGTGCTGCGCCGGCGACGACCCCGCGACCTCGCGGATGTAGCTGTCGGTCTCCTCCCGCGCGCGTGCCACCGCACGACCCTGCCGCTCCGCCATGCCCTGACCGCGCACGATCACGTACACGAGCGCCGTCAGGTACGGGAACAGCACCAGGAACAGCACCCAGACGGCCTTCAGCCAGCCGCTGAGCCTCGAGTCCCGGAACAGGTCACCCAGGATCTGGAAGAGGATCACCAGGTACGCGAAGAAGAGGAACCACCACAGGAGGATCAGGACCCACTGCCAGAAGTTCACTGCCGATCACATCCCTCATCGGGTGTGGAGACCCCGCCCCTGGGGTCGTGATCGACACTAGCGACATACCGGACGCCCGCCACCCGGGGCGCTCGCCGGCCGGCGCAGGGCCCGCCGGACGCAGCTGCCTGGACGTGGCTGGACGCGGCTGCGCGCGGGTCGCCGGCCGGGGACGACGAGAGCCGGTCGCCACCAGGGCGGACCGGCTCCCGAGGAGACGCAGGGGCTCAGGCCGCTGCACGCTCCCGCTGGGTCGGGACGACCGAGAGGCCACCGCGGGTGGCGGCCAGCGCGGCCCACGACTGGACGCGGGCGAGAGGCGTGGCGGGCGACTGCGAGGATTCGGCGGAGAAGCCGGTCTGGTCCATGGCGGTCCTGTCTGTTCGGTAGCCCGGCTGACCGTCGAGGGTCCCGTGGCTTTGCGTCCCCTCCTCGCGGAGGGTTTGCCGTTTATCGCTGACGAGAAGGACCGTACAAGACGCACCCGTCTCGGGCCAAGTGCCCCGAACCGCGAAAATACGGGCACAACGATGAATCACCCGTTCGGCCGAACGCGCAGGCCACGGCCCGGGGCGGCCACCGGTCGCCCCCGTCGCCGCTGCGACGGCCCGCCGCACCGGTCCGGCGGACGACCATCCCCGTCAGGCGTCGAGCCAGACCTCCGGAGGCGGCAGCAGCGCCTCGAGCTCCGGCCACAGCGCGTCCGGCAGCGACCGCGCCGCCGCCTCGATCGTCTCCGTGACACGCGCCGGGCGGCTCATCCCGACGATCGTCGACGCGACCCGCTCGTCGCGCAGCGAGAACTGCAGCGCCGCGGTCGCGAGGTCCGTGCCGTGCGCGGCGCACGCCTCGCGCATCCGCGCGACCGCGTCCAGCACCTCGGGCGGCGCCGGACGGTACCCGTACGTCGTCGGGCCACCGGACGCCGTGCCACGGGACGCCAGGATCCCGCCGCCGTGCACGGCCGCGTTGAGCACCCCCATGCCGCGGCGGCGCGCCTCCGCGATCAGCGGGCCCGCGCTGCGGTCCACCAGGGTCCAGCGGTTGTGCACCAGCAGCACGTCGAACACCCCGAGCTCCAGGTAGCGCGCGACCTCCTGCACCCGGCCGCCCGCGAGCCCGATCCGGCCGACCTCGCCGCTCTCCCGCAGCGCGACGAGCGTGTCCACCGCACCGCCGGGCTTCGTCAGCTCGTCGAAGTCGTGGAACTCCGGATCGTGCAGGTGCACCAGCGGCAACCGGTCCAGCCCGAGCCGCTGCCGGCTCTCCGCGACGGACTCCCGCACGCGCGCACCCGAGTAGTCCGAGCCGCGCGGGTCGACCTTCGTCATGACGACCACGCCGTCCGGCAGACCCTCCGCGAGCGCGACGGCCGCCCCGATCCGCCGCTCGCTCTCCCCGTCGGAGTAGCCGTTCGACGTGTCGATCGACCGGATCGGGGAGTCGAACGCCGCGAGCACCGTCGCGACACCCTCCTCCGCGCTCACCTCACGACCGAACAGGTTCGGCATGCTGCCGAGCGGACCACCGCCCAGCGTCACCGCCGAGACCGTCAGGTCCGTGCCCGGCAGCGGCCGCAGCCACGCCGGGCCGCCGGGCGCGTAGGGCGGCGTCGTCATTCGTGCTCCTGGGAGGTCGAGGCGTCAGCGGACGAGCTCGGCGACCGGCGGGGACTCCAGGAACCGCGTGAGCAGCGGGCCTGCCGTCGTCGAGCCGTACTCACCCTCGTCGACGAACACCGCGACCGCCAAGTCACCCTGCACGGCGATCATCCAGACGTGGTTGCGCAGGTCGTCCGTCGGGCCGAACTGCGCCGTCCCGGTCTTGGCCAGGACGTCCGGGCCGGCCACGTCGCGCAGGAAGCCCGCGCCGCCGTCGGTCACGACCCCGCGCATGAGCTCGCGCAGCGCCGCACCCTCGTCGGCCGTGAGGCCCACGTGCGGGCGCGGCTGCTCGCTCTCGCCGTCCTCATCGGTTCCGCCGTCCTCACCGGACGGGGTGCCGCCCTCGTCGGACGTCCCCTGCGGCACGCTCGCGTCGTCGCCCGAGGCGTCGGCGGCGGTGTCGTCGCCGTCGGCACCCTCCTTCGCGCCGTCGCCGGCACCGTCGGCCTCGTCGTCCACGACGAGCACCGGGGTGACCGTGCGGCCCGCCGCGACCGACGCCGCGACCGTCGCCATGCCCAGCGGCGAGGCGAGCACGCGACCCTGGCCGATCATCGTCGCCGCGTGGTCCGTGCCGTCCGACTCCGACGGCACGGCACCCAGGAACGACGGGAAGCCCAGCGGCCCGTCCGGCAGCAGACCCAGCGACCCCGCCGCGTCGACGACCGCCTCCTGCGGCGCCGCGTCCCGCTGGCCGATGAACGCCGTGTTGCACGAGTGCGCGAACGCCGTCCGCAGCGGGACCTCGCCCAGGGCGTCGACCGGGTAGTCCGGGAAGTTGTCGAACCGGCGGCCGTCGACCGTGACGCCGTCCGGGCAGCTCACGACGCTGTCCGGGTCCAGGCCCGAGCGCAGCAGCGCGAGCGCGCTCACCACCTTGAACGTGGAGCCGGGCGCGTACTGCCCGAGCGTGGCCGTGGACATCCCGTCGCCGCCCGGCCCGCTCGCCGCCGCCAGCACCTCGCCCGTCGACGGGCGGATCGCGACGATCGCCGACGCCGGCCCCACGCCCGCCAGGATGTTCTCCGCGGACTGCTGGACCCGCACGTCCAGGGTCGTGCGCAGCGGCTCGCCCGGCACCGGGGGCGCCGAGAACAGCGGCCGCGCCTCGCCCTCGTGCGCACCGCCCTCGACACCGCGCGCCTCGATCCGCAGCCCCGGGGTGCCGCGCAGCCGCTCCTCGTACTGGCGCTGCAGACCCGACAGGCCGGTGAGGTCACCCGCCTGGATCGCGCCGCCCGACTTCTCGATGATCTCCGCGGTCGCCGCCCCGACCGAACCGAGGATCGGCCGCGCGAACGTGCGCGTCGGCGCCAGCGGCAGCCGGTCCCGCACCGCGTTCACCCCGGCGAGCTCCTGCAGCGCCGGGACGTCGTAGTAGCCGTCGTCCGCGCGCACGACGATCGCCTCGACGAACGCCCGCTCGCCCGCGGACTCCACGCGCGCCGCGTACGCCTCCGCGTCGAGGTCGAGCGCCTCGGCCAAGGCGCGCGCCGCCGCACCCGCCTCCGCCGCCTCGACGCGGGTCTTGTCGATCCCGATCCGGAACACGTCACGCGGCTCGACGAGCACCTCGTCGCCCGCGCCCAGCACGTTCGCCCGCTCCGGCGCCTGGCGGGACACCACGATGTCCTCGTCGGGCGCGAGGTCCGGGGCGAGCACCGACGTCGTCCACGTGGTGTGCCACGTCTCCTCGTCCTCGTCGTCGCGCTCGAGACGCGCCGTCGTCTCGTACGTCCAGTCGCGGCCCTGGGCGGTCCGGTCGCCCGTGCGCCACGTCCAGCGCAGCACCGCGTCCGCGACCGCGTCGTCGTCCTCGCGCTCCGCAGCGCTCGCCAGGGAGACCGTCAGCGCGTCCTCGCCGAGCACCTCGACGAGCGCGTCGAACGCGTCCGTGCGCTGCTGCTGCGCCTCCTGCGCCGTCGCGCCCTGCAGCGGGACGTCCGTCAGGTCACCGGACTGCAGCGCGGCCGCGAGCGCCTCCGCGGCCTCCTGCGGGCCCGGCGGGTCCGACGTGCACGCCGTCAGGCCGAGCGTCACGACGAGGGCCAGCGCACCCAAGGAGGCGGCGGTGCGCAGCGGGCGCCTCCGCGGTCGTCGCGTCCTCGTGCGTTCGTCCATCGTCCCGGCTCCTTCGTCGTGCGCCGCCGTCCGTGCACGCTCTCGTTCCCGTGCGCCCGCGTCCGCGGGCACCCGCGCGCCGTCGTGCGCGCGTCGGCGCCCGGCCGCAGCCGGTGGGCGCCGTCGTCCCCTCGGTACGTGCCCGGCGCGCGCCCGGTACGCGGCGGCCCGGCACGAGCCGCCGGGGCGGGACGCAGCCCGCGACGGTGCCCCGACCGCGCGGTCGGGGCGTGAGACGGGGCGTCCACCAGGGGGACGTCCGGCACTCTATCCGCCCGACCTGGCACGGTGCGCCGCAGTTGCGCACCATCACACGACCGTGCGGGAGCCGGGGGTCCGGACCCACGGACCCCGCCGACCCGCGGGGGACGGAGCGGTCGACCCACCGAGACGGACTCCGACCGGGGTGGACCGACCGACCCCCGGGGGCGTGTCGATCCGCGGCATGACGCGCGCCGACGCGCGGGCACGAACCGGACCGCCCGTGCGTTGGACACTCACGCCCGCGACGACGCCCGTGGAGGTCCACCGTGCCGACGACCGCCCCGTCCACCTCGCCCACGCCGACGACCGCCCCGCCCACACCGACGACCGAGCCCCCGCACGCCGACTCCCTCGCCCGCCCCGGCGCCCACGCCGACGTCTCCTCCGCCACCTCCCCCGGCGCCACCGACGCCACCGGGCCCGCCGCGCTCCCGACGCTGGTCGCACAGGCCGAGCGGCACGTCGCGCTCGGGGTCGCCGACCTCGCCGGGACCGACCCCGACGCGCTGCGCACGCTCGCCCGCCGCGGCGACGACGCGGGCCTCGTCGGGCTGCTCGTCCTGCCGGGCGCACCCGTCTCCGCGCTCGCACCGCTGCTGCGCCGCGGCGAGCGCCCGGGATTCGTCGTCGAGGACATGACCGACGTCGACCTGTTCGCACCCGTCACGGGCCTCGACGTGCCCGGCACGCCCTACGTCCTGACCGGCGTCGACCGCGGCGACGACCTCGCGAACGCCTCGCCCGACGAGGCCGCGGTCGAGCTCACCGCCCGCGGGCGGACACCGCTCACCCTCCCCGAGGGCGTGCAGTGGGTGCTGCAGGTGCCCGAGGCGCTCGAGCGCAACCGCTGCTTCATGACGATCGGCTCCAGGCTGACCAAGCCGGGCGGGCGCCTCGACGCCCGCACGCCCGCGGTGTGGATCTCCAACGGCACCGGCCGCGACGGCCGGGACCGGCGGGACGCCCCGAAGGTCGGCTGGTGCTGGGCCCGGAACCGGCATACGTGGCTCGGGTTCGCGTCCGCGACGGCTCGCGTCCCGCTCGACGGCACCGTCCCGCTCGACGGCACCGCCCCGCGCGACGGCACCACCCCGCGCGACGACGCCCGGACCGGCGGCGATCCGCTCAGGCCGGGAGGTACCCCGTGAGCGGGTCGCGGTCCGTGAGGCAGTAGGGCCGGCCCGACGGGTCGAGCAGCGTCGTCCACCGCTCGTACCGCCGCACCACGCGCGCGCCCGCGGCGACGTGCGCCCGCTCGACGACGGGCCGCGCGACCGTCGCGAGGTCGAGGTGCGCGGTGACCTCGCGGCGCGGGTCGTCGTCCCCGAGGCGCTGCAGCAGCAGCCGCAGCGGCACACCCGGCGGCCGGTGCAGCGCCAGGAGCCCGTCCGGGCCCTCCTCGCCCGCCGCCCAGCCGGTCAGCGCGGGCCAGAAGGCCGCCTCGGCGTCGAACCGGTCGGCCGGCACGTCGAGGCAGAGCTGGTCGACCAGCGCGGCCGCCGGACGCCCGTCGATCGCGGTCGCCGGTCCGGGTTCGTCGTCCGTCGCCCCGATGCCGGGGTCGGGCGCGACGTCCCCGCCGGGGACCACCCTCTCGGCGCCGGGGTCACCGGCGACCGCCCCGACGTGACCGGCACCGGGGTCACCAGCGGCGACGACCGAGGCCGGCGACGGGCGGTGCGCGTGGCCGACGTCGACGACCGGCACCGGTGACGTGCGGTGCGCGTGCCCGGCGTCGCGGACCAGGCAGAACACGAACCCGCCCGGCGAGGAGAGCACCGCGTGCGTGCCGGCGTCGTGTTCCAGCGCCGCGCCCAGCGCGAGAGCGCGCACGAGCTCGGCGCGCACCGCCCGGTCCGCGGCCTCGTCGGGCACCACCGATCCCCTGGGAGGCATCCGCACGCCCTCGTCGGAGATGCCGCCGAGCGCCGGGTCCCCGTTGGGGAGGGGATCGTCGGGCAGCGGTTCGTGGGACACGGCCTCGTCAGGGACGCCGACCGTCCTGCGCCCGTCGGACGATGCCGCGGGGCCGCCCGACGGCAGCGCGCGGACGTGCAGGTCCAGGTGCACCCGCGGGCCCCCCGGGAACCGCTGCACTCGCAGGTGCGCGTCGCCGTCCGCGGGGAGCAGCGTCGCGAACTCGTCGTCGTCGCCGCGCCACGGCGACACGGTCGACCCGGTCACCCACGCCCAGAACGCGAGCGTCGCGTCGAGGTCCTCGGGCGGCAGGTCGAGCATGGCCGTGGTCCACCGGATCGCCATGCCCGACGACGCTAGCCAGCACGCCCCGAGGACGCGAGCCCCAGCGACGGCAGCACCGGAGTCATCCGGGTCGGATCCAGCCGGGTCGAAGCCAGCCGGGTCGGAGCCAGCCGCTTCGGAATCGGCAGCGCGGCGTCAGAACCGGACGAGGAACGCGATCAGGACGGCCGCCTGGGCGAGCAGCCCGACGTACCCGACGACCAAGCCCGCGACCGCGAACCCGGCGCCTTTCTCTGCCCGCCGCGGGATCTGCGCCAGGGCGACGTGCCCGAGCACGATCCCGACGAGGCTGAAGCCCATCAGGGCCGTGACGAACGACGCGATCGCCAGCCCGCTCGTCCTCCCGGACCAGCGCATGTGCCGCTCGAACGCCGCGCGCCGCTCGAACGCCGCGTCCGCCGCCTGCTGGCGCCGGCGCACGCGCTCCAGCGCGACGTCCTGGTCGCCGTCCACCCGCACCTCCTCGCCCGTCCTCTCGCGCATCCTGGCACCCCGCGCGGCACCACGGGCTCGGTTCGCGGGGCGGGTTCGTGGAGGCCGGTTCGCGGGGCGGGTTCTCGGCGCGGGTTCGTCGGGACGGCTCGCACCGCCGATTGGCGAGGACGCCCGCGCCCGCGGGTCGGCGGGACGCGCGGCCGGTTCGCAGGGACGGTGCGCAGTGACGGCCCGCAGTGACGGTGCGCAGTGAGCTCGCGAGGAGATCACTGCGACCGGGCACGTCCACCCGCCCGGGGCCGTACGCTCGCGCGGGTGGACTGGCTGCGTGAGACCTGGTCGGACGTGACGACGCCCAACCCCGTGCCTGAGACGTGGGTGGTCGTCGCGACCGCGGTGGGCGTGCTCGTCGTGCTCGGCCTGCCGGTGGCGTGGCGTGTCGCCCGGCACGCGCTGACGATCGTCCACGAGGCCGGTCACGCGACCGTCGCGCTGCTCGTCGGCCGGCGGCTGTCTGGCATCCGCGTCCACTCCGACACCTCCGGGCTCACCGTCTCGCGCGGCCGACCGCGCGGGCCCGGGATGGTCGCCACCGCGTTCGCGGGGTACCCCGCACCGACCGTCGTGGGCGTCGGCGCCGCCTGGCTCCTGGCCCGCGGGTACGACGTCGCGATGCTGTGGGCGCTGCTCGTGCTCGTCGTCGGCGTGCTCGTCGGGATCCGCAACTGGTACGGGCTGTGGGCGGTGCTCGTGACGCTCGCCGTGCTCGTCGTCGTGACCGGGTGGGCGCCCGCGCCGGTGCAGGGCGTGTTCGCGTACGCCGTGACGTGGTTCTTCCTGCTGGGCGCGCCGCGCGCCGTCCTGGAGATGCAGTCGGGACGACGGGACGCGCGCCGGCGCCGGGCCCGGGACACGTCCGACGCCGGGCTGCTCGGCGGCCTGACGCACCTGCCCGGGGCCTTCTGGGTGGGCGTGCTGGGGCTCGTCACCGTCGCGGGGCTCGCGCTCGGCGCCGTGTGGCTCGTCGGGCTGCAGGTCTGAGTCGCGGCCCCACGCGAGCCGTGCGGGTGAACCCGTGCGAGCGTCCCGCTTGCCGCCGGCCCGCGTTCCTGCACGCCACGCGTGCCGCGGGCGACGGGAGACCCGGCCGTCCGGGGGACCCGATCCGTCCGGGGTGCCGGGATCGCCCGAGCGCGCGGATGATGGAGTCATGACCCTGAGCGGACGGCTGCTCGTGGCCACGCCACGGCTGCTCGACCCGAACTTCGCCCGCACCGTCGTGCTGCTCCTCGACCACAACGACGACGGGGCGTTCGGCGTCGTGCTCAACCGCCCGCTGCCCGTCGAGGTCGACGCCGTGCTGCCCGGGTGGCAGGACGTGGTGAGCCGGCCCGACGGGCTGTTCCAGGGCGGACCGGTCGGGCTCGACGGGGCGATCGGCGTCGCCATCCCCGCGCCCGGGCAGTTCGGTCGCCCGGTGGTCGACGGCACCTTCAACGGCGTGCCGCCGCGCCGCCCCGATGACGGGCGCGACGGGGACGCACGCCATGGGCACGAACGCGACGAGGGCGGACGCCGCGGCACCGACCTCGCGGCGGCGGACGACGAGCTCGCGGTCCGCGGTGCGGCCGGCGGCGACGAGGTGGCCGACCCGGACCGTTCCCTTCCTGCGCAGTCCGACCGCATGGGCGCCGACCTCGCGGGCTCCGAGGGGCCGGGCTCGGAAGGAACGGGCGAGTCCGCTTCGCGCCCAGGACTCGCGGCCCGGCCTGACGGCTCCGCCGCGGGCGACGGCGCCGCGACGAGCGGCGAGACCTCTGGCGGCACTGCCTTCGGCGACACTGCGTCCGGCGGCTGTGCGACCGCCGACACTGCGACCGGCGGCACTGCGACCGCCGACACTGCGACCGGCGGCACTGCGACCGGCGACGCTGCGACGGGCGACGCTGCTACCGGAGACTTTGCGACGGGCGACGCTGCGGACGACGGCGGTCTCGCCGCCCTCGCGGACGACCTGGCCGACCTCGACGAGCTGGACGACCCGGAGGACGAGCCCGTCGTCGACCGGCTCACCGGCGTCTACGGGCTGGTCGACCTCGACGCGGACCCGAGCACCGTCGTCGGGCGGTTCAGCGGGCTGCGGATCTTCGCCGGCCACTCCGGGTGGGGTGGCGGGCAGCTCGAGGAGGAGATCGCCGAGGGCGCCTGGTTCGTCGTGCCGTCGCAGCCGTCCGACGTCTTCACCGACGAGCCCGAGACGCTGTGGAGCCGGGTGCTGCGCCGCCAGGGCGGTGACCTCGCGATGCTCGCGCACTACCCGCCGGACGTCCAGCTCAACTGACCAACGGCCTGCCGAGCGCGCGCCCACTCCCTCATCCGTCCACGCCCGCGACCACCCCCGAGCCGCCGGCTCGTCAGCCCGACGCGAGCGCGAACAACGCGTCCCCGCACGCGGCTGGCGGCTCGGCACGGTCCGACCCGCCACCTGCGTCCTCGGACGGCCCTCCACGTGGCGCGGCGCGCCCCCGCTCCGGCTGACGCACGCCGAAGGTCGAGCCCGGCACGACAGGAGACCTCCCGGCAGGCGTCGAGGCAGACGCCGAAGCAGACGTCGTGTGTGGTGACGCGGCCGTGGGCCGTGCGGGTGAGCCGACCGCGGATGGTCCGACAGTGGGTGGTCCGACGGTCGGTGGTCCGACGGTCGGTGGTCCGACGGTCGGTGGTCCGACGGTCGGTGGTCCGACGGTCGGTGGTCCGACGGTCGGTGGTCCGACCGTGGGTGGGCGCACGACGACGCCCGTCCTCGTGCGGAACGTGTAGCTCACCCCGAGCGCACCCGGTCCGAGACCCCGTGCCGCCCCGCGAGGTGGCGGCTGCGGTGCGTGGCGCTCGATCAGCAGGTCGCGCTCGTGCACGACGTGGTGGTGGTACGAGCACAGGACGACCCCGTTCTCGACCGACGTCTCCCCGCCGTCGCGGTCCCACCAGCGGATGTGGTGGACCTCGCACCACCGCGCGGGTCGACCGCACCCGGCCCAGGCGCAGCCGCCGTCCCGCGCGACGACCGCACGGCGGAGGTGCCCGGAGTAGAGGCGCTGCGTGCGACCCACGTCCACGGGTCGGCTCTCGGCGTCGACGACCACGCGCGTCAGCGCGCAGTCGCACAGCAGCCGCGCGACCTCGCTCACCGGCAGCGGGTTCCCGTCCTCGTCGGTCGGCGCCGGGACGCCACGCACCGACGCGGCGAGCCGCTCCACCGCGGACGTGTTCACCGCACCCGCCCTTGTCCCGCTCGGCGCGCTCAGCGCTGCGCCGCCGTCGCCCCGCAGCGCGCGGGTCAGGGCGCGGAACGTCGGCTCCTTCAGCACGACGGACACGTGTGGTCGGGAGGCGGCGCCGCCCGCGTCGGGCTGGGACAGGGCGAGGTCCGCGAGCGCGACGAGGCCGTCCGCGCGCCGTTGCTCGGCGGTCCGCTCGTCGTCCTGCGCGGGGCGGCCCTCGGCGTTCTCGAGCGCGAGGCGCAGCCGGTGACCGGCCCGGTGGTCGAGCATGCCGCGCACCTGGGTCCCGCCGGGCAGGTCGGTGACGAACAGGTGCCGCCGTTCGTACTGCGCGGCGTGCTCGCGCTCCACGGTGACGGGGTCGACCTGTGCGACGAACCGGTCGACGGCCTTGGCGTACTCGCGCCCGTCGAGCCGTCGTCCCAGCGCGACGAGCTCGGCCTGGGTGTCCCGGTCGGCGAGCGCGGCGGCGACGGTCGGCGTCGCGCGGGACACCGCCCGCGCGAGCACGTCGACGTGCTGCGCGGACAGGTCGGTGGTGGTGAACGCCTGCTCGACGGCAGGCATGGTCGTCAGGACGTGGGCGCTGCGCAGCTCGGCCCCGGCGGCGGGTGCCCCGGCCCGGGTTGTCCGCCCGCGCCAGGCGGCGACGTCCCGGTCGCCGCGGCCCTTCCAGGTGCCGGCGCGCGCCTCCGCGGCGAGCACGTGCGCCTTCGCGCTCGTGAGCGCCGCGACGGCCTCGTCGATGCGTTCCAGGAGCTCGTGCCGCTCATGAGCGGTCCACTCGTCGGCGGTGCGGGCACGGTCCGCGATCGCGCGCGCCGCGGCAGCAAGGCGCACGACCTCGCCCGCACGCCCAGGGTCAGCTGCACGTGCGGCCGAGGAGCCCGCGTCATCGGCAGCCGCCCCGGCCTGACCGGGACCGCCCGCACCATTCGAGTACATGTTCGAATCGTACCGATCACCACCGACACGTCCGGGTTCGTCCACAGCCTCGGCCGACGGCGGCGACACTCACCCCGAACCCGCGAGCCGACCTGTCACGCACCGCCAGGCAGGCACCCGCACCCGGCCACCGCCCCAAGGGCACGGCTTGCGTACATCACGGGCAGCATCACTTGTACGACACGGCACCAGCGGACTCACCCCGCCCCGGCCGCCACCCCCACGACCACGAGCACGACCACCAGGTTCGCGACCAGCAGCGGCCACACGAACCGCAGGTACTTGTCGTACCCGACCTTCGCGATGGCGAGCCCGCCGACGACCACGGCGTTCGTCGGCGCGACGAGCAGCATCAGCCCGTGCCCCATCTGGAACGCGGTGATGACCAGCGCGCGGGACACCCCGGCGAAGTCCCCGAGCGGCGCGAGCAGCGGCATCGCGAGGGTCGCGTGCCCGGACGACGACGGGATGAGGAACGCGAGCGGGATGTTGACGACGGTGACGAGCGCGGCGAACGCGGCGGCGGACGCGCCCTCGACGGCGCGTTCCATGGCGTTGAGGACGGTGTCGAGCGTCTCGGTGTTCGTCATGATCACGGACACGCCCCGTGCGAGCAGGATGACGATCGCCGGCCCGATCATGTCGGCCGCGCCCCGCCCGATGAGCGAGACGATCCGCCCCTCGCCCATGCGCGCGACGACGCCGACGAGCACGGCGGCGAGGACGAACAGCATGGTGAGCTGCGGGAACCACCACCCGAGCTCGAACCAGTACGGCTCGACGGCGGTCGCGTGCACGAGCTCGTCCTCGGCGGGTCCGCCGGTCGCGCCGAGGATCGAGGACCAGGGGATGACGGAGAAGATCATGAGCGCGAAGGTCGCGACGGTGATGAGCAGGACCCACCGCTGCGTCCGGTCGAGCCGCGTGCCGGGCGCGACGGGCGACGCCTCGTCGTCGTCGGACTCCGCCGCGTCACCGGACGCACCCGGCGCACCCGGCGCACCCGCCGCACCCGCGACACCCCCCACGCCGACGAGCGACGCCGACGGGTCCCGCCGCACCCGCGCGGCGTACCGCAGCACGAACGCCACGGCCATGGCGGTGAGCACGACCCACAGCACGACGCGCAGCACGATCCCGTCCCCGATGGACACGCCGGCCTCACCGGACGCGACGCCGATGGAGAACGGGTTGACGGTCGAGGCCATGGACCCGGTGAGCGCGCCGAGCACGATGGCGGCGGCCGCGACCATCCGGTCGTACCCGAGGGCGAGGAACAGGGGGATGAGCAGCGGGTAGAACCCGAAGGTCTCGACGGAGAACCCCATGGTCGACCCGAGCAGGGAGAACAGGACCATGACGCCGGCGACGAGCAGCCACCCGCGCCCGCCGACGCGTTCGGCCATGGACGCGACGGCGACCTCGAGGGACCGGGTGGAGAAGCTGACGGAGATGAAGGCGCCGAGCGCCATGATGAACATGACGACGCCGATGGACCCGAACAGCCGCCCGATGTTCTCGGTGTCGACGGTCCCGTCGCCGTCCTGCACGCCGTAGAGCCCGTTGACGGGTGACAGGACGAGCTGCTGGACGCGTTCGCCGAACGTGAGGGGCGAGTCGACCTGCTCGAACGATCCGGGGACGGGGGAGCCGTCGGCGTCGTGCTGGTAGCGCCCGGAGGGGATGACGAGGGCGGCGACCCAGACGACGACGGCGACGATCGCGAGGGTGGTGATCGCGGACGGGAACGTCAGCGAACGCTTCGGGCGGGTCTCGGTCGCGGTGGCGCTCATGGGCTCGGTTCCTCTGGCGTGGAGGCCATCTCTCGCCAGAACGTCGCCATGGCGACGACGGTGCGTTGCAGCTCGTCGAGGAGCAGCCGTTCGTCGGGGCCGTGCATGTTGGAGTAGCCGTCGCTCGCGCCGAACAGGACCTTCTCGGCGTCGGGTTGGGCCTCGTGGAAGGCCATGACGATGGGGATGGACCCGCCGAGCGCCATGGTCCCGGGGGGTTCGCCCCACGCGGCGGCGAGGGCGCGTTCGGCGGCGCGGAACGCGGGCCCGCCGGTGGGGGTGAGGATGCCGTCGCCGGCCTCGCCGACGGTGACGTCGAGCGGGATGCCGAACGGCTGCTGGGCGCGCAGGTGCGCGGCGAGGGCCTCGCCGGCCTCGAGCGCGGGCTGGGCGGGGTGGACGCGCAGGTTGAGGACGGCCTTGGCGGTGGAGGCGACGGCGTTGAGCGGCGCGGTGGTGGGTGGGGCGTCGAACCCGATGATCGTGACGGCGGGTCCGGACCAGATGCGGGAGCCGAGGTCGCCGTCGCCGACGAGCGGGGTGCCGGGCAGCACCTCGGCGAGCTCGCGGAACTCGTCGTCGGTGTACGACGTGCCGGTCCAGGGGTCGCGCCGCAGGCCGGGGACGACGAGCGCGCCGTGGGCGTCGTGCAGGGACGCGAGCGCGCGGACGAGCGCGGTGCGGGCGTCGGGTGCGGCGCCGCCGAACTGCCCGGAGTGCTTGTCGGAGGCGAGGGTGCGGGCCTCGACGGTGACGGTGACGGAGCCGCGCAGCCCGATGGTGAGGGTGGGGCGGCCGGGGCGGACGCTGCCGACGTCGGCGACGACGATCGCGTCGGCGGCGTAGGTCTGCGGGGACCGCCGGGGGTGCTCCTCGAAGACGGAGCCGAACTCCTCGTGGCCTTCGAGGACGATCCGCAGGGTCACGGGCGGCCGGCCGCCGTAGAGCCGCAGGGCGCCGGTGATGGCGGCGATGTTCGCCTTGGAGTCGGCGACGCCGCGGCCGACGACCCGGTCCGCGGTGACGACCGGCTCGAACGGCGGCGAGCTCCACAGCGCCTCGTCGCCCGCGGGCACGACGTCGTAGTGCGTGTAGACGAGCACGGTGGGCGCGCCGGGCGGTCCGGGGACGTCGGCGAGCACCGTGGGCGCGGTCATCCCGTCGAGCAGGAGCTCGTCGACGTGCTCGACGCCCGCGGCGCGCAGGTCGTCGACGACGAGCGTGCGGGCCTCGAGCAGCGGCTCGGCCGGGAAGCCGGCGGTCGCGACGGACGGGACCCGGGCCAGGCGCACCACCTGGTCGACGAGCGAGGGCATGAGCGCGGCGGCGCCGGTGGCGATGTCGGCGTCGCTCAGCGGAGCGGCCATGTTCCGCACCGTAGTGCGCATCCCGCCGTCCGGATAGTGGAACTCGTCCCGTTTCCGTCGACGCGGGTCCGACGAGCGTGCGCGGCGTTCCCACGTGTCGACGGGCCGCCCCCTGCGCGGCAGACTCGCACCGGGCGCACCGCCCGGCGCCCACGGCCGAGCGCACGGAAGGCGTACCGGTGAGCGACGCGACGACGAGCCTGCTGGTGCTCGGCGGCACGGTCGCGCTGTTCGTGTGGAACCGGCTCCCCGTCGGCGCGGTGGCGGTCCTGTGCTCCCTGGCGCTGCTCGTCACGGGCCTGGTCGACGCGGCCACGGTCGTGGCGGGGTTCGGGGACCCGATCATCGTGTTCATCGCGTGCCTGTTCGTGCTCGCGGGCGGGCTGGAGCAGGCCGGGGTGACGGCGTGGGCGGGCCGGCAGGTGGTCGCGCGCACGGGCTCGTCGCACGGGCGGCTCGTCGTGGCGCTCATGGGGCTGGCGGCGGTGCTGACGGCGGTGGTCACGCCGAACGGCTCGGCGGCGGCGCTGCTGCCCGTCGCGGTGCTCGCGGCGCGACGCGTGGGCCGGCGTCCGTCGTCGCTGCTCATGCCGGTCGCGTTCGCCGCGAGCGCGGGCGGCCTGCTCACGCTGGCGGCGTCCCCGGTGAACGTCATCGTGTCGGACGCGCTGGCGGACGCGACGGGCGAGCCGCTGGGGTTCTTCGAGATCGCGGTCGTCGGGGTCCCGCTGGTGCTGGTGACGGTCGCGGTGGTGCTGGTCGCGGGCCCGCGGCTGCTGCCGCGGCGGGACGCGTCCGACGAGCACCGGACCGCGGACGTGTCGGGCCACCTCGACCGGCTGCTGGAGCACTACCGGCTCGACGAGGGCTTCACGCGGGTGCGGGTGCGGGCGTCGTCGCCGCTCGTCGGCGCGGACCCGGCGGCCGTGCCGGTGCCCGAGGGGGTCGCGGTGGTCGGGGTGCAGCACGCGGACGGTGCGCCGGGGCTCGTCGGGGAGGCGGTGCAGGCCGACGACGTGGTGGTCGTGACGGGCTCGTCGGCGCAGGTCGCGGCGCTCGTCGCGGACGCGGGCGTGGACGTGGTCGCGACACCGCTGTCGCGCGCGACGCGCACGGAGCTGCTGGGCCGCGAGGCGGGGCTCGCGGAGGTCGTCGTGCCGCCGCGGTCCGCGCTCGTCGGGCAGCGGGTGTTCCCCGGGCAGGTCCGCTCGGGGCTGACGGTGCTGGACGTGCGGCGCCTGGGGCGCTCGCGCGGGCCGCGCGCGACGCTCCTCGCGGAGGGCGACCTGGTGCTCCTGCACGGCCCCTGGGCGGCGGTCGAGCAGCTGGGCCGGGACACGGACGTGCTCGTCGTGGACGACCCGGGGGCGGTGCGGCGGCACAACGCGCCGCTGGGCCCGGCGGCGTGGCGCGCGCTGGGTGTCATGGCGGTGACGGTCGCGCTGCTCGCGTCGGGCGTGACGCTCCCGGCGGTCGCGGGGCTCGTCGGCGCGGCGGGCATGGTGCTGCTCGGGGTGCTGACCCCGCAGCAGGCGTACCGGTCGGTGTCGTGGCAGGCGCTGGTGCTGATCGGCGGGCTGATCCCGCTGTCGGCGGCGATCTCGTCGTCGGGCGCGGCGGACCTCGTGGCGGGCGGGCTGGTCGACGCGGTCGCGGGCGGCGGGCCGCGCGTGCTGCTCGCGGCGCTGTTCGTCCTCACGCTCGCGCTGGGCCAGGTCGTGTCGAACACCGCGACGGTCCTGGTGGTGACGCCGATCGCGCTCGCCGCGGCGGCCGACGCGGGCGTCGCCCCCGCGCCGGTGCTGGTGCTCGTCGCGGTCGCGGGCGCGGCGTCGTTCCTCACGCCCATCGCGACGCCCGCGAACATGATCGTCATGGGCCCGGCCGGGTACCGGTTCGGGGACTACTGGCGGCTGGGCGCGGTGCTGACGCTCGCCTGGTTCGTCGTCGCGGTGACGCTCATCCCCGCCGTGTGGGGGACGTGAGCGCCCGCGCGCCGGGCAGCACGCGCCATCCGCGCAGCTCGGCGGCGGCGGCGAGCACCGGGTCGTCGCCGACGACGACCGCGGTGCCGACGGCCTCGAGCATCGGCAGGTCGCTCGCGTGGTCGCCGTACGCGACGGCGTCCGCGGGCACCAGGCCCCGGTCGCGCAGCACGCGCCGCACGACGCGCGCCTTGCGCTCCCCGACGACGACGTCGTCGGCCGCGCCCGTGAGCACGCCGTCGCGCTGCTCCTGCAGGGTCGCGAACCACGCGTGCGCGCCGACCGCGCGCGCGACGGGCGCCACGGTCGCGGGCGGTGCCCCGGACACGAGCACGACGACCGCGCCCGCCTCCCGGGCGGCCGCGACCTCGTCGGCCACGGGCGGGTGCCACACGTCCGAGCCCAGCCCGGCGAACCAGCGTTCGCCCAGGTCACGCAGGACGTCGACGCGCTCACCGGCGAACGTCGCGTAGTACGCGCGGCTCACCGCGTCCCGGTCGCCCGTGGTGTCGAGCTCGCGCAGCCGGCCGAGCAGCGCGGTGACCTCCTCGGAGGTCCGGCCCCGTGCGCGCTGGTGCGCGACGAGAAACCCCGCCATCGAGTTCACGGTCAGCAGCGTCTCGTCGACGTCGACGAACACGATCGCGTGCACGGGCACCCCCCACGGTCCTGCACCCGCCGGCACGCACCGTCGGGTGCCCGCCAACCTAGCGGTCCGACGCCCGGAACGGGGCATCCGTCCCGTTTAAGCAGCCGTCCTGCCCGAGCGGCCGTCCCGGGTCAGCAGCCGTCCCGTCTAGGCACCCAGCCAGGCCCCGGCGGCGACGAGCAGCGCACGCGTCGCGTGCAGCACCGCGTCCGGGTGCGGCGCGAAGTCCGGCGCGTGGTTCGCGGGCACCCCCGCGGGCGGCGCCCCCGGACCCAGCCACGCGGCGTCGGCGTGGTCGCTGACCCCGAGGAACCAGTACACGAGCGGGCACCCCAGCCCCCGCGCGAGCGCGCCCACGTCGTCGCTCGCCGGGGACGGTCGCGTCAGCGGGTACGTGGTCACGCGCCGCCCGACGAGCGCGCGCTGCACACGCTGCGTCGCCGCCGGGTCGTTGAGCACGTCCCCGAACGCCGCGACGCGCTCGACCTGCGCGGGCCGCGGGCACCCGGCCCGGTCCGCGACGTGCCGGGCGAGCACCCCGATCTCGTCGGCGACCACGTCGAGCACGCGCGCGTCGCCGCCGCGCAGCGCGAGGTCCGCACGCACCACGTGCGGCAGCGTGTTGTGCGACGCGCCGCCGTGCACGGCGCTCACGGTGAGGTCCGCGCCGACCTCGCGCGCCAGGTCCCCGGCGCCGGCGAGCACGTCGAGCAGCACCGCGACGGTGTCCACGCCGCCCGCCGGGAACGCCACGTGCCCGCCCGTGCCGTGCAGCGTGACCACGAGCGCCACCGACGACGACAGCACCGCCCCGGGCCCGAGCGTCACGGCACCGAGCGGCTCGGGCCGCACGTGCTGGGCGAGCAGCACGTCGGGGTGCGGCACGAGGTCCGCGAGCCCGTCGGCGACCATCGCCGCCGCACCACGCCCGGTCTCCTCCTCGGGCTGCAGGACGACGACGAGCGTGCCCGCCCAGGCGTCGGGCGCGGCCGCG
>Ga0207868_1000107_pt1 | contig 113260 bp, 88 predicted proteins | sample Passage237B_FD_187370 | JGI IMG/M metagenome (GOLD analysis project Ga0207868, IMG submission 187370) | Cellulose adapted compost microbial communities from Newby Island Compost Facility, Milpitas, CA, USA - Passage2 37B (SPAdes) (version 3) ...
CGAAACCTCGGAACTACACTCGTATTGGGATTTAAATGTTACCCTGTATACTCCTGAAGTAGTAACAAGTAAAGGATTATCGGTGGAACCTGTAGACCATGTGAAAGTGCCTCCGCTGTATCCAGGGGTACTCGCAAAAAGTTGTACAGAATCTCCATCACAAAATTTCAAAGCGCCATCGGCTACTATTTGAGGTTTGGGAGGATTTGGGTGAACTGTGAACGTAAATCCTGTAGCATTTTGACTGATACACTTAACCGTATCGATAGTGTTGGCAATAACTACAAAATAGGTAGCACTTTCTTTAACTGTAAGGGTGGGTATATTGATATATGTTGCTATAAGGTTTTCCGGAGCTACGGAGTCTTTGTACCAGCTATAGGTATATTCATCTCCTTCTTTTATTCCGCTAGCTACAGCTGTCAACACAGCCGAATCTCCTGCACAGATACTGGATACAGGTCCGGTTATGGTTACATCCGTTGGTGCTTCACACAGTGGAATACACAATGCTTTTTCGGTGATACAGTTACAATCCGGAGTGGCCTGACCAATCTGGCTGGTTGCCGGACCGCAATATTTAATTTTGGGAGAATCGGAGAGGGGGGCGTTGAAGGATCCATAGGAAGAAATTTTAAACAATGCGCAAGAACCATCTCCAATACTGTCGCCTCTGAATAGATTTGCAGTATTGTTTGTCTCCAGAACGTTTGCTTCCATTACAGCACCCTGATTCAGGTATACAGGTCCGGCATTGGAGTTTACGGCAATGGTATTCGCTGTTACCGTTCCTGCATTGTAAATTCTACCACTGTTAATGGTTAGTTTTCCACCTATTACGATTTTAGACTCCCCACAGTAGTTGGTCATAGCATTACCGGCATTTTGAACCGTAAAATCACCGGAAGCGTATACATCTCCTGTATTAAAAATAAACCCTTCGTTTTGAAGAAAGACTTTTCCGGAAGAGTTAAACACAGATCCTTTTCCTACTATTATTCTACCTCCTTTATTGGACGTAATATCAGTTGAATTAACAAATGAATTGTCGTCCATTGTAATAAAAATCTTATTTCCTGGGTTCAGATTAGGTACAATTCTAAGGGTTGCTCCGGTTTTGGTGTGAAAATGTGACATCCCATTTATTGTTGCAGAGGAAACCACCGCCCCGGGATTATGTACAATGAATGAAAAGGTATCGGGTTCGGAAACTAAATTGCCGATGCGGGTATTATCACCAAAACTTTCTATTGTATTATCTAATGCGCCTGTGCTAATTTGTACATTTTGCAACAGAACATCTGGCGCACAGATTTTTAATGTTACATTGGAATATGTAGAACTAAAGGAAAAGGTAGTTCCCCCGGTAATACATATTGTCTGATTGTTTGACGTTGCAACAATTGAAGCATTCGCTGCGTAAGAAGTCGTGCAACCCTCACACTGAGCATATCCCTGGAAATGCAGGAATAGGCTCAACAGGAATACAACGGTGATAATTTTTTTATCCATATCGTAAAAAAAAAGCTGAATGTGTATTAACCTCTGTTACAAATACAAAAATAACTTATCTATTTATACAGACTAATAATATCTAATGTAAATAATTGAATAAAAACAACATAAGATTATACATATTAAAGAAATGGGATTTATAGAATATGTAGTTTTACAAAACACCTATCTATATATATTGTTTAGGTAAATAATCCTAAAAAATATATCTGCCGGAATCTTTAACAGTTCATAATCTCAATTGTATATCAATTAAACCTGTTTACCCACAGCTTGAACCATTGTAAACAACCATGTAATTTTTTGGCATTATATTACTTAATTCTTTCTGGACGTAAGTCGTAACCTAAAGGTTACACCAGGATTAAAGAATATAAATTTTTATTGTTCTTTTTATTCTTTTTCCGAGGCTAAAATTAGTCAATAAACAGCAGGATTCATTAGATTAATAGCCAAAAATTAACGATTTATGCTATTGTACTTTTGTAATAGGAGATTGCACCACTGAGAAAAATATTTTTGAAAATGAAATGTTTTTAGAAAAAAGCGCAAAGTATCAATAGTACTTTACGCCTTACCCTGTTTTAAGTCTTTCCACTTTCTACTATTTGTTTGCAAGTATTTATAGTGCTGATTACAATTGTAAACCTCCCCATAAATCGGACAGTATAAAGTTAGAAAAATTTAGGAACATAATACTGACATATGAAAAAGAGATAATTTACAGATAACAAATTATCAAATCCATTTAAGAAGGTAAATCCTGAAGAAGTACTGAGGATATCTGTCGAGAACTAAGTATAAATAAATCTACTTTTTATAACTGGAAGAAAAAATATGGCGGCATGGAGGCACCTCATTTAAGCGTCTAAAAGAGTTAGAAAAAGAACATCGCAAACTTAAGCAAATGTATGCTGATCTAAGCCAGGATCATAAATTACTTAAAGATGTCTTTGAGCAGGGCTATATAGCTTTTCCCAATCCCCAGAGTTGGGCAAATAAGTAGTGTCTGAAAATATGTAAAAATATCCAAAGCCTTTAGAATCACTTTTTCATATTATCTATTAGATAACTGAAGTTATTTATTAAGCTCCTTGAATGTTTAACAGAATACACGGGCTATTCGGTCCCAAATAACCATTGGAGAAAATAATGTCACTTTCTGGCATTATTTTCTCGTTTAAAGCGCTTTCCATTCCAAATAGCTAAGTAATTTATTTTGAATCAGAAATAACATAAACCGCCGGGGCCGGTTTCAAATTTGTGAAATATATAATTGCACTTGTTCTTTTCAGGATTATATTTGCACAGGAAAAAAGGTTTGAGACACTTATTACTCATAGCGGCCATTACAGGAATATTACTGCATAATTTCAGTAAGTTCATGATCGTTGCCTCTTTCGAAGGGAACAGGGACGTTATTGCAAAAACCCTGTGTGTAAAAAAGGATGTTGTCGGTAATAGTTGTCAGGGAACCTGTTACCTAAAAAAACAACTGGATACCGAAAACGAAAAAGACAGCATTCGTTCCGATAAGGTATCTTCTGAAACTCAATTTATTGAAACTACCTCTCCGGTTCGTTTCAATCTGATTCAACTTTCCTCCTTTGATTTTCCCCCTTACCTGCAGGAAAACCATCATCAATTACATTTCTCTTTCTTTCATCCTCCCCGGGTGGTAAGCTTAAGCTAAGAGAACCATTCTGTCAACACAGTTTCTACAAAAGGCTGGCCGATTTTCCTGTGATGAAGAAACATCAGGAGAATGCTCTATGTGCTATTTTTTAAGCTCAAAAGCTCTATCAGGCTTAAAAAGAAAGGCTTAGTTAAATAGGCTAACCCTGATTGTATTATACTGATCTTCAATAAAAAAGACAGGCTTCTCTAAACTCCGCATCCACGGAAGTTTAATTTCATCATAAGATAAAAAAATCCGGACCTGAATCCTGGCGATAAGCTGCTGTTCAAATTGGCGTGAGAAGAGTCAGCAATCGGCAGTTTTCCTGTCCGGTTGATTTAAGCAATCCACCAAATTTATGAAACTGAATTGTAAGTTTACATTTATTCTATATCTTTTCTTTACCAGCACCATTTCTCTCGCCCAATATGTAGTAGAGGGAAAAGTATTTGATTTTCAAACCAAAGAAAGCCTTCCGGGAGCATTGATTATTGTGGACTCCGGTAATGTTACCACTACAGATGGTAACGGAGCTTTTATTCTTAAGCTTTCAGAGCGTCCGGAAAGTCTGCTGATCAGGTCTCTGGGATACGAAGACTACGTTGTTTCTCCCTTACAAAACCCCAAAATAACGGTAGGCTTAAAAGCTTCCTCCACTGATCTTCAGGAAGTTATTGTAACAGCCAACAGAGAAGCAAGTCTAAGGTCGGAAGCTCCTATTGCAATCAGCAAAATTTCTCAGGAGGTTATCAACGATACCAAGCCGGTTTTACTGACCGAAATCATCAGTAAAGTACCAGGTGTAGTCATGCAGAATCTGAACAACGAACAGCATGGCATGTCTATTCGCCAGCCTATGGGAACCTCCTCGTATTTCCTGTATATGGAAGATGGGCTGCCACTGCGACCAATGGGCCTTTTCAACCATAATGGACTGATAGAAATGAATCTCTTTGCCATCAGCAATGTGGAGGTTGTAAAAGGGCCTGTATCCTCCTTATATGGACCGGAAGCTGTGGGCGGAGCAGTCAATTTTATCACACAAAAACCTACAGCTGTACCAACAGCCAGAATTGGATTTCAGGCTAACAACTATGGGTACAGAAGACTTCAGTACGGTGCGGGAGGGATGATCACTAAAAAATTTGGAATCTATGCAGGTGGATATTATGCTTTACAGAACAACGGCTGGCAAACCTATTCAGATTTTAAAAAACATTCACTGAACCTTCGTCTTGATTATACTTTTACAGAGAAAACCAAACTCTACCTTACTACATCCTACCACAACTATTACAGCGATATGAGCGGAAGTGTCGACAGTATCGCGTTTTATAACAGGGCGTACACCGGCACTTCAGATTTTACTTACAGACAAGTATATTCACTCAGAACAAGGCTGACTCTGGAACACAGCTGGAATAACAACAATCAGACAAGCGTTTCAGGATTTTTCCGCGACAACTTAATTGGCCAGAATCCATCCTACAGCATCCGATGGATATCCGGAAGCTCCACAGCAACCGGTGAAATAAACGAGAGCGTCTTTAAAAGTTATGGGCTTTTAGCCCAGCATACCAAACAGTTCGGTTTCTGGGATACCCGACTGACTACCGGTATTTACCTGGACTATTCTCCTACCACTTATTCTGCACATCAGACAGAACTGGAAGCACAATTAAGACCAGATCTCAAATCCGTGGAGAAATACATTTTATTAAAAGAAAGACCGGATTTAAAGCTGGCGGACTATAGTGCCGATCTGTTGAACTCAGCAGGGTATCTTCAATTCGTAACCAGTCCGGTGAAAAAACTTAAACTTACTGCCGGGATGCGATACGACCGTATGTCGTTTGATTACCGGAACTACCTGGATCAGTCCAGCGGGTCTAAATTGTATGATCAGTTGACCGGAAAAATCGGAGCCACTTATGTATTGGTAAAAAATACAGGATTGTATGTTAACTACAGTCAGGGATTTTCACCTCCTGGCCTGACCTCCATATTCAGAAAACGCCCCAATGTGGCTATAGGAGATCCCAATCAGTTTTATTATGACTTAAAGCCTGCAAAGTTCGACAATGCTGAGATAGGTGGCTGGGCAGGACTACTGAATTCAATGATTTATATCGACTGGGCTTTTTATACCATGTGGGGAAAAAATGAGCTGCTGAATATACGAATGCCCGACAATTCTACCGACTATGCCAGTGCCGGTAAAACGTTCCACCAGGGACTGGAAGGAGCTGTAAGTTATCGCCCCTGCAAAGCGTTTACTTTTCGGATGGGAGGAAGCTATTCCATTCATCGCTTTGAAGAATTCCTGATTAGCAACAGACCGACGGATGCCTTTAAAGACGCGGGAGGAAAGATCATGCCTTCTTCTCCAGCATGGATCGGCAATAGTGAACTTACTTACAAACCTCAACGCTACCTGAAAGGATTAAGAGCTTCACTGGAATGGCAAAGGATAAGCTCCTGGTACCAAAATCAGTCCAATACCTCAAAATACGAAGACAAAACATTTCTGGGGCTTAAAGGTGTAAGTGTTTTAAACTTCAGAATGGGCTATGAATACAAAGGAATCGAGGCATTTGTAAACATCCTGAATCTGACAGATGAACTTTATGCCCATGCTGCTACAAGGGGTAATAATGCAACAGACCGCACTACTTATACTCCAGCAGCGCCAAGATCCTTTGTAGTTGGCATTCAATACAATTTTACAGGTAAAAAATAACGCACACTGAAACAGACAAAATGATACAGAAAAATATCTATAAATGGCACAGACGCATCAGTATCGTAATAGCGATACCGGTGCTTATGTGGACACTGAGCGGAATGTTGCACCCTGTCATGAGTACGTTTAAGCCTGAAGTAAAAAACCAGTTTTTACCTGGCCATCCGATCGACAGTAGTAAGGTGTTCCTAAGCCTTTCTGAAGTCCTTGCCATGAACGGAATAGAGACTATTGAAAACTTTAGGCTTATAACCCTGGAGGATAATGTCTATTACCAGGTATTGCACGATCAGAAAGATATTCCAGTATACATTCATGCCGGAGATGGGAAAATTCTGGACGATGGAGACCGGAAGTATGCACTGGCACTTTCAAAAAACTTCCTTGGTGATGAAAAGGTCCCGACCACCGATGTAACACTTGTGCGGGAATTTAGCGATGAATATCCTTTCATTAACCGTCTGTTGCCTGTTTATAAAGTGACTTTTGATCGTGAAGACGGACTGAGAATTTTTGTTGAAACGTATGGAGACCGGATGGCTTATGCGGTCAACGATCTTCGGCATGGGTTCAGCCGCTTTTTTACTACCTTCCACAGTTGGGGGGGGCTCAAGGCATTAGGTACGTTTCGGTATGTAGTTATTGTAGTATTGTGCAGCCTTGCTTTATTCGTTGCGGTAAGTGGAATTTATATCTATTGCATATCCAATGCGGTGAAAGTTACAGAACAGTCAAGCGCATACATAAAAACCAGAAAGCTTCACCGGGTTACATCCATTGTTGTTTCCATTACTACGCTGATGTTTGCTTTCAGTGGCGGATTTCATGCATTCAAAAAAATAAAACCCGACAACAGATCTGCTTCATTAATTCAAACGTCAATCCCTGCCCGGGATTTACAATGGGACAGTCTATCATTTTTTACAAAAATTAAGGAACATGGTAAGCTGAAAAATATATCAGTAGTAAGGATAGATACCTCTCTGTATTGGCAAACCTCCATCATGGATGAGCAAAATAAAACAAAAACTCTTTACCTGAGCATTGTCTCTCTGGCAGAATTAACCAATGGAGAGGAGGAGTATGCTTCTTTTCTTGCAAATCAGTATAGTGGAAATAAAGCAGAGGATATTGTTTCCATAGAAAAAATTACCCGATTTGGCGGCGAGTATGGCTTTGTAAACAAACGCCTGCCTGTAATGAAGGTACAGTACAGAAATAATGGTAACGAACGTTATTATGTAGAACCATCAAGCGGTAAACTTTCTGTACGTATTGAGGATAAAGACCTGTACGAAGGATTTAGTTTTGCGTATCTTCATAAGTTCCATTTTGCCGATGCTTTGGGCAAATTTGGAAGGGATATTCTTACAGTACTGGCTGCACTTGCCAATTTTTCAGTTGTGATAATCGGGCTTTTATTATACTTCAGGAAAAAAAACAGAAGTAAAACGGAAAACAAAAAGCTTAAAGTAGAAAAGCTTAGTGAGCTTTAAAGGAGGTTATAAACCTCAAAATTTCTTTTCCTAAGATGTAATTTTAGACTATGAGGTCTTTAAGTAAGCAATTATTTTTTAAGCTTCAGATTGTCGCATGCTCAGGATGACTATACCTGTTGGGTAGTATTGGTCATATTGAGCCTGCGAAACTTCTGAGTAGTCTTTAATTTGAGCACGCTACACAAAATAAGAATATACGAAGATCCAAAATTGCACTTCCCCTTTTATACATTGCTTTTTCAAAAGAATAAAAAAGCTTGAGAAAACTAATTGTAGTTCATACATTTACATTGTTTCAGTTTCTCCTGTCCCTGTGCAGCCTAAACAATTTGATTTGGGCCGTGCAGTAGAAGAACTACCGCTTGCATCAAGAAAACAGTTTAAGTCTTAATAACCTCTATTGATTTATCAAATGAAAAGGAACAAAATTATTTTTTGGATATCGACCAGCATCCTTTTCTTATGGGAAGGATTGATGCCGCTTGGCACGCTTCTGTTTAAACCAGAGTTTGCGACAGTAGGTACAAGACCTCTCGGGTATCCGGACTATTTTGCGTATGCTTTAATTATCTGTAAAGCTTTAGGCGCCACCGCATTAATGCTTCCCATGTTACCGGATAAACTGAGAGAATGGGCTTATGCAGGATTATCTTTCAATCTGATATTTGCTGTTATCAGTCACATTGCTGTAGACAAAATTCTAAGCTATATTTTAATGCCGGTGGTGGTAGGAGCAATACTTGCTGTATCCTATATCTTTAATCAAAAAATTAAACAAAACAGCTAATTGCCCCCCAAAAAAAACTCTTTCAGATGAGAAAACTTATAGCCTGCATCAATGCAACCCTTGATGGCATTTGTGACCACAACGTCATTGTACCGGACGACGAGATCCATCTGCATTATGCTGAGCTCCTCCAAATCGCCGACGATATCCTCTACGGAAGGATTACCTATCAGCTTATGGAGTTTTGGCCTACCGTGGTGGCTAATCCAACTGGAATCAAAGCTACCGATGATTTTGCTGTAACGATAGACAACATAAACAAAATTGTTTTTTCTCATACATTGAAAGAGCTGCCCTGGAAAAATTCAAGACTGGCCCAAAAGAGTCTTAAGGAAGAAGTAGAGACACTCAAACAACAACCAGGACGGGATATATTGGTGGGCAGTCCCAGCCTGATTATGCAAGCGCTGAATCTTAATGTGGTAGATGAATTCCAGCTTTGTGTACATCCGGTTATTGAAGGCAAAGGATTACAATTATTCAAAAACATAAGCGAACGAATCGACTTAAATCTCATCAAAACAAAGACTTTTAAAGGCGGTGCCATTGTCCTTTATTATAAGCCAATCCGGAAATAATCATAAGGAAACCTGTATTTCTACTAAGCTGAAGGACGATGAATCGGTGCTAAAGTCTCAATAGGAAAACACTTTACCTTTCAATATAAACTATGGGAAATAGCAAATTACTTCGAATGGACAATGTCGGGATAGTAGTGGAAGATCTCGATGGAGCCATCGCATTTTTTTCAGAAATAGGTTTGAAACTGGAAGGCCGGGCATTCATTGAAGGAGAGTGGGCCGGAAAAGTTACCGGACTGGGTGACCAGAAAGTTGAAATTGCCATGATGGGCACACCAGACGGCCACAGCAGGATAGAGCTCTCGCGCTTCCTAGCCCCACCAACGGTAGCAGATCACCGTACTGCACCTGTGAATTCCCTTGGATATTTGAGGGTCATGTTTGCCGTTACAAACCTTGACGAGTTACTTTCCAGACTTTATAAACTCGGGGCCCAATTAGTAGGAGAGATTGTTCAATATGAAAACTCCTACCGACTTTGTTACATTCGCGGACATGAAGGCATTCTGATCGGTCTTGCAGAGGAGCTTAACGCAAAATAACCGGGATAAGGTAAAGGAATTCCATCTGTTTTAAGCAGAGCTTTACAACCTTTTGTACTAATATACTGGATTAACTGTTCTTTTAATAGAAAAAGCCCGGGGTCTGTAATTGCACCCGGGCTTTGTTTAAGCACAGTAGTTTACAAAAGAGTTTCTATTATTTTTTAAAAAATTTTCCTATCTGAACAATATTTCCATTTCTTACTATCTCCACCAGATATAAACCACTCATTAATCTATCTGCCTGCATGGAAGGAGTAATTTCCTGAGTAAGCAGCGTTTTGCCGGTAATATCTTTTATCACAATATTGTCACCCTGCTGATAATTCTCAATATAAAAATCATGTTGAACAGGATTAGGATAAATGACTAGTGCACTACTATTAGCTGAAGGATTAAATCCAGTAAGAATATCTTCAACTGTTACGTCAATTTTTGCTCTTTTACTTTCACACCCACTTTCATCCGCTTCTGCAACCCAATAAGATACAGTACTTACAGACCCAGTGGAAGGAGTAGGAGCTGTAGCACTGTAGTTATCACCTTTTTCGGAGGTATACCATTTTAGTGCAGCACCTGTATTAGTTAATCCTGCTGTCAATGGAATCGCTACGGTACCAATAGTGTATACGACCGGAGAGGTTACTGAAGGTGCCTCTGACGGATCATCTTCTCCATATATCTTTACTGTTAAATCCACTACAGACCAGGTACTTGCATTGGAAGACAATCTTACTGAAGTTACCGGAATATGAGATGAAACATCTACTATATTCAGCTGGGTATTATAAGATCCAATCTGCTTTTCATTAACATACAAAGTATAGTTTGCAGTACCAGTCCAAACGTTACCTGTAGAAAAAATATCACCATAACACTCCAATACAACTTTTTTCTGGCAGGTGCTTAAATTATTTAATACAACAGAAGGTTGAGGATTACGGTTTGCAAAAGAAGCGTGGTAGCTTAACGGTTGGGGTAGTACTACTACTTCAATTTTTGCCCTTTTACTTTCACATCCACTTTCATCCGCTTCTGCAACCCAATAAGAAATAGTATCCACTTGCCCTGTAGAAGGAGTAGGAGCTGTAGCACTATAGTTTTCGCCCTCTTCAGAGGTATACCATTTTAGTTTAGCTCCTGAATTGGTCATAATCGCCGTTAAGGGAGTGGCCTCTGCTTTTTTATCGTATACCACAGGTGTTGTGACCAAAGGTGCCTGAGACGGATCTTTTTCTCCATATACTTTCACAGTTAAAATAACCACTGACCAGGTTGAAGCATTTGAAACCATTTTAACAGATGTAACCGGAATGTGAGAGGAAATATCTATTGTCTGAGATGGATTGGTGTAGGTGGTAAGCATTTTGTCATTTACATATAGTGTATAATTGGCTGTTCCGGTCCAGACATTACTATATGAAAAAATATCGCTATATAGATCTAATTCTATTTTTGCCTGACAGGTACTAAAATTGTTTAATTGAATACTAGGTCCGAAACCCGATCCTGAGGCCTTGTAACTTAAATACTCTGAAGATATTTCCTGAGAAGAGGCACGCGCAACAAAAGTAGATCCTACTATTATCAGAATGATAATAAAGGTTAGTAGTTGTTTTTTCATGTAGAAAGATTGTTTAGGTTATTTATTGAGCCTGTATACTTGAATCCTGTATACATGTTGCGCCTTATAATTCAACAAAGTATAAAACCAATAACTCAAATCGTTAATACCTTCTAATACAAGTCAATACCAATCTTCTTTTTACATAAATTAACCGTAAACATCATCTAACCTCTACTTTATGGATGCACATAATCACCAAAAATGGAAAGAAAGGCCAATGTAATTAATAGACAGATTTCCAGTAAAACTTCAAACTACTGATTTACTTTACTTACATACATTACCCACTCCAGGAAGAAATTATCCGTTTTAATCATCCTACTTTGAACTCTACTGGTAGGATAAAAGTTTTTACACAATTCTTTCTGCATTCATTTCCAATCAACTACGATATTTGACTTGCCGGAATAGAACCACTCACAAACCACCACCGGCAACGGCCATTCCGGGTTGAAAGGAATGCAGCCCAATGACCATCCAACATCCTGAACATCATTAGTATGACAATAATGAAAGCCGGTCAGCCAGAGAACTGACATCTGCCTTTAAATGGTATTAAAGTCATTTTGAATTATCAAAACCATTATTCAATGAAGAAAACGTTACTATCTGCTTTGCTGTTAAGCACAACATTATCATCGTTTGCCCAAAACGAAGAACCACAATGGAACGGGAAAATTACCAATTACTGGAAAACCTCCGAACCTCAAAAAGTAGAGTACCTCAAAAAAGCCAAGCCCGGTGCACCCAATATTCTGCTAATATTACTTGATGACGTTGGCTTTGGTGCTTCCAGTGCTTTCGGTGGATTGATAAACACTCCTACGTTTGACAGTCTTGCAAACAATGGCCTTCGTTATACCAATTTTCATACGGCGGGCATTTGTTCGCCAACAAGGGCGGCATTGCTTACGGGAAGAAACCATCATGCCGTAAAGATGGGGTTGTTTCCCAATTACCATTTAGGAGCAGACTTCCCCAGCTACGACGGGCATATACTTCCTGAAAACGGAACCATTGCAGAAGTACTACGTGACAATGGCTACAGCACCTATCAGCTTGGGAAGTGGCATCTAACCCCTGATGAAGAGACTACCGATCTGGGTCCTTTTGTGCGCTGGCCATCGGGTAAAGGATTTGATCATAACTTCGGATTTCTTGGAGGAGCTACCGATCAGTACAAGCCCGATTTAGTAGAAGACAACCAACATGTAAAACCTGACGGAAGACATCTCAATCAACTGTTAACAGATAAAGCGATTAGCTATATCGACAGGCATAACAGCATCGATCCTGAAAAACCTTTCTTCATCTATTATGCTACCGGAGCAGCCCATGCACCGCATCAGGTAGATAAAGTATGGAGCGATAAATACAAAGGTAAATTTGATCAGGGTTGGGATGTGTACAGAGAACAGGTTTTCGCCAATCAGAAAAAGCTGGGTATACTACCGGCCAATGCCAAACTACCTGAGCGTAATCCGCTCATTAAGGCCTGGAAAGATATTCCTGCGGAAGAACAAAAATCTTTTGCACGGTTTATGGAAGTTTATGCCGGATTTTTGGAATATACAGATTATGAAATTGGCCGTCTAATCAATCATCTGAAAAAGACCGGAGAACTGGAAAACACCGCTGTCTTTGTTATAATCGGTGACAATGGAGGAAGCAAGGAAGGTTCCGAATATGGCGTAATTACCAAGACCAACCGATTCAGTAACAATAACTTTACAAGAGATGAGTACCGCAAATTTGTCCTTAGTGAATACGATAAAATTGGAGGAAAAGAAGTAGAACGAATTGCCAATTATCCATTAGGCTGGGCTCAGGCTACCAATACACCTTTCAGACACTGGAAAGGAGATGCAAACTCAGAAGGAGCTACCCACAATCCTTTGATTGTTTTTTATCCAAAAGGAATAAAAGAAAGAGGTATCAGAAATCAGTATGGTCATGTAATAGATATCTTTCCAACTATTACCGAACTTACAGAAACGCCACAACCAGAATATATCCGCGGATATAAACAAAATCCGTTGCATGGCATCAGTCTTTTGTATAGTGTAAAAGATGCACACGCTCCGTCCAAACGTACCCAGCAGCATTACTGTATATTTGCAAACAGGTCAATATACAAAGATGGATGGAAAGCAGCTGCTGCACACAAACCTACTACTCTTGAATTGTTCCCATATACAGACGATCCTACGCCGGTTATTGACGGTAATCCGGATAACGACGTATGGGAGTTATATAACCTTAACGAAGACTTCAATGAGAGGATAGACCTCTCCAAAAAGTATCCTGAAAAACTAAAAGAATTAAAAGCATTGTTTGAGGCTGAGGCTAAAAAGTATAATATTTATCCGTTGGTGGACTTTGAACATGCGGCCATCAGACAAAGACAAGTGTTGCAAAAACAGGCTGAAAAACCAAGACAATAGCTACGAAAGTTATCTGTACGTACATAAATGCTCTATTAAAGTCTGGGTTACACACTCAGACTTTAATAGTTTACCCCCCGCTGGAAACTATTTTGTAATCCTTTTTCACAAGCATACCAATAAATCTCTTATATTTCAGTTGCTCTTCATGTCAAAACATAATTAACCAAGTCATTACAAAGGAACATATGAAACATTATTTACTGGCCATCTTTCTGCTTATTACCACCGTTGCACTTGCTCAACAGCCTGCAGAAAAGAACAATCCGGATTATAAACAACTCCTTCAGCAAGTTCAAAAAGGAGAGGTATACCTGATTGATGTCCGCACTCCGGAAGAATATAAGGAAGGAAACCTCGAATACTCTGTGAACATCGATTATTTGGGGGAAGATTTTAAAACCATTCTATCCGGACTGGATAAAAGCAAAGCTGTTTATGTCTATTGCAGATCCGGAAACAGAAGCGGAAAGGCCTTAGATTCCCTTAAAATACTGGGTTTTACACATTATTACAATCTGGGAGGGTTTGAACAACTGAAAGCTGCAGGAATGCCTGTCAGGAAATAATAGAAGGTTGATCTTTAGCCTGCACCTGTTAGTTTTTTGAAGCAGTATCAGCACCTGTATACGTCTGATTCTGATACTGCTTTTTGCTAATCCCATTCATTTTTCCTACCTTTCCTAATTAAAGGCTATTTTTTGAGAGTATTTTCATATTTATGGAAGAGGCAGATATAGCAAAAGCAGCAGAGGGAGATCTTAAAGCATTTAAGCGGATCTTTGATTATTACCTGCCCAGGATGAGGCCGGTATGTTTGCGCTATACACATACTTCTATTGAAGCCGACGATATCCTACAGGAAGCTTTTGTCAAAGTCTATAATAATATCAGAAACTTTAAATTCGAGGGATCGTTTGAAGGATGGATCAGAAGAATTGTGGTCAACACTTCACTGGATCACTATAAAAAGAATGCTGGATATTATGGACACCTGAATATAGATCAGCTTAACGAAAGTGAAACCGAAAGTGAAGAAATTGATCTGATTTCAGACACTCAGCCATCAGAGCTCGTCAGATTGGTCAACAAACTTCCTGATGGATACAGAATGGTCTTTAACCTGTATGTATTTGAAGATTACTCTCACCGGGAAATAGCAGAACTACTGGGCATTTCAGAAGGTACCTCTCGGTCCCAATACTCCAAGGCAAAGAATTCATTAAAAAAATTAATTGCCGGGCAACGAAAAGATAGTAAAAGCACTCTTGCAAATAGATTCGATTCTAAATGAAAAACTCAAAGGAAAAAGATCTTTTTAAAGAAACGATACGGGAAAAGTTTCGGGATGAATTCCTTTTGACAGACAGGGATAACGATATTTGGAATAAGGTATGTCAGGATATAAAAGGTTCTAAGACCATACCATTCTATAAAAAGAATACCTGGTGGTATGCGGCTGCGGCTATACTGGTGCTTGCAAGCGCGCTGACAGTTTCCATACTGCTTTTAAAACAAAAGCAACAGGTAATACCTGCTGAGGTTACTGCCCAGAATATAGATATGGTGTCATCTCCTTCATCTGTCGCTGAAAGCGAAGTGACAGAACAGAAGGCTCCCGCTGTTACCTCTTCATCCCATCCGAAAAAGACAATACCTGTGCGTGAAGACAAGAATAGCCCAACAGCTCCTGATTTTGCCAATGCGGAAAACTACTCTTCGACCAATACAACCATTGTCAAGAACCTTGAAGACGGATCTGTTGTAACACTAAATACCGACACAGAGTTAAAAACGGAGAAGACTTTTTACCAAAACAGAAATGTTCTTTTAAACGGGGAAGCCTTCTTTGATGTAAAAACAGACAAAGCCCATCCTTTCACCATATACTTTGATCGTTACAAACTTGAAGTGGTTGGTACCCAATTTAATGTACGCAACAGAAAAGGTGAAAACTATAAAGAAGTAACAGTGCTGGAAGGCATTGTTAAAGTATTCAATCCAGCCTCATCGGAGAATATTTTGGTAACCAAAGGACAACAACTCACGCTGTCTGCACAGGGCGGTACCGAATTAAAACAGGTAAATCCTGAAAACTTCCTTTCATGGAAAACAGGTAAGTTGGACTTTCAAAAAGCAACACTGGAGGATGTTGCATTCATTTTATCAAGAAACAACGATGCTCAGATAACACTTGACGATAGCATAAAGAAATGTAAATTTACAGGAGATCTTTCCGGACTTTCCATTGAAGAAGCTGTGCAGGTGTTAACCCTGACCAACGCTTTGACGGCAGAAAAGACAGATGGTAAATTTCATTTAACAGGAAGCAGTTGTGAATAAATGGTTCTTTTTATTTTTACTGACCTTTACATCGTTCAACCTCTTTTCCCAAGTTTCTGATACAGAAATTGAATTTCTGGAAAAAACCTCTGTTAATCTTCTGAACAGAACGATTTATTATGAATGCCAGTCCGGGAGTCTGGATAATGCACTCATAAAGCTATTGTCAGAACAAAATGTTTCTATTTCCTATTCTTACGACAGGGTTCAGAATTATTCTGTAAAAGGAAAAGTCTTTCCGTCTGCTTTATTATCAGAGGTGCTGGATTACCTGCTTTCCAAAACTGGTTTAAACTATGTCCTGGTTGGCAGAATTATAGTCATTGTCCCTGATGAGCGTAAACAGCCACCTGTAGAAGAAGAAAAGAAGTCCGACACACTTACCAGACGTTCGGAAAAGGTCTTATCACATATTTATAAACCCAATCAGAATCTTGAATACCTTCCTAACTCCGAAAGACGTAAAATACGCAGGCTTTACAGAGCCGAGCTGAGATGGGCTGCTGAATTTAACCAGGACGAATTTAAAGCAATTCATCCGGACTCTGTTGACAAGTTGAAAAAAAAGCCTGTCCCACGTTCAGGCAAATACTTTTCGCCCTATTACGTCTCAATAGGGATAGGACTAACAGAATATTCTCCCAAGTACAAAATCAACCCTAAATACGATATTCTTAAAGAACTAAAGTTTTACAGGCTTGTTAAAAGTTCTCCTGCAGGAAGTCTGCAATTAGGATTACATAAAGGCCATTTTCTTTTCGGGACAGGTTTGGAACTTCGTTCACTCAGAGTTAACGGCTACGGAGGTGGTCTTGCGTTGCGCTATAAAAATGGCCGCTGGGAATACGAAAACCTTACTGTTAGTTATAGTGACAGCTACTATTTATTCAGCATTCCCGTTAATGTATCTGGCTTTGCAACATGGAAAAGAGTGGTATTCACGGGAGGAATAACAACAGGATTTAACTTTATTCACGGTCAAAAAGTCAACAGGCATAAATTCTCAAGTTATGTGGAATATAAGTACAATGGCGAATCCTATAGCGAAGACACAAGAAGCCTTACGCCATTGTCGATAATTCACGCAAAACTGGGCTATTGGGCCGGGAAGGAAACGATTGTGAATCTTGGGGCCTCCTACAGTCACACGTTTCAGTGGTATACCAAAAGCACCGTCTATTCGCTATTCCCTAATAACTATACCTTTGATGTATCCATTTCTCACTTTTTTGATAAAAATGAATTTAAAAACCTGTTGAACTTTGTCAGGTAATACTTCTTTCTGCTACCATAGTCCCAAGGTGTATTCTCCTTTACTACTGATATACAATCACTTATTATACAACCATTCCGACAGTACACTCTTTATATAAATTCTCTGTTTTTCAGGAGTTTATTTGAACATTGTTTTGTTTATATAACAGTTTTATTCCTCCTGGAAAAGAGGTATCTTATTACCAATAACGATCAGAACAACTGCAAATGCTTTCGAAACTATTTCATCCTGCTGTTGCTTCTTGGTTCAGACGAACTTTTCATGAGCCAACCAGTGTGCAACGCCAGGCCTGGGAACATATAACAAAGGGTAAGTCTGTTTTACTAGCGGCACCAACGGGCTCAGGAAAAACCCTAGCATCCTTCATGTCTGCTATTAATGAGCTTGTAAATCAGGGCTGTAATGGTGACCTGAAAGATACAACACAGGTCGTTTATATATCTCCTCTAAAAGCACTTAGTAATGATATTGAACGCAACCTTCAGCATCCTCTAAAAGGCATTTCAGAGGAACTAGTCAAAGCCGGTTATCCGGATGTTAATATCAGGGTGGGGGTACGGACCGGAGATACCAGTACCGTGGAACGCAGTTCTATGATCCGTAAACCTCCTCATATCATTGTAACCACCCCGGAATCTCTATACCTGTTGCTTACAAGTACAAACGGAAGAAAGATACTTTCAACCGTACGCTCAGTTATTGTGGATGAAATACACAGTATTGTTGGAAGTAAAAGAGGGAGCCATTTAGCTTTGTCCCTGGAACGTCTTCAGCATATTACGGACAACAACCTTGTAAGAATAGGAATTTCTGCTACCCAGAAGCCAATAGAAAAAGTAGCCGAATTTCTAATGGGGAATATTCAAAATAGACCTTGTAAAATCATCGATACAGGTCATAAAAGGGAAATGGCCCTGAGCATTGAAGTGCCTGATTCTCCTCTTACCTCTGTCATGTCTCACGAAGTGTGGGGAGAAATTTACAACAGACTGGAAGAATTAATCCTTACACATAAAACCACTCTTGTATTCGTCAACACAAGAAGACTGGCAGAACGCCTGGCCTTACATTTAACAGAACGGCTTGGCCCTGCTGCCGTAACTGCTCACCATGGCAGTATGTCTAAGGAACAGCGATTTGATGCCGAACAAAGGTTAAAATCAGGGAACCTGAAAGCACTGATTGCTACTTCGTCGCTTGAACTGGGAATTGATATCGGTTATGTAGACCTGGTATGCCAGATAAGTTCACCAAGGTCCATTGCTGCATTTCTGCAAAGGGTAGGACGCTCAGGCCACTCTGTAGAAGGGAAACCCAAAGGAATGCTGTTCCCTCTTACAAGAGACGAATTACTGGAATGTACTGCTATTTTCGACTCCATAAGGAGAGGTGAACTGGATACCATTGTAATGCCGGAAAAACCCGTTGATATCCTTGCCCAGCAAATTGTTGCGGAGGTGGCCTCGGAAGAGCAGGACGAAGATACACTTTTTGAAATGTACAGAAGTGCCTATCCGTTCAGAAACCTTTCCAGAAAAGAGTTTGACGAGATCCTTAACATGCTTTCGGAAGGGTTTACCACCAGAAGAGGTAAAAGAGGTGCCTATCTGTTCCATGATGTAGTGCATAAAAAACTTCGAGCCAGAAAAGGAGCTAGGTTAACAGCTGTACTCAACGGAGGAGCAATTCCCGATAATTTCGACTTTGATGTTATTAAGGAGCCCGAAAATATTTTTGTAGGAACCTTAAATGAAGATTTTGCCATTGAAAGTCTGCCAGGCGATATTTTTCAACTGGGCAATGCATCCTACAGAATCAAACGAATAGAAAACAATAAAGTAAAAGTCGAAGATGCCGAAGGGCAACCTCCTACGCTGCCTTTCTGGCTTGGAGAAGGGCCTGGCAGAACCACCGAGTTATCTCATGCTGTATCAGGAATTCGTGAGAATGTTTCCGATCTTATTGGTGAGGTAGATGAATTTTCCATAAAAGACGAATTAAATAGCTCCTGGAAAACCAATGCTATGGAGTGGCTGGTTAAGGAAATAGGACTTTGTGAAGCAGGGGCAGAGCAACTTGTAACGTACCTTGCGCTTGCTAAGGTAGCTTTGGGAACCGTCCCAACCCAGAAAAGAATTGTCCTGGAACGGTTCTTTGATGAAGCCGGTGACATGCATCTGATTGTCCATTCTCCCTTTGGAAACAGGGTCAACAGGGGCTGGGGTTTGTCATTACGAAAGCGTTTTTGTAAAAAATTCAACTTCGAATTGCAGGCTGCTGCGACAGAAGATGCCATAATCCTTTCTCTTGGCTCCACACACAGCTTTCCTCTTGAGGAAGTTTTCGGATATCTGAAAGAACGATCGGTAGAAGATATACTCATTCAGGCCCTGCTGGATTCTCCTATTTTTGAGATCCGGTGGAGGTGGAATGCCAGTGTGGCACTGGCAGTTTTAAGAAGAAGGGGAAGCCAGAAGATGCCACCACAATTGCAACGCATGCAATCGGAAGATCTGGTGGCACTTGTATTTCCGGATCAGCTGGCCTGTTTTGAAAATATTCAGGGCGAAAGAGAAGTACCAGATCATCCACTGGTAAATCAGACCATTCATGACTGCCTCACAGAAGCCATGGATATAAACGTGTTGAAAGCTCTGTTAAGGAAAATAGAAAACAGGGAAGTAGAACTTATTGCCAAAGATCTTAGAGAACCTTCTCCATTGGCTCAGGAAATTCTTACCGCCCGACCTTATGCATTCCTGGATGATGCACCCCTGGAAGAGCGAAGAACAAGGGCTGTATTAAGCAGAAGATGGCTGGATCCTTCCGAAGCAGAAGATTTGGGAAGACTGGATGCTGCGGCCATTGAACTGGTAAAATCAGAAGCCTGGCCTGTTGCCTCTACTCCTGATGAACTCCAGGATGCCCTAAGCATGCTGGGATACATTACAGAAGAAGAAATGAAACGGGAAAGCCATGGCAATACAACTTCATGGAATACCTTATTCATCCACCTGAGCCAGGATCAACGTGCAGGCATCTTTAAAACGACGAATGGAACTACTCTTTATATATCCATTGACAGAGTTCCACAATACCAATCCATTTACAATAACTTCAGGTTAACTCCTTCTTTGTCTGTCCCGGTAAGAATCAGAGAGAAGCATTGGACAAAAGAAGATGCTTTAAAAGAAATCATTCGGGGGAGACTTGAAGGACTGGGGCCTGTAACAGAAGAGGGCCTGGCCCGGCAGATGGACCTTCCTGCTGGAGACATCCGTTATGCATTACTAGCACTTGAACAGGAAGGATTTGTTTTCCGGGGGACATTTAATCCAGGCGTTCAGGGTATCGAATGGTGTGAAAGAAGGTTGCTTGCCAGAATACACCGGTATACCCTCCAGAAGCTAAGAAAAGAAATCGAACCAGTAGCTCCTGCAGCTTTTATGCGCTACCTTATTGAGTGGCAGGGATTATCTGCAGAACAGATGGAAGGTCCACAGGCAGTAGAAGCAGTTCTTTCAAAACTGGAAGGGTTTGAAGCTTCGTCTGCTGCATGGGAGTCCGAGCTGCTTCCATCAAGAGTAGCCAACTACCATCATTCCTGGCTGGACTTTTGCTGTATGAGCGGGAAGTTTGTCTGGGGAAGACTGGGTAAAACCGATGCTGTAAAAAAGCTAAATGCTCCCATCAAAACCACTCCGGTGACCCTGGTCTCAAGAAAAAATGCCGAAGTTTGGAAGTACGATGGTGGACAAACCACTACTCCTGAACTTTCCTCCAAAGCTCAGGTGGTTGTAAACTATTTGAACGAAAGAGGTGCTTCATTCTTTGATGATATTGCAATGGGTACCAAACTATTCGATTCACAGACTGAAGAAGCTATTGCAGAGCTTGTCTCAGCAGGTATAATAAGCTCTGACAGCTTTACCGGCCTGCGCGCCCTGTTGGTTCCTTCCAAATACAAACTTGAATCGTCTAGAAGACGGACAGCAGTTTTCACTATGAGTGACTCCGGTCGATGGAGCCTTATCCGAGCTAATTATCACGAGACTCATTCCAAAGACCGCTATCTGGCAATGACCGCGAATGTATTGTTGAAGCGATATGGCGTTGTCTTCAGAAAACTTGTAGAACAGGAAGTTATTATGCCGCCGTGGCGCGACCTTGTCAGGACCTTTAGAAAAATGGAAGCCCGTGGAGAAATCAGAGGCGGGCGTTTTGTTGACGGTGTCTGGGGCGAACAGTTTGCGCTGCCGGAAGCAGTCTCCATGCTTCGGGAAATCCGTAAGAAAGAACCAGATGGAACCATGGTGGTCATCTCCGCTGTAGATCCTCTTAACCTGACGGGCGTATTACTTCCGGGTAAAAGAATAACAGGATATTTTGGAAACAGAATACTGCTGAAAGACGGAATACCTGTAGCAGTCCTGGAAAGCGGAGAAGTCCGTTTTCTGCAGGAGTTTGAAAAGATGGAAAAATGGGAACTTCAAAATATGCTTATCCGCAAACACATTGCCCCGGAGCTGCGAACCTATCTTGGATTATAATAACCTTTATCGTACTGCTTTAATTTTAAGCATATTAGTTTTCTGTTTTAGAAAATTTATTTTGTACTTTTAGCCTTGAAGTTAAGAAACTGAAGCAATGTTAACCTACGGTATCACACCTCCTAAAGCAAAAAATACAGAAGAGCGCATTTGGGAAATTGCAGAAAAACAGATCAGCAGGATTAAAAACCTGGGAGCTGATGCGCTGATACTTTATGATATTCAGGACGAATCCGACAGGATTACAGATAACAGACCCTATCCATTTTTGCCTACACTGGATCCCAAAGTGTATGCCGAAGTTTATCTAAAAGAGCTGACAATTCCCAAGATTCTCTTCAGATCTGTTGGGAATTATACTCCTGAACAACTGGAAGCAGAGCTAAAAGGAGCTTCTCCCAATCAAAAATATGTATTTGTTGGAGCTTCTTCTCAAAATCAAAAGGTGCAGATAACACTGGATGAAGCCTATCAGCTATGTCACAATAGCAACAAAGACATTCTTTTGGGAGGAATCATGATTCCGGAAAGACATCAGAAGAAAAACGATGAACACTTCAGAGTGAAAAATAAGATCAGCATGGGATGTGAGTTTTTCATTTCTCAGGCCGTATACCACAGTGAAGCTTCCAAGAACTTCCTTTCGGATTATTACTATCTTTTTGAAACACTGTCCGAAAAGATGAGACCTATTGTATTCACACTTACATTATGTGGGTCACCTAAAACTCTGGAATTCCTTAAATGGCTTGGGGTGTCTGTACCCAAGTGGGTAGAAAACGAATTGCTAAACTCAAAAAATATACTTCAAAAGTCGTTTGAAATTACTTACCAGATCTATAAAGAGCTGCATGAGTTTGCATCGGATAAAAATATTCCTGTAGGCTTTAATATTGAAAGTGTTTCTATTAACAAAGAAGAGATTGAGGCGTCTATTGAGTTATTTAAAAAGGTCAAAAAGTCTTACAAACACAATCAGTCCAAACATACACAACTTGCAGATTCGGCACTGTTCTAAAATGATAGTTAACAGCAATAAAAAACACCTGCCGATACTTCAGCAGGTGTTTTTTTTTTACAGGATTCAAGTCCATTCAACACAGATACATAGAAAATAACTAGTCCTGGTAAACTCAATGGTAAAGGTCTAAAACGCTATTTGAAAGTTCCTTAACTGTGTCAGACATAAACGTAAAATATAATGTTATGCAAAAAACACCCAGAACAACTCCAAGCAGATACGCCAACCAACGAATGTCCTATTCTGAAGAGGTGATTTACCCAATACTTGATGAAGCGCTGTTTTGTACTGTTAGCTATTCCTGTAACAATGAGCCTTATGCCATACCTACCGCCTTTCTGAGAGATGGCTCAAAACTTTACATCCACGGTTCTGTTGGAAGCCATTTTTTGAGACAACTGACAACCGGCACTCCGGTATGTATATCCGTAATGCTGGCAGATGCGCTGGTGGTGGCTAAGTCGGCATTTCACCATTCCGTAAACTACCGGTCTGTAATTATATTTTCCAAAAGCGAAGTTATAGAGGACTACACACTCAAGGCAGATTTTCTAAAACAACTAACAGAAAAAATGGTTCCGGGCAGCTGGGACTATTTACGCCCAATGAAAGAGAGTGAAGTCAAAAAAACTATGCTTATAGCTTTCGAGATTATCGAAGCTTCAGCTAAAATAAGAAACGCTCCACCAAGTGATGAAGAAGAAGATCAAAACCTTCCAATATGGTCAGGACTTATTCCCATTCCCCCTAAAAGACAGACTCCAATACCTGATGAATCCAGTATAACGATCCCATTACCGGATCACTTAAAACCATAATATTCTGGCCTTTAAATACTTTCAATAAAGTACTCTTTGTGGCTCCCTTTGGGTGGAAATCTGTTCAATGGGAGCCATTTTTTCTTTAAATTTGCCGTATACGTTTAGTATCATAACTATTTGGAAGTCACTTTTTAAAAAAAATCATAATTTAATTAAATGTTAAAGAGTTATAGGTTCATTTCATTACTGTTTTTACTTTGTATTAGCATAACAGGTTATAGTCAGCATTCTTTAAAATGGGGTAAGCCAAGTAAAGAAGAAATTCAGTTAAAAGTATGCAGTTTCGATAGTACAGCCAATGCAGTAGTATTGGCAGAGACAGGAAAACTTAAATTTATTTCAAATTATGTCTATCTCGATGTCTACCGGAAAATTAAGGTTCTTAATTCTAATGGATTACTGGAGTATGCAAATATAGATATTCCTTACTATACAGAAAAAGGTTTAGATGCCGTACAAAACCTGAAGACTCAGACAATCAACTATGAAAATGCCCTGCCTGTCATTACAGAATTACAAAAAGACCTGATTTTCACTAAGGTTCTTAGTCCCAATAGACATGAAAAGAAATTAGTCTTTTCGAATGTAAAACCCGGATCAATCCTGGAATATAAATACACTCTTGTAAGCCAGAATTTTCTGTAACCTACCAAGTGGGTCTTTCAAGATAAAATACCAACGATCTACAGTGAGCTCAAAGCTGATATCCCCAGTCACCTTCAATATAATGTTATAAAATCAGGAAGTTTGCTGCTTGATAAGTATAAGGATGTTTCCTCTACCGATAATACTTGGACTTTAAAAAACATTCCCGGGTATGAGCATGAAAACTTTGTTTATAACTATATAGATTATGTCAATCAGATTCAGTTTCAGTTAAACAGTTATTTCAAACTCAAATTTGAACAACCTAGTAATCAGAGCGTTTGGTAATCTTGGGATGAACTGGCAGATGAAGTCCAGGAAGAATACTCCAAATATTTAGGTAAAAGAGGCATGGCGAATGAAATTCTTAAGGGTCTTATTGACATAAGAGAATCCAGGGAAGTTGTATTGAAGAAAATTTTTGAATTTGTTCAGAGTTTTCAACATTCCCAATACAGGCTGTTTCCCCAACAAAATCTTTCCAATCTTATACAAACGAGAACAGGAACCTCTTCAGATATAAACCTTTTATTATGTCTGTTATTAAATGAAGGAGGCATTCCTGCCAAACCAGTCCTGACATCCACTAAGTTTAATGGAAAACTGTCCCAGCAATTCCCTATCCTGAACCAGTTTAACCATCTCATGGTTGCCCTCCTGGAAAAGGATAGTCTCTTATCGTTTGTGGATGCTGTTAGCCCAAGTACTAACTATCGTCTTATCCCTGCAACTCATATTAACTATTGGGGCTTTATGCTTGACGGGAAAATAGCCGTTGGGTAAAAATAGATTATTCTATTGACAGTAAGGCAAACTATCTTATTACGTATGATAGAAAACCTGAACTAATTAAAATAAATTTTACGGGTAAATTCAGCGGATATACCGCCTTAAAAAAGCGTTTAGCACAAAAAAAGAACACTGTTCAACAACCTGTATTCCATGTAGGATCTGACCTCATCCCAAAAGACAGCTCCTCTTACAACAATCTGGAAAATGAATACGAAGATTATTCTGAAAATTACTATTTTTCCTCAGCTTCAAGACCAGAAGGGAAGCTTTTTCTAACCATGAATTATCTCGAACAGGAAAACCCTTTTAAACAAAAAAAGAGGCGGTTTCCTGTAGAATTGGAACACCCTTATAGTGACAATAAAACCATTCTCATAAATTTATCTCCTGTTGATACGGCTACTGTAATCCCTCAGAACCTATCGCTTGTTTTACAATACGGCGGCATCCAATTTGGAAAATTTACCTATAAAATTGGGTATGAACGAAACAGCATAAGAGTTTCGATCCGATGGGATATGTATAAATCCATTATTCCCGCAGAATACTATGACTTTCTGAAAGAATTTACAGCAAAAGCTATAGCCAAATTGAACGAGCCAATTATTATTGAAAGAAAATAATGAAATACTATATATATTTACTACTAACTTTTTTAATCCAATACAACGGGACTGCTCAGGAAAGTAAAATCCTGAACGGTATTGTTCAATACAAACACGCTGACTATACACTCTTTGACGAAAACAATGTACATCTAAAATATAAATTTAAGGTACAAATACTGACCCCAAAGGGAAAAGAGCATGGCTATGTCAGAATAACTAAAAATCGTGACACTAAACTGAAGTCCTTTAAGGCTGTAGTAAAAGATGCATTAGGTAATAAAGTTTATTCTGCATCCAAATCAGACCTTCAGAAAGTTGATATCTGGGATTATTTTACTTTATACTCCGACGATAAAACACTCTATAAAGAACTGAACTACGATCAATATCCCTATACAGTGGAGTATGAATATGAGTTAATATACAACGTTTTCCTTGGTTGTTATTTTTATTGTTTGGAAGATTATGGAGTGTCAACAGAAGAAGCACAATTAACTATAAGAAAAAACAAAGGCGTTGATTTTTTATATAAAGCCAATCGCTTTGAAGGAACGCTGGACAGTGTTGCTTCAGGTGATATACAGATTTATTCATGGAAAGGTAAAAACATTCAGGCCATTTACAGGGAAAATTACGCACCTATATTCCGGGAGAATATTCCATCTGTTTTTATCACTCCTCTGAAAATAAACTATAATGGGTATACCGCTACCCTTGATTCCTGGAAAAACTACGGATCGTGGACCTGGAACTTGCTGCAAGATAGAAACATACTTCCTGAAGAAACCAGAAAAACCGTTTTACAACTTACAGAAACAGAACCTGACACATTAATGAAAATACGGATCCTTTATAAATACCTCCAGGAGACAACTAGATATGTTAGCGTACAGGATGGAATAGGAGGGTTCCAGCCTTTTCCGGCAACCCATGTTGACAAGAATAAATATGGAGACTGTAAAGGCTTATCCAATTATATGAATGCCCTGTTATCCGTTATTGGAATCAATGGAATATATACTGAAATCGGAAATGGAAATTGCAAAATAACCTACGAAGATTTTCCAAGCTTTAATCAAACCAATCACGTCATTATTGCTATTCCCTTAAATAAAGATACTGTATGGCTGGAGTGTACCAGTAAAGATATCCCATTTGGCTTTATCGGTAAAAGTAACTCCGACAGGAAAGGGCTTGCGGTAACTCCTCATAGAGGCAAGTTGGTCAATACACCTGTTTATTCACTCGAGCAAAATTATAGTACTATGAATGCCACCATGGTAATCAGCGAAAACGGAAGTATGACCTGTAATGCACACTATCTTAATTCCGGCATTATGATGGAAGAGCTGATAGGATTAAAGTCACTGGACAAAAAAGAAAAGGAACACTATCTGCAAGGTAGATTTCCATCCGGTGATTTATCCATTAAAACATTAGCTATTAATGAAACAAATGATCGTTATCCTTTAATGACGTTTGATTTAGAGTTCGATGAAACAGAATTTGCAACCAAAACCGGCAGCTTGCTTTCATTTACCCCTAATTACCTTAAAAGATATAAAAATTATTTTCTTTCCAGTGAAGAAAGAATGAATGATATTTATATTTCATATAGTTTTCAGCAGCTTGATACAATCCGTATAATCCTTCCGGATGGGTATACCATAGAACACTTACCGGGATTAAAAAATCTGACCACTGAATTTGGTGAATTTTCAACCAGGTTCATTCATAATGAAGACCAGATACTCTATATCCGACACTTCAAAATGTTTAAAGGTACGTATCCAAAAGATAATTATAATGCTTTTAGCAATTTCTTTAGACAGGTACAGGCAACCGATCAACAAAAAATATTACTGAAAAAAAGATAAATGCATCGTTGATGCATAACTTATCGCCATTATTTCAGTTTATTCTTTATTTTAGTTGCTCTAATAACATAACAATCGTATATGAATCCACTTATACAAAAGTATACTACGCCGTTTGGCACCATACCTTTTAATCTGATTAAAAATGAACACTTTCTGCCTGCAATAAAAGAAGCAATTGCTCTTGGAAAAGAAGATATCCGGAAAATTACCACCTCGGATGTAGAACCTGATTTTGAGAACACCATTGTAGCATTGGAAAGAAGTGGGGAACTGGTAAATTCTGTTTCTTCCGTATTTTTCAACCTGAACTCAGCAGAGACAAACGACGAAATTCAAAAGCTGGCAAGAGAAATTTCTCCATTGCTTTCTGAATATTCCAATGATATTCTGCTGGATCAGAAACTTTTTGCAAGAGTCAAAGCTGTTTACGACAAAAAAGAAAGCCTGACGCTTACCCCTGAACAAAACACCCTGCTGGTAAAGACCTATAAAAGCTTTGTCCGTAATGGTGCGAATCTTCCTGAAGATAAGAAACAAAGACTTCGTGAAATAGATAAAGAGTTGTCTCAACTGTCCCTGTTGTTTGGCGAACATGTTTTAAAAGAGACCAATGATTTCTTTATGGAAGTCACAGACGAAAAGCAATTGTCAGGCTTGCCACCATATGTTATAGAAGCTGCTGCCATTGCTGCAAAGGAGAAGGGGAAAGAGGGCAGCTGGATCTTTACATTGCAGTTTCCTAGTTACATTCCTTTTATGACCTATGCTGACGACCGTGAGTTAAGGAAAAAAATGTTTTACGCTTTCGGATCCAAAGCATTTAAAGGGGATGAAAATGACAATCAAAAAATTGTTCTGGATATTGTAAGACTTCGTCACGAAAGAGCTAATTTGCTTGGCTATCCATCTCATGCAGATTTTGTGCTGGAAGAGCGAATGGCCGAATCTCCTTCAAAAGTCAGTGCCTTCCTGGATAACCTTCTTATGCATGCCAAACCAATTGCAGAGAAAGAATTAAAAGAACTCGCTGACTATGCCCGATCTATAGGAGGACCTGAACAACTCGAACGATGGGATATTTCTTATTATTCAGAAAAGCTCAAGAAGGAAAAATACTCCATCGATGATGAACTACTGAAGCCTTACTTTAAACTGGAAAATGTAGTGGAGGGTGTGTTTCAGGTAGCTGGAAAATTATACGGATTAAAATTCAGAGAACTGGACAATGTGCAGGTTTATCATCCGGATGTAAAGGTATACGAAGTTGTAGACGAAGACGACAAGCACCTGGCAGTATTCTATGCCGATTTCTTCCCAAGACCAGGAAAGAGAAACGGAGCCTGGATGACTTCTTTCAGAGGACAGAAAAAAGTAAATGGAGAAGATATCCGGCCTCACGTATCAATCGTGTGTAACTTTACCAAACCTACAGGCACTCAACCTTCTTTACTGACCTTCAATGAGGTTACCACTTTGTTCCACGAATTTGGTCATGCATTGCATGGCATGCTTGCCAACGGAACCTATGAGAGTCTCTCCGGAACCAGTGTATACTGGGATTTTGTAGAACTGCCTTCTCAGGTATTTGAAAACTGGGTTTATGAAAAAGACAGTCTGGATCTTTTTGCCAGACACTATGAAACAGGGGCTCCGATACCATTGGAACTGGTAAAGAAAATAAAAGAAAGTGCCAACTTTATGGAAGCCTATCAGACTGTTAGACAAATTGGTCTGGCAAAACTGGACATGGGATGGCATGCCGGCAAGGCAAAAGACATTAAAGATGTAGGCGCTTTTGAAAAGGAACTTCAAAAGGCAACAGATCTATTGGCTCCTGCAGAAGGGACCAATACCAGTTGTTCTTTTTCCCACATATTTCAGGGAGGATATTCATCCGGTTATTACAGCTATAAGTGGGCCGAAGTATTGGATGCAGACGCGTTTGAATTCTTCCAGGAGAAAGGTATTTTTAACAAAGACACTGCCACCCTTTTCAGGACCCACATTCTTAGTGCCGGGGGCAGCGAACATCCAATGGAGTTGTACAAACGATTCAGAGGAAAAGAACCATCTCCTGAAGCCCTGCTTAGGAGAACAGGAATGATTAAATAATTTTTATCGTTGAAAGTTGAAAGTTTGAAGTATTCCTTTACTTTTTACTTTCGACTTTCAACTTGTTTCTCATAAAGTGTTTTAATCAAATTTGCCTGACCATTTCCTGAGTGTACGACATCCCCCCGAAATTGACGGAATCCCCCCACTGTTGATAGCATTATACATTTAATTTTGCAGGAGCATTACAACAGAATCCAGATATGGAAAGAATTAAGTTGAATAAGGATATCAAGGTGGTATATGTTAATGCCCGGTCCTTTCCGGAGGGAATTCTGGAAGCACATCAAACGCTTCATTCAATGATTCCATTTTCACGGGAAAGAAAATACTTTGGTATTTCCAGACCGGAACAAAATCAGGGAATTGTCTATCGTGCAGCGGCAGAAGAACTTGCCCCCGGTGAAGGAGAAAAACTTCAACTTAACACGCTGCTCATAAGAGCAGGGGAATATATCTGTATTACAATTGAAGATTATACCAAAGATCTCCTGAGTATCGACCGGGCATTTAAAGAATTACTTGACTATCCAAATTTAGATCCTCAGGGGTATTGTGTTGAATGGTATATTAATGAAAAAGATGTGAAGTGCATGATCCGCCTTAAGGATTAATAAAGCTACCACTTGTTATTATAACAATTCAAAAATTAAGTGCAGGGTATATCTTTATCCCTGCACTTGTTTTATGCCCCTGCCGGCAGCTTAATACTTAATAACCCTAATAACCTTTCCTGCGCTTGTATGGACAATGTAAACACCTGGAGTGTAGTGCTCTCCAATGTTTAGTGAACCTGTCACATGCACTTGTTCTATCTTTTGTCCATAAGAATTATAGATATCCAGGGTTAAAGCATTCTCAGAAGCGATAATAAAACCGGCCGACGACGGATTAGGATAAATACTAATTTCCGTTGCTGTAGAATTTACTATTCCAGTAACCGCTACTACCTCAAAGGCAAGAGGAGAAGATGTTCCTTTGCATCCCTTTGAGGTAGTTGTTACCGCAGTGATGTTTGGGTAAACACCATCAGGAACCTGTTCCCACACAAAAGAGGAAGTCTGACTTGACCCAATTAGGGTTGAGCTATTATAAAATTCTGTCAAAACCATATCAGCATTGCTGACTTTCACCTCCAACACGACAGAAGCATAACCACCGGAAGAAGGAATAACAGAATTATAAGCAGGACTAATCATACTAACATTCGGCAATGGATACACATTCAGTACTGATTTAGTAGAAATGGAAGAAGCATTTAAATTATCAAAAGCCTGGGCGGATAATTCATGTGTTCCAACAGGAGGATTTTCCCATGTATATTCAAAAGGAAAATCATAGTCGGTATAGAGCAGGGTAGATCCGGCATAAAAATGTACCCGATTAATCAGCCCATCACTGTCTGTCGCACTGGCTGTAAGTACTACAGGAGTTCCCTCACATATGGTTAGATTGTTTGCCGGATCAATCATAGAAACCACCGGAGGCTTGTTTTCACAGTTGTACTTAAACCCTGACATTGCATCCGTAGCCTGATAAGGTTTATTCCCCCAGTTTCCATACCAGGCAACTTTATCATAACCTTCCCAATTATAGGCCTGCGGCTCCCACCAGAATATTCCCAGACCTTTGTTATCCGGAAGAGACTCTAAATTCTTAATAACCTGTTCCACAAATTGTCTGGCCTGTTGAGGAGCAGAAACAGACATGCCTATTTCAGAAACCATGATTTCCTTATTGTACCGGAAAATCAGATCGCTCATATTGGACAGGGTTTGCTGTGCATACGTTGGCCATTCCTGAGGAGTATCTGGATACATGGACATCCCAATGATATCAAATTTTGCTCCGTTGTTTATCAGGCCTCCAATATTCCAGCGGAACAATGCATTGTCGTACCCATTCGAAAGGTGAACAATAACTTTGGTATTGGGGAAAACCGCTTTGACAGCTTCATATCCTTTGTTCACAAAAAGCGCATAATTCGCCATGTTCGTGGAAGCCTGTCCTTCTGGCCATAGCAATCCGTTGTTGGTTTCGTTTCCAACCTGAACCCATTCAGGTGTCACGTTTACAGCTTTGAGGGCATTGAGTACACTGGTAGTATGATTGTAAACAGCCTGCCCCAGCTGGCTGACTGAATAATTCGCCCATGCGGCCGGTTTGGTCTGCTTACCCGGATCTGCCCAGGAATCGCTGTAGTGAAAATCAATCATAATTCTGTAGCCCTTTGCTGCCGCCCTTTGAGCCACATTGACCACATCCTGTTCTCCATTCCAGCCATTCGCCGGATTAACCCAGACTCTTAACCGTATTGAATTCATACAATAGTCGTCCAGAATATCCAAAAGGTCCCTTTGTACGCCTGTACTATCGCGCCAGGTGCGTCCTGCGTTTTCCATCTGGGAAAGCCAGCCTATATCGGCCCCCCTTGCCAGTTGTGCATCAACATTCGTGTGCATCAACAACAGTATAGATAGGGGTATCAGTATGATCTTTTTCATAATACCTAAATATATAAGCTTTAATGAATATTTTTTGAGATTATTTAAAGATCAGAAAGGAAATTATCCTGGAGGAAAGCACTGCACTATTTCCCCTTTGTTAATGATTCAAAAAATAGATAAATATGTAAACTCAACAATTTCTTTAGGTATACCTGGACAAACCTGTATCAGAATGATTTTCAAAAAGAAGCATACACCATAAATCAATACCCCATGGACCTGATCAGAAAGCTGTTTGAACAATCTGTATCCCTGAGCGATAATGAATGGGAACTGTTTGCATCCAAATTATCCAGAGAGGTAGTTCCCGCAAAAGCTGTGGTCTTAGAGATCGGCCAGGTTGAAAACTATCTGTCTTTTATAGAAAAGGGAATTATTCGATTTTATATACCCAAAGAAGATAATGACCTGACCTTTTCTTTTTCATTTCAAAATGGCTTTGTTAGTGCGTATGATTCCTTTCTTTCGCGTACTCCTTCCTGTTACAGGGTGGAAACAATTACAGAGACCATTCTTTGGCGGATAAGCTATGAAGCACTTCAAACCATCTATGCAGAGACCAAGGCTGGAAATAAAATTGGAAGGTTAGCAGGAGAAGAGCTGTTTCAGAAAAAAGCCAGAAGAGAACTCTCGTTTTTAAACGAATCTCCGGAAGAAAGATACCTGAAGATGTTCAAAGAACAACCCCATATCCTTCAGCAAATCCCGTTAAAATATATTGCCTCCTATATTGGCATCACTCCTCAGGCATTAAGCAGGATCAGAAAGCGAATTTCTTAACCCAGGTTCATTGCCCTGAAAACATAATCTGTTGATCTTTACTTAAAAAGAACATATGAAACCTCTCGTCGTTTTGCTTTCTGTTTTTGCGCTATCTGTTGCCGGTATAAAATTGCTAACGGGGACTGCCAATTATCCTCTGGCAGGGAGAATAGCCATGGCTGCCATGCTTATTTTTACGGCCATCGGCCATTTTGCTTTTACAAAGGGAATGTCGATGATGCTGCCGGACTTTGTACCTTTTAAAATTCCGGTCATTTACGTTACAGGAGTCATAGAACTGGCAGCCGCTGCAGGATTATTACTACCCGGTTTAAAACATCTTACCGGATGGTTGCTCATAGTATTTTTTCTATTACTGCTCCCCGCTAATATTTATGCGGCAATTAAACATGTCGATTATCAGAAAGGAACGTTTGAAGGTCCTGGAATGACTTATCTATGGTTTAGAGTACCACTTCAGATCGTATTCATCGTGTGGACTTATCTTTGCGCTATCCGGTTCTGATGAATACAGATAGAAGATTTTACTATCTTTGGTAGCATGGATGGTTTAAAAAATACCATAAGCACTTTCCTTCAGTTAAATACCGAAGAGTGGAACGTTTTAAAAGACGCACTAAAAACAGAACAGCATAAAGAAAACACCGTTTTGGTTGCAGAAGGGGCAATTGCTTCCAGAATTTATTTCGTACAGCAGGGAATACTAAGAACGTATTTTTTGAAAAAAGGAAAAGAAATCAGCACCTACTTTGCCTGCGATAACCAGTTTATCACAGCTTATGCAAGTTTTATCACTCAACAACCTTCCTTTGAATACCTGCAGGTAGTAGAAGACTGCACTCTTTATTCGCTGACAATAAACAGGCTGACAGAGCTCACTCAGTCATTTCCAAAATTGGAGCGACTTTTCAGGATCTATGCAGAACAGTCCTATTTGTGCATTTTAGAAAGAAGCATTTTGATGCAGTCTAAAACGGCAAAAGAACGATATCTTGACTTTATCGGAAAATACGACAAAAAGATCGTATCCAGAGTTCCTCAACATCAAATTGCCAGTTATCTCGGGATAGAGCCGGAATCCTTAAGCAGAATACGAAAGTCCTTGTTACATTCTTAACAATTGTCAATGGAGGTTGACCTGACCTTTATTTTTTTTGAATAAAAAAGCAATGACAAGAAATAACACTATTTCAATAGGATTCCTATGCTTCTTAATTTCACTACTAATGCCCGCCTGCAATGGCAAAATTAATGTATCCCGATTTCCCGAACTCTCAAGGGAACAACAGGAAATTAAAGAAAGCAGAGTTGTTACCTTCTCTGTTTTAAGAACAGGCGGCGCCAGAACCCGTGAAGCATTTGTGTATTCCGGAGGAAGTCTGTTCAAGGCGTGTGACATTTCCCATGTGGCTATTTGGGTCAAACACCCTGAGGGGAATTTTTTATTCGATACTGGCCTTGGAGACAGCATTGATACCCAGTTTCAGGAAATGTCCTTTATTCACAAGCAATTATTCAACTATAAAAAAGAACTCTCTGTAAAGAATCAGCTTATTCGAGAGGGTATGGATCCGGCTGTAATTAACTCCATTATCCTGTCTCACCTACATTGGGATCATTGCAGCGGTATTAAAGATTTCCCCGGAGCCGATGTATACACTACGGAAGAAGAATTAACCTTTGCAAGAACGGAGAATGCTCACGCACCAGCATTTTTAAAATCGCAATATGAAGGAGCTGAAGTAAACTGGAAATACCTGAAATTTACCAACTCAAAGTACGAATGTTTTGATCAGTCCTGTGATTATTTCGGAGACGGAAGCGTTGTTTTGGTAAAGCTGGGTGGACACACCAAAGGCTCAGTGGGGATGTTCATTAATCAGCCCGGAAAAAGATATTTCTTTACCGGTGATATCACCTGGAATATTGAAGGTTTTAAAAGGCCCGGCCGTAAACATTTTATTCCATTATCTCTGGTAGATGAAAATAAAAATCAGCTGGATAGTATGATTGTAAAGATTCATCAACTGATGATAGCTGATTCCACGCTTATCGTAGTGCCAGCCCACGATTATTACACACAAAAGGTATTAAAGCATTTTCCTGATTTTCAGTAATAAAAATGAAAATACGGGAATATTAGCTGTTCGCTTAAATCCATACCGCTTGGTCTACTGAGCTATTTTTAATGGTCTTTTTGCCCACCCTGATTTTAATAGCTATATTTAAAAGTTTAGCATAAATAGATCTGCCCATTCTGTATGAAATGGAACTTAAATAAAAATATCAGCTTAGGATTCTGCATTGTTTTTATCGTACTAAATGCAACAGGAATTTTTTCCTATTACAGTCTGCATAGCTTTCGGGATGTAAGAAGAAACGAAGTGAAAGCCAGGAAAAGTCAGGTATCGCTGGAAAACATTCAGTTTTATATCAGAGATATCGAAAACGGTCAGCAGGGCTATGTGATCAGTGGAGATAGTACCTACCTTGATTCCTACAACGAAGCTCGCATCCGTGTAGCTGAAGAAATTAAATCATTTTCCCGGAACTACCAAAATCAGGAACGGCTGGAAGAGCTTAACAACCTGATAATACGAAAAATACAACTTGCAGACCATACCATTCTCCTCAAAAACGAAAAGGGGCAGAAAGAAGCTATTGCAGTCCTTAAATCCGGAATCAGCCGGGATCTGTTAACTCAGATACATAATTTGATAGTCCGGATAAAAACCGAGGAAATAGACCGATTCGATTTGGAATCGGATGAGGTAGATTCGAAGTCGGGTTATGCACTGATCTTTATCATTATTGGAAATGTAATCGCCCTGTCTTTTCTGGCCTGGGTGCTGATATTGCTTAACAACGATATTGGAAAACGAATCAGGACAGAAATAGTATTGAACAGGTTTATTGTGAAAGCAGAACAGGCGAAAAAAAGGGAAGAACAGTTTCTGGCCGATATGAGCCACGAAATAAGGACTCCCATGAATGCCATCATTGGTATGACCAACCTGATTCTTAATACACCGCCACCTCTTGCCCCCAAGCAGGAAAGCTATCTTAAAGCCATCCGTCAGTCTTCCGACAACCTGATGGTTATCATCAATGAAATCCTGGATTTCTCCAAGATCAACGCCGGGAAAATTGAATTTGAAAAAATCAACTTCAATCTCTCTGATATTTTTTATGGTCTCTACAACACATTCAAATTAAAGACCGATGAGAAAAAAATTAAACTGACCCCCATTATAGACGAAAGTCTTCCTGATACCATCATTGGAGATCCGGGTAAGCTCAACCAGGTAATGGTAAACCTGGTCGGAAACGCTGTAAAGTTTACGGAAAAAGGAAGCATCAAAATGTGCTGTAAGCTGATTGAACAAAAAGGCGAGGACTTATTGATTGAGTTCTCTGTTCAGGATACAGGAATAGGCATACCTCAAAACAAGCTGGAAACGATATTCGAAGATTTCGCCCAGGCCGCAAGAGACACCTCCAGAAAGTTTGGTGGAACCGGGCTGGGACTAAGTATATCTAAAAAGATTGTGGAACTTCAGGGGGGAACCATCTCAGTTACCAGTAAGCTGGGAGAAGGTACCACCTTTTCGTTCAGAATATGGTACAAAGCCGGCACTGAAAAGGTTGAAAGAAAAGAAAAGCCTGCCCAGACCAAAGTGCAGGAGCTTCATGGAATCAAAATCCTTCTCGTGGAGGACAATGAATTCAACCAGGTCGTTGCAGTTGACACCTTGAAGTCGCTGATTAAAAATCTTACAATAGACGTAGCCTCCAATGGCAAAGTAGCAATCGAAATGTTGAAAGATAAAAATAAGCAATATGACATATTGCTAATGGATGTCCAAATGCCAGAAATGAATGGATACGAGACTACCCAATACATTCGCAAACACACAGCGCTTGGCTATTCCGACATACCAATCATAGCTATGACAGCAAGTGCTACCAAACCGGAAATTGACAGTTGTTTTGCCTCAGGAATGACCGACTTTATATCGAAACCCTTTGATGCTGATATCCTGCTGATTAAAATTTCCACTTTATTAAACAAAGAAAAAGTCATGGAACTGACCAAAGACGACAAAGAAGTTTCCGGCAGCCTTATGAGTGAAGGAATGGCAGATCTGAGCTTTTTAAGAAGTATGACCTCCAACAATAAAGAGCAAATGCTGAAATACATTAATATGTTTCTTGAATCTGTTCCGGGGGACTGGCAAAAACTTAAAGAGAGGGCGGTCGAACAAAACTGGAATGAAGTTGCCATGATAGCTCATTCGCTGAAACCAAGGGTAAAATACATGGGTATAAAGACTGGTAACGACATTATACAACAAATTGAACATCAGTCTGTAGAGCAGGATAATCTGGAAATAATGCAAGAACTAATTGCAAAATTCGATTCTATTTTGTATTTAACGTACCAACAACTGGAAACAGAGAAACAAACATTATATTAAAAACTATTCAAATATACTTTTATGAAAAATGTGAATATTTTTATCGTTGACGATGATAAAATGCAGTGTGAGCTTCTGAAAGATTATTTATTAAAAAATCATAACTATAAAATAGAGATTTTTAATACCGGAGAAGAGTGTCTGAAAAATCTGGATAAAGATCCTGAAATTATTTTCCTGGACTATACCTTAAGCACTGAAAATAAAAACGCTAAAAATGGAATGGAAATCCTGAGAGCTATTAAAAACAGACTTCCATCTGCTGAAGTAGTTATGTTTACCGCTCAGGACAGAATTGAGATCGCCATCGATACCCTTACACACGGTGCATTTGATTACATCATTAAAAATGAAAGTGCGTTCCACAGAGCTGACAATGTTGTTAAAAACATTCTTAAAAAGCACAAACTGGAGAAAGACAACAAATTCTATAAAAGGCTCTTACTGGTTTTTGGAATTATTATCGGAATCATCACAGTGGTGGCATTCACGTTGTATCAAACCGGACACATTACCGATGACATCGGACCTGAGTTTTAATACTTACATAAAAAAGCGGAAAACCAACTGATTTTCCGCTTTTTTTTGTTCTGTTTTTTTTACCTCCTGCAGTTCAATCTCCCCATACATACTCAAAGTCATTTCTTTTTCCCGGAGTAAACTTTACTTCATGGGAATACTGTTTTCATTGTATAAACACACTACTGGAATGATTTGGGATAGGTTGAGAAAAATGAATCAGTACGAACTTGCTGAAAACGTAAGAGGGTTCAAAAGTCTTAATGTTAACTTTTATATTATCGGAGAGCCTGGTGCTGGCAACCCATGGACGATTATCGATACCGGAATATCCGGATCAGGTAAAAAGATTATTAAAGAAGCTGCGAGCTTGTTTGGTAAAGACAATCCTCCTAAGGCTGTCCTTCTTACTCACGGTCATTTTGATCATGTTGGAGGAATTCCAGACCTGCTCAAAGTGTGGCCGGACCTAAAAGTTTATGCCCATCCAATGGAACTTCCTTATTTAACAGGGACATCGAACTTTCCTCCGCCTGAAACTGTTGACGCCAGCGTTGCCATGGCTTACCTGCTGCAATTGTATTCCGGTAAACATCTGAATCTCAAAGATCATGTATTACCCTTGCCGGATGCGTGGGTGCCCGGTCTGGAAGAATGGAGGTACATTCATACCCCTGGTGTATCTCCCGGCCATGTGTCTTTTTTCAGGCCCAAAGATAATTTATTGATAGCAGGAGACCTTATCTCTTCCAGAAAGCAAAAAAATGCATTATTGGATTGGGGAAGCAGTACACTGGAGATACAGGGGCCACCAGCTCATTACGCCATAAACAAATCCAGGATATGCAGCTCTTTAATAAAGATTCATGCGCTCAACCCAGTAACTGCAGGAGTAGGACAAGGTCCACCTGTTTCAGAAAGCATTCTGCAAAACGGATTGTCCAGACTCATCAACCTGTTTGAAATAGAGAAAATCAAAGAGGAACATTTGTATACTACCTATAATACGTCTCAACCTCCTGCTGTTGATAAAGAACCTGTGTTCAACAGGATCACCAAAGCCGCATCCTTTGTTTCATTGCTGGCCGTAGGAGCAGGCCTTGGATATTATTTGGGCAGAAGAAAATAAAAAGAACCAAACCTCTGTATCTGAATTCATCAGTGGGTGCATCTCAGACTGCGTGGATAAAATTTTAAATATGACGAATGATTTTTAGGTCAGAAAGAGTAACTTTAATCTTTTAAATCAAAAAAAATCATTAGTTATTATGGCAACCTGGTTTGAATGTAAATTCAAGTACAACAGAGAAGATCAGAACGGAGGTTTTACTACTGTTACTGAAATATATTTGATAGATGCAGTAAGCTTTACAGATGCTGAAGCAAGAGTGTATGAAGAAATAGGATCCAACTTCAGGGAATTTGTGCTGCTTGCTGTGAGCAAATACCGTGTACATGAACTGGTATTTAATGAAGAAGGGTTGACCTGGTATAAATGTAAAGTTGCGATTACTTCTCTTGATGAAAAATCAGGTAAGGAGAAGAAGCTAAAACAAATGATTCTTGTAAATGGAAACACGATTAAGGAAGCTTACGATCGGGTAGAAGATCTATTTTCCGATTCAACTTCAGATTATCAGATACTTGAAATTATTACGACAAACATCGTAGAAATTCTTCCTTATCACGAACCGGAACCAAATTTAAAACCTCTGGCACAGGCACTGGCAGAAGCTAACACCGGTATTGAACCAGAAGTGGCTGCTGAAATCGAAACAGCAGTGCAATCTTCAGAAGAATAATTCTTTTATTTTAGAATAGGTTGGGAATAGGAAGGACATTAGTCGTTTCTATTCCTTTTTAATTTTCCCCTTTTAAAGTCGTTTAACCATTTAAGCAAGCTGGATCAAAAGATAGTAATGTCTTTCTTTTGAAAGATCTATCCTTTCCATCCGTGGTCTGTCAGTAAACAGCAGAAGTATCCTTTAACACTCCTGATTGGTATTCATTATTTAAGTATTGGTGGATGGGAAATCAGTCTAAAAATTTTTCAAAAAATTGAATTGTCCGTTTTTTTGTTAATTTAGCGGCATGAAGATTTTTACTTTTATGATGAGTGTCTTTGTCATGGTGTTATCCCTAATGCCATGCCCTGATACTTTTACCTTCGAAGAAGAAAAATCTTCTATAGCTGTTTCAGAAACGCATAACCATAGCGAAGACCAGGACGATCTGTGCAGTCCATTTTGTGTGTGTTCCTGTTGTGGATGTTCTTTTATTGAAATGCAGATTCCTGTTTTTTTTAGTCAGTTTCAAAAAGTAACAGAGCCTTTGGCTACAGTTCCTTATTATACCGAATTCCATTCTTCTTATTTTCACACCATCTGGCAACCACCCAAACTTTCCTGATCCTGATCCCATTTAGATAAACAAGCCATCAAGGGACTACCACTGTCTTCCAATCGTTTGTCTGACCAATAATTTACAGGATTAAACCCTCATCTTTAACTACTTATCTAAAGGAAAAATTTAATTCCGATGGTTATCGTCATGGGGTAATATAGTTAATCCGATTACTATAAAAGGAGATGCCTTTTGCCTGAAAAAAGGTTATAAGTAGAGACTACCTATGTTGGATAAAATAATATTTTTCTCAATTAAGCATAAGCTGATTGTCGGGATGCTAACGATAGCACTGGTAATCTGGGGATGTTGGTCAGCCACAAAACTCCCGATCGATGCCGTCCCAGACATCACAAACAATCAGGTACAGGTTATTACAACCAGCCCATCGCTTGCTGCCCAGGAAGTAGAACGACTCATTACATTTCCTGTAGAAATCAGCATGGCAACCATTCCAAACATCATTGAAATCCGTTCGATTTCCAGATTTGGACTTTCAGTGGTGACGATCGTCTTTACCGATGAAACAGATATCTACTGGGCAAGACAACAGGTCTCTGAACGACTGCAAACGGCAGTGGAGCAAATACCCCCTGGCGTTGGAATTCCTGAGTTAGGTCCTATCAGCACCGGGTTAGGCGAAATATATCAATATGTGCTTCAGCCACAAAAAGGTTACGAACACAAGTACTCAGCCATGGAACTCCGTACGATCCAGGACTGGATTGTACGAAGGCAGTTGCTGGGGACTAAAGGGGTGGCAGATATCAGCAGCTTTGGAGGTTATCTCAAGCAGTATGAAATAGCCATAGATCCTCAGAAGCTCCGAAGCATGAATATTACGATCGGAGAGGTCTTTACCGCCTTGCAAACCAATAATCAGAATGCCGGTGGAGCATATATTGATAAAAGCCCTTATGCCTATTTCATTAGAACTGAGGGACTTGCTGGTAACCTGGAAGACATTAAAAAAATTGTTGTCAAAAATACCTCTAACGGGACGCCTGTATTGATCAGAGATGTCGGCACCGTTAAGCTGGGACATGCCATCCGGTATGGTGCTTTGACCCGCAATAATGATGGAGAAGCTGTGGGCGGTATTGTTTTGATGTTAAAAGGCGCTAATTCCAACGAAGTCATCCAAAACGTAAAAGCACGCATTGAACAAATAAAATCCTCTTTGCCCGAAGGGGTGAAAATCGAAGCTTTTCTTGACAGAACACGACTGGTCGACAATGCCATTCATACTGTTTCCAAAAACCTGATAGAAGGTGCCCTCATTGTAATTTTTGTACTGGTATTACTCCTGGGCAATCTCAGAGCCGGAATTATAGTTGCTTCAGTTATACCCCTCTCCATGCTTTTTGCCATTTCGATGATGAATCTGTTTAATGTATCGGGCAACCTGATGTCCATGGGGGCTATAGACTTCGGATTAATTGTGGATGGTGCAGTAATTATTGTAGAAGCCACCTTGCACCACATAACCGGAAAAGGCTATACCCACAAGCTGTCTCAGGAGGAAATGGACGCAGAAGTGTTTGATGCTGCTTCAAAGATCAGGAGTTCAGCAGCATTTGGAGAAATTATCATACTAATCGTCTATCTGCCCATACTGGCCCTGGTGGGCATTGAAGGAAAAATGTTTAAACCAATGGCCCAAACAGTGTCCTTTGCCATATTGGGAGCTTTTATCCTCTCGCTAACCTACGTTCCCATGCTATCGGCCCTGTTTCTGGATAAAAAAGCAAGTATAGCTACCACCAAGTCGGACAGGATTATGCAATTCTTTCATAATGTATACCTGCCCATGCGGGAATTTGCACTGGAGAAAAAACGAACAGTACTCCTCACGGCATTTTTGCTCTTCGGGGGCTGTCTGGTACTGTTTCTGAATATGGGAGGCGAGTTTATCCCCAGTTTGGATGAAGGAGACTTCGCTGTAGAAACGAGAGTATTAATGGGAAGCTCCATGCAGGAAACCATTAATGCATCCTTAAAAGCGGGAGAAGTGCTTAGGAAGCATTTCCCTGAAGTCGATGAAGTTATAGGTAAAATTGGATCCAGTGAAATACCTACCGACCCGATGCCCATTGAAGCCTGTGATCTTATGATCATCCTTAAAGATAAAGACGAATGGGTAAGCGCCAGCACCAAAGACGAACTTGCCAATAAAATGCAGGAACTTCTCGTCAATGAACTACCAGGCGTTACCTTCGGCTTTCAGCAACCCATCCAGATGCGCTTTAATGAACTTATGACCGGAGCAAGGCAGGATGTAGCCATAAAAATTTATGGCGAAGACCTGGAGGTCCTAACTGAATACGCCGGCAAACTTGGAAAAATTGTTTCGACCATAGAGGGTGCAAAGGATCTGTATGTTGAAAAAGTAACCGGCCTGCCCCAAATTGTAGTGGATTATGACAGAAGTAAAATCGCTCAGTTCGGTTTAAACATTGATGAGTTAAACCGAATTGTTAAAACCGCTTTTGCTGGGGAAGGCGCAGGCCTGATCTATGAAGGGGAAAAAAGATTTGAACTGGTTGTACGACTGGATAAGATCAACAGACAAAATATTGACGATGTACGACAACTCTTTGTGACTGCTCCCGATGGCACTCAACTACCTTTGTCTCAAATAGCCAATGTTGAATTTAAAGTAGGGCCCAACCAGATTCAGCGAGATGATACCAAAAGAAGAATCATTGTGGCATTTAATGTGCGGGGACGCGATGTTGAAAGTATTGTAAAGGAAATACAATCCAAAGTTAACAAACAACTGAAGCTTCCTCCGGGCTATTACATAACTTATGGGGGACAGTTTAAAAATCTTATAGAAGCTAAAGAGCGTCTGAGTATAGCTGTTCCGGCTGCCCTGGCACTTATATTCGTACTGTTGTATTTTACATTCAATTCTTTAAAGCAAAGTGTTCTGATTTTTACGGCCATTCCACTGTCTGCAATAGGAGGAGTTATAGCCCTGTATCTGAGAAATATGCCGTTCAGTATATCGGCAGGAGTGGGCTTCATCGCCCTGTTCGGAGTGGCTGTACTGAATGGAATAGTACTCATTGGTGAATTCAACAGACTGAAAAGCAATGGTCTTACCGACCTGTATAAAATAGTCCGGGAAGGTACGGAAACACGATTACGTCCTGTACTGATGACTGCTTTGGTGGCTTCACTTGGTTTCCTTCCCATGGCCTTGTCCCAGGGATCAGGAGCCGAAGTTCAGAAACCTCTGGCAACGGTAGTCATCGGAGGGTTAGTATCCGCTACATTGCTGACTCTGCTTGTTCTGCCCATACTCTACATCTATTCAGAGACAGGCTTTAAAAGCCGTTCCTCTGCCACGATGAGCATTTTAATTCCGCTTTCCCTGTTTTTCGCAGGAAATAAGACCGAAACACAAGTCCGTCCTGAACCATTAGCTTTCGAACAGACGCTATTGAGCGTGTATAAGCATAACAATTATTTCCCTGATACACATCACTCATCAGAATACTATCTGATAGACTAAAACTATTGGAACCATGAAGAAATTACTATATAGCATCGCTTTCGTATACATTACCTGCATGTCAGGCTGTACGAGAGAATCCAGGAACGAGCCGGAAGACCATCATGAAGAGGAAAATATTGTGGGGCTTTCCTCGGGTCAGTACCAAAGTGCCGGTATTACGTTGGGTAAAGTGGAGAAAAAAAATATCAGTACAACCTTACAGGTCAACGGTTTGCTGGATGTACCACCACAAAATCTGGTTACGGTTTCTGCCATGATGGGCGGATTTATCAAGTCTACCAAACTCCTTCAGGGTATGAGAGTCAAAAAAGGCGAGGGCATCGTAACCATTCAAAATCCGGAATTCATACAACTACAACAGGATTATCTGGATAATAAAAGTAAACTGCTTTTTGCAGAACAGGAATACCAAAGAGAGGAAGAACTGGCCCGGAACAACATCTCGGCTAAGAAAACACTTCAGCAGGTTACAGCAAACTACCAGAGTCTGAAAGCCATACATGATGGACTGTTGGAAAAATTATCCATACTGGGCATCAATCCGACTACGGTGGAAGATGGGTCCATTAAAAGTACCGTTTCTATTGTATCCCCGATCAGCGGCTATGTTACGGAGGTTTACATCAACATAGGTAAGTACGTCAATCCTCAGGATCTGATTTGCGAAATAGTTGATACAGACCATTTGCATGCAGAACTTTCCGTTTTTGAACAAGATATAATGAAAGTAAAGGAAGGACAAAAGATAAAACTACAACTGGTCAATGAGAACGACATAACAAGACCAGCTACCGTATACCTCATCAACAAAAAAATCAATGAAGACAGAACCGTAAGAGTACATGCACACCTGGATAAAGAAGACCGTAATCTGTTGCCCAACACCTACCTTAAAGCCCTGATCGAAGTTACCGACCAGCTGACCACTGCTTTGCCCGAAGAGGCTATAGTCTCTTATGGAGACAAAGACTATATATTCCTAAAGTCCGAAGAGCACAAACACGAACCTCCTTCTGCAAAGCAGGAAGAAGAATTCGTATTTAAAGCCATAGAAGTTAAAAAAGGAGGATCACAAAATGGTTATACGGCTGTCGAACTGCCGGAAGGTTTTGATACCGAGAATTCTGAAATTGTTATCAAAGGAGCGTATACGTTGCTTTCTATCATGAACAATACAGAAGAAGGTGAGCATTCCCATTAAACCATTCATAGTAAAATCATTTACAATACCAAAGGAAAACATCCTTACACATTTATTACAATTAATTTAAGTACATGAATATGGAACTCTTCTTAACCACCTTCTTTATTCTATATATGCTGACTGCGTTTGTATGGCCCACTTACAGAACCTATAAACGTACCGGCATCAACCCGCTTACCTTTGGTAAAACAGAAAATGCACATGACCTGATAGGGAAATGGTTCAAATTTATAATCTTCCTTATTCCGGTAAATATTGGATTGTTCTGGCTGGGCCCAAACTGGTATCGCTTTACATTGCCGGTCTGGTATCTTGACCATCAATGGGTCAGGATTACAGGAATTATTTTGTGCATCACTTCGCTGGTCTGGACCTCGTTTGCCCAATATCAGATGGGTGAGAGCTGGAGAATCGGAATCGACGAACAAAATAAAGCTCCGCTTGTAAAAAAAGGACTATACACGATTTCCAGAAACCCGATCTTTCTGGGGATGCTGTTTACACTCGCAGGAGTTTTCCTGTGTTTGCCCAATGCCCTAAGTCTGCTCACCTTCGTTTGCGGATACCTTTTAATCCAAATACAAGTTCGTCTGGAAGAAGAATTTCTTATAAAAAACTATGGGGAAGACTACCGCCAGTTTATGCAACAAACCAGACGGTGGATCTAAAAAAATACCTGAATATAAATACAATACAACTAAAATTTACACTGGAATAATTTTTTGGTACAAGACGCACATCCAATGATATAGGACCACCTAAAAAGACAAAAGTTCCTGCTTCTTCCGGACAAGTTTGACATTATGTTAAGTATTTTCCTTATATTTCGGAGTTAGGACGTTATAACAGGATAAAAAAATATGATAATTGAACCCAGAATGAGAGGATTTATATGTTTGACGGCTCATCCTAAAGGATGTGAGGCAAATGTATTAAATCAGATTGAGTACACCCGGAAAAAGGGAACGATAAAAGGGCCTAAAAATGTGCTCGTCATAGGAGCTTCTACAGGCTTTGGACTTGCGTCAAGAATAGTAAGTGCATTTGGAGCCGAAGCCTCCACCATCGGAGTGTTTTTTGAAAAAGCTCCGGCACCCGGTAAAACTGCATCCCCCGGATGGTACAACAGTGCAGCCTTTCAACAAGAAGCTAAAAAAGCCGGACTTTATGCCAAAAGCATTAATGGTGACGCTTTTTCTGATGAGATTAAAAACCAAACCATAGACCTGATAAAAAAAGACTTAGGTAAAATAGACCTGGTAATATACAGTCTGGCTTCTCCGGTAAGAACCAATCCTAAAACCGGTGTTACCCATCGTTCAGTATTGAAACCAATTGGACAAACCTATACCAATAAAACTGTGGATTTCCACACCGGCGTAGTTTCCAGCATTTCCATCAATCCTTCCACTGAAGAGGATATTGAAAACACGGTTGCAGTGATGGGAGGAGAAGACTGGAAAATGTGGATCGATGCCCTGCTTAAGGCTGATGCGCTATCCAAAGATGCTGTTACGCTAGCCTATTCCTATATTGGCCCTGCTCTAACGGAGCCGGTTTACCGCAAAGGAACTATAGGAAGAGCAAAAGATCACCTGGAAGCAACAGCATTTGAAATTACAGAATCCTTAAAAAAGGTAAACGGAAAAGCCTACGTTTCCGTGAACAAAGCGCTGGTAACACAGGCAAGTTCAGCCATTCCTGTGATTCCGCTGTACATTTCACTTCTGTATAAGACGATGAAAGAAAAAGGGCTTCATGAAGGATGCATTGAACAGATCGATCGTTTGTTTAGAGAACGTTTGTATACTGGCCAGGAAGTACCTACAGATGAAAAAGGCAGAATCAGAATAGATGACTGGGAAATGAGGGCGGACGTACAGGATAAGGTAGCCGAATTATGGGAACAGGCGACCACTGAAAGCCTGCCGGAAATAGGAGATCTGCAAGGGTATAAATCCGACTTTTTGAATCTGTTTGGCTTTAATTTCTCCAACGTCGATTACCTTGCAGACGTGGATGAGAATGTTCAGATAGAAGAACTGCAATAATAAAACATGAGCAAAATAAAAGCCTCCACTAACTCATTAGTGGAGGCTTTATTATTTTCTGAAGCACCTGATGAAGGTAAACCACACGATTCCCTTCACCAGACAAATACCGGTTATTCTATAATCAGCTTTTCAGTATAACTGGCAGTATCCGAAGTAACCTTCAGATAATAAATACCCGGGCTCAGTTGTTGTGTATTCACCCGTAAAGGCCCGTCGTTCAGCTTGGAAAGATCGCCTTTATAGACAATTTCAGATACACCTTTTAAATCATAAATCTCTATAACTCCGGAATCTGCCGCATCATCATTAATGGAAATGTCTACATAACCTGAAGAAGGATTAGGGTAACAATTCAGGACGTTTGAGTAATTTGCACCAATATCACCCGCTCTTGGACTGCTATATACAACATTGAAGGTAAAACTTTTTGTTTTTCCTTCGATACCACCACCATACACCCCGGTATAAGCAGTTGTCTTAAGAGTATTTAATCCTGCGACAAGAGTTCCTTTATTCAAATCCCCATTATCATCCCCGAAAAGGCTATACGGATACTCGTTTTCAATAACATTTCGTGCTCCTGTGATGTAATTTAAACGCACACTGCCTACGCTACCATGAGTATATGTAACCAAAGAGACCTTTTCTCCATAAACCAGGTTTATGGTTTTTCCAAACTCTGTATGAATTTCCTGACTACCGCTAATTGGTCCATAAATAGACAGAGAATAGGCAATAGGCAAAATAACCTCTATGGAAAACGTAATCGAACTGGTATGCAACAGTGTCCCTGTCCCATTTGATCCGGAATATTCCCTGGCTATAACAGTAAATGTATCGGAGCGTGCATAATTCCAGGAATTGAAGTTTCCACTATTGTCGCCAGCCAATGAATAGGGAGCTACATTTTCAACGGAAAACGGACTACCATTTAAAGTAAAAGAAACACTACCCGCATTATGTACTGGAATGTATTTCACATTAATTTTAGTAGCCCCATCCAGTTCAATGTTCATTTCGTTTCTAATTCTTGTAAGATAAGTATCGCTGTCGGAATCGAGCAGCGTAAACGAACCAGGCTCATTGTCGCAAGCACTAAAATCACCGTCGAATACCCATAGCTTAGTTACATCTCCACCTGGCTTATAGGGATTATAAGTTGTAAAAATCAGTTTGGAATCTAATTCAGCAAAATTATTGCTTCCGGCCAGCGATATACCGCAGGCATTTCTGACAGATCTGGTAGACGTTTGATCTGATACAAATAACTGCCTGTAATCATCACTGTATATTGGAGTGTTATATTCGAAGGGGCCATCAATCGCCAATGAATAAAGTTTATTTCCAATAACAATTGAATACCCATAATAATCGCCATATTGCAATGGAGTAAAATGAGATCCATTGCCGGGAGTACCATTTGTTTTGTAAAACCCTACCCAGGCCATCTGCGCCATATCACCTACTACAACATAATCACCAAATGGAAACAACCCATATAAATAATTATCCGGGCCAAAATATATTAAAAAGGTCCCTGCTGAAGTACCATCCGATACAAACAGATTAAAGCCTCCACCTCTGTCAAAAACTATGTAAAATTTTCCATCATGAAATAAGGAGCTCCTTTTTGTTTCTCTCCAATGTGTGTGATCCTCGATCGCTTTAAATTCTACTGTACCTACCGTAGTTCCATCTGTTTTCCAAACATACCCATTCCATTGAATTTCATCAGAGATAATAAAATATACCAGTCCTTCATTGGCATATAATAGATCTATTATCCAATATTGAGAATTAACTTTAATCCCTTTAACCAAACTTGTTCCTGTAGGAGTACCATCAGTTTTCCAGATCTCTGCACTATCTGAAGTGACCTTACCTATAAAAAACTGATAACCGCCGGAAGTTAATACGGTGTCACCATTAAAGCCATTAGAGGCTCCCAACGCCACATCTTTTATTAGTGTGGTACCAGCTATGGTACCGTCTGTTATATACAGCTCATTTACCGGTACTTCCATCGTTAGCAGCAAAGTAAATTTTTCCTCCGGATACCCATGGACCGTTTACATATCCTCCGACAGCTCCAGGACCTATATCTTTCAACAGATAGGTCCCTGCGGTAGTACCATCTGATCTCCAGAGCTTCTCACCATTGGCTGTAGTCGTTGCCTGAAAATAAAAAATTCCATTATGGCTTACAGATTTAGAGGTACCAAAACCATTCCCACTTCCGGGTTCAATGTCCTTTAATAAAAAGGTACCCGCTACTGTTCCGTCGGTTCTATACAGTTCACGACCTGTAGCAGACTCTGTTGCCGAAAAATACAAATAGGATCCTACCGTTAAAAGATAGTTAATACTCCCAGAGGAAAAAGTCTTTAGTAAAAATGTTCCTGAGCTAGTGCCGTCACTTCTCCATAGTTCTGTATTACCTTTAATAAAATAAAGTAAACCATTGGATTCCCTGAATTTATTGGAACCCGAAAGTCCTGTTTTGACCAGTGTAGTACCGGAAACAGTTCCATCAGTTTTCATCAGAGAATCACTCGTGGTAAAAAATACATAATCAGAAGCTCTTACAAACCCTGCGACGGTGTTTGAAAGAACTCTTAGTTGCTGGGGTTGGGAATACCCAATTTGAACCAGCAAAAAAGTCAGAATAAGAAGATTGATTTTTTTCATAATTGCTTGTTTTAGAGTAAAAAATAATACAACTCATTCCTCCCTTATTTGTTTATCAAAATGTATTTTTATTACAAAATATTTTATAATATACACCAGTTTTCCAAAAACAACATATTTATTAAAAATTAATTAACTACATATAGCCACCCAAGAATTACAATAACATTTATTCATTCAGGCACAACAAACAAAATAATGTATATTTTGGAGAACCAAAAACAGGTAGAATGACGATGCGGAAGATAAAACGTTTAGAAATCTAAATGTTCTGGTCAAAAAAACATTCAACCCGCTAAGCTCAGCTTTAAAACTATGTAAGAGCGACCTTTTTCTTAACACCAGAAAAAAAAATGACCCTGATGATTCAAGGTCATTTTCCGGAATAGCATTACCAGTTACGCCATTGCTTTTTGATTGACAGATTTTTTAGCCAGATCATTCAGCTTAGTATCGGCTTTCTTCTCTTCATCCAGTGTTTCAGAAAGCAGCTTATGAATTTCTTTATGTCCCAGCTTCTCAGCATAGGCGACCACTGTACCATATCCTGAAATTTCGTAATGTTCAATTTTCTGGGCTGCAGCTATTAATCCTGCATCTTTCACTTCAGGAGTGGCATTTTCATCAATTAAATCTTTTCCTTCCTCAATTAAGCCTTCCATTGCAAGGCATTTCGTATTGCCATGCTTGATATTCAAAAGCTCAAAAACTTTGTCCAAACGTTCCTTTTGTTCTTTGGTTTCTTCCAGATGCGATTCAAATGCCTTTCTCAAAGTAGGGTCATTCGCTTCTTTTGCCATTTTAGGAAGTGCTGAAATCAATTGTCTCTCCGCGCTATATAGATCTTTAAGTTCATACTCAAAAAGATCTTCCAGATTCTTAAGTTTTTTTGTCATAATTCTACTTTATACTATCTAAAAGTTAACAGCCCGGGTTTTTAAATTGTTATCTTCGAATGTTTAAAGGAACTTAATATTACCAAACATCCCCTTCTTTGCTTCCTTCACAGAATAAAACTGGTTTATGATCATTTTCCTTCAGGCCTGAAAAATCAATCTTCTTCATCTGACTACCGAACGTGTTCTTGTTGCAGTCAGACCAATGAATCAAAAGCACAACTAATAACTGGAAAGAGAGGTTAATGTTCCGGAATGCCGGAAATTGTATTATTCGGGAACCGTTTTTGAACTTTTAATGTGCTTTTTACAGTTATTAATTAGTTAAAAATCCGTCTAATGGACATTATCAGGAAAATGGGAGGCTACTTTTTTATGTAAATCCTCAAAACACCTTTTTTGCGGATAACCTCCACATAAAAAATTTCCTATTGTTTCAAATAGTTCTGGCAGAGCGTTTAAGTAGTAAAAGCCTGAATGTGTATAAATAAAACCCATATTTAAGGCCTCAAATTGTGGTGATTCACTAAAAATACTTAACTTGCTACATTAAAAAATCCTAATTTCCATTTAAAATATCTATGGCAGAAGGCGAAAACATAATTCCTATTAACATTGAAGATGAAATGAGAGGAGCTTACATCGATTATTCGATGTCGGTGATCATTTCAAGGGCACTACCTGATGTGAGAGACGGATTAAAACCCGTACACAGAAGGGTGCTTTTCGGGATGTCTGAACTAGGTGTTAACTGGAACAAACCTTATAAAAAATCAGCGAGAATTGTTGGTGAGGTTCTTGGAAAATACCATCCTCATGGTGACGCTTCGGTTTACGACACCATGGTTCGTATGGCACAACCATGGTCCTTACGATATATGTTGGTGGACGGACAGGGTAACTTCGGATCCATAGACGGAGATTCTGCCGCTGCGATGAGGTATACAGAGGCTAGATTTAAGCGTATCGCCGAAGAAATGCTTGCCGACATTAATAAAAACACTGTTGATTTTCAGCCAAACTTCGACGACTCACTGGAAGAGCCTACTGTCCTTCCTTCCAAAGTTCCCAACCTGTTAATCAACGGAACATCAGGGATTGCCGTAGGTATGGCCACCAACATGGCCCCTCATAACCTGCGTGAAGTAGTAGACGGCATTTGCGCCTATATAGACAATAATGATATTACAGTGGAAGGGCTGATGGAGTACATAAAAGCTCCGGATTTCCCTACTGGAGGAACCATTTACGGATACCAGGGGGTTAAATCAGCTTTTGAAACTGGTCGGGGAAGAATTGTAGTACGTGCCAATGCTACTTTTGAAACAACCCCTACAGGAAGAGATGTCATTGTGGTTCACGACATTCCATACATGGTCAACAAAGCGTCCATGGTGGAAAAAACGGCACAACTTATTAATGAAAAGAAAATAGAAGGGATTTCCGATATCAGAGATGAGTCTGACAGGGAAGGACTTCGAATTGTATACGAATTGAAAAAAGATGCTATTCCTAGCATCGTTTTAAATAACCTTTATAAATACACCCAGCTTCAGTCCTCTTTCGGTGTAAACAACGTTGCGCTTGTTAACGGACGCCCTATGACGGTAAACCTGAAAGACATGATCAGGCACTTTGTGGATCACCGTCATGAAGTTGTCGTGAGAAGGACAAAATTTGAACTGGACGAAGCTGAAAAGCGCGCACATATTCTACAGGGATACCTTATAGCCCTGGATCACCTGGATGAAGTGATTCAGTTAATCAGAAGCTCCAGAGATCCGGAAGAAGCGAAAAAAGGGTTGATGGAGAATTTCGGAATGTCTGAAATTCAGGCCAAAGCCGTACTTGACTTAAGACTTCAGCGGTTAACAGGCATGGAGCGCGAAAAAATTGTTAAGGAGTACGAAGAAGTAATGGCCCTGATTACAAGGTTGAACGAAATCCTTAACAATGTTGAGCTTAGAATGCAAATCATTAAAGATGAGTGCATAGAAATGAAGGAACGCTATGGGGATGAAAGAAGAACTCAGATTGTGCATTCAGCGGATGATATTGACATAGAAGATATCATTGCAGACGATGAAATGGTTATCACCATATCTCATGAGGGCTACATTAAACGTACGCCTTTAACTGAATACCGTTCACAGTCCAGAGGTGGAGTAGGATCAAGAGGGGCAGTATCCAAAGAAGACGATTTTACCGAGCACCTGTTCATTGCCACCATGCACAATTACCTCCTGATTTTCACAGACTCAGGAAAAGTGTTCTGGTTGAAAGTGTACAGCATACCTGAAGGTAGCAAGATATCCAAAGGCCGACCGATTCAGAACCTTATCAATATTGAAAAAGAAGATAAAGTAAGAGCCATTATTAATGTTAAGACCTTAGACAATGTCGACTACATTAATAATAACTTTATCATCATGGTAACAGAAAAAGGTACCATTAAAAAGACTTCTCTTGAGGCATTTTCCCGCCCGAGATCCAATGGTATCCAGGCCATCACCATTAACGAAGGAGATAAACTTCTGAACGTTCGCCTAACCAATGGAAATAATGAAATTGTAATTGCTCTTAAATCAGGAAGGGCTATACGATTTAACGAAGAGCATGTTCGTCCGATGGGAAGAAATGCTGCCGGAGTTAGAGGTGTTACCCTGGCAGATGACGACGACAAGGTCGTAGGAATGGTTTGCCTGAGCTGTTCAGATAATAATTTACTTGTTGTATCAGAAAAGGGATACGGCAAGCGTTCTGATATTGATGACTACCGAGTGACCAACAGAGGTGGAAAAGGTGTAAAAACCCTGAATATCACTGAAAAAACAGGCAAACTGGTGGCAATCATGGACGTTTCGGACAAAGATGAGCTAATGATCATCAACAAATCCGGCATTACCATCCGCATGCCCGTTTCAGATCTTAGAGTAGTTGGAAGAGCTACACAGGGAGTTCGCCTGATAAAGCTTAGCGAAAACGACGAAATTGCCTCAATCGCTAAAATTGAAAATCTGGCATCGGATGAAAATTCCAGCGAAGCAGCAGAACCTTCATTAGATCAGCTTCCAGACAATGAAGCACAGCTTCCAAATCCTGAAGCACCTGAAGACACAGAGTCAGCAGAAGAAGAAGGGAACGATAAAGAATAACTTTAAAAATGCCGAAAGTATATTTCGGCATTTTTTTATAATTACATCATAAACAGTTTTTACCTATATAAATCTTAAGAATTGATTTAGCTATGAAAAGAGTTTTATTCAGTATACTATTATCAGGATATTCTCTGATAGGAGCAGCGCAGAACTATGCTGTGACCAATGCCATCCTTTATCATAAAGATGGAGAAATACTAAAAGCAAAACAGGAAATAGACGGTGCCAGCCAGCATGAAAAAACCAAAGCCAATGCCAAAACCTGGTATTATAAAGGGTTGATCTATCAGGACATAGCAATGAACCCTAAGGCAGAAATAAAAGCTGTTGCTCCTGAAGCACTCCAGATTTCTTACGAAGCATACAATAAAGCATTGGAATTAGATGCATCCGGAAAGGGAGAATATTCCAAAATGTCCTCTGCCAAACTACAGGAAATATGGGGCTTGTTCATAAACAAAGGATTAACCGAATATGAGGCTAGCAACTATAAACAGGCCATTGCAAGTTTTGAAGTAGCTCAAAGCATCAAACCTGCAGATACACTTGCCTATATTAATGCCATCTACGCAGCAGAACAGATCCAGGACATGGATGTCATTAAAAACTCTGTACAGAAGCTTAGTGGTATAAACTACAAAAGCCCTGTAGTGTATTATTATCAAATCATCATTGAAAACGAAATAGAAAAAAGTCCTGAAAAGGCTCTTGCTACTGTTAAAAAAGGTTTAGCTGATTTCCCCAATCACAAAACCCTGCTTGAACTTCAAAAAAATCTGTATCTGCAAACGGGAAAAGATTCAGAAGCTGTAGCTTCCATTGAATACCTTGTTAAGAATAACCCGAATGACATTAACCTGCTTAATCAGCTTGCAATATTGTATGGTAAAAACGATACCGACAAGGCCTTGGAAACATACAGCAAAGTGTTGTCCCTGGATCCCAATGATCTGATTGCCAACTTTAACACTTCTGTCATTTACTACAACTCAGGAAAAGAAAAGAATCAAAAGCTGGGAAGCCTCAGTGTAGGAGCGTACCAAAAAGAAGGAAAAGCACTTGAAGCTGAAATTAATGACCTGTTCAAGAAATCTCTGGATCATGCACAAAGAGCCCTGTCCAAAGCAGAAGACCCAGGCGACAAGCAGCAATTAGACGTGTTAATCAAGGAGTTAACCAAAATAATTAAACAATAAAACGTATTCAAATTTTAACTTAAATACCTGAAAGTCCCCTTTCAGGTATTTTTTTGGGATTTCGACGAAATAATTAAACTGGTAACCTACTGAAGTTCAGTTGTATTTTATACAAAATTACATTAACTTACCACTCCAAGATTGAATTTAAACAGGATCATAACTACACAATACAGGAATATTTATATATATTCTAAGAATAAATCAAATATGTATTTGATAGTTGTTATGCTTATCTCTCAGTTTTGATTCTTTATCGAATTTTATAATTGAAACAATATATACGCTTATTTCGTAAAAATACATTGAAACTTTCCCATACCGTTATGCAAAAGATTGACCAGGTAATCATCGTAGGCAACAACCGGGACTTTACAAGTCGAATAAAATCATCCATCGAATCTTCCGGCATGGCCGAGCAGGTAAAAACAGCCCTTAACGGCGGACATGCTTTTCTTGTCTTAGACCACCTGCATTTAGGAAAAAAACTAAAGGAGTCAAAAGTACTGGTATTGCTTGATATGGATACCCCAATAGTAGATGGCTGGGATTTCCTGAAAGATTATTCCAATGCAGCCCGCCTTGAAAAGGAAAATATAGTCATCGTTATTTTAAACGATCATCTTACCAACGAAGAAAAGACCAAAGCAAGTAAGATGGGAGCCAATTACTTCCTGTTTTCTTCTTTTACGGTTAACGCTCTTAACTATATCGTCCAAAAGCATTTCTTTAACAGTACTGTCAGGAAAATAAGGAAATGTTACGAAACATTCAGACCATTAAGACTGGGGGCTGCCTGATTTCCCTAAATTAACAGACCTGTTTCACCGGTGTATTTTTTTACCTAAACAGACAACAGAGTGCTCCGGCACTTTGCCCGTTATTCTATTGTCTACCACCTGAATTGCATTATTTCTACTTACTTCTTCTTTACGGAAGAAAAACCTTTTATAATACCAGCATTTATATCCAAAATTCAGTCTCCCCTGTTGCTAATGCCACTGGAAATTCTATTTTTGAACTACCTACAAAATAGATTTTTAAAGCCATGAGCGAAATTAAACCTGGAGACTTTGTAAGAATAAATGGTCAGGACACCGTAGCGGAGGTCCTATCTGTGAAAGGCAACGATCTTGAAGTTGCCATGGGTATCATGAAAATGACTGTTAAGAAAAATAAAGTCACCCTGTCTCAGGCACCTCCGGATTCTTTTGAAACATTAGCCGATACTACAGGCAACGTCACCATAGATACGAAGGAAAAATTACTACATTTTCAATTTGAGCTTGATGTAAGAGGCAAAGCCAAGGAAGAAGTTATTAGTCTGTTGACCAACTGGGTAGACGACGCTATTTTATTGGGCCTGCAGGAAGCACGAATCGTGCATGGGAGAGGTAGCGGGGTTTTAAAAGATACCGTCAGATCCTTTTTAAGAAAATACAAGGAAGTCATCAGCCTTTCAGATGAAGTCAGAGAAAAAGGTGGAGACCATGTAACGCTGGTAAAATTTAAAGCTTAAAAACTACATAGTGTATCAATTTGTCCAAGCATCAGAACAATCTTTCTGATGCTTTTTTATTGCCTGCTGACACACTGTTGTCACCCTCCGTCTCTTTCTTTGTTACAGCAAAAGATGCCTAAACGTTTAGTTATATCAAAACTAGCAGGAAAATAGGAGGTAGTATGCATAAGCACAGTAAAAAGGTAATTGTATTTAAAACTGACAAAAAAAATTTGACTTATCGGGAGATGATTCAGAAGGCATTAAAAGAATTCGAAGGGCTTATCGAATGGAATGTTGACCTGGAAGATAGTGACAAAATATTGAGAATTGAATGCACAGCTTTGTCTCCGGAAGATATTATCCAAAAAATGGAAAAGGCTGCGTTCTTTTGTGAAGAGCTGAAAGATTAACTGAAACGTTCAGGTCAGGCTATCCTGAGTACAGAACCATGCTTTACCCTTTTTATTTTCACCTCCAGCTCAATCGACTGAAGCAACACAAAATAAGAAAGATAAAAACATGGTACTGCCACTCTTACAGATAAATACAGATTAAAGAAATACTTTGTCTCTTAGACGATCATTCTCACTTAGCAGCTCCTGTTCTCTTCTTTTTAAACGTTCAATAAGCTGTTCTGTATCTTCCTGTTTTCTTTTCATTTCCTCCTGAGTAGCCTGTAATTCCTCAAGGTTTTGCCTTAACTCCTCTTCCTGTTCGTGCATCTGGTTTCTCTGCTTCTGAGATTCTTCTAAGAGGTATTTGGTCTTTTCGTTAATCTTCATGGTAGAAAGGGCAGAAGCTAGAGTCTCACTCAGCTTTTGAATAAATTCAATATGGTAAGGTTCAAATTCCTTAAAAGAGGCAAATTCCAACACTCCATTGATGGTGTCATTATATTTTACCGGTACTATGAGCACAGACTTTGGACTGGCTTCTCCAAGACCGGAGGTAATTGAAACATACGTATCGGGAATATCTGTCAAATAAATTAGATCACCTTCAATCCATGCCTGTCCTGCAAGCCCTTCCCCCCAATCAATCCTTTTATTAAGGAACTTTTTCCTGTCAAATGCATAAACACTTTTTAGTTCAAGAAAAGCCTCATCCTCGTTCTCATCATTTACGATATAAAGCCATCCCTGATTGGCCTGCACATATTTTACAAGCTTTATCAGGAACGTATCAAGCATTTCATTAATGCTACCATACTGGTTTCGTAATATCTCACCAAAAGTTGCATACCCTTCATTTGACCAGTTTCTTTGCTTATCTTCACGGGCTACATGTATAAGATTATCTCTCATGGTAATAAGGGCGTTTCCAAGTACATCTTTTTGACTAAGGGGAGTAAACTCCGCCTGAAGGTTTCCTTTTCCTATTTCATTGGCAAATGTTGCAGTAGTTTTCAATCCCTCAACCATCTTTTGCACATCCCCAACCATTTGACCGATTTCATCCCGGGTGATCTCTATGGAAATAGTATCCAGTTCCCCTCGAGAGACTTTATTTACCAGATTGTGAAGTCCGTTTACAGGTTTAATAATCCGCCTGGATAAGCGCATGGTCAGGAATAGTCCCATTAAGATGATACAGAAAAGTAAAATAACATTGGTACGTGCAAGGAGCTGCATGTTATCAATCATTTGCACCTGTTGTTCACTGGTAGTAAGCTTAAGCCGGTCAAGTATCTGATGTAACTGAGCTGATATGCTGTTGAGGTTTTCAGATACAATATCATTTTTACTTTCACCTTCTATCTTCACCATTATATCCTCGTAACTGTCGAAGGTTGCAAGACTGCTCATGATTTCCTGCTGAAGCACAAAAGCTGTATCCACATTTTTAATCAACGTCAACAAAGAGCCTGAGATTACTTTATCATTCCAGTCTTTCTGAAGACTTAACAACTGTTCTTTCAGAGCAGGATAGTCCTTTTCGTGTATTTCTCTTAGCTTAATTTTATCCGGATGATTTTCTATATCGATTTTAATCCAGTTGTGCATTAAATTCTTAGTCTGGAAGAGCAATAGCTCCAACTCCGTCAGAGCAGTAATACTTGGCTGATCGGTGTTATTTATTCGCTCTGTGGCACTTCTGTTTTCATTAAGAAGGTAATTGCTAATTGCTCCATAAATACCAAACAAAAAAATAATAGAGAAGAAACATAAAAAGATTCTACTCCTGATTCCACTTAATAGATTCCCTAATTTCATTACTAAACTTCAAATACAAATTACGAATATTCATTAATCAACAACTTTAGCAAGCTTCAGCAATTCCGAAGAAATCTTTATGCCGTTTTCTGCGGCATTTTTGTTCGATATCTCAAATTTTACTTTACTATTCTCTTCAAAGAAATTTACCACAACCCCATTCTTGATTGCTGTTGGAGAGTTGCTTACAACCAACACATTGTGTTGTTTTGCTTTTGATGCAATTTCCGAATATTTAGAGGCCTGGCTGGAGGGGACAAATAGTATTTGACACTGGTCCACCTCTGTAACATTCTGAATTTCTTTTACAACCACTTTCATGGAGCCCGCCATCTTACCATTAAGGGCTAAAGCTTCCGTATTCATGGGAGACTTTCCGAATACACCCAACACAATCTCACTTCCAACGGAAGGCCATTGGGTATATTTAATAAAGTGAAACATCAGACCGGAATAAATCTTGTATTCTGTTTGAGCCACAGATTTAGTACTTATCATCAGACTTATGATAATGACTATTACCAATACAAACCTTACCGGTACTACATTAATTTTCATGATTAAATAGAAATGTAAATAATTGTTTATTAGCGAAGTATTGTATGCTGGAATTTGGTTTAAAATACGGGGTGAATAGCTAATGGTTTCCAGTAAATCTAAGAAGAGTTATATTTCAAATAGTACTTTGACGTACTAAAAAAAATCCTTTTACACTTTTTAACATCCATACAATACTATATATCAATCACATATACAAACATAGATTTTAATGCCTATTTTTTATTCGCCGAGGTAATAGTTCAATTCATGGAAGGAATGAATATATATTTCTACACTTTTTGCCGTTTGATAGGTGAATGTTCAAAATTTACCCCAACTATCTGATCATTCATTCCGTTAGAATCAACCAAATGTAATTTTCCACATAACAATGCAAACAGCTCCGGAAATTGGAATAAATGAACTTAGAAAGCTTATCCAGACAATTGCAGAACAATTTGACTATGATTTTTCAAATTATTCATCATCCTCCTTTAAAAGACGGATACAACGTTTCTTAGAAATTAAGCGTTTAGGTTCAATTGAAAATCTGATTAACAAAATAGTATCCGGAGAAATAAAAAAGAATGAATTATTCACAGAAATCTCCGTTAATGTAACAGAATTATTCAGAGATCCGTCTTTCTGGAAACATCTGAGGAAATTAATTCTGGAACAAAATTTAACTCAAAACATCAGAATCCTACAAGTGGGCAGTTCTTCAGGAGAAGAGGTTTATTCCTTAATGATATTACTGAATGACTTAAATCTTATAAGCAAAGCAGAAGTAATCTCTACCGATATCAATGCAGGAATATTAGAGAAAGCAGCATCTGGGCTGATTCCCGGAAAAAATCTTGAACTCAACAAAAGCAACTTTATTAAGACAGGTTATAAAGGTGATTTTACCAGCTATTTTACTGCCGAAGGGGAAAATTTCAGATTTAATAAAGAACTCCTGAGTAAAATAAAATTCAAAGAAACAAACTTTGTCAAAGATTCCTTTGGCTCCGGTTTCGATATTATTTTATGCAGGAATACACTTATTTATCACAACCCGCAGTTACAAAATGATATATTAAAAAAGCTACATCAGGCTTTAAATATATCTGGCCTGCTAATTCTGGGATCCAGAGAAAGCCTTGAATGGTCTGAAGTTTCTCCAAAATTTGCATTGCTCGTTCCCGAAGAAAGAATTTATAGAAAGAACAAAGTGTAATCCGGTAATGAAAGAAGTAGATTCACTCAAAAAATATAAAGCCATTGTTATAGGAGGGTCAGCCGGCAGTTTTCAGGTATTATGCAAAATGCTTAACAAACTTCCGGAAGATTTTTCGTTACCTATTTTTATATGTTGTCATAGATTAAAACATATAAGGAACGGCCTTATTGAAGCACTATCTATTAAAAGCATTAAGGAAGTAAAAGAACCCGACCACAATGAGCCTATCAAAAGAGGCAAGGTATATCTGGCTCCTGCCAATTACCATATGAACATTGAGCTGGGAAATTACATCTCCCTGTCTACCGAAGAGATGGTAAATAACTCAAGACCTGCCATAGACATAACCTTTGAGACCTGTGCCTACGTTTATAAGGACAAACTTATCGGTATCCTATTAACAGGAGCCAACAAAGATGGCGCCCTTGGAATGAAAAAAGTAAAAGACTACGGAGGGATGACAATCGTTCAGGATCCGGCAGAAAGTGTGATCGACACAATGCCCAAGGCTGCAATGAGTGCTACTAAAATAGATTATGTTATGAAGGTAGATGAAATTATTAAATTTTTAATTGAATTAAATAAAGTGACTCAGCTATGAAAATGATTCTGTCCAAAGTACATGCTCTGTCGAATTTATTGTTTATGGGATTGGTCGTATACTCACTTATCCTGTTCAGCAAACTTTCGGGAGTAGATCCATCCTTTTTAAAAATCTATTATATCACTCTGACAGCTGGCATAATTAGTTTAATACTGAACTATATTGTGCAAAATTCCAAATCATTTAAAGAAGTAGTATATGTAGATCGTCTAAAAAACGATTTTACCATACATAAAGAAAAAGAGGAAGAAACCATAAAACAAGATCAGTCAAGTATTATTGGCGAGGTTAAAAAGGATATTGAAGGTATTTTTAACAGCCAGATGAACAGCAGGGATAAAATGGACAAAGCCTTGTCTGTCATTTGCAATAAGGTCAGCGGTGGCCAGTCGGTTCTTTTCTTAAAAGATAAAGAAGACAAAATACTAAGACGCTTTTCTTCATATGCCCTCGCTGTAGACTCCAAAAATGATCTCGAATTCACTATCGGTGAAGGACTTGTGGGATTAGTAGCTAAAGAAGGTAAAACCCTGGTGATAGATGATCTAAAGGAAAGCTACATGATTCCGTTTTCAGGTTTAGGCTCCACCAAGTCAGTAGATGTAATGATTTTACCTTTGCATAAAAATGAAGAAATCATTGGTGTCTGGGAAATTTCATTACTGAAAAAGGTAAATGAAAACGATAAAACCCTGATTCAAAACCTATCCTCATTGCTGAGTGATTTTTTATCCAGAGAAACTCAGACCAACTAATCTTTGAATGTAGATCTTATGTTTAATAAAGTAAAATTAAGTTTAGGAAGCAAGATAGTACTGTTCACTACAATTGTAGTAGTGGTAGCTCTGGTATTGATTTCTTATATTCAATATTCAGTATTTGCTAAAACAATTTCAGAAACATCAACAGGAGAGAAGATATTACAGGAGTTTTCGAACAACGCCTTTTTATATCTTTGTGCTGCCTCATTGTTTGTCGTTCTAGTGACAATAGGTTTATCTGTTTACCTGGTCAGAATCCTTACGCAGCCTATTACCTCCTTAAAAGAATATCTTAAACTAACAGAAGAAGGTATCCTTGCCAATGAGATCACTATTGATTCTGGTGATGAAATTGGAGAAATGGCCTCCATTACCAATAACATTGTAAGATCCTTAAAACATACAGCCCACTTTGCTCATACCATCGGTGAAGGGAATTTAAATACCCATTTCGAACCAGCCAGTGAAAACGACGTATTGGGTAACTCTCTTTTGAACATGCAGAAAAACCTCATTAACGCAGAACAAAGAGAGAAAGAAAGAAACTGGATAGTAAATGGGATCGCTGAGGTAGGTGAGATTTTACGTAAGCATAACTCCATTGACTCTTTAAGTTATGATGTAATAAAGTACCTTATAGGAAAAATTGGCGCCATTCAGGGAGCTTTTTATGTGCTGGAAGATGATGAGGAGAATGAGTTTAAGAAGTCCATCGTAATGAAAAACCTCTATGCATACAACAGAAAGAAATACAAAACAGCTAAGTTTAAAATAGGAGAGGGACTGGTGGGGCAGGCTGCCATTGAAGGAGCAACCATCTTCAGAACAGAAATTCCTTCCGACTATTGCTCCATCACATCCGGGTTAATTATTGATAAAAAACCTGACAGTATCCTTATAGTACCTCTTATCACCGAAGAATTAACCTATGGAGTAGTAGAATTTGCCTCTTTAAGAAAGTTTACACCCAACGAAGTCAGATTTATAGAGGAAGTAGGGCCGATCATTGCGCGTACTATCTTTAACATTCACGTAAATGAGCGTACTCAGAGACACCTTGAAGAATCCCAGAAAATGAGTGCTGAGCTTCAACAGCAGCAGGAAGAGTTGAGACAAAACGCTGAAGAAATGAGAGCTACTCAGGAAGACCTTCAGTTGTCCAATGAAAAGCTGGAAGAACAAATTGAAGAAGTAAATAAAACTCAGAAGAGAATGCAGTCATTGCTTGAGAATGCCTCTGAGGTGATTGCCATCTATGAAGAGAATATGGTCTTAAGATACGTCAGTCCGTCTGTAAACCGAATCCTTGGCATTGACCCGTTGGATCTGGTTAATAAGAAAGATGAGACGCATATCTATGAAGAAGACCGGGCGGCATACAAAGCTATGTTCGATGAACTACTCGCCAATCCGGAGAAATCTATTACCATTCAATACAGATTTATTAAAGACAATGGAGAACTGATCTGGCTTGAAGCCACAGGAAAGAACCTGTTGTCTGACAGTGCAGTGGGCGGTATTATCCTGAACTCAAGAGATATTACAGTAAAGAGGAAAGCGGAAATGGAAGAACGTATGAGAAAAAACATGCAGGCGCTTTCCGAAAACAGCCCGGACCTCATCACACGATTAAACTGCGATGGAGTAATCACGTATACCAACCCTGTTATTGAAAACTATACCGGCCTGAAACCTTCCGAGTTTATGAACCAGTCACTTGAAGCTATCAGTTCCCAAAATGGCATAGTAGGGGTGTGGAAAGAAATCCTTCAAAATGTAATTAGCACAGAAAACAAATTACATCTTGAAACGAATTACAACTCTCATATGGGTGAAAGAGTGATGCAGATCAATGCAATTCCGGAATACAATGACAATGCGCTTGAATCTGTTCTGGTCGTATCTCACGACATCACCGAAATGAAGCTTATCGAAAGGGAAATACAGGCGAAAAACAGAAGCATTCATGAAAGTATAACCTATTCCAAAAGGATTCAGAACGCTATTATACCGGACAGCAAATCCATTCAGAAAACACTGCCTGGTTCATTTATCCTGTACAAACCAAGAGATATTGTAAGTGGCGACTTCCCCTGGTATATGGAAAAAGACGACACAGTATTCATATCCGTAGTAGACTGTACAGGTCACGGGGTACCGGGAGCAATGTTATCACTGGTGGGTTATTTTCAGCTTAACAACATAGTGGAAATGTGTTCCGACCTTAATTCAGGAGCCATACTGGACGAATTTGACAGAAAGGTTAATGAAACGCTCATCAAGGATACCAACGAAGAAAATATTAAGGACGGAATGGACATTGCATTCTGTAAAATAAATCTTTCCAAAAAGATCGTGGAATATGCCGGAGCACACAGATCGCTGTACCATGTATCAAATGGTGAGCTGATAGAATACAAAGGAGATAAGTGGGCTATTGGTGGTGGTGTCTATAAAAACCAGACGAAGTTTACGAATCATAAAATTAAAATGAAAAGCGGTGATATGATATTCTTCTTCTCCGATGGATTCCCGGATCAGTTTGGAGGCCCCCAAAACAGAAAACTGGGAACAACTAAGATCAAAGATGTGATACTGAATAACAAAGACAAATCTATGGCAGACATTCATGACGCATTAAACACTGAATTTGAAACATGGAAGGGTGATCGTAAACAGACCGATGATGTCCTTTTAATAGGTATTAAGTTTTAATAATTTTTAAAGTTAACGTTGCATATGAACTACATTTATAATATTCACAAAACTATGGTAGAAGAAAATATCATACTTGTATATGAAGGAGAATTCACCCAGGAAATAACAAAGGCAGTCTTATCCATGGCTGAAAAGAAACTGGACTCAAAAGGTGAAGAAGGAAACATTAAAAGAAAAGTTTTTAATGTTATGGTAGAATGTCTTCAAAATATTTGTAAGCACTCAGAAACCTTATCTGTACCCAACGAAAAGAAAGCGATTTTTATGATTGGGTGTGAAGAAGACTGCTATGTTATTACTTCAGGAAACATGATCGCCAATAAAGATATTAAAGGACTTTCCGAGAAGTTGGAGAAAATTAACAGCCTGGACAAAGATGGTCTGAAGAATTTCTACAAAGAACTGCTTCAGAACAGTGAATTGTCGGATAAAGGAGGAGCTGGGTTAGGTTTTGTGGATATTGCAAGAAAATCCGGACAAAAACTTGAATATAATTTTGAGCTGGTTGATTCAGATTATTCTTTCTTTTCATTTAAATCAAAAATCGCCAGAATCAGCGACTAAATTCTTTTTCATTGAACCTTTCATTAACTATGGATACATTGACTATTAATGGAACAGATGATACACCATCTGTCACTTTAGATAAATCCAAAGGAGTATTTGAGATCTCCGGACGCTCCCTGCCGGAAGATGCAGCCGGATTTTTTAAACCTGTCCTTAACTGGATTGATGCCTACAAGGATCAATCAAACCCTGCTACCAATCTGCAGGTAAAACTGGAGTATTTTAATACTGCTTCTTCCAAACTTATATTGGATATTTTAACAAAATTTGAAAAAATACAGGGGGCTAAAATAACCTGGTATCATTTCTCTGATGACGAAGACATGAAAGAAGCAGGACAGGAATTTTCCGAACTTGTTGAAATCCCATTCGAGTTTAAAGCCATATAGACTAAAGAGTGGGAATCATGCCCGCTCTTTTTCTACTTTCTGACCAGCGTTATTTTCTTGGTGCATGCACTAGCTTAATGCTTTCCCCAATATCGTACACTTTATCGTTTTTGACGCTTTCCAGGATACTGCTGCCAATTGCCGATCTGTAGCCTCCGGCACAATGTACTGCAATAGGCTTTCCTTCCGGAATCTCATGAATACTTTCCCTAAGTTTGTATAAAGGAATATTCAAAGCCGTTGGGAACATTTTTTCAGAAGCTACTTCGTTCACATCCCGGACGTCAACAATTGTATACTCCGCCTCAGATCTCAAAACATCTTCTGCGTCAATCTTTTCTGAAGAAATAGCTCTAATACGGTCCACTATCAGTGTCCCTGCTATATTGGACTCATAACCAATCTTGGCAGCTTTATAAAGGACTTTTTTTAAAGCCTCCTCATCTTCTGCTATAAGGTAAAAAGATTCATCAGGGCTTACCACCGAACCTAACCAGGTTTCAAATTTCCCTCCGTCAGGTATGTTTATAGCCCCCTTAATATGTCCGGTTTTAAAAACATTGGCGCTTCTCGAATCAATAATCAGTGCATTATTACCTATTTCTTCGGGACTTTTAAGCTGCCTGACAGCAGAAAGGCTTTCTTTCAGACTACGAGCTCCCTTTTTGTTTAAAACCACGTTATAAGGAAAATATTTAGGTATAAATGGAAGATTATCGAGAATCATGTCTACAAATGCTGATGAACTCATAGGCTGAAGGGCATAGTTCTCTTTTTTCTGATTGCCAATCGTATCCGAAAGCTGATCGCTCAGCGACTTACCACAAAGAGAGCCTGCTCCATGAGCCGGATAAATAATCGTATCATCAGGCAGTTTCAAAATGACATCATGGAGGGAGTGATAAAGGTCTCCAGCAAGTTTTTCCTTCAGGGTGCGGCTGTCAGAAGTATTTTCTCTTAAATCCGGTCTTCCCACATCTCCTATAAACAACGTATCACCGCTAAATAAAGCCTGAGGTTTTCCTGTTGCATCTTCAAGCACAACAGATATGCTGTCAGGAGAATGCCCGGGCGTATTAAGTGCTTTCAGCTTCACAGCACCCAGTTGTATCTCATCTCCATCATCAAAAGGAGTATGCTCATACGTTACTTCTGATAATCTACTGGTATAAACCGGTACCTTTTTCAAGGAAAATTCTCCATGACCACTGATAAAGTCAGCATGAGGATGCGTTTCTATTACCGCTTTAATCCTGGCATTGTACTTTCTTTCCAGTTCTATATAAGGAGCAATATCTCTGGACGGGTCTATAAGGGCGATTTCTCCTTTACTTATAACGGCATAACTAAGATGCGCCAGCCCTTTGTCAAAGAAACTTTCTATTTGCATTGATTTCGTTTTAGCAATGGAACCTCCGTTATTATCTAACTATTGCCTGCAAACGATTGTTAATCCTACCCTATAAAAGGAACCGCTATCTGATCACCGTCACATCTCCCATTTTTGTCTCGCTTACCGGGCCATTGCTGGTCTTTCCCTCATAGGTGAGTTTCCATATATAGGCTCCTTCCTGGACAACTTTACCTCTGTACTCGCCATTCCACGAATCGGTTATGGAGTTTGAGACAAAAATTAGTTCTCCCCACTGATCAAATATTTCAAGCCTGAACGATGTTATGTTGGCTCCTGAAATTTTGAATTCATCATTGGTTCCATCTCCATTTGGAGAAAAAATAGTAGGTACAAAGACCCTCGCTTCACAAATATTCTGAATCTCTGTACTTACTGTGTTGGCACAGCCATGCTCACTTTTGGCTGTCAATGAATAAATTCCTTCTTTAGAGGCGGTGATGGTCTGGGTCGTTTCACCTGTCGGCTTCCACAAATAACTGAAAGCAATGCCTCCATCCAGAACCACCGAATCTCCATTTTCGCTGCATATGGAATAAACAGGCTCCAGGCTTAGCTCCGGGGCTTCTTCGAATACAATAGTGATGGTATCACTTTGCTGACACTGATCTTTATATACCACTACACTATAACTACCGGAAGTCCTTGGGTGAATCTGACGATTGATTTCTCCGCTCGACCACTTATACTGGAATCCGGAAGGAACATTTCCTGCATCAAGGACAGGAGTCGCTCCCTGACAATAGGTGGTGTCAGGTCCCAAAGAAACAATGGGAGGAGTGATGACGGTAACCGTTATCTGATCTGATTTCTGACATAAGCCATTATTGCTAACAGAAACAGAATACGTGCCTGATGTTTGCACCTCTATACTCTGGCTCGTGGCTCCGGTAGACCACGTATAGGTTAATCCTGTATTACCAGCATCCAGCGTTACAGACTCTCCAGAGCAGATTGTTTTATCAGGTCCAAGTTCAACCGGAGCCACAGGGGCAAAAGTAACCGTTGCCGTCGCGGAAGTTATACATCCTCCACGACTTACTTCCACGGCAAATGTTCCGGAGGTATCTGTTGTAATAAAGGAAGAGGTTGCTCCGGTATTCCACAGATACGTTAAACCAGGTTCATTAATTGTTGCATCAAGTTTATAAGGAATGGCTTCGCATACCACAGCATCCTTTACAGGTGGTACCGGAGGGCTATCCACAATGGTAAGTGTTCTTGACATTGTAGTATCGCCACATGCATAAATCGCTTTAACCGATACCGTGTATGTTCCGGGACCTGCATACGTATGTGTGGCCGACAGCCCGGTAGCGGTTGCCCCATCACCAAAGGTCCATGTCCATGAAAATACCGTATCAGGGGCACTGGCCTGAAATAATGTAATAGAGCCCAAACAGGTATCAGCATACGCCAGATTCCAGTCGGATGTATTAAAGTAGTTGGAAACAAAATTAGGCAGGCCAGTATTGCTTGAAGTTCCTAGATTTATTGAATTATGCTGATAATCGGCGTTCGTACTATCTTCAGAAGGATTGTTAATCACTCCTAAAAATCCACCTCCTGATCCCTGGAGCGCTACATAAATCTTTCCATCAGGCCCTAGTTGCAAGGCTTCATAGGAAGCTGAAGGATCGCTGCTTAGCGTAACCCTGGAATTTTCCAATTCTTCAGATGATGCTTTGGTCAGATCATATTGGTAAAGATGCCCATCCCCATTGGTGCTGACATAGAGTTTGTTATTATCATCCGAGAATTCCAGACCAAAGGGGCTGGTAAAGTTTGTAATGGTATCTGCCAGGGTAAGTTTACCTGTATTCGTATTAAAATCAAAGAGTTCAACACGATTCTGCTCTGTCAGGGCAACGGCCAACTTTGTTCCGTCTTTTGAAAACTTCATGTATCCCTGACCATTTGTGTGCACAGAACCAGATGTTGAGAATACAGGAGTTGCCGAAAAACCATTTGTTCCAATTTTATACGACAGAAATCTATCTGAATTAAGTTCATGAGCAACCACCCAGAAATCGCCCTGATCATTTTTTACTCCTGAAACTTTATTGGCTACAGGAGTACTTAAAGGAACATTGACATTGGTAACCCTTCCCAGGCCATTATTAAAAGATAAATCCACAATGCTATAGCTCAATCCGGAAGAAGGACTTACCGTAAAAACATAATAGATATTGTTTGCCCTTGGATCAGGTACAATAAGTGCAGACTGAGAAGAGTCGGAGTCGCCATTTAATCCGGTTCCTCCCTGCATTACCGTATTTTCCTTGGTATAGAGGGTAACACCGTCCGTATAAAAAAGGAGATTTCCGGAGGGATCCGATATGGACGCACTTCCACCAGCAGTACTGGAAGCATTGTCACTGGTCACAGCCGGAGGGTCCTCATTAAAATTTAAACCTGCATTAGTACCAAAGTGCCAGTTATAATCTCCTTTGTTCCCTTGGCCCCAGAACCGGATTGTTACCGTATCAGAAGTATAACATCCATCCTGATACACCTTCACCCAGTATTTACCTGCACTCATAAGAGTATCGACCTGTGTAGTATCTCCATCAGACCAAATGTACTTTGTTCCTGTTACTCCTGCATCGATGATATAAGGAGCATCGCATACCACAGTATCTTTAAGCGATATGGATAAGGGTGAATTAGGGTTGTTTTGAATTAAAAGATCCCTCGTAATTGAAATCGGACTGCCACATGTATCGGTGAAAGAAAACGTAACCGTATAGGTTGTATTAGTCTTGGTAAAGATATGAGTGGGATAAGCTCCATAGGCAGTATTTAAAGTACCTGAGGAGGGGTCACCAAAGTCCCAGCTCCATGTGGTCGTATCCCCAGTACCAATCCCCGTAAACTGAGTCAGATTACCAAAACATGTATCAGCATATGTAAACCCTGCATCAGCAGGAATACACTGAGCATTTGCAGCACTACTTTTAATTAAATATACGCCAATAATTAGTATAATTAAACCTCTCATCCCTGCGATTATTTTTATAGTACCCAAATAGTTTCATAAAATTATCAGTTCACTCATTCCTTCAATGAAGGACAAGGATCATCTTAGATACAATCTGCCTATACCACCATAGTCGTGGTACGTCCCTTGACAATCAATGCTTTCAGGAAGCATAAAAGAATTTTAATAAAAGACAAACCAAACAGAGGCAAGAAGGTTTGAATTATACAATGAAGGTTACATTACAATCTATCTGGTGTGTTTTAATAGTCGCCACAACGCAGTTGTACGGCCAGGATGTACAATTTTCTCAGTTTTATAATGCTCCTTTATATTTAAATCCTGCTCTTACCGGTACAAGTCATTCTTCAAGGGCCATAATAAATTATCGAAACCAGTGGCCCATTGCAGGGAAACCATTTGTTACCTATGCAGCGTCGTTCGACCATTTCTTTTCCAGGTATTCGAGTGGAGTAGGGATCATGGCTATGCAGAGTAAAGAAGGCACCTCAAAACTTAAATCAACAGAGATTTCCGGCTTTTACTCTTACCATATTGGACTAAACGAAACGTGGACATTAATTCCAGGATTACAGGCTACGTTTGTGCAACAAAACATTGATTATTCAAAAGTTATATTTCCTGACCAGTACGATAATAATGGCTTTCTGGGAAATACATCAGAGCCGTTAAATTACTCCAGAAGACATTACGTTGATTTTTCCTCAGGCGGCATACTGTATTCCGAAGTTTTCTGGTTTGGTTTTGCCTACCATCATATCAACAGACCAAGACAGTCTTTTGTATACGATGGCACGAACAACAGACTGCCTTCAGAGCTCAATTTTCATGCAGGAGCCAAAATACCTGTTGCCAGCAGTGCAAGAGGCAGGTCTACCCGAATTAAATACAAGGAGAAAGCTGTTATCCCATCTATCCTGTATAAAACTCAGGGGAAATTTGATCAGCTCGATCTAGGTTTCAATGTGTTAGTTGAACCTGTTCAATTCGGAATATGGTACAGAGGACTACCCATTAAGCGTTATGAACAAGGCCTGACAAATGCGGAGGCTGTTATAGGACTTATTGGGGTAGCTTTTAATGGTTTTAGTTTCTGTTACAGTTATGACTTTGTTGTATCGAGATTAAACCGAAGAACCGGAGGTGCTCATGAAATTTCTTTAATCTACCTGTTTGGGGAGGATGACTCAAAAGGAAAAAAGAAACCAAAGTATAAAAGACTTCCATGTCCTTCGTTTTACAGGCTGTAAAAGTCCTTTCTTATACATCCAAATGCCTTAGTGCTTGCTTTAAAATTCAATCGGTACTATTCAGGATTAATACCCAATATAAACTACTTAACCAACTGCTTTTAAAGCAATTTGATCGTTATTTTTCAGGTATCAACCCCAAAATTACACCTATTTTTTTGAGCTGATTTTTTGTTTCTTCTTACACCTCCTGCTTGCATTTTAGAAAATATTTGCACCTTTATTGAGCAGAAGAATTGCAGAAAAGCTCTATACCAACGTTACCCATTAGTTTTTATGAAAGAATCTGTTTTAAATAAAACCTCTGAACGCCTTGAAGTCATAGATGTACTAAGAGGAATTGCATTGTTTGGACTATTTTCAGTTCATATGCAGGAACATTTTGAGTTGTTTCTTTTCCCCGAATCCCAAACGGACTTTTTGAAAGCACTGGATAAAGGAGTACATGATGTGGTGTATTTCCTGTTTGCAGGAAAAGCCTATGCTTTGTTTGCCTTCCTGTTCGGATTAAGTTTTTTTATCCAGATGAAAAGACAGGAGGAAAAAGGAATTGATTTTAAAGGACGCTTCCTTTGGAGGCTGATCCTGTTAGGCGGGCTGGGCTGGTTACACAGCCTTATCTATTCCGGTGATATTCTTACCTACTTCTTTGTAATGGGCTTGGTTTTACTGGTATTGGAAAAAGCGCCCTCCAGGGCATTAATTATTCTGGCCATTTTTTTCATTTTACAGACACCATTTGTTGTCCTGACTGTTGTTAAAACCATTACCGGTGATTACCAGAGAAATGCGCTACTTGACCTTATGGATACCGTATTTAAGGCCAGTGTCCCGGTATTTTCCAAAGGCAGTTTTACGGAGGTAATTTCCTTTAATATTTTTGAAGCCCAAAAATCGAAATGGTTATTCATGTTTCTTTATGGCAGGGTATTTCAAACATTAGGATTGTTTATGCTTGGAATTGTATTAGGCAGAAGTGGTTTCTTTAGTGCTATTCAAAATTATACCAAACAATGTAAGAGGGCGTTGTTGACTGCCTCTGTTTTATTTGCTCCCTTATTTGTCTTTAATCGCTTTGTTCTGCCTGGTATTAACGCAGAAAAAGTACTCATTGAATCCTGGACTATAATTTTAGCTTCTTATGCTAATTTTGCCTTTGTGGTCATCCTCTTTTGCAGCTTTATGCTATTAATACAAAATGAAACAGTAAAACAAAAACTGGATATATTAAAATATACCGGTAGGATGAGTTTAACGACTTATGTCATGCAATCCCTTGTCTGGGTTCCCTTATTTTATGGTTATGGTGCAGGGTTATACAATTCTATTGGCTTCTTTTACGGCTTCCTTTTAGGTTGTCTGTTCTTTGTATTGCAGGTTTACTTCAGCAAGTGGTGGATGAGCAGATTCCATTATGGCCCTTTGGAATGGCTATGGAGGTCTCTAACATACCTTTCCTTTCAGGATATTCCAATGAAGAAAAAATTAATCGAAGCCTGAACAAACAACTTATCCTATAAGACCTGGAGAAGAAAGTCAGGTCTTTTAGGGTTTCTCCCCAATAATTCAATGAAATACGAGTCCATTCACTAGGCTAAATAAGGTGCGCTACTGATTTTCATTTCATTCAGATCCAACTGCAATTCAGCCTTTCGTATCTCTTTATCACTAAAGTTTTTTTCTTTGCGTAACTCAAAGAGTTCCACACGCTGAGCAGCATAGATATCCAACAGAATTTTCCTGTAATCCTCAAGTTTTTCCACCTGAGTTGCCTCTCCCTCTAAATCCAGAGAAGAAAGTCTCTTTTTGGAATTCGAAATCTCATGTTTAAAGTTTTCTTTCAGAAGTTTTACCAGGTCATTTTCCTGGACCTCTAAGGGATATTTTTCACATAAGCACCTTAAGCCAACATAGGCCAGCCTTAAATTTATTTCCGTTTGCTGCCTGTCTTCCGGAACAATATCTTCTATTTCTTTTAAATCAATAAGTTTTATGATGAATGGCAATGTCAGGCCCTGAAGTACAAGAGTAACAAGTATGGTAACAAAGGTGATAAAGATGAACAGATTCCGGAGAGGGAATGGTGTGCCATCGTTCATCAGCATTGGAATGGATAAGGCGGTAGCCAGAGATACCACTCCACGCATTCCGGCCCAACTAATAATTAAAGGGCTTTTCCATCCCGGATTAGGTTCCTTACGAACTTCTGCACTAAGCCAACGGGGTATATACGTAGCAGGATATACCCATAAAAATCGGAGTAGAATAATAATTCCGCTTATGATCAAACCATATTTTATTCCCTGCCCAATGGATGCTTCTCCTAATCCGTTAATGATCTCCGGCAGCTCAAGTCCAATCAGAATAAAAATTACGGCATTCATTACAAAAGTCATGGTACTCCAAACCCCGACCATGTTGATTCGTGTAGTAGCTGTGCTAAATACCTTATGAGACCGGTAAGACAAAAAAAGACCTCCGCTCACTACAGCCATTACTCCTGAAAAATGGAACTGTTCGGCTGTGAGGAAAAGGATATAGGGTGTCATAACGGTCAGCGCCACATCAATGGCAGGAGTAGTTGGCAGAAACCGGTGAATGGCATACATCACCGTTGCACCCAGAATTCCAACCACAACTCCCATAGTGGCAACAATTATAAATTGACCGCCGGCCGCCTGAAAGGAAAAGGTCCCTGTAAGTATGGCCGCCAGTGCAAACCGGACAACAATCAGCGAAGAGGCATCATTGACAAGACTTTCCCCCTCAAGTGTTGCCAAAACTCTTTTAGGAACTTCCAGGCCTTTTAATACAGTTGTGGCCGAAACGGCATCGGGCGGAGATATAATTCCTCCAAGCAGAAACCCAAGTGCTAAGGTACAGCCAGGAATGATATTACTAGAAAAGTAAGCAACCAGCGTGCTGGTAAAAATCACAAGGCCAAAGGCAAGTAGTGCAATAGGCCGCTTCCATCTCCAAAACTCTTTCCAGGATGTATACCAGGCAGCTTCATACAGCAAAGGGGGCAGGAAAATTAGAAAAACAAGATCAGGTTTTAATCTTATAACCGGTATTCCGGGAATAAAACTGATAACCAGTCCTGCCAGCACAAGAAAGATTGGATAAGCAATTTTTAACTTTTGTGCCAGCATCACAAGAAGAAAAACTGCAAACAGAAGACCGAGTATGAGTAATAAATTATTATGCACTATATATATCTATAATTCTTTAATAAGAATGAAAATTACATCACATGATCCTCTGATGAGTATGAGGATCGACATTGGAAATAACCATTTACGGAAAAGAAATTCAACCGGAAGTACTTCAAAAGTGTTCTGAATTATAAAAACCCGTTACTTGCATTATTAATGAGCGGTGTATAACCGCCAAAAATTTCATTATCCTTATTGAAATGAAATACCCCAAAATCACCAGTCTTTTCCTTTGTCCTAACTACGGTATAGCCATACTACTATTAAAATAAGAGCAGAACGCTTCTATCCCTAATATTTTCTTTACTTCCTTTTATGAACATAATATATTAAAATTTGATTCCCTAATGTCTTTTAAGAGTACGTTCATCTCCTAAAACAGCCTTCCCGTTAAGGTGCATTTCACAGCACCGAGGTTAATTTCATAAAAATAATCAGGATTCCATTGTACAAATGAAGATATCACACTGTATTCGTTATTCCCTGGTTAAACATCAGGCTTGTAATTCTGACCAGTGTCAGATAATTATAAAGGTGCATACGTTAAATTTGCAGTCCAAACTGTTTTTTAGGAAATTTTTATTTAAACTCTCTATGAAATTTATTTATAAGGCAATTGCAGTTTGCAATTTGCTGTTCTTTACTGCCAATGCTCAGGAAAATGTATATAGACCGTTAAAACAGGCTGTATACTATAAAACCAACGGTGTATGGGAATTGTCAAACATTTATCTGTATACCTACAATCAACATGGTGATGAAGTAACACGAATTTACAAGAACTATGAAGAAGTGCCTGTCTCCAAAGATTCCCTGGTATATTCAGAATCGAATAAGCTGGTAGAATATTTTAATTACTTGTGGGATACCAATAGTAACTCATGGAAACCTTCATCCAAAGAGCTGTATTGTTACAATGAAAGGGAAGAATCCTGTGGCCATTTCCAATATCAGTATGAAAATGGCTGGATATTAAAGTTTGCAATGGTGGATACACGAACCTTCATACAGCCGGACGAGGAAGAAGTATTAACCAGAGGATATGGACTGGATAATAGTAAGGAGTGGAAAGATTTCACCAAATACCTGGTTAAATATGATGCGGAACGAAACGTCATTAGCAAGACTTATTTGCATATAGATCCTGTTTCAAAAGCCTGGACGTATTCTTCCAGAATTTCATACAACGGATGGCTCGACATCGAGCATAATATTCCTGCTCAGTCTGTAACCGAAGAATATAAAAATACGGTATGGATCGTACGTGATACCAGTACATTTCAGGAGGAGCAGGGCCTTTGGGTCGAAACAAGAAAAAATTATAATCCGGACAAAAGCCTGAAAGAAACATTAAGGATTACCAACTCAATAGACGGTAAGTTCAGGGAAATTATGAAAGCCTGGGGACCTGGATGGTTATTACTATCATCGTATAACCAAACAGACGTACACTCTACTTTAATCACTAATGAATTTGAAGAAGACCAGTTACTGTACAGCGAAAAGTCGGAACTTAGTTATGAAAAAGGTAAGGTTCGTCATCAGTTATTTACCTATACCACAGGAGACGGAGAAGTATTAGGCTATGGAGAATGGGAGCACGAACTGAGTTTCGATAAAAACGACAACTTATTAGAAGATATTGAACGTTTCAGAAATCAATCGACGAGTGCATTTGTGGATTACAAAAAAACAGTTTATTCGGATTATATTGATATCGGTACCGTTACCGATATCTTAACCCAAAATACTACCCAAACCACTATCTATCCAAACCCAGGTAACGGACTGTTCACCATTAAAAATCTAAAATCTGTGCATAAAATAACAGTATCCAATACCTCCGGCATACCGGTATTTGAGTCTGAGGCCATACAGGATAGGGTAGATCTTTCCCACCTTACTCCGGGAGTTTATCTGGTTAAGATTTTGAACAATGATACTGTTTTCAGCGACAAACTGATTATTGAATAATGCTGCTAATGACAAGCCAGGTCTGTTGAACTGATTTTCCCAAATGGGACAGAGGTTGTAGCCAGTTTTAAAAGAATAAAAGCATGCAGTGAAAAGAAACACATTTGCTTAATGCAACATACCTACAAAGGGTAGGTAGATGTAAAAGAAATTAAACGATAATATCACTACACAAAAATAAAGGCTGGTTCATTAACGAACCAGCCTTTTTACACATTTACTATACTAACCTATTCAGTACTTTTTTCCCGGGCTTCTCTGTTATTCTGAGGATAATGAATGGTGATACTGTTTAGTTTTCCTGTAAAATTGAAAGGAGACTTATATTTGTCTGCAACCGGTGTGAGCTGGTCTCTTCCAACATCAAAGCCCTCGTCATATGCAAAGATATATGCATGCACAGGAGTAATATCTTTTTCAGCTACCTTTTGATTATTGATATACAATATTTCCCTGCCTGCAGATTCACCCGGACTGGCAGGTTTGGTATAATTGAAATCAAACCGCAGAGAAACCTTTCCGGTTGGAACAACTCTGTCTGATACAAGATACGTTACATTGGAATTATGATTATGTGCTACCTGAAGTTTTCCTTCTTTCACAAAGAAACTAAATCCTCCGAATCTGCTACCCACTGCCAGCAAAGCTCCTTCAGTGTTTTTACCTGTTATTTCCACATCTGCCACGATACTAAATGGTCTTAATGTCAATGGGGGAGCCGATGGACCGAATATCTGTGCAACACCAGGATATAAGACGACGGTAGACTGGTTTTCATAAGCGCTTTTCCCTGCACCAAAACTGCTGGACAAGCCGTCTTTTAAAGGATACACATTGTATTTTCTTGCTTCCTGATCAAATACATTCTGAAGCTCCTTTAGTTTTTCAGGATATTGGGCTGCCAGATCAAAACGTTCATTATAATCTTCATTCAAATTGTACAATTCCCATTTATCGTTCTCAAATGGTGTACCGGCCTTGTGAATCGTTCCGGCTTTCCACCCGTCTTTATAAATACTTCTGGTTCCGGAAATTTCATAATACTGCACCGTATGTCGTGATGGTGCTTTCGGATTGTTAATGGTATAACCAAGACTGATTCCTTCAACCGGTTCCTGCACATAGCCGTTTATCACCTGTGGTACTTTAGCACCGGCAAGTTCTACAGTTGTTGGCCAAATGCTGTTGACATGCGTATACTGGTCTCTAATTCCACCTTTATCCTTAATACCTTTGGGATAAAAAAGGATCAGCGGATTTCTTGTACCACCTTCGGAGTTAGCATCCTGCTTCCAGTACCTGAAAGGAGTATTGGCTGCCTGAGCCCATCCCAACGGGTAATTAGGGCTCGAATATTCACTTCCGATTTTATCATAACTTTTCAATAACGTTTTGATTTTTTCCTCATATTTAGGGCCACTGTTCTCCCTGTTGCCTTCAAAGTATTCTCCGAGACCATTTAAAACACCAGCATAGGTTCCTTCTTTACTGGCTCCGTTATCTCCAACAACAAGAACGATCAGGGTATTATCCAACTGATTCAGCTTCTTCAGGTGATTTACTATTCTACCAATTTCATAATCGGTCTGAGAGATAAATCCAGCATACACCTCAAAGAATCTGGCAAATAACTTTTTCTCATCGGCAGACAACTCATCCCATTTTTTTATTCCAGGATTATGCGGAGGTAATACCACGTTCTGAGGTACAATACCTAGTTTTTTCTGGTTGGCTAATACCTGCTCACGATAATAATCCCATCCCTGATCAAATTTCCCCTTATACTTGTCGATCCAAACCTTCTCTACCTGATGTGGCGCATGACCCGCTCCAGTAGCCAGGTACAGGAAGAATGGTTTGTCCGGAGTGGTAGACTTTTGATCTGTTATGTACTTGATTGCTTTATCTGCCAGTAAGGTATTTAGATGTGTCCCGTTGTCCGTTTCAACAGGTGTAGTTCCCTCCACCAGTTGAGGATGAAACTGATCCGTTTCACCATACAGGAATCCATAATATTTGTCAAAGCCTCTTCCTGTTGGCCATCTGTTAAATGGCCCTGCCTGGGTTGCTTCATTTACAGGAGTAATATGCCATTTACCCAAGGCATAAGTAGAATATCCATTTTCACGCAAAACCTCCGCAATGGTAGCTTTTTCAAAAGGAATTCTGGCATCGTATCCGGGATAGGGGATCGCTGTTTCCGGAAATAATCCCATGTGGGCCGAGTGGTGATTGCGCCCAGTCAGCAGTGAGGCGCGTGTTGGAGAACAGATGGCAGTGGTGTGAAAATTGGTATATTTAAGTCCATTGTTGGCAAGACTATCAAATGTTGGAGTTTGTATAAGTCCTCCAAAAGCAGATATCGCTCCAAAGCCAACATCATCCAGAAGAATCCAAATAATATTAGGAGCTCCCTGAGGAGCTTTTACCAATGGTTCCGCCTTGTAGGGCTGGGATTCCGACAACGTTTTTCCAATCTTGCCATTCCACGGCTGAACAGGATCGTATTGAGCTTGCAGCCCAAATGAAAGCAGCCCCACCAGGGCTAACAGGAGTATAAACTTATTCATCAATATAAAATTGTTTTTAAAGGTTAACACATACAGACAATAGCAATACTGTTCACCCTGGTGGTTAAAAGGCGAAGGATTTTAAACTATTTACAAGCAGGTGGAAGGCTTGCTGGTTTTACAAGGTGGTGAACAAAAATAGATCGTATTCAACGATTTGCAAATATTCGTCCAAGGAAATCGGGTAGCATATCACCAAGTTCGAGAGAGGTATTTACGTTAAATGATGGTGGGTACTTTTTTTATAGTAGCAGATTGATTAATTTCAATAAATTGATTTGTCTGATGAAGCACCTCATTCTACTTTTTCTTTCTGTCTTTACAATTTCCTGTCAAAGTCAGAATAAATTACAACTTGAAGAATTTGAAACCCTCCCAGGACTCTTTTCTACCATCGTACTTCAGAATGATACAATAGTATTCCGGAAATTTTACAATGGTAAAGATGCAGATACATATTTTCATGTTCATTCCGAAATCAAAAGCATTATGGCACTGCTTATCGGAATCGCGATTGACAAAGGTTATATAAAAAGTGTAGATCAACCTATCTCTGATTTTTTTCCAGTCATTTTAGACGACACCTCAAAACTGAAAAAACAAATAACCATCCGGCATCTGTTAAATCAAACGTCCGGACTTGCTACCATTGAATGGCCCAATCCAATGTGTGATCAATGGCTCAACAGTCCTGATCCCTCTTTGTTTTTATTATCCTTACCCATGGAATCTGTTCCGGGTACAAGATTTTCGTACAGTACCCCAGCATCGCATTTGCTATCGGGAATTATTACCAAAGCAAGCGGTATGTCCACCATTGAGTTTGCTGGCAGGTACCTGCTTCAACCAATAGGGATTACGACTCATAAATGGGTGAAACTTAAAGATGGATTTTATGACGGAGGCGGAACCGCTGTCCAGTTCAGGGGGGACGATATGCTGAAACTTGCAAAACTTATCCTGAACAAGGGTGTACATAAAAAAAGTGCACTGATCTCCGAAAACTACATGCAACAACTTTTCCCCGGTGATACAACCATACCTGTACCTTGGGGATTAAAAAACTCTTATTATAACTTTTGCTGGTATACCGCCAATTATGAAGGGTATGAAATACGTTATGCCATCGGCTATGGTGGGCAGTTTATATTTATTATACCTGCTCTAAACACTGCTATCGCCGTGAACCACGATACAAGAGTGGCCAATCCAAGCAATCAGTCCAGAGCGTTTCTTGAGAAAAGCTTTCCCGTGCTCTTTAAGAAAGTGGTTGAAGCTTCAAAAGAGAAAGGTCGGTAACAAATCAAAGGAAAATCTTTGCCCGCCTGGCTCTACTTCTTTTGCAAACACCAAGTAGTCATACATCTTAGGTTCTGAACATTGGTAGTTTTAATAGGCTCATAAAGAATTCCATTGAGCTTATCTGTATATTCCAAAAGCGTTTGTTCATCTACCAGAAATCTTTCAGAACCATCCGGCAACAGCCAGGTTCCGTTACCTGCGTCACGTATAAGGGTTTCTATCCCGATAGAGGAAGCAAGTCGTACAAACAAATAGCCACCAGGTTTTAATACATTCCAGATAGCGTTTAACATCTGGTCAAAGTGGTGTTGATCTCTGGAAAAATGGAGTACCGCATTACAAATAATCAGGTCGAAAAAGTTTCGCCCATAGGGAAGATGTTCTGCAACTCCCGTAATAAAATGCTCCGAAGGAATTTGAGGATTCAAAGCGCTGGCCAGTTCCCGCACTGCCCTGATAGCAGCTGGATTAGCATCAATTCCATATACATCAAACCCATTTTTTAAAAAATAAACAAGGTTTCTTCCTTTGCCACATCCGACATCCAGAACAGTTTTGCAGTGGTCAAAACGGCCTTTGAGCAATTGATCAAACAGGTAGATATCAATATCTCCGAAAGATTCTCTGACAGCATTCATTATAGAGCAAGGTTGATTCAGGATATCAAAGATACCAGAACCAACCTAATGAAGGGAGCAATTTGATCTTTTTATTGTCAGTCAATTCCGGAAAATATATAAAGCCATATCACTCTTGAAAATCTAAAGTTAAATGGCGCTAACAGCAATATTGCAAGGATAATAGCCACCAGATTGATCATATCAAACATGCCTGTACCCAGGATCCTGCAAATGAAATAGGTGATAAAGGCCTCTGCTGTACCCAAAGCATAACTAACATACATAGAGCCCCAGAAGTAGCCAGGTTCTCTCACAAAACGGGCATTGCAATGCGGGCAATTGTTGTTCATCCCGCTTGATCTGTATGTAAAAAGATTCGGGTTTTTGAAGATCAGCCCCTCATGACAGTATGGACAACGGTCTTTTAGTATATGAATTAATCCCATAGTTGTAATTGTTGTAATCGTACTTATTCCTTTATCTTTAATGCAAATTAAAGGACATAAGTTCTTAAATTTGAGGTAAAAAGTACCAACAAATAGGATTATCCGGACATTTTGATTATTTTTTCAAGATGAAAAAAATACCGGTTTATGGCATCCGTGAGTTCTCTAAAAACAACTCCGAAAGTTATTTTTATTCCAATGATTTACCGAATCACCTGAAAAGTCATCAGTTTATAAACAATCCGCATATCCATAATACGTATATCACCATACTTTTTACAAGAGGAAAGGGTGAACATCAGATAGACTTTTCCAGCTATCCTGTAAAACCAGGCAGTGTCTTTATGCTAAATCCAGGACAGGTACATTGCTGGAAGCTTTCCGAGCAGGCAGATGGTTTTGTTTTCTTTCATACAAGGGAATTTTACGACAGTATATTTACCAACAGAAAAATTACCGATTTCCCATTTTTTTATCTGCAGCAAAACCATCCTGTTATTTATCTGGGTAAAGACGAAGTACCACTCATACAAAGCAGATTTGAAGAGATTAATGCAGAGTTTAATTCCTATAATTCACTAAAAACAGAAAAGCTGGGTTCGCTTATTGACCTTTTATACATAGAACTTTCGAGGGTTTATACCAAAGAAGTCCATAATGTTTCAAAAGAAACCTCCATTAATTATTATAAGGTAAAAACCCTTCAGCGACTGATTGACGAGCATTTCAGGAAGCTGAAATTGCCCCAGCAGTATGCAGAGTTATTAAACATAAGTACAAGACATTTAAACAGATTAAGCAGGGAAATACTAAATAAAACCACAGGGGAGCTCATTACAGAAAGGATCATCCTGGAGGCCAAACGACTGCTCATTCACAACGACATACCTGTAGCCAACGTAGCTGACCAGTTGGGCTACGAAGACGTTTCCTATTTCATCCGCGTATTTAAAAAACACACCCGGCAATCGCCTAAAGCATTTCAGAAAAACACCATAAAGCCGTTTCAGGACTAAAAAAAAAATTTTAAAGGGGCATAGGGGGAAGTTTCCTGTTGGTTGTCATACTCTCAGAAATCGCAGAAAGAGGTACCATTTCTGCGCATTAGACAGCTTTACTAAAACTTTGTTAAAAACTGATATGAAACGCATTCAACTGTTTTTTCGCTTTTTTATTACAATACTGATTATTCAATTTGGTTCCGCATGTAGCAAATGCAAGAAGGGTTCTGGCAATAGTATCAGCATAGAAAGACATGTACCTTATTTTACAGGAATTGAAACCAATGGAAGTTTTGATGTACATATCACAAAAGATGCTGTACAAAAGGTGATTATCAAAGCCGATGATAATATTATTCCAATTATAGAAACAGAAGTAGAAAATGGTATTCTGGAAATAGAACTCGATGACGACGCATGTTTGAGGAGGGCCAATAAAGTAGATGTGTACATATCTACACCTTCCTTAAGAAAAGTAAGACTGAATGGATCAGGAAGTGTTCACGGAGAAGGAGTGTTTACCGACGATGAAATGAATCTGTTTGTAAATGGTTCGGGAGATATGTTTCTCAATTTCGATGGAAAAAATTTAAGAAGTAAAATAGAAGGCTCAGGGAAAATTACCTTATCCGGAAGTGCCGAGAACGCCAACCACGATATTAATGGCTCAGGGAATATTCAAGCAAAAACGCTCGAAACTCAGCATGTCACCACCAGGGTTAACGGTTCCGGCAGAATCTCTGTCAATGCAGTACAAACCTTGAAAGTCAACATCAGCGGCAGTGGCAGAGTAGGTTACACTGGAAATCCTGTTACAGATGTAAATATAAACGGTTCCGGAAAAGTAGTCAGAGAGTAGTTTTTCCCTCTGAATGCTGGTAAAAAATGTTGGTTTTTTAGAGACATGATGTATATTCGTGGCAACAAATTTTGTCCACCAAACAAATTAAAAAACATACATGAAAAAACTTTCATTATCAGCATTGTTCTTCTTTGCGGTTTCGGCCATGACTATTTGTTACGCACAAATTAATGCGCCTAAACCCAGCCCACTATCAACTGTAACCCAGAAAGTTGGTTTGGCTGATGTTTCTGTTACCTATTCAAGACCAAGTGCCAAAGGCCGTAAAGTATTCGGAGACCTTGTAGCATTTGATAAAATATGGAGAACAGGAGCGAATGAGCCTACTAAAGTTAGCTTTTCTGATACTGTTTCTGTAGAAGGTACTAAACTGGCTCCGGGAGAATACGCACTTTATACAATTCCTGGTACTTCTGAATGGACTGTATTATTTGGTAAAAACACGAAAGTACAGGCAGGGGATTTTAAAGAAAGTGAAGCTGCAGCAAAGTTCAAGGTAAAATCTGGAAAAGCTTGTGCTCCTGTTGAAACCTTCACCATTCAATTTACTGATTTAACAGCTACTTCAGCGAACATTGAGATCAGCTGGGAATCAACAAGCATCAAATTCAAAGTTGAAAACGATGTTGATGCAAAGGTAATGGCTGACATTAAAGCTAAAACAGACAATGTATTTACTTACTTCCAGGCTGCAGGGTATTACTATGATACCAACAGAGATATGAAGCAGGCACTGGAGTGGGTTAACAAAGCAATCGAGAAAAACCCTGCCTTCTTTATTCTTCATCTGAAAGCAAAAATTCAGGTGAAACTAAATGACTGCAAAGGCGCTATAGAAACTGCCACCAAATCTCTAGAAGCAGCTAAAGCAGCTAAAAACGATGATTATGTGAAGCTGAATGAAAAGCTAATCGCAGAGTGCAAAGGCAAAAAGTAATATTCGTAAATTGTGTTTAATTAAGTCGGAGAGTCGGTGCTAACAGCATCGACTCTCTTTTTTATTCAACCTTAGATCGAAACCTGAATGGTATCTGCCTTAATGATTCCTCCCTTATCCAGCCCCTTACCCTGCTTCTTTCCTTTTTATCCTGAGAATCTTCTATGCAAGTTTGAAATTCAGCAAATCCGATATAAATCATTGCTTTTATCAAGGTGGACTTGAATGTTGTCATGCTGAACTTCTGTTGCATCTGAGGTTTTCTAAAAGAGACATTTAACTCTCTAAGCAGCGTTTACCTTTGTAAATAGTCCACGTTGTTTTGGGCAACCAGATTTTTCCCGGGACTCAGAATGACAAAAGCATTCTTTCACGTTAGGGGAAGTACTACCGAAATCTTCCTTAATCAGAATGCCGAACAAATCGAAAACTCCTACCTGCTTTGCACGTTTACTATAAACCTTCCGTTTGCGGTTTTCCCACTACCAGTTGAATAAGATATCCAACAACAATGACAGTTACGGGACCGATAAGATTGTACCATAAAAAGGCAATATCGGAAAAAAAATACAACAGGAAGATAATAACCTGCGAAACCAGAGCCGCCAGGAATACGGCATTGGACTGTATATACTTAAAATAAAATGCACACAGGAATATCCCCAGAATCGTTCCGTAAAATAAACTACCGAGAATATTAACTGCCTGGATAAGATTGTCTACCATAGAGGCAAACAATGCAAAGAAAATCGCAAGTAATCCCCATACAACCGTAAGAACTCTGGAAGCCTTTAAATAATGGCGTTCCGAAGCATTAGGGTTCATTGACCGTTTATAAATATCCACACAGGTGGTAGAGGCGAGCGCATTTAAAGCAGAAGCCGTGGACGACATAGCCGCGCATAATATAACCGCTATAAGCAATCCCACCAGCCCTTGGGGCATATGATTCATAATAAAGGTAATAAAGACAAAGTCAACATCTTTCACATCTGCCTTCGGTGAGGCCTTCTGAATCACTTTTTTTACATCATTGCGGATGTTCTGTTCTTCTTTTTTTAGCGCAAGTAATTTGTCCTGACTGTTATCGATCGCCTGCTGGTCACCTGACTTAAGAGCTGTAACGAGGGAAGTAACCTCCTCTTTCTTTTTAATAAAGTTCTGATTGTATAGTTCTTCCAGTGTTACCAACTCTCCTGAGTAAGCAGACTCCCGGGCCTTGGCTAGTTCCGTTTTATTGAAAAAAACAGGCGCCTGATGAAACTGATAAAAAACTAATACCATTAAGCCTATAAACAGAATAATGAACTGCATGGGGATTTTCAGCAATCCGTTAAACAACAATCCCATGCGGCTTTCACTGACGGATTTGCCCGACAGGTAGCGTCCCACCTGTGACTGATCTGTGCCGAAATAGGAGAGAGCCAGGAACATTCCTCCGGTAATACCCGACCAGAAGTTATACCTGTCATTAGGCTCAAAGCTGAAATCAACCAGATTCATTTTACCCAGCTTCCCGGCCACCTGAACCGACTCGAACAACGAAATGTCTGAAGGAAGCTTTAAAATAATGACAATACCAGCCAGTATAATTCCTCCCATCATCACAGCCATCTGCTGTTGCTGGGTAACACTAACAGCCTTGGTTCCTCCCGATACGGTGTATAAAATTACAAGACTTCCGATTACAATATTGGTAGAGTTTAAATCCCATCCCAGAATAGTCGATAAAATTATGGAAGGGGCATAAATCGTAATTCCAGTGCTTACACCTCTTTGTATGAGAAACAGAATGGCAGCCAGTGTTCTGGTTTTCAGATCAAATCTGCCTTCCAGGTATTCATAGGCGGTATATACATTCATTTTGGCATACAACGGAACAGCCGTAATGGCTATGATGACCATTGCAATGGGTAATCCGTAGTAAAACTGAATAAACCGCATGCCATCGTCGTAGGCCTGTCCGGGAGTTGACAGAAACGTTATAGCGCTGGCCTGAGTAGCCATGATAGAAAGACAAATGGTATACCAGGGCATGGTCCTGGCAAGAAGGAAATCCTCTATATTCTTACTCCCTTTAGTTTTCCATATCCCGTATGCAATGATAAATGTGAGCGTTCCGCAAAGAACAATCCAGTCAGTAATACTCATTTAAAATAAATCGTTAGCAGATAGAACACCAGGATCGTACAGGCAAGGTTGAGTAGTACAAACCAATACATAGCCCTCCAGCTTTTAAAAAAAGGAGGCTTATCTTCATTTACCATTTTTGTTCTTTTTTCCTTCGTTTCCTCCGGACAACAGGTTTACAAATAATCTATAAGCTCCCGGTACACCCGCAGGAAGTTGCCTGAACCAGGAATAGCTGGTGTAGATATAGGCCCCCTTACCATATCTGACATATAGCAGCCCTCCATCTTTGGGAGACTCTCCAATGTCATGACAGGATAAAAGCGCCTGATATTCTTTGCTCCACTCGTTAGGGAAATACAACCCCCTTTCCTGTACCCAGTTTTCAAAATCTTTCTCCGTAATTTTATTAGGAGTGTTCAATAATGGATGTTCCGGTATCAGAAACTTCACTGGTGCATCTTCCATGGTAACCCTGTCATTGGACAGTTTAAAAGGATAAGGGCCGATTGAATCTGTAGCTATTCTTCCATCTCCAAATCTTGAAGGCATCGTATTGTATTGAACAACGAGCGTTCCTCCATTTTTAACATAGTTTAACAGGATCGGATTGATGTACCGTAATTTTTCTTTGGTGTTATAAGCCCTGATACCCACGACTACTGCATCAAAGGTCGACAGGAGAGACGGCGTAATGGCATCTTCCTTCAGTATGGTCACTTTGTATCCAATCTGACTCAGTGCCGCGGGAATATCGTCTCCGGCTCCTTGTATATATCCAATATGTTTCCCTGAAGTCTTCAGGTCGAGTTTTACAATTTTAGCACTAGACTCCGGCAAAAGCAGCTGAGGCTTAATATGATCGTACATGATGGTGATTGCACCATTCTTAAGAGTATCGTTATCGGATAAGGCCAGTACGTTCAGCGTTCCGGTCATTGCTTCACCGGATGGATATATTTTAAACTTAAATCCTTCTTCATTTCCTTTGCCTCTGATAGAAAACTGCTGAGCAGAAGGTTCTGCCTTCCAGCCTTTGGGCAGGTCCACCACAAGTTTTCCTGAAGCATTGCTAACACCTGATTTCAAACGAACTTCAAGCTCTTTAGGAGTATTGTCTACAAAAACCAGCAAACGCTCAGAAAGCGTAACAAACAGAGGAGGAATAATTTCCAGCGGTCTGTATTGCTCGCCCTTGGCAGGATCTGCTTTTTTGTACACTACAGGTGTGGTATAACGAATACTTTGTCCGTTTATTACAACATCTACAGCAGTCTCTATAGCCGGATCGTTTTCCGGCTTTCCTATAAGTGTCTGATCGTTTACCTCAAACATACCTTTACTTCCTTTGTTGGCCAGCCAATAAGGCTGAGAGTAGGGCATATCCGAAGGTATTTTAAGCTTTGTGGAAAAAGTTAAAGGAACATTGTCTTTCAAAACACTGGTAAAGCTGGTGTCTTTCCCAACGGAAAAAGAAACACCTTTAACTTCAACAGGGATTGCAGAACGGTTTATTAGTTCAACCGTAGCTTTAATTTCCTGTCCGGGAACTGCATTATACTCAGCAGCCACCACTTCAGTCCAAAGACCAAGGCAGGTTTTTATAACATCCTCAATTTCCTGCAGCTTTACATCTTTCCAATAACTGTCCGGCAATGCTTTAATAAGTGCTCTGGCTTCCACCAGTGGTTTTACAGAAGCAGAAGGATTGGACGTATTAAAATCCGAATAGATCTTTTCAAGTAATGCACCGATTTTTGCTCCCCCCTGAACTCTGTTCCAGGAAATATCAACATCCTCCAGGATTTCTGTATTCGCTTTCGGGCCTTTGATGTGTTGCAGATATTCTATAGAAGTACCTCTGGTTCCACTTGTTCCAAAGCCCTGACTTTTATGCATGCTTCTGCTGGCTGCAGCTATTTCAGTATAGGACTGTCCCAGAGAAGGGTTATAGGTGCCCACATCTACTTTTAGCAAACCATCTGTTTTAAAGTCCTTTTCACTACCATAAAACCACCAATTCGTATTCCATAATAAGCGCTTGGGTTGCCAAACCTGAACATATTTGAGTTGTTCCGGAAATCTGGAAGGGTCTGCTGCTGCCTCAAAGGCCTCTTCGGCAAGAATTGCAGAGGCAGTATGATGGCCATGCGTTTTTCCGGGTTCTGTATTAAAACGGGTGATTAATACATCCGGTCTGAATTTTCTGATAACCCAAACCATATCTGCCAATACCTTTTCCCGGTCCCATATCATAAAGGTCTCGTCAGGATTTTTAGAAAAGCCGAAGTCTTTCGCCCTGGAAAAAAACTGCTTTCCTCCATCGATTCTACGTGCTTCCTGAAGTTCCTGTGTTCTAATTACTCCCAGTTGCTCGTTGAGCTCCGGTCCGATAAGGTTCTGCCCGCCATCTCCGCGTGTCAGCGAAAGATAACCTGTGTTATACAGCTTATCTTTGGTAAGATACGTGATCAGTCTTGTATTCTCATCATCAGGGTGTGCTGCAATATACAGGACACTTCCCAGTACATTTAACTTTTTGATAGCCTGATGTATTTCAACGGCATTATACCTCTCATTGGGTTGAGCACTACTTAAGAATGCAAGAAGCAGGAAAAGCAAAAATACACTACTGGTTTTCTTATTCTTCATAATACGATCGCCAGATCCGATTTTTATCCTTGAACACTAATTATTATAAAAATACTTCTATTTCGGATCGGACGACCAAATTAATGTGGGATGGGTAAATAACAAAATAAAGTTTTCAACTCCTGTTGGATCCGCTTAAAACCGACCGACTTTTATATTTCCGATTAATTACTGACCATCAACCAATTACACAAATACATGATAAAACCGGAACCATTTAAGGCATCAGCCACTGACAAGCGCTTCAAAGTTTTCAAGAGAACCAGCGTAAAACGCCATTAACTGTAGACTTCCCCGGGCCGGCTTCTTTGGATTTAGATAAAAATAGAAGCTTCTGATTCTGGAAAAAAGATAGGAGGTAGAGGCATCCTCAATGGAAGAAAAATCAAAGTGAATCCATGTAAACTCTTCCTGCAAAGGTTGAACAATTGCGTCTATGTGCAGAATAGTATCCTTTTCGTCTTTTTCCTTCCCTATGAAATCTACCCGCAACTGATGCGAAGGATCTCCTTTGGCCAACACCAGTATATGCCGGTTTTCTTTTTCGGATAAATCTACAAAAAGGTCTGTGCCTTTGGGGTGTGGACACTCCTGAGCTCCTAAACAAAAATATTCAAGATCTGATTTAGTATAGTTTATGACGGCACATTCTGTCTTTTCACTATAGCTGATCTGATGGGTTTCCGGGTGGAATCTTGCATCCAGCCTTTCTATATTGCTCTGATCAAACTGAATAAAAAAATGCGTCCTCCTGGCTGGTGTAACAAACATCCCGTTATCCGGTTGCCACACTGTTCCACAGACACCTTTACCATTTAACCAGCCTATGAGGTCAAACGAACACAGAGATTGAGGGAAAAATATTTCACTGACAGGATTCCAGTAATCAATCGGTTGAACATACCTGTGAATGAGATCAAATTTTTCCTTGTCATGACAATTTAAAAAGCAGACCTTATTGGCGTATTGAATATGCTGAAAAGCTTGAAGAGCTTCAAAATTGTTTTCTTCCCATGATGCATCCATTTTGAAGAACAGATTATCAAAATTAATTTTTGATACTCTGTCATTCCAGTTTTTGAGCGCCTCATCGGAAGTTTTGTAATCGACAAAATGAAGTTCGATCTCATTTCCCAGAAGTCCCAGAGGATAATTTTCTCCAAAACTGTGTCGGAAAGTTTTCTTATGTTTTGATTGGGAATGAGGGATAAAAATCACCGGCTTCTTAATATAAGATTCAAAATTGCTCGCCAGTTTTATAAAGTCTGTATTGAATACATGTAAACCAATAAAAGGAGACAGGTAAGGAATGTCAAAGGCATCGTACACCTCTTTCCCCCAGTTGTCATCACTAATGATGGAAAACTGTTTGTTGGATACTTTCCTGATATTCAACAACCTTTTATTAGCACTCTTACTCCATAATAAATTCTTCTGATACAGCTTATAGATTCTTTGAATGTGTTCATTGGAAGGGTATAACTGACGAAGCTCATCTATGATCAGATAGGTTAGGGAATTTTGCTTTAGCAGATCAAATTTAGTTCCTGATAAAACCCTTTTTATCCGGTACACACTACCAAAAAATGGTTGAACATAACCCTTACCTTTTAATAATAAAAGCCAGAATAACTGGGTATCCCAGTAATACTTAAATGTTTCAAGTCTGGGAATATCGGTCAGAGCTTCTGTACGGATTGCCATGGTGGACAACTGTGTCAGCCAGTGATCAAAATAGCGCTCCTGACCAAATTCAAATCCGTCTGGTTGGTTTACAAAAAGGAAAGGATGAAAATCCTCAAGAAATTCATCGGTATCTTCAAAAAGCCTGTTGAATCTGTGACACGAAAAAACATACTCCGGATGCTTATCCAGAAACTCCAGTTGCTTTTGAACTTTTCCTGCATCCGACCAATAGTCGTCCGGATCAAGGAAAAAAGTATACTGGCCCTTACATAAGGGTAAAACCTGAAGTAAATTTTCCGACAAACCAACTTTTTCTTTTCGACAAACCGGAACAATATATTCCGGATACCTCAGCTGAAAAAGTTCTATAATTTCCTGTGTTCTGTCGCTGCTACCATCATCGGCAATAATGACTTCAAAAGAATATTCATGTTCCTGAGCGAATATACTTCTTAACGCTTTGATTAAATGAAGTTCATTATTATACGTCGCTACTACTACACTAAATTTAACTGCTCTTGTTGGGTCCGGCATTTAAGGTTCAATAGTTATTAAAACACCAGTTTGGCTTCCTGTTTTACTTCTTCTTTTGCCGATTTATGAATTGCTATAATTGCATTGCATACATAATCCAACTCATTCTGGGTAAGGGTGGCAAAATTTGGAAGGCACAATACTTTTCTTGAAATCTCTGTCGCCACAGGAAGATTAGCAGGACTGGAAGACGGCAGAGATTTATAAACAGGAAATTCACTAATAAGAGGATAAAAATATCTTCTGGTAAATATATTATAAGTTTTAAGCAACTCGTAGGTTTTATCCCTGCATACTCCAAATTGCTCTTCATCTATCAATATAGGGAAATAGGAGTAATTATGTTTGGTATCCTCTACCTCTTCAAGAAAAGTAATTCCCTCTACATTTTTTAGTCTTTTCCTGTAATTCAATGAAACGTTTTTAAGTCGCTCAATGCGCTGATCAATTGTTTTTAACTGAATTAATCCCATTGCAGCCTGTACTTCATTCATCTTGGCATTCATACCTGGCATTACAATGGTAACTTCATCAGAGAATCCAAAATTTTTAAGAAAATCAATCCTTCGTTTGGTAACAGGATCATGACTGATAATTGCACCACCTTCAAACGTATTAAAGATCTTGGTAGCATGAAAACTTAACACCGAAAGATCTCCATAGTTAAGAATGGATTGTCCCTTATACTGAACGCCAAAACTATGACAGGCATCGTAAATAACTTTTAACCCGTGTGCATCGGCAATCTCCCGGATCTGTTCGATATTACAGGGGGTACCATATACGTGCACCGGCATTATGGCTTTGGTATCAGGCGTAATGGAAGCTTCCAGTTTGGAAGGATCCAGGTTATATGTTCCGGGTTCTATATCGCAGAAAACTGGTTTACTCCCATTCCACAACAAAGAATGTGCAGTGGCAGCAAAACTGAAAGGGGTTGTAATGACATCACCGGAAATTCTTAATGTTTGCAGGGCAGTCATTAATGCAAGCGTGCCATTGGCAAAAAGGGAGACATATTTAACCCCCAGATATTTGGCAAGTTCTTCTTCCAGTAATTCATGAAATGGGCCACCATTGGTAAGGATCTGACGCTCCCATATTTTCTCCAGATAACTCTTAAACTCATCTAAGGGCGGGAGGTAAGGTTTGGTAACATATAGAGGTTGATTCATGACTTGGATAGATTAATAAACTGTTACATTAATTTATAACTGCTTTGTGCAGAACATTTCATTCCTTACATTAATCAACCAGGCAAAACTGCTTAAATGAATTGATTAATGACAAATGAAAATTAGCCGGATGAATTAAAAAGGTCTGTAACAAATGATACACTGAGCTTTATTTTTTTATATTTTATTTACAAACAGATTAATTTCTTTCGATTGTAGTAATAATATTTACATGATGCAGGCTATTCAATCCAAGCAAATAAAGACCGATCAGCTGCCGGGCGCACTATTCCGAGAGCATTTTACTTCTATCAATATAAGAATTGATGATTTCGTAAAGTTTACCAAAGACGTTATAGTACCATTATTTGATGAGATAAAGCAAAAAAATATTGCTTCCAGCTGCTATTACAGGCTTGCCACAGACTTTTGGATGGGAGCAACCTATCGTGATATCATTCTCCTGGATTTCTGCATTTCACCGTATAATTTCAAAACATATCTCAAACCTCTGCTATATGAAAAGTTGAATAATTACTTTGATCGTACATTTCTTGACAACTTAAATGTGAAAGAGATAGGCGATGCTGCCCTACAACCCAAAACCAAACTGGAAGGATTTGATTTGTGGCAACTCCAAATCATCAGTATAGAAGACTATTATATCGACAATCTGACTTACATTATTGGCAAAGAAGAGGTTGGCATAACCAGACAGTTATCTGTCAAATTATCAGACTGTATTATAAATGAAATATTTAAATCCAATGACGAAGAAGCTGCTTCCGAACAAAACATTCTTGACAAAGCCCTTCTAATGTATTATCCGGTAATACATTCCTTTTTCAAAAATATTGAAGATATGTACGAGTTCTCTTCCTGGATAGTATACAAAACATTATATCAGGTTAAAAAAGTAGATAATGTCCATGACCTTCAGGAATGGAAATTCAAAAAAGTATTGGATGCCAATCAATATTACGAAGAGCAGAAGGACACCTTTCTAGGACTTAGTCAGTACATTCTGGAAAGCCTGGACAACAACGAAGAATTTGAAGAGCAATGGCTCAATGAATGGGTGGAAGCCTGTAAAATATGTAAAACCAGACTATTCATACCAAACAGACAATCAAGATGGCCAGTCCTTCCATTTTTATACATGGAAGATGAAACAGTCTTCATCCATTTGGATGAAGAACGCTACAGACACTGGCAGAATATTTATTATATAATAAAGATGATAAACAGCCAGCTGGGGATTAATTTCCATCATGAATTAAATTTATTTAATGCGTTAAAAAATGCATTAAAAGCACTGGCAGGAAAAGACCTTATTTACGAATAAACAGTTATACTCACTATAGTACAACCACATTCTGAAGGTTGATATACAACTCAGAATGTGGTCTTTTTATTCGAACACGCATCAGCTTAACAACTCCTGAAACTTTTCTTTAGAACCGCTGAATAAAGCCATTATTTCAATTTCACCTGCTGTCTCTTCTTTAGGATTCGCATAGAGATAAAAACTTTTTATTCTGGAAAACATCTTTTCTGTAGGTATGTCCACCTTGAATAAAGAAAAGTCAAAATGTATCCACTCAAACTCTTCATTCAGAGGTTGCTCAACGCCTTCTGTTTCAAAAATAAAATCATACAGATGGTCTTCAGCCCTTGCCCCAAGATTTAAACCCAGTTTAGTTCCTCTACTTCCTCGTGTAAGAATAAACACATGCCTGTCTTCCGGTTGTGACAGATCCAGAAATAAACTCTCATCCAGACCTGGCTTAACGGGTTGTGCTGGTAAATGAAAGAACTCTGTCGCTTTTTTGTTATAGCATATTTTAACAGATTCTTCTTCGGGATCCGTTATTAACTGATACGCTTCAGGATAGGTGAGTGTATCCAGAGGATAATCTTCCTTTTGCTCAATCGTCCAGAAGAAATCAGAGCGGGGAGAAACAGATTTAAATATACTTTTACTATACGGAGATTCTTCAGTATAATATCCTTTTCCTCCATTAAGCCAATCCAATACATTAAAATAACTCAGAGAAGAAGTAAAAAATATTTCACTTACCGGAACCCAGTTCTCCATAATGAGCAACTCATCCTTAATGGGATCGTTCTTAACTTTCCCAAGCTGATAAAACCCGAGAAAACAAACTTTATTAGGCAGGTCGAGTGCTACGAAATCTTTTATTTCCTGAAGGTTGTCCGATTCCCTGGTGCCGTCCATTTTAAAAAACAAACGATCGTAATCTATCAGGGCTTTACGTTCATTCCACTTGCGAATAGCCTTCTCTTCAGAAGTATAGTCGATAAAGTGCAATTCAATATCCTCACCTAAAATTCCCAAAGGATAAGGATTTCCATAATTTTCCTTATAGCTCTTTGTATACCTGGATTCTGTAATTGGAACAAACTGAACAGGCTCATTTATATAATGTCTGAAATTACCTGCCAGTTTTATAAAGTCTCTATTGTATATTAGAATTCCTACAAAAGGTGTTTGATAGGCAATACCAAGAGCTTTATAAACTTCAGCCCCCCAGTTATCATCACTTATAATGGTAAAGCTTTTATTATCCAGTTTATCTATATCCAATGGTTTTCTGTTTTCTGAAATTCTCCAGAACAGATTATTTTGATGAAGTTGAAATATTCGCTGGATATGAATGTTTGTCGGATCAAACTTTAACAGCTCATCAAAAATCAAGTAATTCTGAGTGTACTTTTTATCTATATTCTTCTGACTCCAATGTCCTTCACTATGTATTCTGTAAACCGCACCAAAGAAGTTGTGAATATAAGCTCTTCCTTTTGTCATAACCGTCCAGAAGATGGTCAGGTCCCAGCAATATTTAAAGGTTTCCAGCTGAGGAGTGTTGTCAAGGGCACTACTTCGGAATACCATGGTAAGGGTTTGCGTAAGCCACTGATCGAAAAACTTTTCCTGACCAAATTCAAAACCATCCGGTTTATCAACAAACAATTCAGGATAAAAATCAATATCGTATCTTCCGGTATCCTCATAATAACGATGGAAACGATGGCATGAGATTACAAAATCCGGATTCTTATCCAGAAACTCAATCTGCCATTTCAATTTGTTTGGTTCTGTAAAGTAATCATCCCCATCCAGCGTTACAATATACTCTCCTCTGCAGGATCTTAAATTATGAAGACAATTTTTGGCAACACCTATATTTTTCTCATGCAAGATCGGCACCACTATTTCCGGATACTTATTATGATATTCCCTGATAATATCTGGTGTGCTATCTGTGCTACAATCATCGCTGATAACAATTTCAAAAGAATAATCATGTACCTGTGCAAAAATACTATCAAGTGTATGTGCTAAGTATTTTTCATGATTATAGGTTGTCATTGCAACACTAAACTTCACAGGATATTGTTTTGATAACGTCATAGTCTGTAAGGAAGAGTAAAAGTAAAAGACAAAGGTATATATAAAAATTATTTTTTTATATGAATCACAAAGGATCATCAAAAAAAATATTTAATTTTTCGGTATAATTGATTGCCTCATGAAACATAACCAAAGCGAACGAACCATCACTGCTATTCATAAAGAACGTTGGTCTTCCATCGCAATTAAGTATGATGATTATACCAGATTTGTTCGTTCATTTATATTACCATTCAGGAAATATTTAGTGGATAATTCCCTGGTCACCCATTTCTATCATAGAATTAGCTCGCCCAATAATGTTATTCAGTTGAACTTTGTCACCACACCATTTTACCTTAAGAAAGTCATAAAGCCTTTCCTCATCTATATGTTGAACAGTTACTTCGACAGGGATTATCTGAACGAAAACCTGGGCATTGACCGCATAGACCTTTCAATGAGTGAACATAAAATCGGGCTTGACGGAATAGATTTAAATAATCTAAAATTATTTTCAACAGAAGACTTATATACATGTCCCATTACCTATTCCATAGGAGTACACGGAGGGAAGGATTTATCTAAATTATTAGCGGTTTCATCCAATATATACTTAGATGGTTTAGTAAATGGTACACATTCATTCCACACTCAGGATTGTATTGAAAAATCGTTAAGCATGAATGTTTCCTTTCTCTATTATTTTATTCCTGACAAAAAGCTTCAGTACCCTTTTCTGTCATGGGTAACAGACAGTATGCTTATGCAGGTAAACGGTTCAACTGATTCTATCTTAATGGACCTGGAAAGTTCTTATAAAGAACAAAAAGATCTACTGTCGGAATACATAAGTTACATTGAAGAAAGCATTACATCAGAAGAACCTTTTGATGAAGAATGGATAAACACCTGGATAAAAGCCTGCCAGAGTCATAAAGTCATCATGAAAGATTTGAGTAAAACAGGAAAATTAAACATGCCTTATGATGTAAAAGACGACCCAACCATTCGTTATTCCATTGACAATAAAACCTACCAGGACTGGCAGATAGCTTATTTTATGCTAACCTCCTTAAATGGTCAGCTAGGTATCCACTTTACGACAGAACTCAGCATTCTTTATTGGCTTAAAAGAGCTCTGCAGGATGTGACAATTGAAAATTGAATAAACAGCTTAACTGATTAGCTCATTAAACTTTTCCATAGAGCCTGCGAAAAAAGCAACCATGGTAAGCGCTCCTTCCGCTTTTTCACCTTCATTAACATAGAACTGAAAGGCCTTGATTCTAGACATAAGGAAATCAAAGGAATGAGCATCGGGCAGAGAGGTAAAATCAAAGTGCAGCCATTGACAATCTTCGCTAATGGTTGCCTGAGTCTGAGTTTTTATACAAAAGTCATTTTCGTTTTCATCCCGAGCTACGATATCCATTGTTAAACAGGCATCCCGATCTCCATACATCAGAATCATAACATGCCTGTTCTCTTTCCCTGAAAGATCAATATACACATCAAGATCTAAAGGATGGTCCACTTCCTGTAAGGAAAGACGAAAATATTCCTCACCACTTTTTGTATAAGTTATCTTTAATACTTCCTCCTCATGATCCTTTCTGATAGCATAAGCACTCGCATAAAGATCAGTATCAAAGGATTCAGCACCTGAAGTACTAAACTCAGCAAAAAAATGCTCTCTTTTTCTGACAGGTCCAAACAGATTAGTAGCCCTTCCTGGTAGATATGGGAGAACATTCCCTGAATTTAGCCAGGTCAGCAGATCAAATGAACTTAATGAATAGGGGAAAAATATCTCGCTATGAGGATTCCAGAAATCCATTAGAATAACCTTCTCACCCGATTCAAGCTTATTCAGTTTACTTCTGTCATAATGGTTTAGAAAACACACCTTGTTGGTTACAGATAATTTCAGAAAGTTATTTATCTCAGAAATATTGTCTTCTTCATACGATCCATCCATTTTAAAATAGAGGTGATCCCATACGATCTTACGTTTTCCATTTTCCCAGGAATGTGACGCATCTTCTTCTGTACGGAATTTGGTAAAATGTATTTCTATATCATCCAGCTTTCCAATAGGATATGGAACACCATAAGTATTTCTGAAGCTATTGATGTGAACACTATCTGACAGATCAATGAAACGAAGAGGTTGGCCGATATAATAATCCAGTCGTTGGGAAAGTTTAACAAAGTCTTTATTAAAAATATAAGTCCCTGTAAATGGAGTAAGTATGGGAAGATCAAAGGCCTTGTACAATTCATCTCCCCAGGTATCATCACTTACTATGGTAAAGTGCTTATTCACCAGTAAATCTGCATTTAATGGTCTTCTGAATTCACTTTTAATCCAGGGTAAATTTTTCTTATACAGGCTGATAATGCGTTGTAAATAAGCATTCTCATGAAAATCCCGATAAAGTTCTTCTATGCTCAGATAATTCAGGGAATATTTCTGCTGATCAATATGCTTACTCCAAACACCGGCAGAATGGATCAGATAAACGCCACCAAAAAAATTATGGACATAACCTTTCCCTTTATTTAACAAGGTCCAGAAGATCTGAGTATCCCAACAGTATTTGTTGAGCTCAAAATGTGGAGTATTCTCCATCGCACTGTTCCTGAACACCATAGTCAGTGTCTGAGTCAGCCATCTTTCAAAATAATTTTCCTGCCCAAACTCAAATCCATCCGGTTGATCAATAAATAGTTCCGGATGTAAATCGTCTTCAAACGTTTGTGTATCCGTATAATACCGCTTGTATCTATGGCAGGAAATGACATATTCCGGATGGTTATCCAAAAACTCAATCTGCTTTCTTATTTTATCCGGGTCCGTCCAATAATCGTCCCCATCTAGTGTTGCAATGTATTCACCTTTACAAGCTCTGAAATTCTGAACACAATTTTTGGATACACCCAAATTGCTATCATTTAAAATAGGCCGGATAATATGAGGATACTTTTCCTGATATTCTTTTAGTATAAGTCTGGTAGTATCCGTACTGCAATCATCACTTACAACTATTTCATAGGGGTAGTCATGCTTTTGTGCTAATATACTATCAAGAGCTTTAGCAATGTATTGCTCATGATTGTAAGTGGTCATTGCAACACTAAACTTTAATGGATAGCTTTGAGCCATTCGTGTACTTTCTAAGAAACAATAGTTTTTTCAGTGGAGAAGTTTTTATATACAGCACCCTTTCCAAAGCCATTTACATTCACACCTTTTCTGCTTTCTTTATTGGCAAGAAAATATCCAAAATTCGTAATAAGAGGAAGGTCATAGGATAACCGTTGCAGAAAATTCTGATTGGATATATTAAAATAAATAGTCTCGTTGCCTGTAATGTAATTATCCTGTTCAACAAATGTACTAACATTACCGGTTTCCGATGAATCCAAAATAATTTTGTTATTCTCTTTCTTCCATAAAGCTGTTTCCCACTTATGATTCAGCAGAACAGCAGGAGCCGGAGTATTGTAAGTATTAGGATTTAACGTTCCTTTATGCGCCATACCATTTTTGTATAGTACAATAACATTTGACTTCTCCGGATTTTCAAAGTGTATAAAAAGCTTATGGAAATAATTCGTAAAAAATTCATTTTCCACCCGGTTTTCATTTTTATGCTGGATAGCCTTCAGATAACTCAAATCCATAATCACGACTTCCTTTTTTCCGTTATGAATGAGTCGTTCGTACAGATCATCGTCCTCAAAACCATAGCCACTCATTCGCTCATCATATCCTGCTATAGCCATAAAATCCTGTTTTAATGCACAGAATCTCCCCAGGGCATCTCTTAAATAGTAAAAGCGTCTTTTAGTATCAGGAACCAGAAAACAGTTTTCATGCTTTTCAAATTGTTGAGAAATATAGTCCGCAAAGCCCTCACCAAGATAGTTATCTGCATCAGTATTGCATATAATGGTTCCGCTGGCTAATCGGAACATAAGATTTCTTGAATGACTTCTGTCGAAATAATCTGCTTCAGCGTACCTGTAATAAACCAGAACACCTTGTTGAATATATTCAGACATTTCAGACAAAATCCACTCAGAAAGTCCGTCAGTGGAACTATAATCCATCACAACAAACTCCACATTGCCATAAGACAGATTATTTTTAATATTGAGAGGAAGAGTTTGCTTAAGATGATGCAGCCTGTTCATACAGACTGTACAAAAGGAAATTTTATGCTTCATTGAAATCTTACGAATTGCTTAGTCAGAATGTAAATTACGTATTGGCTTCTTCTGCTATCAAAGCAATACATTCTTTAATGGTGTACACCAGATTGAGTTCATATGCATTCAGAATGCCCAACTGGCTGTTTACAGATCTGAGGTAATATTGGATCACCAGCCATTTCTGCTGATCTTCTTCACTGATCCCAATATTGTGGTTCAATTCAAATGCTTCAGGCGCAATAAATTCTCCGGTTGTTTGAAGCGCTTTAATTCTGTTGTTTACCGACTGACACAGCCTGAACCAGTCGTTAAGCCATTCGTCTTCAAACTCATCTCCATCCAGTAGGGTAGAGGTGATATAACAAACATAATCTCTCAGATTTTCCTTTTGTTCTTTAAAAGTAGTTTGCAATCCGTCCAGAAGCTCTTTTTTAAAGGTCGCCTGATCATCACCTCCCTGTGTAACATTTAAGATTGTATTAAAGAAAGATTCATAGAAAAGGGACGCATGATCAAGGTTTTTATCAAAAGCAAGGAAAAGAACAATATGCAGTTGAATGCCAAGACCGATTGCAGTATCTATATTCCATTCCTCACCTGCAACTTCAATAAAATCCAGTATGGTGGAAGAAGATTCCGATAATAGCTCTTCCGCCAGCATTGAAGCCTGCAGTCCTCCAGTTTCCATTATATCAAAAAGAAAATAATCATTTACATGAACATGATTATTGGGAAAAGGCAGAAACCAGTCGTTGACTGGTAATTCAATTTTTTTTACAGGGGCGGGATTATTGTCGAAAAATTCAGATGCTTTATGTTTTATGATGGATTTAATCAGATCTCTGTTCTTCTCCTCATTAATCTCACACATTATAATAGCGTTTTCACCACGATCAAAGCTCCGGTTAAAGATAACCTTACTGGTAAGATCCTTATCGTATAACTCATCTTTGACAGGAAGGACTACGTCGTGAATGACTTTTTCTATATCATTATGGTAGAGCGATATAGATATCCATGGATTTCTCAATGCTTTCATTGGAGCGTTGTTATATAATTATGTATTAGATCTGTTTACAGAGAATAATGGTTCAAATTAGGTATATAATTTTTGGTGATTTGTAACATTTGTTACAATCAAAGAAAAATATGAAGACTAATTTTAAAGAAAAATCAAATTCAATGAGTCTATTTAAAATCTCTATTTGTACTGTTTGCATGAACAGACTTCATCACGTAATGCAAACGCTCCCTGCAAATATTGAAAATAATAAAGAGTATCCCGGGGTGGAATTTGTGCTGCTGGATTATAATTCTACAGACGGATTGGAAAAATGGATAAAAGAAAACATGCAGCATTATATAAAAAATGGACTCCTGAAATATTATCGAACAGAAGAACCTGCTTTTTTTGACAGAACCCATTCCAGAAACCTGGTTTTTAAACTTGCCACTGGCGATATAGTATCCAACGTAGATGCGGATAATTTTACAGGAGCTGGTTATGCAGCATATCTGAACGAAGTGTTTTTAAAGGATAACAACATCTATGTTGTTGCGGACACGAAAAAAAGGTATTACTTTTTAAGAAATGCCTTTGGACGATTTGCCTGCATGAAAAAAGATTATATAGCCATAGGAGGAATGGACGAAGAAATGAAAAGCTATGGTTCTGAAACCATTGATTTATATGAAAGACTGGCTATAATTGGCAAAAAAGAGCATGTAATCAGAAATACCAATTTCCTTAAAGCCATTAGCCATGCAGACGAGGAAAGGATTAAAAATGAATTTTTCCTGAAAAACATTGATCGCTTTTACAATAAATACATCTCACATGATTCGTCAGAACTATTATTTCTGTTTAAAGACAGTTCCTATGAAAAATGTAAGATTGTACCAGAGCTCATTGAAACACATTTACCGGCTACGATCGAAAAAGGCACTCTTCAAAAAGGGACCTGGAGCGAAGAGGGGGCATACATAAAGCTGGATAATAGCGAAATCTACCAGAAAAAAGAGAAAGGGCATCTCCAGGAATTAGAAAATAACGATGGAGCTTTTTATAAGATTGACGATGTCCGTTTCCTTCAGAATGTAGCAAAAAACTATTCATTTATAGTAAACAACGATAAGTTAGCTCAAAACAAGAAAGATAAAAATCATATCGTGAACGCTAACTCTTTTGGAAAAGGAAAGGTCACATACAATTTCGAAACATCTGTAACCATATCTTAGTGAGCTGCATATGAAAAAATTTCCTTTCTATTTTCAGCTCGATCAGATGGATTGTGGGGCTACATGCCTGAGAATGATTGCTAAGTACTATGGTAAATCTCTCGCAATTGAAAAGATCAGAGAAAAGTGCTTTGTCGGCAGAGACGGCGTATCGCTTCTCGGGATCAGCGATGGTGCAGAAAATCTGGGTTTCCATACGCTGGCCGTAAGACTATCTTACGATGTACTTGCCAACGAAGCACCACTGCCATGTATTCTGTATTGGAGAGAAAAACATTTTCTAATCCTCTACAAAGTAACCAAAAATAAACTTTACCTCGCAGACCCGGCCATTGGTCTGATTACCTATACCCCGGAAGAGTTTAAGAAAGCCTGGATCATTCCGGCCGCAAATGAAACTCCTGAAGGATTTGCGTTAATGCTTGAGCCCACTCCGGCATTTTACGAGGACGAAGATAATGTAGAAACCAAGAAGTCTGGTATACGCCATTACCTGAAATACCTCAGACCTTATAAAAAATACTACTTACATCTCATCCTGAGTCTTACCGTATCTACCATTATCTCCTTATTGTTGCCTTTCCTGACCCAGTCAATGGTCGACGTTGGTATCAATAATCAGGATGTAGACTTTGTATATATCGTACTGATCGCGCAAATAGTCTTGTTTCTGAGCAACAAATCAGGGGAGTTTGTCAGGGGATGGATATCCTTTCACATGATCAGCAAGGTAAATGTAACCATCCTGTCAGATTTTCTGGTAAAGCTCATGAAGCTTCCCGTTGCCTATTTTGACCGGAAAACGCCTGGAGATATCCTTAAAAGAATAGAAGACCATGAACGGATCCAGTTGTTTTTAACGACTACACTGGTACACTTTGTCTTCTCACTTATGAGTATGGTGATCTTCGGAGGGATACTGGCCTACTACAGTATCGGGCTCTTTCTGATTTTTGCAATAGGTAGTCTCCTGTACTTTACCTGGATCTTTTCCCTGCTCGCCAAAAGAAAAGTATTGGATTACCGTAATTTTGACCAGGCCGTACTCAGCGAAAACAATACCATCGAACTGGTAACAGGAATGCAGGAAATTAAACTGCAAAACTGTGAAAGACAGAAGCGGTGGGAGTGGGAGAAAATTCAGGCTAAAAAATTCAAGCTTGGAATAGATGGTGTACGTTTAGGGCAAATTGAACAGACAGGTTCCTCCATCCTTTATGAGGTAAAAAACATTTTACTTACATTCTATGCGGCCATGCTCGTTATACAGGGTGAAATGACTCTGGGAATGATGCTTGCCGTTCAATACATTGTAGGTCAGCTTAACTGGATGACGGTTGACATTATCCGTTTTGTTCATGATACCCAAAATGCCCAGTTAAGTATTAGCCGTTTGTCTGAAATCCATGAAATGCCAAACGAAGAAACAGAAGAATCTGTAATGGATGCAGATGTGGGCAGTGCCCAGGATATAGTATTCGAAAATGTTTGTTTCCAGTACGGAGGGCCAAGATCCAAAATGGTTCTGGAGGATATCAATCTAAGAATTCCCCACAACAAAGTGACTGCCATAGTAGGTACAAGCGGAAGCGGCAAAACCACTTTACTGAATTTAATATTGAAATCCTACAAAGTTACGCAGGGGGTAATTAAATTCGGAAAGACCAATATCAATAACATCAGCTTTAGATCATGGAGGAAAAAATTTGCCTGTGTTACACAGCAAAGTTTTATTTTTTCCGATACCATTGCCCGCAATATTGCAGTAGGAGAAGAAGTGATTGATAAAAAAAGAATAAAAGAAGCTACCCTTACAGCCAATATTCGGGATTTCATTGAAGAACTGCCAATAGAATATAATACGAGAATAGGTGCCAACGGAGTAGGCCTTAGCCAGGGACAGAAACAAAGAATATTGCTCGCCAGGGCTGTTTATAAAAATCCTGAAATACTATTACTGGATGAAGCAACCAACTCACTGGATGCCAACAATGAAAAAGTTATCATTAATAATCTTAATGAATTTTTTAAAGGTAAAACAGTAGTGGTTGTTGCCCACAGGCTAAGTACAGTAAAAGATGCAGATCAGATCGTTGTACTGGAAAAAGGAAAGATCGTGGAAGTAGGGAACCACGAATCATTGATAAAAAGCAAAGGAGCATATTACAATCTGGTTAAAAATCAACTAGAACTTGCAAGTTAATGACTGAGATAGAAGATAATATTAGAAGGAGTGATGCGGTACATGATATGATGTCACGTACCCCACCGTGGATTGCAAGAACAGGAAGTATTTTGCTGTTTGTCTGGTTTTGTATATTACTGGCATTAAGTATTATCATCAAATATCCGGAAATTCTTGACGGACCGATAAACATTACAACCAAAACACCTCCTGCAGAACTTGTGGCCAAAGCAAATGGAAGGATCAACCTTTTAGTAGCCAATAATGATAAGGTAAGCAAGGATCAGATTATTGCTTATATTAAAAATCCGGCATCTTTTGATGAAATTATTATTCTTAATAAGTTAATGCCATTTTTCGAAGATCTTGTTAACCATCCTTCCAAGATACGCTCAAAAATGGACTCCATACCTAACCTTACCAATCTGGGCCAGGTACAGGATGCTTACAATGCTTTTATCACCAAGCTGTTCGCCTATGATCTTACCTACACCCTAGAAAAGAACCAGCGGCTGGTGGCAAGCAACCTTGAGCAGGTCACCACTTTGAAAAGAAAAGCCATTCTGCTGGAAGAAAAGAGTAAGGTACTTCAGCAGGAACTGGAAATAGCTGAAGAAAATTTTAAAAAAGACCAGTCCTTGTACGAAAGAGGGCATATCTCAAAGTTAGATTACGACGCCTCTCAAACAACCCTGCTTCAAGCCCGAAAAAATATTCAGAGCAACAGACAGGCATTGATTGAAAACAGGCAAAACCTGCAACACCTTACCTACAACAACAATGAACTTACCCTAACAGATAAAGAGCAGAAAGAATCCTTGAATGTAGGCATAAAAGCTTCTTACAACATACTTGTATCAGAGCTGAAAGCCTTTAAAGAAGAGTACTTCATGACTTCACCCATCTACGGTAACGTAACCTATTTTGATGTATGGAACAATAACCAGTTCGTGAATAAGGGAGATCAGGTAGCCTTTATCGTTACCGAATCTCAGGACATATTAGGAAAGCTTCAGGTAAAAGGAAACAAGTTTGGAAAGGTAAAACTTGGGCAAAAAGTCAGGGTAAAACTGAATAGCTATCCTATGTCGGAATATGGTTTGCTGTTTGGGAAGGTCAGCAATATATCAAAAGTAAATAAGAATAATGTGTATGTGATAGATGTGGATCTTCCGGATACACTTATTACTACTTACAAAAGGTATATTCCTTATAAGCATGAAATGAAAGGGATAGGGGAGATTATTACTGAAAACATGAGTATTATCGAACGAATATTCTACCACATGAGATCAATAGGAAGAAAAGAATATATCGGAGATGAAGAATTGCCAAAAAAGCCATGAAAAAATCTAAGAGAATCTTGTTTCTGGGTGGATCTAAATTTCAAATTCCACCTATTTTGTATGCCAAGTCTCAGGGGCATTATGTAATAACATGCGATTACCTGCCCGAAAATCCGGGCCATAAATTTGCAGATGAGTATTGTAATCTCAGTACTACAGATCTTGAGGCTGTATTACAACTGGCTAAGGCAAAAAGTGTGGATGGAATTGTGGCGTATGCCTCTGATCCTGCGGCTCCCACTCAGGCTTATGTGGCCAATGAGTTAGGGCTTCCTTCCAATCCTTATGAATCCGTAAAAATTCTTGCACGAAAAGATTTGTTCAGGGACTTTTTATCAAAGAATCATTTTTATGTTCCTAAATCCCAAAGCTTTTATTCACTGGAAGACTCTTTAAGCTGGTTTAGAGCAATCACCAAGCCGGTTATTGTTAAACCTGTTGATTCCTCCGGTAGCAAAGGAGTAACGAAGATTTATGATGAAAGTCAGCTCGAAGATGCCTTCAACTATGCGCTTTCATTCAGCAGAGAAAAGAAAGTAGCAATTGAAGAGTTCTTTGTCCGTGATGGTTATCAGGTGGCAGGAGACGGTTTTGTCGTAAATGGAAAGCTTGTATTCCGTTGCTGGGCCAATGAGCATTTTGATAAGCTATGCAATCCGTTTGTGCCCATCGGAGAAAGTTTTCCATCCATTATGACCGAAAAAACACTGGAACAGGCACACCGGGAAACACAGCGCCTTCTGGATCTGCTGAACATCCGGCAGGGTGCACTAAACTTTGATTTTCATTACGATAAAAACGGAGACTTTTCTTTTCTTGAGCTGGGTCCCAGAAACGGAGGAAACCTTATACCGGAAGTAATTAAATATTCCACTAATGTAGATCTGGTAAAATATACTGTAGACTCTGCATTAGGCCTGGACTGCTCTGATTTATCCCAGGTTGACGCTTCAGGCTTTCATTCTTCCTACATGCTTCATGCCCTAGAAGATGGTATAGTTAAAGATATCTGGTATAGTAAAGAAATCAGGAAAAACATCCTTGAAGAAAGCATTTTTATCAAAAAAGGCGACAAGGTAAGCAAATTTAACGGATCCAATCACACATTGGGTACCATGATCATGAAGTTTGAATCCAGAGATGAAATGCTGGAAAAAATGGATAACATGGAAAAATACCTTAAAGTAGTGCTGGAATAGGCCTTTAATTTCCCTGCCAGATTCTGGTTGACACATTTGGTATCGTTTTAATGAGTTTCAGATACAGTGTAACATATGTTACAGAGAATTAAGGGTAGCACCTGTAATTTCGCCTTATACTAAAACACAAAACTATTTTTAATAATCACAATCATGTTTCCGACTTTCATAAAAGATATCAGCTATTCAACATCAAAAGATTTTCCAGAGCAGTTAAAGAAGCTAATAAAAGAGACTAAAGTTGTGCATCTGAAAGGTCTTCCGGAAGGCATTGACTATAAAGAGTTCTATTCTGATCTGGTACTACAGCTTGGAGAAATTGTCGGTATAGGAGAAGATGCACTGACCGGAAATGCAACCCACGAACAGTGGACCGACATCCGTTACGACAAATCGAAAGAACATACTTTCAGACACAGTAATACAAGGCAACCACTGCATACCGATGCTGCTTATGCAAGCTTCGACCTGGACGTAAACTTTTTTTTCTGTCTTGAAAATGCTGAAATAGGCGGAGCTACTACGTTTGTTGATGCTGATTCTATTATCTACATACTTTCCAAGTACGAACCAGAGTTGTACGAAAGAATTCAGAAAACAGAAATAAAATTCGGGAAAGGTCAGGATCAGAGAAAGACAAGAAAAATTATCTACAAAGATGGTTCCGTATTTAAGTTAAACTGGAACTACTACAGAGTTTCCCCTGAGAACACTGATGAAGCAAAGGTGCTGTGCGAAGACTTCCACAATTTCCTGGAAACCCGGATCGTTGCAGCCGGACTACAAACACCGGTAGCATTAAAAGTAGGAGATGGCTTATTTTTTCATGATACCACCATCCTGCATGGAAGAAATTCCTTTTACGGAGACAGATGTCTGATCAAAGGAGGCTTTAATTTTAACTGATTACAACATTACTTATTGAGTTATACCGTACTAGATTTAATTATTTTATTATGGAAAATTTAGAAGAAAAAGCACCTGAAACACCTGAGGTACCTAAGGAAACAGAAGGCTCAGAACCAAAAGGGAAGAAAAAGAAAGTATCTCTTGCAGAATTTAAAGTAAAAAGTTTTGTAACGGATGTTAAAGTTGAGCAGATGCAATTCCTGAAAACTGCAGGAGGTTAATAGATTCATTTATTTAAGTAGTATTCAGTATAATTTCTATATCGTTTTATTCATGAAGAATTTACCAAAAGTTTCATGTATTTGCATCACACATGACAGAGTAGAAATGTTCAGAAGAGCAAAAAAATGCTTTCTGAATCAGACCTACGAAAACAAAGAATTAGTGGTATTATTTGAAAATGATCCTGCAACGGAAGAACATATTAGAAATTTTCCTGAATGCTCCTTTTTTGAACTCCACGAATTACCTACGCCCTCTCCATTTATTATCATTCAGTTTGAAGATGAAAATGTGACGGCGTATAATTCGGATTTACAGCAAAAAGCCCTATTAAGAAATAGCGAGGGACACGTATTATCCTATATCAACGGAACGTGGAAGTATACATACATGAATCCCTTAGTCTTCGAGTATACCCTAATTCCTGTCACAGATTACACCTTTAAAATTCAATGGAATGATTTGTGGATGAATATTAGTAAAGACGGATCCATTGCATTAACAGCAAGTGAACCGGACGCTTTCATCTATGGGTGTACCGATCTGCTGGATACTTCTGTACGTCTTGATTTCATTAGCTATGCTCCGGAAGACCATAGCCTGGCAAGATATGGATGGGTAAAGAAACCTGTACGACCTGTTGGCAACAGCGACATCACCTTCTATAAAATACTAGCCCGTCAGAAAATGTCACTGGGGATGAAGCGAAATCTTTCCATAAGAGTATCAGATGGCGATTACATCTGCGTGTGGGACGACGATGATTATTATTCTGAAAACAGAATTTATAATCAGATGGCGTTTCTTCAGTTTTCAGAAAAAACGGCCTGCACACTCGCTTATGAGGTTTTCTTTGACCATAATTCCGAAAAGGCATACTATAATTTTGAACGCTCTACAGGACATGAAAACTCACTACTTTTCAGCAAAAAAGATGCTGGTCAGTATGGGAACCTGAATGTAGAGGAAGATACTCCAATATTGCTTCATTTCTACAACAGAAATCAGCTTGCAGTGATGGATGACCCAGAGTTATATATCTATAACTACCACAAAAGAAATACCTGTACCGCTTCACACTTTCAAATGTTTTTAGGACGGTCAATACCTCTTGATAATGAGTACACCCAAAAGATAAAAGAGCTACTTGAATTGCCTGTGTAACTCTATTAGTTAGTTTCTGCAAGTTGTTGAGTGAGGTACATGAACAGTAGGTTATACACATTCGTCTTATTATTTTTAGTTATTGCCGTAACAACATCAAATGCTCAGAAAAAATTAAATCTGGAGACATTGATAGCACTGGCAATAAAACAAGATTTCTCTGTCCAGTTGATGGAGCAGGAACTAAAAAAAGCCCAGATTGAGCAAAAAATAACACGATCCAGTATCTTACCAACTGTCAGTTTTAACAGCTGGAACGGTTATTATGACGGCCGGTATTACGACCCTTTAAAAAACGACTTTTTTTACAACCCTACGATGGTAGGTAATATGGGGCTTACGTCTACCTGGGGCATTTATAATGGTGGCTATAGAAACATTAAGCTGTCAATAGACAGGATTGCTATTTCTATCCAACTCCTGAACCTGGAAAAGAAAAAGCAGGAAATCAGCCGGGAGGTCATCAACCTGTACAGCGCCATTGTTCAGGCCAATAACCTCATTAACATTTATCAGAAAAAAATCGATTTATTCGCATCCGAAACCGAACGGGTAAAGCAACTGTATCTTCTAGAAAAAGTAACAGCCATAGATACCTCTGCAGTCGCCCTGTCAAGAATTGATGCAGAAGACAAACAACTACAGCTTAAGTACAAGCTGGAATTAGACGTGCATCAGCTTGGATTACTTACCAATGAGCAGATATCGCTTAACGACCTCGAAGACAATCCTGAATTTACCTTTGATCAGATCAATCTGAATGAGCCAAAATATAACCAGTACGACGACACGACAGCTTTAAAAAATTCATCCATCAGCTATCGTATCAAAAGTCTGGAAATCGAAAGGGCCCGTTATTCCACCGAATTACATAAATCAGGATTTAAACCTTCTGTTAAATTTGAAGCCGGAATAAATACCGGTTATTCTTCCAACCTCAGGAATGAAGCTGCCAATATGAATTCAGAGGGCAACTATGTATTTCTAAAGCAGTTTCAAAGCAACCGATACAACTCCACTAGTTTAAATATTTATGTTCCCGTGTTCGACAGAAGAAACAAACTTCTGGAACGTCAGAACAGAATCGAAGAAAACATGGCCAAGATAGAGGAGAGCCAGACAGGACGATCCATTTTTATTAAGTATTCCCTGGCCAAAAAGGAATTAGGAGTAAAGTTCAAAAAATTAAAAATTGCCCAGGTTCAGGTTAATGAATTAAACAAACTTCTGCTTAACTACCAGGAACGATTTGCACTTGGAAGACTTCGTTTCAATGAACTGCTGGCCGCCAGTGAAAAGCTCATAGAGGGTGAAATAAATTATACTAATAACTACTTCGATTTTTACAAGGCACTCAAAACGTTTGAAATTGATTATGCCGGCACCTTAAGTTATTAATTCTAACTATTAACCAGCACCCATACCACAGGTCTGCCAAACCAGTTAGGGTATTCCCCCCAGATTATTGACAAACATCTATTTTTTCCCTATAATACCTTACTTTACAGATAAAATTTCCTGATAAATCCGTTTATTCCCCGAAAGGCCATTTTTGAGAATGTTTGGAGCCCCACTAAGTACCCATGATTCCGTGACCGCTATATCCCAAGACCCCTTCTTAACACTTCCACCTCATATACAGACAATTATATCACACAAAAAGAAAACACTAAAACGTAATAATCTTTTTCTCAGATAAATATTTTGAAAATAGTATTATTAACGGAGAAAAAACCATAAAAAAATTGTTTAATAAAGGAAAAAGTCTTACACATTTCTTAATAATCAGTATTGATTATTGTTTTAAATTAAGCGTAATTGCTTGTCTGATTGGAGATTGCAAACCTTCCAGAGTGTTCCTATAATATCCTAATCACTAAAAAGATCGTTAAGAGAGAATGCAGGAAACTGAAACTGAAATGCTTCGTAAAGTACTTTAGCTAACAAACCAACCTATGGAATTAGAACTAGATACCCTCATTGAAGCCGAATTCTTTAATCTCTCCTCAGATCTTATGATGGTGATGAAAAAAGGTCGGCTGTTGCAGGTGAATCCTGCATGGAAACAGCTTTTAGGCTGGCCTTTAGAGGAAGTAAAAGGCAAATCCCTTACAGATTTCATTCATCCTGAAGAAGTGGACATGGCATTGCATGTTGGAAAAGCTGTCCATGAGGGAGGTATTAGTTTAGACATCAGAAATAGATTCCTGTCCAAAGACGGGTCGTACAAATGGATTAGCTGGAAATCTTATGCCAAATCAGGGTTTACGCTTGGAATAGGAAAAGAAATAATTGAGGAAAAAGAAAAAGAAAAGGATACTCAGTACAGAAAAATTAACTATTACAGAAATTCTGTACTTGAAAATTCCATGTACCTCGTTATTTCGCTTGAGAAAAACGGTATCATCAGAATGTTCAATCATGCTGCTGAAAAAATTCTAGGTTACAACTCCTCTGAGGTTACCGGAAAAATAACCCCAACCATCTTTTTCACCAAATCCGAGCTGGAAGAGCGGTGCAAAGAACTGGAAAGTAAAATTGGTCAGCCTGTAACCTATGGATTTGATTTTATTTTTAAATCCTGTCAGAACAATTTTACCAATGAGTATGAGTGGATGTGGAAAAGAAAAGACGGTTCACTGGTGCCATTACAGCTATCCATATCACCTGTACGTGATGAGCACAACGAACTTTCAGGATTTTTAATAATCGGAAGTGATATTTCGCAAAAAAGAGCCACTCAGAGACGGCTAAAAGATAGTGAAGCGATATTCAAGGCAATGAATGATGCCAGCCCTATCGGAATATTTCTGACTGACGGTAATGGGGAATGCATCTATTCCAATCAGGCATTTCAAAACCTTACAGGTCTGAATTTATCAGAATCCATAGGCTTCTTCTGGAGTAAAATCATCCATGATGATGAAAAAATTGAAATGCTTCAGGCATGGGAAAAAGCTATAACAAGCCATTCTAATTTTCAAAAGAAAATAAAACTTATCTCTTCCGACGATACCGTTAAGTGGGTGGACATAAACGCCGTACTAATAAACGAACAAAATCCTGCTCTGGGCTATGTCGGTATTGTGGTAGACATTACCAAAGAAATCGAACGCAAACGGGAACTGGAAGGCACGTTGCTAACACTGGAAAAAAGTAACAAAGCCCTTGACAATTTTGCGTACGTGGTATCGCACGATCTGAAAGCCCCTTTAAAAAGCATTGCCGCCATGATTACCATCCTTGATGACGATCTGAAGACTGGGGGTAAAAATGCACCCGAATATGTAAAACTACTCCTTGCAAGGGTATGCAAAATGGCTGAAATCATAGAAGGGGTACTTGACTTTTCCAGAATAGGGCATCAGGCAGTAAGGAAAGAATTTGTCAACGTCAAACAACTGGTAGAAGATCAGGTAGAATTTCTGACAGTCGAAAAACCTGCAGATATTCGCATAGAAATGGAAGAATTTGAAATCTTTGAATCCAAAATTCTTCTGACACAAATATTTTCAAACCTGATCAGCAATGCGGTTAAATACAATGACAAGAAAAAATGCAAAATTACCATAAGAGGAAAATTGTCTGACGGACATTGTTATTTTGAAGTAGAAGATAACGGCCCTGGTATTCCTGAAGAATATCATGAAAGAGTGTTCGGCCTGTTTAACACATTAAAAGACGAACGAGTAAAAGACAGTACGGGTATAGGGCTGGCAATTGTAAAGAAAATTATCGAAGAAGAACTGAATGGAAGTATTCGCATCCAAAGTAAAATGGGAGAGGGTACGACATTTATATTCTCGTGGTAGAAAAAAGGAAAACAAGCAGAACGGAGATTTTCTTATCCTATAGTAATAACCATATATAAAAAGAGACTGCCCAAGCAGTCTCTTTTTTTGTTTTCCAACAACATCTATCACCGGAGCAGAGGAATAAGATGTACCGCCACAATTGCTAGACTCACCAACAGGTTTAACCCAAAAATACCTACAATGTAGCGCATAGGTAAAATTGAAATATTGCTGACAAGTACAGCAAATGTAAACAATGCGAACAACAGAACGCTGATGTCAGAGTATACATTATTGAAATACGATACTAACAGCAACACAGGAGGTGCGACAAGACAACCCTGGATAATTATAAGCGCCCCTGCAATAGGAAATCTGTAGTTTTCAAGAGAGGCACACCATCTCTCAAA